>Ga0209633_10000813_pt1 | contig 34432 bp, 32 predicted proteins | sample Cruoilmetagenom1_FD_187290 | JGI IMG/M metagenome (GOLD analysis project Ga0209633, IMG submission 187290) | Oil polluted marine microbial communities from Coal Oil Point, Santa Barbara, California, USA - Sample 1 (SPAdes) (version 2) | ecosystem: Environmental > Aquatic > Marine > Oil seeps ... | reverse complement strand
TTCAATATACGGGTGAAAAAGCTCCAGTCGAAAGCAGGTCCGGGATCGGTTTTTCGCCCGGGGGAAATCTGGTTATGCCCGACGATGTTGCCTGGATGGATGGCGGGATAATGGTTCATCAATGCTTGGCAAGCCAGCGATAAGGTTTCATATTGGTGGCGCGTATAGGGGATATGGTCGGCGCCTTCGAGTTCGATGCCGATTGAAAAATCATTGCACGCCGTTCTTCCGTTAAAACAGGAAGCGCCCGCATGCCATGCCCGTAAGTGAAAGGGTACGTATTGAAGGATATGACCATCTCGCCTGATGAACAAATGAGTCGAGACCTTGAGACCGACCAGACGTGAAAAATAGGGGTCAGCGGAACAATCGAGCCCACCGGTAAACAGCGCATCAATAGCGTTCCCGCCAAATATCTCAGGGGGCAGACTGATCCCATGCACCACGATCAGATCAATGATCATGGCGCATGGACGCGGATTACAGAAAGGGCTGGATCGGCGCTCTGCCTCTACCAGCCACGAACCCTGTTCATCGAGTTCGAAATGTCCCATTGAAATCCGCTATTCAGTAATTGTCTGAGACTTGACGGGTTTGATCCCGAGTTCACGCCATTGATCCGCTGATATAGCCGCTGGCGCGCCGGTTAAAAGGCATTGTGCCGACTGGGTTTTAGGGAACGCGATAACGTCCCTGATGCTTTCGGCGCCTGCCATCATCATGGTCAGCCTGTCGAGTCCAAAGGCAATACCGCCATGAGGCGGCGCGCCATAGGATAAAGCCTCGAGCAAAAACCCGAACTGCACCTGCGCCTGTTTTTCACTCATTCCAAGCACAGACAGGACAGCCTGCTGGACAGATCTGTTATGAATTCGGATCGAGCCTCCGCCAATTTCGGTGCCGTTAAGGACCAGGTCGTAAGCGCGTGATCTGCATGCACCGGGTTCCGCCATGATAACTTCCGGGTTGGACGGATCGGGTGCGGTAAACGGATGGTGAAGGGCAGTCCAGCGGTAGTTTTTATCGTTCCATTCAAACATGGGGAAGTCCGTTACCCACAGGGGTTCCCAGACGCTTTTAACCAGGTTTAGATCGTGTCCGATCCTCAGACGTAAAGCACCCATTGCATCATTGACTATTTTGGTCTTGTCGGCTCCAAAAAACAGCAGATCTCCTGATTCCGCATGGGCGCGCTCAAGCATGCGCGTGATGCATTCGGGAGTTAGAAACTTAAGAATCGGCGAGTGCAGCCCTTTCATTCCCAAACCAGGTCGATCGACGCGGATATAAGCCAGCCCTTTGGCGCCGTATTTTCCGACCATTTCAGTATATTGATCGATCTGGCTGCGGGTCAGCGCGGCTCCTCCCGGGATCCGCAGCATGGCGACGCGGGCAGTTGGATCCTGCGCGGCTTTAGAAAATACTTTGAAAGGCACGTCGGCGACCAGATCAGCGATCTCCACCAATTCCAGACCTATACGCAAATCCGGTTTGTCGGTTCCAAAGCGTAGCATTGTCTCCATATAACTCATTCTGTTGAAGGGGTCAGGCAATGCCACATCAAGAAGTTCGGAGAAGAGTCCGCGCAACCAGTGTTCGCTTAATTGCATAATATCGCTTTCATTGATAAACGACATTTCAATATCCAATTGCGTGAATTCCGGCTGGCGGTCAGCACGCAGATCTTCGTCACGGAAACAGCGGGCGATCTGATAATAGCGTTCCACGCCCCCCACCATTAACAGTTGCTTGAACAACTGGGGAGACTGGGGCAGTGCAAAAAAACTCCCTGAGTAGTTTCTACTGGGCACCACGTAATCGCGTGCGCCTTCGGGCGTCGCTTTAGTTAAAATCGGGGTTTCGATTTCCATGAAGGCTTCATTTTCGAGGTAGGCCCGGGTCAATGAATTGATTTTGGCACGCAGAATCAGGTTGTTGAATAATGCGGGGCGACGTATATCCAGGTAACGATATTTTAGACGTGTTTCTTCACCTGCTTCCGCGCCTTCCGGCGATATGGGGGGTGTTTCGCTGCGTCCAAGCACTTCGAGTTCATGGACATCCACTTCCACGGCGCCACTGGGCAATCTGGGGTTCTCGGTGCCTTCGGGTCTGGCGCGTGCCGTACCCTGTATGCGGATTACCGACTCTGTGTGCAGACTCTCCGCGATTTTAAATACCCCCGGGTTGTCCGGGGAACAAACCGCTTGAATCAATCCTTCCCGATCTCGGAGATCGAGAAATAAAACTCCGCCATGGTCTCTAATCCGCTGTACCCAGCCGCACAAACCTAGCTGGATTCCGATTTGATCAATGCTCACTGAGCCACAGGTATGCGTCCGCATGCTCGCAGAAATAATGGGTGGCATCAGGCTATATCCTTGGATTTTCCGCCCGACTTGGCGGGTTCTGATTTGGTTTTGGAATCCGTTGCCGTTTTCTCATTACTTTTGTTGGTCTTGCTTTCCCCCGAATCTTTTGTCTCGCTTTTTTGGGTATCCGCCTTGTCCTGACTTTTGCTTTCAGGACTACCCTTGTCTACGTCGGCGAGGTTGCGCTGGTGATCCTTTTTGAAATCCGTCTCGTACCAGCCGCTCCCCTTGAGCCTGAAAGCTACTGCCGATATCAACTTTTTCAGGGTCGGCTGATGGCAGCCGGGGCATTCTACAAGAGGAGCTTCACTCATCTTTTGCAAAGCATCCAGATGATGATGGCACGAACTGCATTCATATTCATAAATAGGCATCATCAGTACTCTATGGTTGGTCGTTGGTTGGAAATTATGAAACTATTCAGTTTCAAATTCTACTTCACTTTGGCTCAGCATATAAGTAATGGTTGCAACAATTTGCTGTTTATCCAGCCCTGCATTAGGTGGCATATAGCCTTTCTTGCCTTGAAATCCTTCCATGGCATGGGCCGTCAGCATTTCCATGCCTTGTGCCATCCGGGACTCCCATTCTTCCTTGTGTCCCATGCGCGGGGCGCCCATGACTCCGGTTTGATGGCAGGCGGAACATCGAGTCGAATAGATTTTTTCGGGGTTGAGTTGAGCTTTCTGCGGTGTTTGAGCCTTTGCTGTGACGGGGGGTGTCGTCGAAGTGTTGACGGCAAAAACGGGTTGGAGTCGCTCTGCGATTATCCGTTTTTGCAATGGATCAATGGGCTGATCTTTCGTTACCAGACCAGCCAGCCCTCTGGCGAAAAACAGCAATAGAACGGCAAAAACTACAATCGAGATGAGAACGATATAAACTACTTTGACATTTTCATTCTGATCATTATCCATTCAGAGCCCCTTGGTCTTTGAAATAAGATTAAAAAATTTGGTGAACAACCTTTTCACATATACTATCAATATGAATGCATTGTGGATGAAAAGTATACCTTAAAGGTTATTTAGATACCAAAAAATTGATTTATGGTCTATTAACACGAAGGAACCTCAGATCCATTCATGAATTCGGTTCTTGCGTCCCTCATGTTCAGCTTCATCGTTGATAATCTTCGCAATAGCCCTGCTATACTGCGAAATTGTCGCCTCAAATCTGAACGTGGGGAATCGCACCTGAGCTTCGTTCGGAATTAATCTAAAGGTTCCTTAAGTGGTTGGCGCTTTAATCAGTGCGAATGCTTTATTATACCTTCATGCCATGTTAAATTATCCTGTTTAACAGGTTATGAGTTATCCGGACCATTCGTTATGCCAACAAAACCCAGCAAAGAGCTCGAAATATTTGAAAATCCATGTCCGCAGCGTGACTATCTTGTGACCATGGTGTCTTCTGAATTCACCTGTCTTTGTCCGATAACCGGTCAGCCGGATTTCGCTACAATCCATATCGGCTATATGCCCGGGCAGTGGTGTGTAGAATTGAAATCACTTAAACTTTATCTTTGGTCTTATCGCAATGAAGGTGCTTTTCATGAGGCTGTTACCAATAAAATTGCCGAAGATATGATAAAATCCATCGACCCGCGGTATTTGAATGTAAGGGCCCGGTTCAAGATTCGGGGAGGTATCACCACCGAGGTAGTGGTGGAACACGTAGGCAATCAGGGATCTGCCATCCATTTGCCGAGAGTTCTGCCCGCGGTTGAAATTAACGAATAGCGTTTGAATGCGCAACAAATAACCACTAAGGAACCTCTAAACAGGTCTGGACGAAAGAGATTGTGGTTCCTGCTGTTCAGATTCGAGGCGTAAATCGCACAGTATATTGCGAAGATTTACAACCAAGAATCCGGGCATAAGGGACGCAAGAACCGAGTTCATGACTTGTCCAGAGGTTCCCTGATACACCATAGCTTTGGTGATTACCATGGAGCAGGAACCATGTGTCCAGAACGTTTGTTATCTGAAGGCCCCGGCAAGACCATAAGTCCATATCCCGTTAAATCCGATGAACCTTTTATGAGCGAGCCGCAAAAAAAACATTTTCACCATATTCTATCTTCCTGGAAAGAAGAACTCATGAATGAAGTGGATCGCACGGTACATCATATGAAAGTTGACGCGGCCAATTTCCCTGATCCGAATGACCGGGCTACTCAGGAATCGGAATTCAGTATTGAGTTGCGTACGAGAGATAGGGAACGCAAATTGCTGAAAAAAATAGACAGTGCGCTGGAACGACTGGACAATGATGATTATGGGTATTGTGATACCTGTGGCACAGAGATCGGGATCAGAAGGCTTGAAGCTCGGCCGACGGCAACTCAGTGCATTGACTGTAAAACACTTGATGAAATGAGGGAAAGGCACAAATACTGATCTTTCCCAGCGAACCAACCTGGAAGCAATGATGGGAACAATGAACAACGGGCAGTCCTATCCGCCACCTGATTCGTGGGTTAGACGCGATGGTTTGAATCACGGTGATTATGATCGCATGGTTAAGGAGGCACAGGATAACCCTGATTTATTCTGGAGCAGTCAGGCCGGGAAATATCTGAGCTGGAAAAAGGAATGGCGGCGCATCTCGTGCTGGGATTTTAATCAGGGTGCTATACGCTGGTTTGAAGGCGGAATCTTGAATGCCGCCGAGAATTGCATTGACCGGCATTTGTCTACCAGAGCTGGGCAAATAGCCATCCAGTGGGTGGGTGATAGCCCGGAGCAGCAGCGCTCGCTAACGTATCAACAGCTTTATGAAGCCACCTGCAGATTCGCATCAGGATTGATCAGTCGCGGAATTGGCAAGGGCGATCGGGTTTGCATTTATATGCCTATGCTTCCTGAAGCCGTGGTGGCGATGCTGGCCTGCGCACGTATCGGGGCGATACATACAGTGGTTTTTGCCGGTTTCTCCAGCGAGGCGCTAAAGGATCGAATTCTCGACGCGCAGTGCTGCGCGGTTATTACCGCAGACGAGGGGCTGCGTAGCGGACGGAAAATAGCGCTGAAAGCTCAGGTGGATGCCGCTGTGGCACAGTGTCCTGCTGTTCATACCGTGGTGATGTACCGCCACACCCAAGGTTCGGTATCATGGGATCAGGGGCGGGATATCGCCTGGGATCAACTGATTGAAGGCCGGAATCCTGAATGGTTGCCTCAGCCCATGAATGCTGAAGATCCTCTGTTTATATTGTATACTTCGGGATCTACAGGCAAGCCTAAAGGGGTATTGCATACCACTGCAGGTTACCTGTTATTTTGTGCTTATAGCTACCAACTCATTTTTGATCCGTCCCCGACAGATGTCTTTTGGTGTACCGCAGACATTGGTTGGGTGACCGGGCATACTTATACCGTATACGCACCGTTGCTTCATGGCGGAACTACCCTGATATACGAAGGCGTTCCGATCTATCCTCAGCCTGATCGATTTTGGCGTATCATTGATCAATTTCAGGTAACTCAATTCTATACTGCTCCGACAGCACTCAGGGCGTTGGTGGCTTACGGCGATGAACCTCTCGCTGAAACCAGCCGCCAGAGCCTCCGGATTCTGGGGACTGTGGGCGAACCCATTAATCCGGAAACATGGCGCTGGTATTTTCACAAGGTGGGTCGTGCAAGATGCCCGGTGGTAGATACCTGGTGGCAGACCGAAACCGGGGGGGCGATCATGACCCCGCTACCGGGCATACATTCGATGAAACCCGGATCGGCCATGAAGCCATTGCCCGGTGTGGAGCCTGCGCTGGTGGATGTTCAGGACCAGTTCATCGAAGGTGCGGGTGAAGGCGCACTGGTTCTCAAAAGTTCTTGGCCTGGGCAGATGCGTACCGTATATGGTGACCATCATCGGTTTGTGGAAACTTACTTCAGCCAGTATCCCGGTTGTTATTTTACGGGCGATGGCGCGCGGCGGGATGATGACGGAGATATCTGTCTTACGGGACGTATGGACGACGTATTGAATGTATCGGGTCATCGGATCGGAACCTCTGAAATAGAGGGAGCTTTGTTGTTGCATCCGCAAGTGATTGAAGCGGCGGTTGTCGGGTTCCCCCATGAAATAAAAGGACAGGGAGTTCATGCCTATGTGCGTCTGCTTATTGATGCGCAACGAAACGAAGGATTGACGGATGAATTGAAGCAGTTGGTGCGCAGAGAAATCGGTGGTATTGCGGTTCCGGATCGCATTCAGGTCGCCGAAGAACTACCGAAAACGCGATCAGGGAAAATCATGCGCCGGATTTTGCGTAAAATAGCGCAGGGTGATTCGGATTGGGGTGATTTGTCTACCGTTACCGATACTGCTGTGCCTCAGAATCTGTTTGATCAAATGGCAGATATCGACGTTCGTTCGAAAACTTCATAATTTCAAGTAAAGCGATGTCAGTGGAACAAGCGGTAATTCTCGGTGCTCGGCGTACCCCTATCGGAAAATTCGGTGGTTGTCTGGGGCATATCCCGGCACATCAACTGGGTGGCGTCGTGATTGCTGATTTGGTGGCAACCGTCGGCATTGATCCCGCCCAACTTGATGAAGTCATCATGGGACAGGTTCTGGCAGCCGGATGTGGCCAAAATCCCGCGCGGCAGGCAGCTATGGCTGCAGGCATACCGGAAACCGTCCCTGCCATGACCATTAATAAAGTTTGTGGCAGTGGTCTTAAATCGGTGCAACTGGCAGCGCAGGCCATTCGAAATGGCGATGCTCAAATCATAGCCGCGGGGGGGCAGGAAAGCATGAGCCTGGCGCCCCATCTTTTGCCGGCCTCGCGCGTAGGGCGTCGCATGGGCGACTGGACCATGCTGGATAGCATGATTGTCGATGGGTTGTGGGATGCGTTTGAAGGTTATCACATGGGAAGAACTGCTGAAAATCTTGCCCGTCGCTTTTCTATCTCGCGTGCGGATCAGGATGCGTTTGCGCTGCGATCACAGCAGTTCGCATCCATAGCGCGGGATGAAGGTTTTTTTCGTCATCAAACTGTGCCGATTAAAATATCTTCGCGGAGCAGTGAGAAGGCGTCAATCCGGGATGATGAATGCATTCGCACTCAAACCAGCCAGGCAATGCTGGCGCGTCTGAAGCCGGTTTTTTTGAACGATGGCATGGTGACTGCGGGAAATTCATCTCCGCTCAGTGATGGGGCGGCAGCGCTTCTTGTATCGTCGCGCAGTTTCGCCGAGCAGTCCGGTTCGCCCGTTATAGCGCGAATCGTCGCTTTTGGTTGCGCCGGTGTCGATCCGGCTATCATGGGTTATGGGCCGGTGCCAGCGACGCGCCTTTGCCTGCGGAACGCAGGTTGGGAGCCTGGCGAGGTCGGGCTTTTTGAGGTCAATGAGGCTTTTGCCGTCCAATGCCTGGTATATATCTCGAATCTGGGTATTGATCGGGATCGGGTGAATGTGAATGGCGGTTCCCTGGCGCTGGGACATCCTCTTGGTGCTTCCGGCGCCAGAATCCTGGTTGATTTGCTCTATGGTATGCGGCGTCTTAAGCGCAAACGCGGTCTGGCGGCACTTTGCATCGGCGGTGGTATGGGTATTGCAGTTGCTATTGAAATGGAACAGGATGATTTATAGGCAGGTTTATTGTTGCCTGTGGTAACGCGACAGGCTTTTTGGCATGCTGGTTCATCAGTGATCAATGTTAGCGTTAACAGACCCTGGCAGGCTGTTGAAAAACTATTGCACTTGCAAATTTTTCGTTAAAAACAGGCTCCTTATGCTCATGTACTCCGCGTAAACTCCGCTTTTTCGTCCGTTTTTCCTCGACTTTGCTGCGCTCATAACGTTTTTCAACAACCTGCCAGGGAACCTCTGATCAAGTCATACAGGGCTTGGCGTGATGGTTCCAATAACAGAACCGGGTTTGCTGAAGAAAGCAGGGGTGTTTGCAAAAGCGTCAAACAGGGTGCGTTATTTTAACCATTGACAGGCAGGGATGTTCGGGATAGCTTATGATCTGGCAGCTATAGCTGGATAAGAAAGTTCACCGTGTTGCGGTTCGGAAAGAGTGAGATTCAGATTAAGGATTCTTTCTGGTGTCTGGTTCCGGAAATGGCTGTTATATCTTCAGGCTATCAAGTCAGATTTGCAATTAAGGCACGCATAATGATTGAACCTTCCATTGAAGCTTCCTTTATTGATTTAGCGTTACGCAGAGGCGCGCTTCAATTTGGTCATTTCACCTTGAAATCCGGGCGTCCCAGCCCTTATTTTTTCAATATCGGTCGCTTGTATCGTGGTTCGGATATGATGCTTCTGGGTCAGTGGCTGGCACAGAAAATTGTTGACTCCGGATTGGAATATGATCTGCTGTTCGGCGCTGCCTATAAAGGAATTCCATTGATGAGCCTGACCGCCGCGGCTCTGGCTCAAAAGTGGCAGCGTGATGTGCCCACGGTCTATAATCGCAAGGAAATCAAGGCTCATGGAGAAGGGGGCGGATCGGTTGGCGCGCCGATTACAGGACGTGTGTTGATCGTTGATGACGTTTTGACGGCGGGCACAGCTGCCGAACAGGCTATCCAGTTGATTCAATCAAACGCTGCAGTTCCGGCAGGTCTCCTGATTGCCTTTGATCGGCAGGAACCTCAGTCCACCAAACTCGCGGCCAGTCAATATCTTCAATCAAAATATCATATGAGCGTGATATCTTTATCCAGTATCGAAACCCTCGAAAGCTTTTTATCTCAACGCCCCGAGGATGCGGAAGCGCTGAAATCATTAAGAGATTACCGCAGAAGTTTATGGCAGATCCAGGAGTCATTCCCATGATCGAAGCAATTCAAGTGCATGGTCTAATTGAGACATCTGGCCCTAAAAAGCGGCGCGGTTTTTTTCAGATTTGTCTGGCTTTAATTTGTATGCTCAGTTGCCTGTGTATAGCCATTTCTTCGGCTGTTGCAGCCACGAAGATCTATCGCTGGGTGGACGACAATGGACTGGTGCATTACTCAGACACTTTGCCGCAATCCTACGCTGCGAAAGAGCACAAAATCTATGATGAAAACATTATTCTGAGGGAAGAAGTTGCTGCCCCTCCTTCTGCTGAAAAACTGGAACAGCAATTGAGACAACAGCGCCTTAAAGAATTGCAAGCGCAGGCATCTGCCGAACAGGCGCAAAAGGATCGGCAGATCCTCTCCAGTTACATGTCGGAAGCGCATATACTCCGGGATAAAACGAACAAAATGGAGGCTTTGAAAGAAAGTATCAATGACGCCAAAAAGATAATTCTTCGCCTCAACAGTGAAAAAAGGGAATTGCAAAAGAAGATTGAAAATAATCAGCACAATGGTCGCCCAGTGCCGGAGAAATGGATAGATCGGCTAGAGATTATAGAGTCTAGAAAGGATGAAAGCGGTCGTTTTATCAATCATCAGTTGTCTGAAATGGAATTTCTAGAAATACATTACGATAATCTGCAACAACGTTTTAATGAAGCGCTGATGCGTACAGGCATGAAATAGATGAACAGGATCGGTGCTTGATCCCGGTATTTCAGACCTGCCTTTAGGGAAGCTCTGATCAAGTCTGAGCAAAGCTTCCTTAGTCTCTATAAGCAAGCAGAATATCATTCATTTAATGGGAATCAGAAATTGCTTAATCTGATTTTCAAGCTACAGGGATATCCGCAATGGCCAAACATCTGCGTCGATTGGCAGTCATGACAAGTGGTGGCGATGCGCCGGGGATGAATGCTTGCATTCGTGCTATCGTGCGTTACGGTCATTATCATGGGATTGAAATTCTTGGGGTACGTCGAGGTTATGTAGGGCTGGTGAATGGAGATTTGTATCCTCTGGGTTTGAGGGATGTTGGTGGCAAATTGCAGGAAGGCGGTACTTTCCTTTTGAGCACTCGCTTGCCGGAATTCGTCGATGTCGATATTCAGATGCGCGCCATTGAGAAAATGAGGCGCCACAGTGTGGATGCGCTGATTGTGATTGGTGGCGATGGATCTCTGACGGGAGCATATGCGCTCCATACAGCGGGATTCCCGGTCATAGGCATTCCGGGAAGCATTGATAACGATATCAGTGGCACCGATATGGCGATCGGCATTGACACAGCCTTGAATACGATACTGGATGCTATTGATCGGCTGCGTGATACAGCGAGCAGCCATGGTCGCGCTTTCGTTATTGAAACGATGGGGCGTTCCTGTGGTTATCTTGCCTTGATGGCTGGAATGACCGGTGGGGCTGAAATTGTCCATCTGCCGGAAGCAGAGCTTGAACTTGGTGATATTCTGGAGAGGGTTGAGCTTGCATGGCGTCGGGGTAAAAGCCATGTATTGATCGTGGTGGCTGAAGGCGCGACTTTCAAGGCGGAAGAAATTGTCCAATTTCTCAATCGTGAACACCAGGAATATGAAGTGCGCGCTACCATTCTGGGTCATGTGCAACGTGGCGGAAGACCGACCCACTTCGATCGTTTTCTCGCGACACGTATGGGGGTTGCGGCTGTGGATGCGCTTATGGGTCAGGACGACGGTGTTATGATCGCGTTGAAGGGTACCGAGATGATTCACGTTCCGCTGGAACAGGTAATCGGCAAAGTAAAACCACTGCCTTCGGCTTATATCGAAAGCATGCGCATTCTGGCGCAATAAAAGTATAATCAGGAGCCAGTTTTAAAACGTCCGATTTTGTCCAGTCTCTGTGTCAGGCGAAAATTTTAATCCTCAATAGTATTCCTGCGGTTAAAATTTCCGCCTTCCTTGACCTTGAACAAACTTGAATATTTTGAAATTGGCTCTCAGGAATTGGGTTTGTTCGTTATAGACTCAGACCTGCTGTTATCCATGACTGTCTTCCACCAGATGCCATTCTGAATGTACCAGTTCAGGGTGTCCCGCAGCCCTGCCTCTAAAGGTATGCGGCAGCGGAAGCCCCACGATTCTAACTCCTGGGTTGGCATTAATGCATAGCGTCGGTCATGACCGGGGCGATCCTTAACGAATGTAATGGCTTCATGACATGAACGACCAATCGCAGGATAGGATCGGGGATGGTGAATCGTCAGAAAACCCTTGTCGGGATATTCATCGAGCAGATCGCAGATCAGGCGGATCACGTCAATATTATTGCGGGATGTCTGAGCGCTGATATGATGGACCGCTTCATCGGGATTGTGGTGAACGATCATGGACAGAGCTTCGACATGATCTGCGACATGCAGCCAGTCGCGCTGTTGTAGACCGTCCCCATAAACCGGGATAGACTGCCCCGAGAGCAGACATGAAATCACATGCGGGATCAATTTTTCCGGGTGTTGGAAGGGACCATAATTATTGGTGCAATGGCTGATTGTGGCAGGCAATCCGAAAGTTTGAGTATAAGCATGAACCAGATGATCCGAACCGGCTTTGGTGGCTGAATAAGGGGAACTGGGGCGATACGGGAAGTCGGGCGTGGCTGCACTATCAGGCAGGGATCCATAAACCTCATCGGTAGAAATATGATGCAAGCGTATCCAGCGCTGATGTGTTTCATGGTATCGACGCAGAGATTCCAGAACGCCATAGGTGCCATGGATATTGGAATGAATAAAATCATCCGGCGCGCTGATCGAGCGATCGACGTGGGTATGCGCCGCAAAGTGCACGACGATATCAATCTGTTCGTTGATTAACAGCGAATCAAGTAGACTTTGATCGCTGCAATCTCCATGTACGAAACGCAGGGCATCGGGGTTGGCAATGTTATTCAGCCGCTCCCGGGTGCCTGCGTAAGTGAGCGCGTCGACCACAACCAGCCTATCGGCAAGCGCGTTTTCCAGTTGCTTGCGGGTAAAAGCACTGCCGATAAAACCAGCCCCTCCTGTCACCAGGATTCTAGTTTTGCGCATCGCTGACCTGCATCTCCGACATCATGCGCCGCAGTTGTACGGCCCAGTGAACCGGAGTCAGGTTCAGCGCATTCCATGTGCGGGTGGTATCCAGCACACTGAACGGTGGGCGGCGGACGGTATTTCGGTGTTCAGAGCTTCGGACAGGCACGATCGATATATCCTCTTGAGGCAATAAATTCATACCCTGACCCAATTCATTGATGGCGCATGCGAAATCGTAGCGGCTGGCTACGCCTGCATCGCTCCAGTGATACGTGCCCGTCAAGCGCTGACGCGCCGCGATCCATAATGTTTCAGCCAGACCTCTGGCCCATGTCGGGCTTCCTATCTCGTCGAAAACGACGCTTGCATGTTTGTTATCACGCAGAATCTGTAGCATTTTTGTGACAAAATTCTTTCCGTTAGCGGCGTAGAGCCAGCTGGATCGTACGATGAGGTGTGAAGTCATGCACTGGCGGATGAGGCATTCTCCATCCCATTTGCTGCGCCCGTAAGCGTTGACGGGATAACAGGGATCATCCGGTAAATAAGGCCAGGGCTGACACCCGTTAAAAACATAATCGGTAGAGATATGGATCAAGTGGGTGCGATGTTGCAGAGCAGCCCGAGCCATATAGAAAGCGCCTTCGCTGTTGACTGCAGTGGCCTTGTCCGGCTGTTGTTCGGCCGCATCGACTGAAGTAAAAGCCGCTGTATTGATGACGATATCCGGCTTATATTCGTCAAAGACTGAAAATACTTCCCGGGGTTGGCTGATATCAAGTTGGCTGCGCTCAAACATGAACACTTCCCAGCCTTTCACCCGTGTCATCCATAATTCCCGAGCCAGTTGACCGCCGGCCCCTGTAATCATCACTTTCATGGGTACAAATCAGCCTGCTCAAGATCCAAAGCTCCGGCATCGGCAGTTGAGAGAATGGGTGGGTTGTCAGCGTCTATCGGCCATGTGATAGCCAGTGAAGGATCGTTCCAGCGTATCTTTGCCTGGGCGTTTGGCAGGTAGGGTGCTGTGCAGGTATAGGCGATGGCAGCCTGTTGGCTGAGTACATAGAATCCGTGTGAGAAGCCTGGTGGTATCCAAAGCATGTCGTGTAATCGGTCCGACAGGCGCGCAGCAACCCAATGGCCGAATGTTGGGGATGAGCGGCGGATATCCACTGCTACGTCGAATATTTCGCCCTGCAATACACGCACCAGTTTGCCCTGCGGGACTTCAAGTTGATGATGCAGACCACGCAGCACGCCATGACGGGATTGGCTCAGATTTTCCTGGCAGGGTTCGAATGAAATACCGTGTTGGCTCAGGATGTCTGTTCGATAGATTTCCATAAAAAAACCGCGCTCATCTTCAAAGCGTTCGGGAATCAGATAAAGAACTTCAGGAATATGAGTCGATGTAATTTGTATAGACATGCTAAATGGCGTGACGTAATGGTTTGAATACTCGGGCGCGGGATATTTGCTTGAAATAAAAACGCGTTTTTACGAACAGGTTTCTCATGCGATCAAGGTTAGTAAAATTCGGTGGATCCAGGATGAAACGAAAATGATCTACATCATTATAGCTTGTTTTATATCAATCATGCGTCTTGTTCCAGAATGGGGTGCTCAATCATCCTTGGCTTTTAAGCGCGGGAAACAGCCACAAATCCTTCGCTGTTGGCGAGCGTCAGGTGTGTTTCCATTTCTCCGGCTTCGGGCAATACCTTGATCCATCCTTGTCCCATAGCCGGGAAAAGCTTATGCAGATCCACATCGATGGTTTCACCTTCCATATTGACGACAATCATGATCCGTGTGCTTTGGTCAGGGCTATGACGCAGCCCGCAGATCAGGACAGTTCCGTTGATGGGTCGATTAAAGAAAAAAAGATCGCTGGGGGAAAGCCGATCCTGGAGCCATGCGTATTTCTGGCGAAAACAGCGAATGGCATGGTGTATCGAGGTCTGGAATGGATCGAGATTTTCCGTATGCCTGGAAATATTGGAATATGCGTGCATATCATCCATCCAGGCCCGCGCGATATCCTGAAGCGCTTTGGTATTGATTGGAGTTGGACCTGCTACCGGCGGCGATAAAGAGTTGATAAACAGCGCTGCTTTGGTGACATCATACATGGTTGCCAGCATCGCGCGGACAAGGTTGTGCATAAAATAGCTCAGGTCTTCGAGTGTGTTGAAACCGAGAGCCTTCAACTGGATGAAAAAATCGGCACGTCTGTAATTGTCCTCATCCATCTGCCAGAATACCGAGCGCCATTCCTCTCCCATTACCTTGACGGCATAGCGATAATCCGTATTACGGATAAATCCCCATGGTGCGCGGACGTTGGCATTGATGAAATCAAGCGGTACGCCTGGGAGGAAGGCGTGCATGAGTAGGTTGACGCCTATTTGATTATAGGCATTTTTAAGGATATCAGGCAAAGTGTTGCCCAGTCTCTGGTTGATGGCGATAGATTCGGGATCGGCCTGGGCGCCGCGGCGCAGAGTATCATGATTGGCGACCCCCGAAATCCAGTTGTTTCCCAGAAAAGCGATTTCCTCAAGTCGCCACCATTTGCTGATCCAGAATGTGCAGGCGAAAGGCGTATTATGGGCAAAGGTTAACGGGCCCCATTGAAATGCTCTGTTGTCCTGTTCGATGAGCGCCCGATACGATGAAGCCAGTTCATAATCTTCTCTCGGCCATGGGCGACCATCCTCGAATATCGTCCAGGGGCGATAACGCACACTTTCCATATTGATAATTTGATGTCCCATTGAGAGAAGGAACTCATCGTCATACACCAGTCGGCGTTTTTCTTCATTCCAGTAATTAAAGTCCTGAGCGCCGTCAACCCGCAATCCATCGGCGCCGAAACCTATTTTCCTTTCAGCCATTTCAAGGAGAATGGCGCGAACGACCGGATGACGGTAATCAATATTATGACCATACATGTTGGGTCCGACAAAGAAATGCCGGTTCAGCAGGTCAAGCGCTTGACTATCGGCATGCCCATAGACCAGATCAAAGACAACCTTGATCGGTTTGCCCGGAAAATTATGCAGGGTTTCAATCAGATCCACGAGTTCATCAGGCCTGCTCGTCTCTAGCATTTTGGCAGCGACCGCCGACATTCCGGAAATCACGACGTCATAGCCCCAGTTGGTTGCGGTAGGTTTTCTCAGGGTTCCTGTGACGGTATTTTCCATGTTTTCGCCGGCATGCAGTTCAAAAAAGGGCGGCCCGGTTTCAAAGGCCACAGTGGGTTCAATGGGCATTAATTGAATGCCGTCATATCCGGCAAAGCATTTTTCAAAAGGAGTGAGAGGCTCCTTCCGGCGTATTTTATTCGCCATTCCGGAAAAGATGCGGGTCAGACCCGCCAGCGATCCCTCGGCGCAGGACGTGTTGGGATGAATTTCCAGAAGGTTGGTGGAGGGGCCGATCCATGCCACGCCATCGTTATCCGTGGGCAGATTCCGAAAATAGGCAAGATCCTTGCGGTTCTGATTCAATTGTGCTCGATCATAGAGTTCTGCCGGACCGAAGGCACCAAATGGCAAGGACCACGGCAGATAGTCGAGTCGGGTCAACCAGCGTCCTTCATTGTCCTGGTATGTCACACGATAAAATACACCGAATTCATCACGACTGCCGGATCGCAGGCCGGAAACCGCAGCCCAGAAAAAATCACCGTCTTTAGCAAGTTGCAACAAATGACGTTTGAAAGCCACTTCCTGTATAGGGAGTTGCAAATCGAGCCTGGCGTCGGCGTCAAGGATCTCAAGAAAAATGCATTTGTGATGGATGCCCCGTTCATGCGTTTCGGGCAGCCAGAAACCAAAGGTTGCATATCCGTCGTGGACATGGGCGCCGAGTTTTCTGGAAATCATTCGCGCGGCATTGAACGGTGTTTCCTTCTCGCGAATATTCCTGGCCCAGTGACACAGTTGTTCGGTCTCTGTTATTAACAGGAAGGGTGCCCGATATGTCTGTTCCATTGCCTGATGCTCCACTTGTTTGCAAGAATCAAAATATAGTTTCGACAGTTGTTGGTGGAAGGGTCGTTCCATAGCATGGTAGCATTGCTTTGATCTGCTGGAAGACAATAAGATTATTAGGGAAGGTTGATGGAAAAATCCGATTCCATGATTATGTATCAGGTAGATGTGTTCACACATCAAGGAATTCTGGGCAATCCGGCGGCAGTGGTGCCTCTGGAATATTGGCCCGAGGATGCGTGGATGCAGGTGCTGGCGCGTGATATCAAACTTTCGGAAACCGCCTTTTTTGTCCCCACTCGACAAGAAGGCTGTTTTGAGTTGCGCTGGTTTACCCCTCAGGTTGAGGTGGAACTGTGTGGTCACGCCACACTGGCAACGGCTTTTGTGTTGCGTCATTGGCTTGAGTTTGCTCATGAGCGCGCCGAATTTCAGATCAGGAACGGCAGGCTTATGGTGGATTATCAAACCGATGCCTGGCTCGAGATCGATTTGCCGGCATATCCGCCGCGCATCGATGAAAATTCAGGAAAGTTTCACAACCTCGGCTTGCATGAAGTGTCGCCCGTGCTTTGTCTGCGCAGCAACAGCCATATTCTGGTTCTTGAAAATGAAACACTGGTTCGAGCATTCAAACCCGATATGGGGAAAATTGCCGGGCTTGATCTTTCAGCCACCATTGTGACGGCTCCGGGTGATGAAACCGACTATGTGTTGCGCTATTTTGCTCCAGCGGCAGGGGTGCCGGAGGATCCTGCGACCGGGTCCGCCCATTGCACACTGGTTCCCTACTGGTCGCAGCGCTTGGGGCTATCTACACTTACAGCGCGTCAGTTATCGGAACGAGGAGGTTATTTCAAGTGTCAGGATCTTGGCAAACGCGTACGCGTAGCCGGGCGCTGCTCCCCCCGTTCGCATGGCATATTTGCACTGGCTGGGTGAAGCTGTCAGGGGTTCAGGTTCAGAGCCTTCTGCTGTTCAAAATATAGATGCCACTATGGCAAGCAGTTTGGGGTTCAGATATTCACAAGCTTTCAGGTAAAATTTTTAAAGCTTCGGAAGTTTCCGATATCACCGATACGCCTACAGGCAAAGGAAGTTTCATGCGCTTGCCATGTCAAAAATTACAGCTTGGGTATCTTTACCCGGCCTCATCATGCACGTTGCGAAAATTTACCACAATGAAGCTGGACATAAGGGCCGCAAGCGGGTTCGACTTCGCTCACCGCAGGCACCGAGTTCATGACTTGATCAAAGGTTCCCTGCGGTAAAGGGTTCAAGTTGCCAAAACAGATCTCTGTCAAGAAGTTGAAATGGACAGAGCCTATTATGTAAATAGATGAAGGTTCACCAAAATTCAGCCTGATAACAGGAGCATGTAATGCGTCAACACACGTTAATCAAGAGCTTTTTAGCGATATGCACCGCCTTGGGGTTTGTGACCGCCAGCCTGGGTGCAACGGAAGCCTTGGCGGAAGGCGCACTTCCCAAAGTGGAATTTCTCGGCGAGGAAATCATAGAGAGCAGTTACAGCTATCAGGACACTCAGGTTGGCGGTCTGTCGGCTATCGCTTATGATGCACGGCAGGATCTTTACTACGTCCTTTCCGATGATCGCAGCAATATCAACCCGGCCCGTTTTTATACCCTGAACATCGACATCAGTGACGGACACCTTAATACAGGTGATGTACAGTTTCAGGGCGTTACCACACTACTGGATAGCGATGGCATGCCGTTCGCGCCAGGTTCTCTCGATCCTGAAGGCATGGCCCTGGCTGGAACCGGGGTTAGCTTTTTTCTTTCATCCGAGGGTGACGCCAACAAACTCATAGACCCTTTCATCCGCTCTTATAGCCTTTCCGGGCATTATTTGGGCAAACTGGCTGTGGCAGACAAGTATCTCCCGGTGGAGGGAGGCTCTCGGGGCATACGCAATAATCTGTCCTTCGAAAGCGTGGCCATCACCCCCGATGGAAATCATCTATATTCCGCCACTGAGGGTGCATTGGTTCAGGATGGGCCGACTTCAGACATCGGGCAAGCCAGTTTGATCCGGATTTTCCGTTACGATCTGCCGATGGAGCAAGTGAGCGCAGAGGTGGTCTACCCACTGGATCCGGTGTATGAGGAACCAATTCCAGCCGATGCCTTTCGTGTTAATGGCTTGGTTGAGCTTCTGGCACTTGATAATGATGGTACCTTGCTGGCGCTGGAAAGGGCTTTTTCGGTGGGCAGGGGAAACAAGGTGCGCTTGTACGTGGTAAACGTCCAGGAAGCTGCCGATGTATCGGGACTGGATGCCCTGTGGGCAGCAGATGGATCCGGCGCTGTAGATTTTGGTTTGGTTGCCAAAAAGCGTCTTGTTTTTGACTTTGATCAACTTGAGTTGCCTCTGGACAATCTGGAGGGCATGACCCTTGGCCCGTCACTCGCGGATGGTCGCGCAACATTGCTTGTGGTGAGTGATGACAACTTTGCGACCAGCGGACAGTTTACCCAGTTTCTGGCCTTTGCCATTGATCTGGGTGATCTCCAGGGTTTATGAACGCTAAAGAAGCGCAAGATACGGGTTCATGCATGGAGAGGATAATTAAGCCAGGCTACCCTGAGCATTTACGCTGAGAGTCTATCCTGTGATGGTCAGGGCTGCGTTGCGCGCTTATAGTGTGCGAGCGCAATCTTCACCATGCCACCTTCTTGATCAAGAGTTGGCCTGCTGGCGCTCAAGCATATTCAACACCTGGATGAAAGCTTTCGGATTGATGGATCGCTGAAAAAGAAGCCCCTGTCTCCAGCCGGTTTGAGCATCGGAATCGCTGGAGATATCACCAAAACCTCTTAGTTGCAGATCTAGCCTGGCAAGTGTGAAACCGTCGTTGGATTTTTCGAGTGCCGAGAGGCGTTCCATAGTTTTTTCCGAAGGCGCGGATGAGAGAAACAGGTCACAATAGCCTTTGCCTCCTTGTCGCGCCACACGTCCGCGTATTTGATGCAGAGTGGCAAGGCCGTAGCGATCAGCCTGAATAATCACCACGCGTTGCAATCCGGGAAGGTCGACGCCAACCTCTATCACAGTGGTGGCGATCAGGATTTTTTTCTCTCCGCTGCGCATCTGCTGTACGGCCAGTTCTTTCAGCGCCGGATTCATGCCGCCATGCACCCCGGAAACGGCGCCTGGAAACCAGCGCTCCCAGGCATCTACGGCTTCGGTGACGGACTGAACCGAGGTGTCATCATTTGCATGGCGCAATGGATAAATAATCAGTACCTGCCGGTCATTGGCAAGAGTGTCGGCGATCTGTTGAAACAAATCAAGTTTCTGATCTTTATGCCATATGCGGGTAACGATGTCTTTGGTGATATGATTTCCGCGCAATTGTGACACCCGGGTGAAATGGAACCTGGCCAGTGCCAGCGAACGAGGAATGCAGGTCGCTGTAACTTCAAGCAAATCGGTTTGATCGTCGATCATCTGCTCTCTTTGGGCGCGCGAGAATTTATGCTGTTCATCAATAATCACCAGTCTAGGTGACAACAGATCGCTATACAGCAGGGAAGTGGTTCCGATTAGAATGGATGTTGCTTCAGGAATCTGTTTTTCTTTCTGGCTGATCATGCCTATGGGCAGGTCGGGCCACCATTGTCGCAAGGTATGATATATTTGCATCGCCAGAACCTGACTCGGCAGAAGCACCGCAACTTGCTGTTCGTTGTCCGCGCAGGCTGAAGCCGCCAGTGCATAGACTACGGTCTTGCCACTTCCGACGTCGCCTGACAGCAGGTGACGCATGGGATATCCGGAGTTAAGATCGGTCATGATCTGGTCAAGGGCTTTTTTTTGCTCCGGGGTGATCTTGAAAGGTAATGAATGGAAGCGCCGGGATTGCACGTGAATCTTTGGTTTAGCGGCTTTTGATGCGGTGATGGGTTTATTAGCGCAGCCCAATGCCATCATGGCTGACATCTGGTCCATTACCCGGTGCGCCTTATGCCCGGAAGCCAAATGATCCGGCAAATGCGCCTGTTGTAAAAGCTGCGTCGGGTTCCAGTGGCTCAATCCATTGTTCGATAACAGCCATTGGATATCCTGTTGCGGCGGCATCTTGTGGTTAAACCATTGCACCGCCCATGGAATGGCTTGTGGCAGCCATTCAAGCATGTACTCACGCACGGTTTCATCCCTGATGATATTTTTTTTACCCGGATAAAGAGGCATTATGGCCCCACGCCAATGAGATGGAAGCGATTTTGGTTGTTGTAACTGCCAGACCGGGCCATAACGGCCCAGGCGCCCGTATAGCCACAAAAGTTCATCAGGTTTCCATGTCTGCGCCAGTAGATTGGGTCCGAATATAACGACCTGCAGGATTTGTCCGCTGCGATCGAGCAAAGATCCCTGAAAACGCTGATGTCCCCGTGAAGAACGAACCAAGGGTCCCTGAATATAGCCCTGAACCAGGATCATGTCCTGCTCGGTGATCAAGGTGTTCCAGCAATCGATCGGCTGATCGGCGTTCAGCCAGCTTCGCGGCAGAAGAAACGGCAATTGCTCAAAAGTGGCAGGTCCCAGTTTGGTCAAGCGGGACAGGCGGGCAGGCAAGGGATGCTCTAATGGCTCGATATGGTCCGGCTTGTTCATGTTTTCCAACGAATGGAATCCTCATGTTGCTGATGTAAAGAGGTGTTCAAGGATCCTGTATGTACCTGGACTACTGTATAATACATCACGTGAATTTTACCTGGTAGCTGAAGCCTGGGATGGAGTCGCTTGAATTGCTTGATCTTTAATTCTATAGTCTATAAAATAAGCATAAATGAATGACATACATGAAATTTCATCTTTAACGTCTCATCCGCGCCAGGTTGTTATCCAGCCTAACGCTTCTATGTCGCCGCGTCTGGCTGTGGCTGCTTTTACTATTCTGATGTTCTCCAGTGCCTTGATGACGGCGTGGTCGGTTTTGCATGGGCTATGGTTTGTCCTTCTTTACGATCTGGTTATGCTGATCACTGTAGGTTGGAGTTTGAATCATTGTCTGCGTCAAAACACCTATCGTGAAGTGGTATCCATTGATGGCTATGATGTCGTTATTGAAAGTGGTCATGGTGCACCGGAACAAACTTGGCGCTTCAATAAGGAGTGGATCCGGCTCGGTATGCGTTCCCCGTCATCCCGTCATCAACAATCCAGGTTGGTTGTCGGAGGGCAAGGCACGGCAATAGAATTGGGGCGCTGTCTGACGGAAGAAGAGCGGCATGGGCTTTGCGTGCGGCTCAATCAATTGCTTGATTACCCCGCGGGCTGGTAATCAAGAGCGCAGGATCCAGGGTTTTATTCCTGAATTATTGTAGTATTGGATTTGAAAGCGGAGCTAAAATATGATCAGGTTATTTTATGTGCTTATGGCAGGAATCATTGCTGCTCTTCAGGGAGTAGCGTGGGCTGATCCCATCAATATGCCAGTGGGTGTCACTGAAATAAGCCACGGGGTTTACGGGCTGCATATGATCATTTTCACCATTTGCGTTGTCATCGGGGTCGGGGTGATTGCCGCTATTTTATATAGTGTCATTATGCATCGCCAGTCACGCAGGCCTGAAGCGGCGCAGTTTCATGAAAGCACCTCAATCGAGATTGTCTGGACGCTTATTCCTTTTCTGATTCTGGTGGTGATGGCGGTACCCGCGGCGGGAACATTGATTAACATCTACGACAGCTCAGGTTCCGATATGACCATCAAGGTGACCGGTTATCAATGGAAATGGGGCTATGACTATATTGGCGAGGACTTTGGCTTCATCAGTGAACTGGGTGAACAAAGCAGACGGGCTACGCTGCCGGGCTCATCCATCACGCCGAGGCAGGTGGAGAACTATCTGCTCGAAGTAGATCATCCCATGGTAGTTCCGGTGGGTAGTAAGGTGCGTTTGCTGATCACATCAGTAGACGTGATCCATTCATGGTGGGTTCCTGCGCTGGGCATGAAAAAAGATGCTATTCCAGGCGTGATGAATGAAATGTGGTTCAGAATCGAGGAGCCTGGCAGTTATCGCGGTCAATGCGCGGAATTGTGTGGCGCCCATCATGCATTTATGCCTATTGTCGTTGAAGCGCTGCCCCAGGATGACTATGATGCCTGGCTTAAGGAGCAGAAAAAGAATCATGCTGCGTAAGTGTCGAGGCGCCGCTGTGATACAGACCGAACTATCGTTTTTGTTAGCGCCTAGCATCCCGACATGTTAAAAGAACCTGGGCGTTGATTATTCGAATTCGGGATATGCGTTCAAGGTATCATTTGCAAATGACGTTGTTTAGCCGGTTGCGCCTTGTCGTGTGATTTTGCATTGGCATGAAATGGCATCGCCATGTTAAAGTTTGAATAATAAGCATATGCTTATGCAGTTTTATGCTTATATAATTCGTTATCTGTCGTTGTACGGAGGTCATTGGAACTTGAGATTGAGGAGATTGTAAATGAGCAGCGTAGATTTGGAACATGATGAGCACCATGGCGCGCCGCCTAAAGGCGTCATGCGCTGGTTGACCACCACCAATCATAAAGATCTGGGAACATTGTATCTTTTGTTCTCGCTGATCATGTTTTTTGTCGGTGGTTTATTCGCATTGGTGATACGAGCGGAGTTGTTTCAACCAGGCATGCAGTTGGTTCGGCCCGAATTTTTCAATCAAATGACTACCATGCACGGAATAGTGATGGTTTTTGGCGCGGCGATGCCGGCTTTCGTCGGGCTTTCCAACTGGTTGTTGCCCATGATGCTGGGCGCGCCGGATATGGCGCTTCCGCGAATCAATAACTGGGGCTTCTGGCTCCTTCCGGCAGCGGTCATCATGCTGGCGAGTACTTTGTTTATGCCAGGCGGCGCGCCTGCTGCCGGGTGGACTTTTTACGCACCGCTGGTCATGCAGACAGGCATGGCATTTCCATTTTTTATTTTCGCGGTGCATTTGCTTGGTATTTCGTCCATTCTTGGTTCGATCAATGTGGCGGTGACGATTCTTAACATGCGGGCGCCTGGCATGACGCTGATGCGGATGCCGATGTTCGCGTGGGCATGGTTGGTTACCGCATTTTTGGTCATTGTCGCCATGCCCGTATTGGCAGGTTCGGTTACCATGTTGCTCACCGATCGTTATTTCGGCACCAGTTTTTTTAATCCTGCCGGCGGCGGAGATGTCGTATTATTCCAGCATATATTTTGGTTTTTCGGTCACCCTGAAGTCTACATTGTAGTTCTGCCTGCTTTCGGGTTGGTTTCCCATATTCTGCCCGCTTTTTCGCGCAAGCCTCTGTTTGGTTATGCTTCCATGGTTTATGCTTTGTGCGCGATTGGTTTTCTGTCCATGATCGTGTGGGTTCATCACATGTTTACCGTGGGGCTGCCGCTAAGCGCCGAGCTGTTTTTCATGTTTTCCACCATGTTGATTGCTGTTCCGACCGGGATCAAGATATTCAACTGGATAGCTACTATGTGGCGTGGCTCGTTGACCTTTGAAACTCCTATGCTGTTTTCCATAGCATTTGTAATATTGTTCACCATCGGTGGATTAACCGGGTTGATGCTTTCCATTGCCCCAGCCGATTTCCAGTATCATGATTCCTATTTTGTTGTTGCTCATTTCCACTATACCTTTGTGACGGGTGCCATTTTTGGACTTTTTGCAGCCGTGTATTTTTGGTTACCGAAATTTACCGGTCATATGTATGATGAGCGCCTGGGTAAAATACATTTCTGGTTGTCGACCATTTCAGTGAATGTGACTTTCTTCCCCCAGCATTTTGTCGGGCTTGCTGGCATGCCCCGGCGCACTGCCGATTACGCGCTGCAATTTACTGATTTCAATGTACTCTCCAGTATAGGCGGGTTTGTCTTCGGCTTCAGTCAGCTCATATTGCTCTACGTGGTGATCAAGTGTATTCGTGGTGGTGTTCCGGCATCCGATCAGGTGTGGGACGGTGCCAAAGGGCTTGAATGGACCCTGCCATCACCTCCCCCCTATCATAGCTTTACCCGCCCCCCCTTGGTTACCGAGAGGTTGGTATAAGGTTTAAAGTGTCATCCCGGGAGGGTTCCTCAGTAACCCATCCGGGGTGATTGCATTGATTAAAGACTGATGTGCGTTCAGAAAAATTAATCGCTCAAGATCGATTAAAGCGATAATCCTGAAAATACGCTCGGCGTGAGGATAAAAATATTGGAAAAAGAACAGGATTCCGCCAAACGAAAAAGGGCTAATCATCGCGTTCTGGCGATTCTGCTGATAGTAGCAGCTCTGGTCTATATCAGTTATATCGTAGTTTATGCGGTTCGAACAGGCTAAGGAAGCTCATGAACAAGTCATGAACTCGGTTCTTGCGTCCCTTTATGCCCACATTGTTGACAATCTGAGCATAATGAACCGCACCTGAGCTTTGTTCAGACTTGATCAGAAGTTCCCTAAAAGGGCGGACGGTTTTATGCATTCAAAGCGTTCGTATGAAAGGTCTTTTTAAGCCTGTGCTCGGCAATGATGCAAAGGTGAAATAGAAATGAAACAACCCTCCCAAAATGATTCGCGGCGGAAAACAACTTTACTGCTTCTGCTCAGCACCTGCTTGATGTTTGGCTTCGGTTTTGCCCTCGTTCCTATGTATAATGTGCTGTGCGACATTACCGGGCTCAATGGCAGGGTGCCGTTGGTCGCGGCAGAGGAAAGCGCGGCATATGATATCATTTCCGATCGTGACGTGGTGATGGAATTGGCGGCAACGCTGAATCAGGGCATGCCATGGGAATTTGGTCCGGATGAAGACCAGATCGAGATTCAGATCGGGGAACTTGCTGAAGTGAGTTATTACGCCCACAACAAAACCGGACGGGATCTGGTTATTCAAGCCATTCCGAGTATATCTCCGGGTATGGCCGCCAAGCACCTGCATAAAATCGAGTGTTTTTGTTTTGATCGTCAGGAATTTTCAGCAGGCGAGGCTCGCCATATGCCAGTACGTTTTTATCTGGATGAGGGTTTGCCTCGTCATATTGACCGCGTAACCTTGTCTTATACATTGTTTGAGATAAAGTAGGGATAATCTAATCTCTGGTTTTCCCAGAAGGATGCGGCTGTTGCGCGCCAAATGATACGCGCTATACGTCATCCATATTCAGCAGGTACATAATAGACGGCACGAAAGCGTTGATGCACTGGTTTTTGATAGCGGATTTTCTGTTATTTATAGTTATTTATATCTTTTTGCGAACAGCGTCAACTGAGAATGCTGACGCGTTGGTTCAATTATAAGGAACGGAGGGTAGTAATCATGTCTTTAGCAGAATTAACTACGGAAAAAACAGCTCACGATAGTGAGCTTTATTTTGTCCCCGAGGGAAGTATCTGGCCGTTTGTCGGTTGTGTTGCCTTGTTTTTCGGGCTTTATGGCTCAGCCCTTGCGCTAAACGGATTGGCTATCGGCAAGGCCTTGATGCTGATCGGTGTAGTGATGCTGTTCTCCATGATTGTTGGTTGGTCCCGCAATGTCATCCGGGAAAGCGAAGCTGGTTCTTATAACGATCAGGTGGATCGCTCCTTTCGTTGGGGTATGGGGTGGTTTATTTTCTCTGAAGTGGCTTTTTTTGGCGTATTGTTTGGGGCTCTGTTTTTTGTACGTATATGGGGCATTCCTTGGCTGGGTGGCTCGGGTCATGGTGTTATGACAGGCAGCATGATATGGCCCGAATTTGACGGTACATGGCCAACCAATGGGCCGGCTGGGGTAGGTGGTCACTTCGAGGCTATGGAAGCATGGGGTTTGCCAGCTATCAATACGCTACTATTATTGAGTAGTGGTGTCACGCTGACCTGGGCTCATTGGGGTCTTAAGCTCGGCAAGCGATGGCAATTACTGGTCGGCTTGATGGCAACGGTTGCTCTGGGCATAACGTTTTTATTTTTTCAGGCGGCTGAATACATGCATGCCTACGCAGAGATGAACCTGACTTTGCACTCTGGCATCTATGGTTCACTGTTTTATATAATGACCGGATTTCACGGTATGCATGTTCTTCTGGGCGCGATCATTTTGAGTGTGGTTCTGGGGCGCTCGTTTGCCGGCCATTTCGATGATCACCATCATTTTGCTTTTGAGGCGGCGGCATGGTATTGGCATTTTGTTGATGTCGTTTGGCTCTTGCTTTTCGTGACTATTTATATTCTGTAACGCTCGCTGAACCTTGATCATCTCCACTCACGGCTTTGAGTGGGGATGACTCGTGAACTGATGACAATCAGATATCATTCAAATGTGCCAAGGAACCTCTGAGCAAGTCATGAACCCGGTTCTTGCGTCCTTACTGGCCCAGCTTCATTGTTGACAATCTTCGCAATAGCGCTGCTAACCCGTACAATTGTCGTCTTGAATCTGAAATAATGAATCACACCTGAGCTTCGCCCAAACTTGATCAGAGGTTCCCTAGAAACAATGACAGGATGATAAACAGGAACAACAATACCGATAGTCCGATACGCCAGGTCAAGGCGTGAAGTATCCGTTTGTTGTCAGCGTCTCCCTGATCTTTAAGCAAAAAGAAAAAACCACGACCAAGATTAACGATAATGGCGAAAACCAGGATTAAAATAATTGCTTTTACCATGGGCTGATCCTTGTTCTTGTCATAATGATGTAATATATCCATATTCAATTATATATTAATTACTTCCTGTTGAGAGGCAGATCAAGTCAAGATTTATGCGCTTATATTTTTGGTTTCTGACGATACTGGCTTTTCTGGTGGTTACAATGATGATTGGTCTGGGCTTGTGGCAATTGCAACGGCAGGACGAGAAACAGCGTTTGTTGTCCGGGTATGAACAGCAACTGAAAATGCTCCCCCTGCCTGTTTCCAGGCTGGAGCAATTACCTTTGTTATCGGAGGAGCAAATTAATTTCTTCAAAATAGAGATAGCGGGCAACTATGATTTTGCACATCAGTTCCTGCTGGATAATCAAGTACGAAACAGCAGGGTTGGGTATGAAATACTCACGCCCCTGGAACTCGAGAATCAGCCGGGAGAATACGTGATCGTTGCCCGCGGCTGGATACCTCGCAGCGAAACTATTGATATTCCAACGCCAGAATCAGCCGATTATCCTGGAAGTTCAGTGTTGACCGGTATGTATCGCCCATTTCCGAAAGCCGCCTTGCGCTTAGGCGCTGTTACAACATCCCGCGCTTGGCCCAAAGTTGTTCAATATCCCGAAGCAAGGGAGATTGAGGCGCTTTTAGATCTGGATCTTGCGCCAGGGCTATTGGTTGAAACCGATGAAGTTAAATATTATTCCGGACAAAGACCGGGGGGGGGCTTCGGGCCGGAACGCCACCTGGGATACGCTATTCAATGGTTTGCCATGGCTACAGCGTTAATCGTCATTTATTTTATCTGGGTATGGCGTCTATTCAGGGGTGCTAAAGTATGAACGCAGTTTCAGAGAAACAGGAAAAACGCATTCATGGTCGTTTGATTCTGGTGTTTATGTTTGTTTTATTTTTACTTCCGTTTGTTTCCGCTGCATTATGGTACACTTTGCTACAGACAGGCGTGGTGCAGGTGGAAAAATCGACCAACCATGGAACGCTGATACAGCCCCCGGAATCACTGAATACACAAAACTGGAGCTATTTTTCCGGAGAAAGTGCGCAGAATGTTCAGTTGCAAGGTCTGTGGACGGTTTTATTCCCTTTGTACCAGTCATGTTCGCCCGATTGTCAGAAAAGTTTATGGCTATTGCATCAGATCAGGATTGCATTGGGGACCAATCGAGACCGTTTACAGCGTATCGTGCTGCTATTTCCTGCGTATGACCGACATGAAAATTCTGGTGAATGGTTAAATCAGCAGTATCTGCTACGCTTGCAAACCGATACATCCTATTCGGATAAGCCATGGAGTCGGCTGGACGAGCAATGCGCGACCAGCCAGCCTATTTACCTTATTGATCCGCGTGGAGATGTCATGATGTGCTGGAGCTCGGAAATGGATCCGGGAAACATTCTGGAGGATATCAAACAACTTATGAAGTCTTCTAGCATCGGTTGAGACCGGGGGAATCATGAATAACCGCCATTTTTATTATCTATCCTGCACGGTGGCGATGCTCGCCTTCATGGTTGTGGTTCTTGGGGCGTATGTTCGTCTATCAGACGCCGGGCTTGGATGTCCGGACTGGCCAGGATGTTATGGGCGGATAGTGCCGGAGAGTCAGATCGCGGCAGCGCAGGCGCATGATCCCAATGCGCTTGGCAAAGCCTGGAAAGAGATGATCCACCGTTATTTCGCGGGAACACTGGGTCTTCTGATTGCGGCTATGCTGGTTTGGGCGTGGCGCAAAAGAATTACAGGCTTGCCTTTCAAGTTGGTCGCTGTTTTGGTGGTTCTCGTGGTATTTCAGGCATTGCTTGGAATGTGGACCGTAACCTTGCGCCTACAGCCCTTGATCGTTATGAGTCATCTTTTGGGAGGGCTGACCATTTTATCGCTTCTGGTATGGTGCGCTCTTGAGACCAGAGGCGACACTTCTAACCCCGCCAGTCAACCCGACACCAGTGATATCGGTTCAAACGGGTTATTCAGCCATCCCGGATTTTGGTCGATTATGCTGCTTGCTTTGATTGCAATGCAAATAACGCTGGGTGGGTGGACCAGCGCTAATTATGCGGCGGTCGCCTGCCCGGATTTTCCTCTTTGTCAGAATGCCTGGCTTCCTTCCCTGTCGTGGAGTGAGGGATTTTCATTGCCTGATTTAAATCATGCGTATGGGCAGACCACATATGAGGGCGGCGCTATGTCACTGGCCGGTCGTACCGCCGTACATTGGACCCATAGAATCGGAGCCGTGGTGATCGTCTTTGCCGCGATTCTCATAGGTTTGGGCTTGTGGCGCAAATTCGGAATGAATGCCCCGGCAGGTCGAAGCGCTATAATGGTTGCGGCCGCTGGATTATTACAATTTACGCTTGGCGTGTGTATGGTTGTCTATCAATTCCCGTTGGTATTAGCCACGGCCCATAACGCAGTAGCAGCTTTGCTACTGGCCGCAGTAGTCGCCCTCAATCATGGGGTTTTTAGATCGTCATGATGTCCGCATGGTCGCGCTTTGACAGGCATCGGCAATCTGGCTTTATATTTCAGCGATTGATTGCATATGCCAGATTGACCAAGCCCAAAGTGGTCGCTCTTATTGTATTCACCGCGTTGGTGGGAATGCTGCTGGCGATGCCAAACAATGAATTTTCATGGCAGATTATACTATTCGGTAATCTCGGCATTGGATTATGCGCGGGAAGTGCCGCCTGTTTCAATCAAATGCTGGAACGAAGAATCGATGCGCATATGCGCCGAACTCAGCAACGTCCCATGGTGACAGGAGAAGTCAGTCTGGTGGAAGGGGTGGTGGTGGCTGTAGGTCTCATGCTGCTTGGAACCTTCATTTTAATCGCCAAAGTTAATCTTTTGACCACCCTGTTAACGTTATTGAGTCTGGTCGGTTATGCTGTGGTTTATACCGCCTACCTTAAGCATGCTACTCCGCAGAATATCGTAATAGGCGGCGCTGCGGGCGCCGCTCCGCCGGTTCTGGGATGGTGCGCCGTTACGGGTGAAGTTCATCCTTACGCATTGCTGCTGTTTCTGCTGGTTTTTGTCTGGACTCCGCCGCATTTCTGGGCTTTGGCGATTCATCGGCGGGATGAGTATGCGGCTGCCGGTGTTCCGATGTTGCCGATTACCCATGGCGTTGCTTATACCAGTTACCAAGTTCTGCTTTATTCTCTCTTGTTATTTGCCGTCAGTCTTTTGCCCTACGCTACTGGTATGAGTGGTCCACTTTATGCCGTAGGCGCTGCTATACTCGGACTTCGCTTCATTTACTTGAGTTATGTGCTTGTATATCATCCGAAACCGGATACAGCATGGCGCACATTTAAATTTTCGGTCAATTATCTAATGTTCATGTTTGCCCTGCTTTTGCTCGATCGTTACTTAGCTATCTAAGCAGGTGTCGGAAAATGCCTCGCAGGTTCGGTTCCAGAAAAGTGTTGTGTGCTACAGGAAAAAACATGAAGAATTATAAACTGACACTGATCGGACTAGCTATATCGGTTGTGGTCTTGCTAATCGCGATTTTTTTTGAGGTAGATTTGTTTGAGAAATTGTCATATTTCTTGCAAAGTCTTGAAAAATATGAAGTTGACGAGTTTATTATCCCAATTGCTATTGTTGTCGCATTCACATTATTTGATTTAATCAGACGGCAAAGATCTCAGAAAATAGAGCTTGAAAAAATCAAGGTATACCAAGCTATGATGTCTTCTACTCATCATATCCTAAACAACTTCCTTAACAAGATGCAGTTATTCAAGATGGAAGCAGAAGATAATCCTGGATTTAATCCAGACATTCTGACCTTTTATGATCAAATAACTGAAGATGCGTCGATGAAAATTGATGCACTGGGTAGTGTCACCAACATTAACGAATCATCAATCCATGCAGCAGTCACACCTCAACCGAATACACGGGCATGCGCCCAACAAGACGCTTCAGCGGACGCTCGTACCTCGCGCTGCTGAGCTAAACGTTAAGCAGGCGCGCTGCCTATCAACCCGCTGAAGCAGATTCCTTCCCAGGAAAAATGCTTGGCTCCGAGACCTTGGATTGCCAATGAGGTTTAGATAATGGGTGCTTGCTGTGATGATAATTGCGCTATAGAGGCCATTATCGTAAGGCAGCGGGGAACACTGCGAATTGTGCTCGGCATCAATGGCGTAATGTTCCTGTTTATCGCGGTGGCCGCGCTTTATGGCAAATCGACAGCACTCCTTGCCGACAGTCTTGATAATCTTGGGGATGCTTTGACATATAGTCTTAGCTTGTACGCTGTTTCCAGGGGTACTGCCGTAAGGGCTAAGGTCGCGCTGTTCAAGGGCGGCTTAATTTTCTTGGCAGCTTGCGCCGTGTTTGCCCAAATTGCCTACAAATTTTTCGTTCCAAGCGTCCCTATCTTTGAGGTTATGGGTACGTTCAGTCTTTTCGGCCTCATCGCAAATTCACTCTGTCTTTACCTGCTTTGGCGGCATCGAAACGAAGATGTAAATATGAGTTCGGTATGGGAGTGTTCACGAAACGACATCGCATCAAATCTCTCCGTTTTTGTGGCGGCTGGCGTTGTCGGTGTCACCGGTTCGGGCTGGCCAGATATTTTGGTCGCAGTTGGTCTCGTATGGTTGTTAATACGTTCTTCGATTCGAGTCGTTTCATCAGCCATGGTAGAGCTTCATGCAGCAACCTGACCAGTTGCTCCATCTGACCGAAAAAAGCATTGCGACGATAGGAGAAAAAATCAGGGGGGTCAAGTCTTGCATTAATGCATTTTAGTTGTTCCCAACTGTTTGCAGGGCTATTGGCTTGATTGCAAGACCTGACCCTACCTTTTTTGTGCGCACTGACAGACCAGGCGCGCGCCTGATACCCGATGAAGTTTACTTGGCTCCGAGACGATAGGCCAGGCGCGCCAGCGCGTCTGGCCTATCGTCCCAACTCGCGGAATTTTGCGAAGCGTAGCGTAGCAAAATTCCGGTGCAGTGCCTTGTTATGTGAGTTACAAAAAACTAGTGCGATAATTTTAATGTTGCCACCCCAGAAATAATAAGCACAATGCCTAAATAACGCCCTAAACTTGTTGGGTCCTGGTAGAAGACAATGCCAACAAGAAAAGTACCAGCTGAACCAATACCTGTCCATACGGCATAAGAAGTGCCTATAGGAATTTGTTTTTGCGCAAGCCAAAGAAAGAAACCACTACAGCCCATAAAAATGATTGCTATAGAAATACCTAAGATTTGGGTTTTATCATTTTGCGCCATTTTAAGACCTACAGGCCATCCTATTTCCAATAGACCTGCGAGAATTAAATATATCCATGCCATGTTAGCAACCTATTTGCTTTTTACACATAACGCCGCAAATAACCGGTACAAATGGAGCGAAGCGGAATTTGCATCCGTGTTAATTTGTCTTGTTATGCGATTTATGGACGACAGCCAATAATCACATTGCCAAGCATGCTCAAAACCAATTCATTGCCCGCATTGAACATTTCTATTTTTAATTTAGCCAAACCACGATCTGGCTTTTTCTCAGATTGTTTCGTACTGACAACCGTTATCTTTCCAGTTAAAACATCACCGCCAAATACAGGCTTAACAAACCGTAGCTCATCCACGCCTGGTGATGCCATGCAAGCAGCCGATCCTAAAAAACCATCGACCACCAACCTGTTACACAAACTTGCTGTATGCCAACCACTGGCAATTAGGCCTCCAAACATTTTACTTGCTACATCTTCATCTAAATGAAAGGCTTGCGGGTCAAATTTTTCAGCGAAATCTATGATGCTTTCTTTTGTGATATCAAGAGATCCCAATTCAAATTCTCGCCCATCATTTAAATCTTCCAAATAAAACATTTTTAATCCTTTTTATCGGCAAATGGTTACGAACGCATAACACCGCTAATCAGCCGCGCGGTTTTTTGCGTCGGTTGCATTAGCCTGGTTATGCGATTTTTTGCATTAGTTATTTAATGAAATCGATAAGCACTTTAATTAATTCTGTTTTTAGTGGCAATTCTGGTTGATTATAAGTTTGAATATTTTTCTGTCTATCTAATTCCGCTTCTTTCAAAATGTGATTCATTCCTTTTATAATTTGTTTTTTTGCCTTTTGATTTGCCTTGGCAAGCTTGTCGGCATCCTTTACACTCACTTGAATATCTGTTGAGCCTTGAACAATTAATACAGGTTTTTTCAATTTAGCAATTTCTTTTTGCGGGTCATATTTAAACAACGAAATCAGATATGGTTGCACACTGGGGCGAAATAATGAAGTTAACATCGGAGGAACATTTTTCACCATTTTCCCCTGAATCAATTTGTTAAGAATTGGTGTTGACTGTTCTGAAACTATCGCTGGCTGTGCTTTTAATTGTTCTCTTATTGTTTTATCGGCTGATTGACCAGCACCTGCGATTGATATAAATTTATCAACATCTTTCTCTTGAGATGCAATCATACCGATTAAAGAACCCTCGCTATGACCAATAACAATAATTTGATCAAATCCTTTATTGTGTTTTAAAAATTTTATCCACCCTTTAGCGTCTTCAATATAATTTTCAAAACGTAAATCACTTTCTTTTAATCCCGCATTTTTACTCTTACCTATTCCTCTTTTATCATACCTCAATGTTGAAATTCCATTTTTTAACAATTCAGTTGACAGCATTTTCAACGAATTGTTTTTCATCATAGGATTGTTGCCATCTCTATCTGTTGATCCAGAGCCTGCAATGATCAATGCGGCAGGAATCATTGCTTTTGTTTCAGGGATAAGTAAAGTTCCCTCTAATGTTCCAGATTCTGTTGTGAGGGTTACAATCTTTTCTGATTGACCAGCAAATAAATTGGAAATCACAAGTAGCAGAGTTACTGTTGTAAAAAATATTGTTTTCATATTTCCCTTTTTATTGGATTATCGTCGCATAACGACCCAAATCAGCTATGCAGTAAACGTGGCATGGCTTTTGCGGCAGCAAAATGGCGTGCCATGTTTGCTGCATCCGCTGAATTTGACTTGTTAGGTGCTTTTGATAAAAACGCTATTTTCAATAATTCCATACTGACTTAACACTGCCATCAGGTTCGAAATACTTGAACTCACCAGATGGCTTACCCTCAACGAAAGAGCCTTCCCATTCCTTTGAATCCCAGAACCGATCTCCGAAGTAAGTGCCGTAAACTGTGCCGGTATATGGACTTCCATCTTTCTCTTTCACAAAGTAAGGAACTACTTTTTGTTTGCTGGAGGAAACATCAAAACGGCTTACATGGTTTCTTGTTTCAATCTGAAAATTAACTATAAATACAGCTATTAGTAAAACTACCAGCAAAAACAGCAACCCTAAAAACTTTACAATATTCCTAATCATACGGGCACCTAACGCCGCGCTCACCGGTTGACGAAGGTGGCGATTCTTTTGCGGGTTTTTCGCAAAAGAAGTGACGCTTTTGGCAATCCGGCGCAGCTTTTTGTTAGCTGAATGAGTATTTGAAGTACTCCACACCTTCAACCG
>Ga0209633_10000811_pt1 | contig 34463 bp, 33 predicted proteins | sample Cruoilmetagenom1_FD_187290 | JGI IMG/M metagenome (GOLD analysis project Ga0209633, IMG submission 187290) | Oil polluted marine microbial communities from Coal Oil Point, Santa Barbara, California, USA - Sample 1 (SPAdes) (version 2) | ecosystem: Environmental > Aquatic > Marine > Oil seeps ... | reverse complement strand
GCAGCGCGGCCCCTCGCTGCCGTCCATATTCAACGGCAAGCCCAAGACAAAGCCGCCAAGCCCGCGTTCAGACGCGATCTCGAGCAACCGCGCTGCATCCACGCCAAATTTCTTGCGTCGGACGGTTTCCAGTGGCGTTGCCACAGTCAAAAAACTGTCCGAAACGGCGACGCCGATGGTTTTGTCACCCAGATCCAGCCCCGCCACAGCCTGCATCGGTGCAAGTGCTGCGGCAAAGCCTTTCATGTCCTCATAGATCATTGCGCGACGCCCGCTTTTTGCGCCGCCGCGCGGATCATCGCCAACCCGCCGGCATCCGCGGCAAACACGCTCTGCGCTTCGCCCCAGATGGCGCGGGCGCGCTCTACGTCGCCCAAAACACCAAGTGCGCCGATCAATTGGGCCCACTCTTGTGCCGAGCCGCCCTCGGTCGCCAGTCGCTCGGACAATTGTGCGACCATGTTGCCGATCATATCTTGGCGTTCTTCAGCCGTCATGTCCGAGGCCGCCGCCACCGCATCCGCGTCAGGACCAGCTAGGGCGGGGCCGGTAAGGGCCGGGCCTGTGGAGCGTTCGGGCAGGGTGTAATTCACCCCCGCCCACGCCGCCGCATCTTCGATTTGGCCACGGATCGGGCCAACCCACGGATCATTCGGCGCGCTGCGCTCCAACAGCTCACGCCACAATTTGAAGGCCATGTCAGGGCGGCCATTCTGGGCAAACATCAAGCCAGAATAATACCGGGCCTTGCCGTCATTGGGGTCACGTTCGATTGCGCGTTTCAGTGCGCTTTCGGCTTGCGGCGACACATAGCCACCCGCTGCCATGATCATCAAGTCGGCCAGATTGGACAGATCCTGTGCGGTCGCAGCCTCCGCCTTTATCTCGATCACCCTGATATGCGCTTTATAGGCGCCGATGTAATTGCCAAGCGCGGCCTCATTACTGGCCAGTAATTGATGTCCCTTAAGGTCATCAGGGCGGTCAGCGACAGCCACGCGCAGTTTATCAACCAGCTCTTTGTGACGTGGCTCGACTATGATTGTGCTGGGGGGCACGGCGGCTTCGGCTTCAATCTGGCTTTGACGCGCCATGCGAAAGGCTTCGGCATTTTCGATGCGGGTTTTTAGCGGCAAATCCGGATAACCCGGTGCGCCGATCTGTTGGTACACCGCAACACCGCCTGCCAGAACAACCGCAACCGTGGCAATCGCCGCGTAGGTTGCTGTTTTTGGTGCCCTTTGCACGCTGGTTGTTGCCTGAACAGCTTTGTCGGCCTCCAACAGGCGTCGCGACACTTCAACCTTGATGCGGGCCGCTTCCTCTTTGGTAACGACGCCGCGCTCCAGGTCGCGTTCAACCCCCTTTAGCTGATCGCGGTAAACCTGCAGGTCGAACTCGGCTGCGCTTTCCCCCGTGTCACGCCCGCGCAGCATTGCCAATGCCATCACTGCAACAACCACCAAGATCAGCAAGCCAACTATTATCCAGAACCACATGGCGTCTCTTCTCATTTCCCAAAATCTGCCCCCCATCTATCTTGAATCCGCCCCCTGCAAAAGGGTGAATGAGTCGCAGGCAGATCACATCACAGTTTGCCCCGCCCTAACGCCCGTTATGTCGCATATTTTCCCCATTGTGCCGCAGGCGTGCGCGGTTAAACTTGGCATGTGTATCACAACAATTGTGCAAGGGGGGGCGCCCTCACAGGGGGATTCGATTGATGAGACGTTATTCTGCATTTGCCGTCGCCCGCGAGGCGCTTCGTTATCACAAAGGTTGGGGCCGTGCATGGCGCGCGCCCGAGCCGAAAAAATCCTATGACGTGGTGATTGTCGGGGCAGGCGGGCATGGTCTGGCCACCGCCTACTATCTGGGCAAAAATTTCGGCATCACCAATGTGGCGATCTTGGAAAAAGGCTGGCTAGGCGGCGGCAACACGGGCCGCAACACCACGATTATTCGCTCCAACTATCTGCAAGATCCCTCCGCCGCGATTTATGAAAAAGCGCGCGGGCTTTATGAGACCATGTCGCAAGATTTGAACATGAACGTGATGTTTTCCCCGCGCGGCGTGATGATGCTGGCCCAAACCCAATCCGAAATCCGCGGTTTTCAGCGCACCGCACAGGCCAACGCGTTTCAGGGCGTGCAAACTGAATTCATCGGTCCCGAGCGGGTCAAGGAACTTGCGCCGATCATCAACATCTCTGGCCCGCGCTACCCGATTTTGGGCGCGCTATGGCAGGAACGCGCCGGCACGGCCCGCCACGATGCGGTCGCGTGGGCCTATGCGCGGGCCTGTTCCGACATGGGCATGGATATCATTCAAAAATGCGAAGTCACGGGGGTCAATCAAACGGATGGCCAAGTCACGGGCGTAGAAACCTCACGCGGTACGATTGGCTGCAAGAAACTGGCGTTTTTGGTGGCGGGCAATTCTGGCGATCTGGCGGGCATGGCGGGGTTCCGTCTGCCAATGGAATCCGTGGCGCTGCAAGCCTTGGTGTCCGAGCCCATCAAACCCTGTTTGGACGTGGTGATCATGGCCAACACGGTACATGGCTACATCTCGCAATCTGACAAAGGCGAAATGGTGATCGGCGGCGGCACCGACGCTTATAACAACTATACCCAGCGCGGATCATTCCATCATATCGAGGAAACCGTGCGGGCACTGGTCGAAACCTTCCCGATGGTGTCGCGCCTGAAAATGCTGCGCCAATGGGGCGGGATTGTCGATGTGACGGGGGACCGCTCACCGATTATCTCGAAAACCCCGCTGGGCGGATGTTTCATCAACGGCGGCTGGGGCACGGGCGGGTTTAAATCCATTCCGGGGTCTGGCTGGGCAATGGCGGAACTGGTGGCCAACGGCACGCCGGGGCCGCTAAGCGCCGAGTTCGGGCTGGACCGGTTCGCCGAGGGGCGCTTCATTGATGAAAGCGTTGCGGCGGGGGTGGCGCATTGATGGAGTTTTTTCAAGAACTTACAGCGGATCAAAAGCTAACACTATTTGTTGCATTTGCTTCTGCGTTACTTGGTGGTTTGATTTCAACGGCCGCATCATGGCTTACAACAAGGCAATCAATCGTTGCTAACGAAACGACACGGCAACTAGAAAAACGCGAGAAAGAAGCTTTTTATGCCCATCAAGGCCTTATAAAGATAAATCAATATGCGAACGCCGCATACTCTTTGAAAAAAATGATTGATGACCAATTTGATGCTGCTAATGAGGCTGGTCATGGTGACTGGCTACCTGTTCAAAAGGTGCGCGGGACACCCAAATACGATGAAAGCTTTGAAAGTTTCTTGTCAGAAGAAATGGTTTTCTTGCTGAAAACAAAAGATTCTCAAATGTTAGGCGATATGATTGTCTTTGAGAAAAGAGTCGTGGCATCGCTTAACAATTTCCACACGTATTCCGAAGAACGCATTGAATGGAGCAAAAAACTTCAAAAAGGTGTGATTGGAAGTTCTCAGGAGGGTATCCCCAGCCTTTCTGCGGAACTTGAGGGTGAATTTGCAATGATTGCTGATGCAGAAGCTGCATTCCTAACCGAACTTCTTGGAGGGATTATGGAAATGCTTGATCGAGATACAAAAGATGGGTTCTCCTTGCTGCATCGGTATAATCGAGCAGCAAAAGACGAATATGGTGATTTATTCCCAACCCTGGAATATGAGGCTTCACAATGCTAATCCTCGAATGCCCCTACTGCGGCGTCAAAGCCGAAGAAACCGAACTCCACGCTGGCGGCGAGGCGCATCTGACGCGCCACGCCACAGGCTCCACAGATGACGAGCTAAAGTTCTACCTGTTCCAACGCAAAAACCCCAAGGGGGTGCATTTCGAGCGCTGGCGCCACGTCAACGGCTGTGGAAAATGGTTCCACGCCGCCCGTTGCACCATGACCCTCGAAGTGTTCGGCACCTATAGCGCCCAAACCTTTGAACCGCCCAAAGCCCTGCTCTCCAGTATCAAAGCAAAACGCCCCGATTGGCAAGCAACCTAATGCCCCATCATTGTTCCCCAAATATCCCCGCCGGAGGCTCCAATACCTCCTCACGCGAAAGATACGCCAAATGAGCACCCGCATCCCAAACACAGGCCGGTTCCTCGACAAAACCGCCCCCGCGACCTTCACCTTCAACGGCAAATCCCTTGGCGGTTATGCTGGCGACACGCTGGCCTCGGCCTTGCTGGCCAACGACCAAATGCTGATGGGCCGCTCGTTCAAATACCACCGTGCCCGTGGCGCCGTGGCATCGGGGGCCGAAGAACCCAACGCGCTGGTCAACATGGGGGCAGATGACAGGTTTGAGCCAAACCAACGCGTCACCACCACTGAATTGTTCGACGGGCTAACCGCCAAAAGCCAAAACCACTGGCCCTCGTTGAATTTCGACGTTGGTGTGATCAACAACTATGTTGCCCGCTTCCTGCCCGCCGGATTTTACTACAAAACCTTCATGTACCCGCGCGCGGCGTGGAAACATGTGTTCGAGCCGATCATCCGCAAATCAGCCGGGCTTGGCCAAGCGCCAAAGGCGCGCGACGCGGATCGCTATGAGCATTTTTACTACTTCACCGACGTCTTGATCGTCGGCGGTGGCATCGCGGGTCTGCAATCGGCTTTGGCCGCGGGTCAATCCGGTGCCAAGGTGCTGCTGCTTGAACAAACCGCAAACTGGGGCGGACGTGCCCCTGTGGATGGGGCACAAATCGGCGGCAAATCTGCTGACGAATGGGTCACAGAAACATTGGCCGCGCTCCAGGCGCTGCCAAACGTCACAATCCGTGCCCGCACGATGGGGGCTGGGGTTTATGATCACGGCTATGCGCTGGGCTATGAGCGGATCACCGATCACGCCCCCGAAATGGACGCCCCGCGCCACCGCCTGTGGCGCATCAGGGCCAAGCAGATCATCACCGCCACGGGTGCGATTGAGCGCCCATTATCCTTTGCGGGCAATGACATCCCCGGCGTGATGCTGGCGGGGGGCGTGCGCGATTACCTGATCAATTGGGGCGTCGCCATTGGCGAGCGCACGGTCGTGGTCACGAACAATGACGATGGCTATCGTACTGCGCTCACCCTGCACAAAGCGGGCCTAAAAGTCCCGGCCATCATTGATGCGCGGCCAAATGCGGACGGTGATCTGCCCAATCAAGCCCGTGAACGCGGTATTGCGGTGCGCGAAGGCCGCGGCATTGCCAAGGTCAAAGGCGGCAAGCGTGTCTTGGGGGTTGCGATCTGTCTGCAAGACGGGGATGGCGGCGCGCGCGAGGAAATTGCTTGTGATTGCGTTGCGATGTCCGGCGGCTGGTCCCCTGTGGTTCATCTGTGGTCCCATTGCGGTGGCAAGTTGAACTGGATTGAGGAGCACGCCCATTTCGCGCCCGACCCCAAGCGCCCACCGCTTGGCGACACGGGCGAGGGGTTTGTTGTGACCTCTGGCACGGCCTCCGGGGCAATGGACACGCCGGAGGTGTTGAAAGACGCGCATTTGGCTGGCAAGGCGGCCGCCAAATCGGCTGGATTCACCCCCAAACGCAGTCAAGCGCCCAAAGCCACGGCGACCACAGAGGCCGCGATGGCGCCGGTTTGGGTCATGCCCAAGAACGCCACGATTGAGTTGAAGGCCAAGATGTGGCTGGATTATCAGAACGACGTCAAGGTGTCGGACGTGCAATTGGCTGCCCGCGAGGGATACGAAAGTGTTGAACACACCAAGCGCTATACAACTTTGGGTATGGCGACGGATCAGGGTAAGCTGAGTAATATCAACGGATTGGCCGTGTTGTCTGATGCATTGAATCAAGCAATTCCACAGACTGGCACCACCACATTCCGGCCGCCCTACACCCCGATTTCTTTGGGCGCGATTGCGGGCGAAGCACGCGGGGAAATTTTTCAACCTCTGCGCCGTACTCCGCTGCACGCATGGCACGAAGATGCGGGGGCCTATATGGAGCCTGTTGGCCAATGGCGCCGCCCCTATTGCTATCCGCGTGGCGCTGAAAGCCATGAGGACGCGGTGGCGCGCGAAGTCACCAACACCCGCAATGCGCTTGGCTTGCTGGACGCCTCGACCTTGGGTAAAATCATCGTCAAGGGACCGGACGCGGGCAAGTTTCTGGACATGCTTTACACCAACATGATGTCCACCCTGAAACCTGGGCGCTGCCGCTACGGGCTGATGTGTTCGGAAAACGGGTTCTTGATGGATGACGGTGTTGTCGCGCGGATTGATGAGGATACGTTCCTGTGCCACACCACATCGGGCGGGGCCGAGAACATCCATGGCTGGATGGAAGAATGGCTGCAAACTGAATGGTGGGACTGGAAAGTTTACGTCGCCAATGTCACCGAACAACTGGCCCAAGTCGCGGTTGTTGGTCCGAACGCGCGCAAGGTATTGGAGAAAATGGGCGGCATGGATGTCAGCAAAGAGGCGCTGACGTTTATGGGCTGGGCTGATGGCACCATCGGCGGGTTTGACGCGCGGGTCTACCGGATTTCGTTCTCGGGTGAGTTGAGTTATGAGGTCGCCGTGCCAGCCAGTCAGGGTCGCGCCTTTTGGGATGCGCTACATGCGGCGGGGGCTGAATTTGGCGCCATGGCCTATGGTACCGAGGCACTGCACATTATGCGGGCCGAGAAGGGGTTCATCATGATCGGCGATGAAACCGACGGCACAGTCATTCCGCAAGATTTGGGCCTGCACTGGGCGATTTCCAAGAAAAAAACCGACTTTTTGGGCAAACGGGCACAGCAGCGCAGTTTCATGGCCAGCACGGAACGCTGGCAGTTGGTGGGCTTGGAAACCGTTGATGGATCGGTGCTGCCGGATGGTGCCTATGCGCTGGCCGAGGGCATGAACGCCAACGGGCAACGCAATATGCAGGGTCGCGTGACATCGACCTATCATTCCCCCACGCTGGAACGTGGCATAGCCATGGGGCTGGTGCTGCATGGGCCGGACCGGATGGGGGAAGTGATCAACTTTGGTCGTGTGGATGGTACCTTGATCCCCGCCAAAATCGTTGACCCGGTGTTCTATGACAAATCAGGGGAGAAGCAAGATGTCTAATGTTGTGAGTGCCCTACAGGGTGTTTCTGCCGACGGATACGTGGAGGTTCAGGAGATGGGGCTGCAAGGCATGTTGACCCTGCGTGGTGATCTGTCGATGGCCAAATTGGCCAAGGCGGTAAAGGCGGCTGTCGGGGTGGAGATGCCAAAGCAGCGCAAGATCAACCTGAACGGCCAAACGGGGGCCGCGTGGATGTCACCGGATGAATTGCTGTTGATCATGCCCCATGCGCAGGCAACCGCAACGGCGGCAAAATTGACCAAAGCCCTTGGCAAAACACATTCCTTGGTTGCGAATGTTTCGGACGCCCGTGTGGTGTTCACCTTGAGCGGCAAGGGCGCGCGCGAGGTGGTGGCCAAACTGGCACCGGTCGATATGCAAGCGTTGAAAAAGGGTGAAATCCGGCGCTCGCGCATGGCGCAGGTTCCGGCGGCATTTTGGCTGTCCGGCAAGGACGAGATCACCATTGTCGCATTTCGCAGCGTGGCAACCTATGTGTTTGACCTGCTGGCAAACGCGGCCGCGCCGGGCGGCGAGGTCGACGCTTACTGAATCGCCTTTCCTCCCATCTATGGTTGTGCAAAGATTGTGGCGGGTAAAAAAGGGTGTTTGGATGAATTTCAAAGCAACAGTCGTAGCTGCAACCTTAGGGGTTGTGTTGTGCGCAACCAGCGCAATGGCGGAGGTTTACGAGTGCAAGGTGCGCTCGAACGGTCGTTTCGGTGGCATACAACCGGTTACAATTTTTTCAATCAGTGAAGAAGAAAACGTCGTCGTTGTTTATGATGCGTTGATCAAACACCACTATGACAAGCCGATATTGGGCAAGGTCGTGGTCATCAATTCAAAGCGCTATACATTCAAATGGTCTGTAGATTCAGTCATAGCCGGGGACGGTGAAACCTTGCCAAGAATTGATTACAGAGCAACCTATCTTCGTGGGAACCACAAGTTCACGATAACAGGATTTCCTGCGGGCTGGGACAACCAGTATAATGGGACTGGGACCTGTAAACGAACCAAATAAGGACTTAACAGTGCTTCAACATATTGCGAGTGCCCTTATCGGGCTTGCCGATATGGGCTATCTGTAGGGTGGTAACCTTTGTGGGCTACCCACGAGAACAGAAAGGGATTGAGAATGATTAGACTTTCATTGGTTGCAACGCTTTGCATTAGTGTTCTGGCAGCGGGGGCGTCACAGGCCAAGACCTATTCCTGCGCCATCACACCGGATTCAAGCCGTGACTGGATACCCGAAACGCTGGTGTTCAATATTGACGACAGCAGTGGCAAGGTCCGTGTTTTTGACACCATAATCGAAGAATACGTCGGCAAGCCGATAGTTGGTAAGCTGTCTGTTGAAACCAGCAAACGCATCACCATCACTTGGGAAACCCGCAAAGTGAGTGACAATCTTCAACGCAGCACCGCGCGGTTTTTGTTTCGGGCCAGTTATTACAAGGACAACGGCCTGATGAATATCTCCTCCATTCCAGGCGGGTTTCTCAATTATTTTGGCGGGCATGGGCGGTGTAATGTCAATGGCGATACCGGATGGAGCGCTGCGGTTGCAGGGGCCAAAGGAGGCTCGTTCTCGGCGCGGGGCAAAGCGCGGTTTGTCTCTGAATACAGTTTAAACTAAAACTAGGAATGATGAGTAAATGAAGGAAAGAACAATGCGTAAACAGGTGTTTGCAGCCCTTGTGGCTACTGGTTTAATTGGCGGTGCAGCCCAAGCAGAAACCTATATTTGCTCCGTAAAACCAGATGGTCATGACTATGGTTGGATCTCGAAAACCATCGGCGTCACCATTGATGATGTCACGGGGCAGGCCTTGGTCAGTGATTCCAATATCCTAGGTGTTTACAAAAAACCGATCCGTGGCGAGGTTGTTACCAATTCGCCCAAGCGGTTGTCGGTTAAGTGGGAAGTTTCAGGCGGCAAAGATGTTCGCAACAGAACCTATCTACGGTTTTTATATAAGCTGACAATCTTTAAGGCGCGCGGCAACAGGGCAACCGTAAAGGCAAACCCGGCGGGCTATGTTTGGGACCTTGGCGGCGCTGGCAAATGTAAGTTGCGCAGTAAATAGGCGCGCCGGGCACGTCGGATTAAACCTTGACCTTCCCCCCGTGCGCACGGCATTTATCCCTATAGATTTTCACGCGAACTTTAAGGGGGACACCTATGTCTTTTACACTACCTGATCTACCCTATGCCCATGATGCGCTGGCCGCTGCTGGCATGTCCAAGGAAACGATGGAATTCCATCACGACCTGCACCACAACGCCTATGTCGACAATGGCAACAAGCTGATTGCTGGCACCGAATGGGAAGGCAAATCGCTGGAGGACATCGTTAAGGGCACGTATGACGCGGGCTCCGTTGCGCAAAACGGCATTTTCAACAATGCGTCGCAGCACTGGAACCACACACAATTCTGGGAAATGATGGGGCCAAATGGCGCTGCCATGCCTAGCGAGCTGGAAAGCCGCATTACCGATGCTTTTGGTTCTGTTGACGAATTCAAATCGCAGTTTTCCGCAGCAGGAGCAGGTCAGTTCGGTTCTGGCTGGTGCTGGCTGGTTGTCGACACGGACGGCACACTGAAAGTGACCAAAACCGAAAACGGCGTGAACCCGCTGTGTTTTGGCCAGACTGCATTGCTGGGTTGCGATGTTTGGGAGCATTCCTATTACATTGATTTCCGTAACAAACGTCCGGTTTACCTGTCCAACTTCTTGGACAAACTGGTGAACTGGGAAAATGTCGCAGAGCGTCTGAGCAATTCCTAAGCTAACGTGGGGAAGGGCGCGCGCGTCCTTTCCCAACTTTACCTATCAGGAGAACGCCTATGAGCTATACACTTGATCGCCTTTTGCAGGATGCCGATATGGACACTGCCGAAACCCGCGCCCGTGCGGCGTTGATGGAGAACGGTTTTGGGGTTTTGACTGAAATTGATGTCGCTGCCACCATGAAAATGAAGCTCGACAAAGATATGCCGGGGTACAAAATCCTGGGCGCTTGCAATCCGACAATGGCGTTTGAGGCCATCGGGCTTGAGCCAAAGCTGGGTGCGATGTTGCCGTGCAATGTGATCCTGCGGGCCGTTGATGGTGGTGTCGAGGTCAGTGCGGTTGATCCGGTTGCCTCGATGATGGGCATCGACAATACCGAGCTGCCCCGTGTCGCCACAGCTGTGCGCGATATGCTGCAAAAAGCGGTTGACGAAATCTAGCAACTGTATGCACTATCGCTAAGGAACGCCCCTATTTCCGGGGCGTTTTTTTATGGAATATCGGCATGAGTGAAACCCAAAAAGGCCTGTTGGCGATGGTCGCAACCAGCGTGATCTGGGGGCTGTCGACCCTATTTTACAAAGCCTTGTCTCATGTGCCGCCGTTTGAGGTTCTGGCGCACCGCACCATATGGTCGCTGGTGTTTTTCGGCATTGTGTTGGCGCTGCAAAGCCGTCTGGGTGAACTGGTGTCGATCTTTCGCAGACCCCGTTTGCTGATGATGGTGTGCCTTGCGGCAATGACGGTTTCGCTGAACTGGGGATTGTTCATTTGGGCCATTCAAACGGGCCGCACGCTTGAGGCCAGTTTGGGCTATTATATCTACCCGATCATGTCGGTCCTGTTGGGGGCCGTGGTGTTCAAGGAAAAGCTGGGCCGCATTCAGATGCTTGCCGTCGCAGTGATCTGTTTTGCGGTTTCGCTACTGACATGGGGGCTGGGCGTCACGCCTTGGGTGTCACTGTTGTTGATGGGATCGTTTGTGATCTATGGCATGGTCAAAAAGCTGATCCCGATGGGGCCGGTGGCCTCGGTGACGGGCGAGGTCATGATGCTGTCGCCCATTGCGCTGTTTTGGCTGTGGGGTGTGCACACGCAGGGCTGGACGGGGATGGATGGGCGCAATGTGGCGGCCTTTGGCATGGGGTGGTACAACACGATCATGCTGATGCTGCTGGGATTGCTGACAGCGGGGCCGTTGATCCTATATTCCTATGCCACCAAACGGCTGGGCTTTGCGACCCAAGGCTTGGTGTTTTACCTAAACCCGACCTTGCAATTTCTGGTGGCTGTGTTGGCGTTCGGCGAAGCTGTCAGCCCTTGGCACGCGATTGCCTTCCCGCTGATTTGGGCGGCCTTGGCGGTTTACACGCTGAATGCCTTGCGTCAGGAAAGAGCGGCCTCGAGGCGTTCGACGGTATCGACCGTGGTGAAATAATCCCGCAAGCTGGCGTCGGCAAAACCCTGTTCAATGACGTGATCTATAAGGGTCAGCAGAGGGGCCCAATACCCCTCGACATTCAGCAGGTAAATCGGTTTTTCATGCAGGCCCAACTGGCGCCATGTTAACACTTCAAACAGCTCGTCCAATGAACCGGCCCCGCCAGGCAGCACCACAATGGCGTCTGAATTCATATACATGACCTTTTTACGCTCATGCATGTTTTCGGTGATGATAAAGCTGGTTAAATCGCGTTTGCCGACCTCGCGTTTCAGCAAATGCTCGGGGATCACGCCAAAGGTCTCGCCGCCAGCCTTTTGAGCTGCATCCGCGACTGCCCCCATCAACCCAACATCGCCAGCCCCATACACCAGTCGCCAGCCTTGCTTGGCGATGGTTTGGCCCAGGCTAATGGCGGCCTGTTTGTAGGCAGGGTTGGTGCCAAAACGCGATCCACAGTAGACGCAGATCGACCGGATGGAGGAGTGGGGTTGAGACATAGGATGGTATTCCTCAAAAAACGGGTGTGAAATCGGTGTTTGATCCGTGATAGCCCTGTTGCTATGCTATCGCAAGCGTTGGGCCGCTGGGGCCTGATGCGGGGGGAATTCAGTGATGGCAGGCACGTCCGGCATAGGATTTGGCGTCTCGATGGTGGCAGGGGCAGCTTTGGCTGCGGTTGTGGCCGTGGGGGGGTATTTTGTATATCAAACCGTAATGGGGTCTAAGGACGTGGCAATTCCCGTCCCAATTCAGACGCCAAGCACAGAAACCGTATCGGAAACGATATCCGGGCACGCATCGGATCCTGTTGCGCAAGTCGAACCCGCCGCCCCCCCAACCATCGCGCCCAGCTTTGATGTGGTGCGGGTCGAGCCGGATGGCTCTAGCGTCATTGCCGGAAATGCGGCCCCTGATGCGAAGGTGAGCATCTTGTTGGATGGCGCCGAAATCGGGCAGGCCACAGCCGATGCTCAAGGCAATTTCGTGGCACTTTTGACAGTGCCCAGCGGCAACGAGGCGCAAGTTTTGTCGCTCTCTTCGCAGCCGGATGGGGGGGATGTGGTGGCGTCAACCGACAGCGTGATCTTGGCCCCCGTCGTGGCGGCCGGGCCAGCTCCAGTGGTTGTGGCAGAAACAGAAGTCAGCGAGCCTGTGGCGGTTGAGCCGACAACAGAATCAAGCGTTGTGCCTGAAGTGGTTGAGAGAGCGGCGGTCGAAACTGCGACGGTTGAGCCGACACCCGCAGCCCCCACCGTATTGCTGGCCAACGAGCAAGGTGTGCAGGTTATCCAGCCAAGCGAACGCAGTCCTGAAGCGATGAGCAATGTGGTGATCGACGCCATCAGCTATGATGTTTTGGGCGAAGTGCAAGTGTCGGGCCGCGGGGCGGCACAGGGGGCGCAATCCGGTTTTGTACGGATCTATTTGAATGACGCACCGATACAGACCACGCCAATCGGGCGGGACGGCGACTGGCACACGGCTTTGCCAAATGTTGACACCGGAATTTACGTTTTACGCATTGATCAGGTGGATGCGAGCGGGGCCGTGACCTCGCGCACTCAAACGCCGTTTAAACGCGAAACAGCCGAAGTGTTGGCCAATGCGCAGGCCGCAAACCCGACCAAACAGGTGAGCGCCATCACGGTTCAACCGGGCTCGACCCTTTGGGCGATCGCGCGCGACACTTATGGCGATGGTACGCTTTACGTTAGGGTTTTTGAGGCCAACAGCGACAGTATTCGCAACCCCGATCTGATCTATCCCGGACAGGTGTTTCAAGTGCCCGAATAGGGCGCCTATCTGTTACACTAAAAATTTTTGAGCCAGCGGCGCGGATATTTAGGCAAAAAAGAAACGGGCGCTGGTAATTGGGGCTAAGCGCGCATACATTCTGCCATTCACCAATATGAAAGATGCGCATGGTTAGCCATATCACCAAAGCTGAGTTTACCGAAGAAGAACGCCGCCAAAGTCGCCAAACCATCCGCAAGGTGGTGCCCTACATGTGGCCCAAAGGCCAAGGCTGGGTTAAGCGGCGCGTCGTGGTGGCGATGTTACTGCTGGTGTTTGCCAAGGTGATTTCGGTGCTGACACCGTTCTTCTACAAGGCCGCCGTGGACGCGTTGACGGGTGACGGGGCAGTCAGCCCGGCCTGGATGCTGGGGGCGGGGGCGATTGGGCTGACGCTGGCCTACGGCATGGCCAAACTGATGACGGTGGGTTTTTCGCAATTGCGCGATGTGGTGTTTGCAAAGGTTGCGCAGCGGGCTTTGCGATCCTTGGCGTTGGAAACCTTTCAGCACATGCACCAGCTCTCGATGCGGTATCACATCACCCGCAAAACCGGCGGTCTAAGCCGAATTATCGAACGTGGCGTTAAAGGCGTTGAGTTTTTGCTGCGGTTCATGTTGTTCAGCATGGGGCCGTTGGTGTTGGAGCTGTTGATGGTCGCGGGAGTGCTCTATTTCGTGTTCGATGTTTGGTATCTGGCCGTGGTTGTGGCCACGATCTGGGCCTATGTCTGGTTCACCTTCAAGATCACTGAATGGCGGGTGAAAATCCGTAAACAGATGAATGACGAAGACACGGACGCCAATCAAAAGGCCATCGACAGCCTTTTGAATTTTGAAACCGTAAAGTATTTCGGGGCCGAAGCCCGCGAAGCGCAACGCTATGATGCGTCGATGGCGGGCTATGAAGCCGCAGCGCTGAAAACGTCGTATTCCTTGGCATTTTTGAACTTCGGCCAATCTGTGTTCATCACTGCCGGATTGGTTGGCGTGATGGTGATGGCGGCGATGGGGGTGCAAAGTGGTGCGTTGACTGTCGGCGATTTCGTTATGGTCAACGCCTATATGATCCAGATTACCATGCCGCTGAATTTCCTTGGCACTGTGTATCGCGAAATCCGTCAATCGCTGGTGGATATGGGCGAGATGTTCAACCTGTTGGAGCAACCCGCCGAGGTGACTGACAAGCCGGATGCAAAGGCTTTGCAGGTCTCGGGCGGCGCGTTGGTTCTGGATGATGTGCATTTCGGCTATGAGCCCGAGCGCCCCATTTTGAAAGGCGTGAGCCTGGACGTTGGCGCGGGTGAAACCGTGGCGATCGTTGGCCCTTCGGGCAGTGGAAAATCCACGATCGGGCGGTTGCTGTTTCGGTTTTACGATGTGAATGGCGGTGCATTGCGGATCGATGGGCAAGACCTGCGTGACATTACGCAAACCAGCCTGCACGCCCAGATCGGGGTGGTGCCGCAAGATACGGTGCTGTTCAACGACACGATCTATTACAACATCGCCTATGGGCGGCCAGAGGCGTCCCGCAGTGAGGTTGAGGCGGCGGCCAAAGCGGCCAAAATCCACGATTTTGTCCTACAATTACCTGACGCCTATGACACCACAGTCGGCGAGCGCGGGCTAAAGCTGTCCGGTGGTGAAAAACAGCGCGTTGGCATTGCACGGACCCTGCTGAAGAACCCGCCGGTGTTGTTGCTGGACGAGGCCACATCGGCACTCGACACCCAGACCGAGCGCGACATTCAGGACAGCCTGCGCGAGATGGGGCAGGGGCGCACAGTGATCACCATCGCCCACCGCCTATCCACGATTGTCGACGCGGACCAGATTGTGGTGCTGGAGGACGGTTTGATCGTTGAGCAGGGCAGCCACGAGGAATTGCTGGCCAACGCTGGGCGCTACTACAACATGTGGAACCGCCAGCAAGCAGACGAGGAAACGGCCGCCGTCGCCTAAGGGAGCGACTAAGGGCCGACTATTCGGCGGCCTTTAGGGGGGTGGTTTTCCCCTTGGGCTTTGCTTTGGTTTTCGGCTTTGGTGCCGCTTTGGCCTTGGGTTGCGCGGTCGCTTGCGCTTTGGGCTTTTTCGTTGCCGGTTTTTGGCGTGGCTTTTTCACGGCGGCGGGTTTTGATGCAGGTTTGGTCTCGCCTGCTTTGCCCAGCACCAGTTCCAGATCAGCCAGATTGACGCCGTCATCTTGCTCGGCTTCTACATCGTCCTCGTGCAGATCGGGCAGGGCGGGGGCGTCAATCAGATCAGTGCCCCAAATCAGTTCCGGAGACTGTAATTTGCGGCTGGCCCGGTTTAGCGCGATGTCGCGGGCCTCGATGCTGTTACGACCCATAGACAGGGCCTGTAGCCCTTTGAACGAGCGGTAAGCCCCTGCCGAAATCCAGACTCGCAGGGCCAACATGGATGGCGTGAACACCAACGTCAGAACAGTGGCAATGCCAAGCCCGAACACAATCGCGGTGGCCAGTTGTTTCCACCAAAGTGCTGTGGGGCTGTTGATGGTGAACCCGCCAGCAAAGAAATCCAGCGACAGGCCAAACATCATCGGTGCAAGCCCCGCCATAGTGGTGACGGTGGTCAGCATCACGGGGCGCAAACGGTCCTGCGCAGTGCGGGCAATCGCCTCAAGCCGCGGCATGAATGTGGAATATTCCTGATAGGTATCAATGAGAACAATATTGTTGTTCACCACTATCCCCGCCAGCGCCACAACGCCTGTGCCGGTCATAATCATCGAAAATGCTTGATCCATCACCAACATGCCGATCAGCACGCCTGTGGTGGACAAAACCACCGCCAACAGCACCAATACGGAATTGTAAAAACTGTTGAACTGGGCCAGCAGGATGATGAACATCAACCCAAGCGCCCCCAAGAACGCCTTACCCAAGAAGGCGCCGGTTTCGGCCTCTTCGTCTTGGTCGCCGGCCCATTCCCAATTGACTCCAACGGGCAGTGGTTTTTCGGTATCCATCCATTTGGTCAACCGCGTGATGTGCTCATTGGCCGTGAACGCGGTGAAGGCATGCTTGCGGTCTTTATCATCAACAAGGCTTTGCAATGAAGATTGCGTTTGGCCTTGGCTCAAGCTCGCCACCTTATAATGTGTTTGGCTAGGATCCATAAACAGACTGAAAGGAAAGCTTGGTTCGTTTGTAATGACCAAATCGCTGAGGGTACCGTTTTCTATTTCAGCCTCAGACAGGTCAATCACCGTTGCCATCGGGGTTATGACATCATCGGCGCCCTCAACTTCGCTTTTCTCGATGAGATCGAGCAAAAGTAAATCGTCCTTTTCTAGGGCGGCCTTCACGTCGAAATAGCGGCGTTGATCGACACGGTCGACTTGGGCCAGTTTGGCAACGGGCTTGCGGGTGATGAAGTTGGAGAGCGGCACGAGCCCGTCTGTGGTGCGTACGCGCAGGCTGTCGAGGGTCGAAAGCACGCGGTCGGATTCGGGCAGGCGGACGCGGATTTCGATCTCGTCATCCGAGGAATCGACCCGCATTGTATCGAGCAAAATGCCGCGGGTGACCAATTGCACCATGCCACCAACAGTGCGCACGTCAGCGCCATAACGGCCAGCCTTTTCGACGTCCACGTCGATTTGCCAATCAATGCCGGGCAACGGCAGAGTGTCTTCGACATCGGTCAGGCCATAGGTTTCATCAAATCTGGCGTGGACGATATTGGTGGCTTGTTGCAGGGCTTCCCAATCATTGCCTTTTAGGCGCATGTGCACGGGTTTGGCCGAGGCCGGACCCCGTGACAAGTTTAGCACTTCGGTGCGCACACCTGGGACCTTGGCCAACGCCGTTTTCAGGCGTTCCAGCACCAGATCACCGTCCAATTCGGCGATGGTTGAGCGATCCTCCCAAGGGATCAATTGGATCTGTACCCGCCCGATGGTGTCGCGGGGTGAACCGGCGCCACCGTCATTTTGTTTCAGTCCGCCAGCCCCTGCAAAGGCAAAAGCGCTTTGAACGCCTTTGGTCGCAAGGATGACTTGTTCGACCTCGGCCACAGCCGCGTTCTTTTCGACCAAGGACAGGTTACCGCGCTGACGCACAAACACGATGGCCTGTTCGGGTTCGGATTCCACGAAAAACTCGGTGCCGTTGTTGTTGGCGGCAAAGATTGTGAACACGGTCACAACAAAACCAATGACCAAAGCAATGGACACCAGCGGCATGACCGGATTGCCGGTGACCAAGCGGATGAACCAGCCAAAGGGTGAGCGGCTGTAACCGGATTTAACGCGCTTTGATTTGCGCTCGATTTTGGCGGCGGACATGGTGATCGAGGCCAAAATTGTGGCAATCAGGAAGGGGGCGGATTGCAACACGAAGACAATTATCACCATCACAATGCCAGTATTATTGGCTTTGACCTTTGCAATCACGCTGCCAAGTGGTGGGATATAATCAGGGTTCACCCCCTGCATCGCGCCGACAAACACCATGAATAAACTGAAAGCGGCCAAGGCTGCGCGCAGCAACCACGGCAGGGGTCTTAGGATATCAGCGGCCTGTGCAAAGCTGCGCGACATACGGCCGGAAACCCCGCCCATCACGGGCAGATAAACCAGCGCCACCACAAGCGAGGCCGAAAGGACAAAGATTAAGGTGATTGGCAACATGCCCATGAATTGACCGGCCACACCGGGCCAAAACAGCATCGGCAGAAAGGCGCAAAGCGTGGTCGCGGTTGAGGACACGATGGGCCAGAACATGCGTTTGGCGGCCTCGACATAGGCGTGCATCGGGCCGACGCCTTCGCGAATGCGCCGATCGGCGTATTCGACCACCACGATCGCGCCGTCCACCAACATGCCCACGGCCAAGATCAGGCCGAACATCACGATGTTAGAAACCGTCACGCCCATCAGGGCCAGCAGAACAAAGCACAACAGGAACGAGGTTGGGATGGCAAAGCCGACCAGCAAGGCACTGCGCGTGCCCAAGGACGCCAACACAACGATCATCACCAACGCGATGGCTGTCAGAACCGAGCCCTCAAGCTGGCGCACCATGCTGCCCACATTGCGGGACTGATCATTGCTGGTGCCAACTGTGATGGCGGTTTGCAACTCCTCCGGCCACAGGGCGGTTTCGCGGGCCACCACTTCGCGCACCATATTAGAGGTGTCGATGATGTTATAGCCCTTGCGTTTGCTGACCTGCAACGCCACGGTGTTGTCGCCGTTAAAGCGGGCAATGCCTGTGCGGTCCTCAAAAGTCAGGCGGATTTCAGCCAGATCGCCAAGAGTCACGATGCGATCCCCGTTGGTTTTGACGGGCAGGGAATAGATGTCCTGCACCTCGTCAAAGGACGACGGGATTTTGACCGAGAAGGCACCGGTTTCGGTTTCGATCTCGCCCGCCGCGATCAACTGGTTGTTGTTGACCACGACGTTGATCAGATCCAGCGCCGTGACGTTGTAGGCCTCAAGCCGCAAGGGGTCGATCACCACCTCGACCATCTCGTCGCGATGGCCCGTTAGGGCGGCCTCAAGGACGGGTTCCAACTCCTCCAGACGGTCTTGCAAGTCTTTGGCAACGCGCAACAATGTGCGTTCGGGCAGATCGCCCGTCAGGTTGACAATGATGATCGGGAATTCCGAGAAATTGAACTCGGAGATGGTGTATTTGTCAGCGCCGGTTGGGAAATTGGCCTCAACGGTGCTCATTTTATCGCGCACATCGGCGATGATTTGGCCTTTATCCCAGCCGAAATCAAATTCGAGGATCAATACCGCATAGTTTTCGGCAGCTGTGGCGGACATGGTTTTCAGCCCGTCCAAATCGGACAGCTCGGTTTCCATCGGTTTGACCAATAGTTTTTCCGCATCCGCCGCCGAAATGCCGGGGAAGGGGACCGAGACGATGACCATCGGGATTTCGATGTCCGGTTCGCCCTCTTTGGGCAGAATCGAATAGGCCATGCCACCTGCGATCAGCGACAAAATAATGAACGCCAGCACCATGCGGGCGCGGTCGGCAGCCCAATCGACGATACCGGTCATTGGGTCACCTTGCGGTAAGTGGCCTCGACCTTGACACCTCTGACGACATATTCATGCCCTGCAATGATCACATCTAGAATCGCAGGCAGTCCTGCGACCCAGACACCTTCGGTGGTGTCGCGCAATATGCTGACGGGGGCAAATCCGACGATGCTGTCTTTGCCGACAAACCGCACACCTAAATCACCCTCGTTGTTCAAGGTCAGTGAGGATTGCGGCAGCAAATGTGCTTCGGTTCCATCCGAAGCAACAATGATTTCAACGGTTTGTCCATCGCGGATTGCCAGACCCGTGTTGGGCACTTCGACTTCAACGCGGAAGGTGCGGGTCAGCGGGTCTGCTGAACGGGACAGGAAGGTGACGCGTCCGACAACCTCGCGGCCTGTGGCCAGACGTGCGCCGGCCATCGCGCCTACGTTAACATTGTCGACTTCGGTTTCCGGTGCAAAACCAACCAGCTTGATCGGGTCCAACTGGATGATCGTGGCGCAATGCGCCCCGGGTTGTAGCAAGGCGCCCAATTCGGCGGTGTCGGTTTCCAGCAAGCCCTCAAAGGGGGCGGTGATGGTCAGGTTTTCGATGTCTTTTTCAATGGCGGCGACGCTGGCCTTGGCGGCTTGGCCACCGGCTTTGGCTGAAATGACGCTGGCTTTGGCGCTTTCGACACCGGCCAATGCGGCCTGGAGCGCTGCCTCGGCCGAGGCAGCGCGGGTTTGCGACGCGAAACCGTTTTGTTTCAGGCGGCGGGCGGCGTTTTCATTGATTTCGGCTTCGGTCAACGAAGCATTGGCGCCTGCAGTGCGAGCGTTGGCTTCGGGCAGGCGGGCGTCAGCCTCGATTTGGCGGGCCTTCGCTTCGGCCAGGGTAGATTCGCGCGTGCCGGGATCCAATTGACACAGGATTTGCCCCGCCTCGATATAGGCCCCCTTGCGCAGCGGCGTTGAAACCACTTTTCCTGAAGTCTCGGCCATCACAATAACTTGACGCGCAGCTTCGGTGCGGCCTCGCAGCAAAACGGCTGAATCAATGGTTTTGGCAACAGAATTCACGGCCACAACCGAAACAATATGCCTTGGGTCTTTGGCTGGTGTGACGGCGGTTTCTGCATTCAACCCTTTGGGTTGATGGGTTTGCGTTACAGGCGTCTCGGGCGCGGTGCGGGCAAAACCCAACAGGCGGTCGCGTTCAAATACTATAAGGTACAGAAATGCCGACACAATAATTGCGATCATTACAGGGAGCAGTTTCATTCAGGCCTCGTTTAATTGGACTGCGCTAAATAAATTGAGGGCGCGATATTCTACACTATGCAGTTCAGTTTGCAGATGGGCAAGTTGGGATGCAAGACTGCTTTGGAATGCATTGCAACCCCTTGGCAAACTCTGCTGTGATGGGTAGAACATCGTAACAAATAGGCAAGTCTATCCGCACTTTCAACCGGTGCGATGGCGTTAGAGGAATGTATCGTGAGCGAGACAGACAGTTTTATCGAAGAAGTCAGCGAAGAAGTCCGTCGCGACAAGTTGTTTGTGTTGATGCGCAAATATGGCTGGATCGGCATTGTGGCGGTTTTACTGCTGGTCGGTGGTGCGGCCTTTAACGAATGGCGCAAAGCCAGCAATATGGCGCGCGCCCAGCAATTGGGTGACAGCCTGATGCTCGCTTTGGAGCAAGACGACACGGCTGCTCGCAGTGCGGCTTTGGCCAAAGTTGATGTCGCGGGCACACAATCGCAGGCACTGGTCACAATGTTGCTGGCCAATGCACAAATAGAGTCAGGGGATAACAATGCTGCCCTAACCGCGCTGACGACATTGGCGAATGACGCAAGCCAGCCCAAAGCCTATCGCGATTTGGCAACGCTGAAATTGGTGTTGCTGGCAGGCAAAGACATGGCCCGTGACGAACGGCGCGCCAAATTGGATGGCTTGGCCGTTGGTGGTGGCGCGTTTCGCCTGTTGGCCGAAGAACAACTGGCCATGCTGGACATTGACGAGGGCAACACAGAAGCCGCAATTTCACGGCTGCAGGACATAAAGAACGATGTTGACGTGACACCGGGCTTGCAAGGGCGGGCGTCTCAGTTGATTGTGGTACTGGGTGGAGACGTTGACGCTTCGTGATTTCGGGGCATTAAGGGGCAAGCGTGACAAATTATGAACGCCAGAACGAGCAAAATAAGCGACAAAAAGGTGCAAAAGCCATGAAGTTGACCCATGTGATTGTCGGAGTGGCCTTGGCTGGTCTGCTTGTTGGCTGTACCAAAGAGCTGACCCTGCCAGGCGAACGTCTGGATTTACGTACCCCATTGTTGCAGGGCGCCACGGATGACGCCGCCGCACCAGTTGTGGAGGGTGTTGTAAACCGCGCCGTGCCGATTTCATTGCCCGCTATGGTCAATCATGCGGCGTGGACCCATCGCAACGGATCGCCTGAACACCGGATTGTGCATCCGTCGTTGTCAAAAAACCTAACCCATATCTGGAACAGCTCGATCGGATCCGGCGAAAGCCGTAAACTGCGTATCACAGCGGACCCTGTCATTTCGGCGGGACGTATTTTTACGCTGGACGCACAGGCCCGCGTGATGGCCCATTCCACCACAGGCGGCACAATCTGGTCGCATGATTTAACGCCTGTTACGGACAGGTCTGGCGATGCATCAGGCGGCGGTTTGGCTGTCGAGGGTAACACCGTTTACGCCACCACGGGCTTTGGGGCGCTGGTTGCAATGGATGCGGCGACAGGGGCCGAGCGTTGGGTGCAAAAGCTGGAATCAGCGGCGACTGGCGCGCCAACTGTTTTGGACGGCATTGTTTATGTTACTTCACGTGACAGCCGGGCCTGGGCGATCAACGCGGCTGATGGCCGGATCAAATGGCAATTGCCAGGATCCCCCACCACATCGGTTATGGTCGGCGGGACCGCCCCTGCGGTTGCCGAGAAATTTGCGATCTTCCCGTTTGGTTCGGGTGAATTGATCGCGGCGTTTCGCCAAGGTGGCGTGCGCACATGGGCCTCTTCCGTGTCGGGCAAGCGGCGTGGCCGCGCCTATGCGGGCATCACGGACATCACGGGGGATCCTGTGATCGACGGCGATGTGGTTTATGCCGGCAGCCAATCCGGGCGCATCGTGGCGTTGGATATGGCCAACGGCGAACGCATCTGGACCGCAAAAGAAGGAGCGTATAGCCCTGTCTGGCCCACCGGCGGCTCTGTGTTCTTGGTTTCGGACGAGGCACAATTGGTCCGTCTTGATGATGCCACGGGCGAAGTGATCTGGGCTGTCGATATGCCTTACTATACCAAAGACAAACCGCGTCGCCGCAAAGCCGTCTATGCGCATTACGGCCCCGTTTTGGCGGGTGGCCGTTTGATCGTGGCGGGCAGCGACGGGTTCATCCGCTCGTTCAACCCTGTTGATGGTTCCTTGCTCAGCTCGGTTGAAATCTCGGGCGGGGCGACCACCAATCCGGTGATCGTCGGTGGCGTTATGTATGTGGTGTCAACCAAAGGACAACTTCACGCTTTCCGTTAGGCGCAGTTTGCTGTATCGCAAGCCACTTGACTGATCGCCGGAGCGAAAAATGAGCTTTACACTTGCCATCGTGGGGCGCCCGAATGTAGGCAAATCCACCCTGTTCAACCGCCTTGTGGGCAAAAAACTGGCATTGGTCGATGACCAACCAGGGGTAACGCGTGATTTGCGCGAAGGTGCTGCACGTCTGGGCGATCTGCGGTTTACGGTGATCGACACGGCTGGGTTGGAAGAAGCCACAGACGAGAGCCTGCAGGGGCGCATGCGCCGCTTGACGGAACGCGCGGTTGATATGGCGGACATCTGTCTGTTTATGATTGATGCGCGGGTTGGGGTGAACCCGACGGATGAATTTTTTGCTGAATTGCTGCGTAAACGCGCCAAACATGTGATCGTCGCGGCCAACAAGGGCGAGGGCCGCGCCGCGGACGCGGGTGTGATCGAGGCCTATTCACTGGGCCTTGGTGAACCGCTGCGACTGTCGGCTGAACACGGCGAGGGCATGAGCGAATTGCTGTCGATCTTGATGCCCTTGGCGGACGCGTTTGAAGAACAAGCCGCCAATGATGCGCCCGAAGTTGACATTGATATTTCCGAGGATGATCCGGATGCGCCCCGCGTGCCGACCCGTGAAAAACCGTTGCAGATCGCCGTCGTGGGCCGCCCGAATGCGGGCAAATCCACCTTGATTAACCAGATGCTGGGCGAGGACCGTTTGTTGACGGGGCCGGAGGCTGGCATCACCCGCGATGCGATTTCGGTGCAGATGGAGTGGGACGGTGTACCGATCCGGATGTTTGACACAGCGGGCATGCGCAAAAAAGCGCGGGTGCAGGAAAAACTGGAAAAGCTGTCGGTATCGGATGGTTTGCGGGCGGTGAAATTCGCTGAAGTTGTGATCGTTTTGATTGACGCTGAAATCCCGTTTGAGCAACAAGATTTGCGGATCGCAGATTTGGCCGAGCGCGAGGGGCGTGCGGTGGTCTTGGCGGTTAACAAATGGGACGTTGAAAAGAATAAACAAAAGAAACTCAAAGACTTGCGAGAGTCATTTGAACGGCTTTTACCGCAATTGCGCGGTGCACCTTTGGTGACGGTTTCAGCCAAAACCGGCAAGGGGTTGAACCGTTTGCAAGAGGCCGTAATGAAGGCGCATGAGGTCTGGAACCGCCGCGTTACCACGGCGCAATTGAACCGTTGGCTGATTGATATGGTCGAGGCGCACCCGCCGCCCGCACCGGCAGGACGCCGCATCAAACTGCGCTATATGACCCAAGCAAAAACCCGGCCACCAGGCTTTGTGGTGATGTGTTCGATGCCTGAAAAACTGCCTGCCAGCTATTCACGGTATCTGGTTAACGGGTTGCGCGAGAGTTTCGATATGCCCGGCACGCCGATCCGGTTGTGGATGCGTTCACAGGCCGAATCCAACCCCTATAAGAACAAGAAAAAGGCAACGCCAAGCCGTCTGCGCAAGCATTTGGATAAGCCGTCACATAACTGATCAAAGTCATGATTTCCTGACCTTGTCTATGCACTGGCATCCGCTGTAGGCTTGGCTTACTATTTTTAGTAAGGGAATTATTAATGAAGCGTTTTGTTATTGTATTGTCATCCGCTGTTTTGCTTGCTGGTTGTGTGGAAACCACAGAACCGGTTGCCACCAAAGGCCCAGCGAGCCGTGTCATGGAAGCTAAATTGCCAAAGCCATTTATTATGGCTGGTGAAGTGGGGCCGGGGACGATTGCAGCCGGTGAAATGCGGGGCGATGGTGTCGCTGTCCAAACCATTTTTGCTGGTCGAACTGCAGGGATCGCCGCGTTTTGCAGTGGCAAGGCGCATTCGGTTTCGATGAGCAGTGGGTTTTCCTCCACCGAGTGGCAGACTTGCAAGGATTTGGGCGGCAGCTGGAGTGCGTTCACTACCCGCAAGGGCGCAATTACCTATGTAAAACACACATTGGCCGAGATTCTGTTGAAAGAAGCCAACACCACTTTTGGATCCTGAGGGCCGGAAAATGGAGCCGCTGACGCGGCACTGATTGCTCTCGGGGACAAGCCCCGAGGTGCGGGCGTTTGGTGCAATGAGGTTTTTCAGACAAGCGTATTGCCAGACATTGTGGAATTTGCCACAGTGAAGCCAAGATTTTTCTAAGATTTTTTGACCACCTTGAGATTTTGACAATGAGCGTTCGGGAAATATCGCGTGGCTATACGGCGCGCAGCAATAAAATTGCACTCTTAAACACCATCGGCACATTGGCGGCCTACTTCGGGTTGCTCTGGCTCGCGATCCGATGTGCTGACATCTGGTATTTGCTATTGCCCCTATCTGTCGCCGTCGCGTTCACCGCAATCCGTCTTTATATGTTGCAGCATGATTGTGGGCATGGATCGTTTTTTCGCACACGACGTTTGAACGATGTGGCGGGACGGGTGATGGCGCCGTTCACTTTCGCGCCCTACAACGCCACCAAATATAATCACAACCAGCACCACACCCATATTGGCGATCTTGCGCATCGTGACGCGGGCGAGATTTTCACCATGACGTTGGCGGAATATCGCGCCGCACCATTGTGGAAACGGTTGGGGTACCGGCTGTATCGCAGCCCGCTGATCTTGTTCTTTATTGGTCCGATCTTTGTCTATGTTATCCAGTATAGATTTCCAAAAAATGGCATTAAAACAGGCGTTTGGGATGTTGTCATCACCAATGTGGCACTTGGGTTTTACCTGTGGGGGTTATATGCGTTGTTTGGCGCGACGGCGCTTTGGGTGCTGGGAGGATGCATCGTTATTGGTGGTTTCATCGGGGCGATGATCCCCTATGTACAACATAATTTTGAGCAAATGTATTGGGATCGCAAGCCGAGCCACACGTTTGAGACGGCTGCCTTGCAGTCCTCGGCGGTTCTGGATTTTGGACGGGTTTACAATTTTTTGACTGCCAACATCGCCTATCACGACCTGCATCATCTGAACGCCAATATTCCCTGCTATCATCTGCAAGACTGCTATCGTGCGGTTGAGCATTTGCTGAATTCGCGCAAGATCGGGTTTGTGGAAGGGCTGGGGTGTTTGCGCTGGAAATTATGGGACGAGGACGCCAAAAAGATGGTGCCGTTTCCAGCACCATCTATGTTTGCTAAGCCAGCTGTCCCTCAGGCGTGATCGTGGTTTTGCCACCCAGATAAGGGTGCAACACGGCCGGTAGGGTGACAGATCCATCCGCGTTTTGGCCGTTTTCAAGCACCGCAATCAGGCATCGCCCCACCGCAAGGCCCGAGCCGTTCAGGGTGTGCAAGAACTCGGGCTTGCCGCCGCCCTCTGGTTTGAAGCGGGCGTTCATGCGGCGGGCTTGGAAGTCGCCAGCCACCGAGATCGAGCTGATCTCGCGGTAGGCGTTTTGACCCGGCAACCAGACCTCGATGTCATGGGTTTTGCGCATGCCAAAGCCCAGATCGCCTGTGCAAAGGATCACGGTGCGGTAGGCAAGGCCCAAAGCTTCCAAAATCGCTTCGGCGCATTTGGTCATGCGCTCGTGTTCCGCAAGCGATTGATCTGGATGGGATATCGAGACCATTTCAACCTTTTCAAACTGGTGTTGGCGTAGCATGCCTGATGTATCACGACCGGCCGATCCGGCCTCACTGCGAAAACACAGGGTGTGTGCCACATGGCGGCGGGGCAGGCTGGCCGCGTCAATGACATCGCCGTTTACCAGATTGGTCAGCGGCACCTCGGCGGTGGGAATCAGCCACCAGCCATCAGTGGTTTTATAGCTGTCCTCGCCAAACTTCGGCAGCTGTCCGGTGCCATACATCATTTCTTCGCGCACCAGAACGGGCACGTTGGTTTCCGTCAAATCGTGTTTGTCGATATGGGTGTCCAGCATGAACTGGGCCAAAGCACGATGCACGCGGGCGACGGCGCCTGACATCACGACAAAGCGTGAGCCGGACAATTTGGCGGCGACCTCAAAATCCATGTTGCCCAGAACGGCGGGGATATCGAAATGTTCTTTGGCGTTGAAATCCAGTTTTTGCGGCGTGCCCCATGTGTGCAGCTCGACATTGTCGTCTTCATCCGCGCCATCCGGCACCTCGCCAAAGGGTAGGTTTGGCAGACCCATCAACATGTCGCGCAGTTCGGCATCTTTGGCTTTGGCCTCGTCTTCAAGCGCGGCAATCTCGGCCTTTTTCTCACCAACCAAGGCCCGCAAACGCTCGAATTCGGCCTCGTCGCCGCTGGCTTTGGCGGCCCCGACCAATTTCGAGGCGGCATTGCGTTCCGTCAGCGCCGCTTCGGCGCGCGCAATCGCGCCACGGCGCGCTGTGTCAATGGCCAGAACGGCCGCGGAAATGCCGGACAACCCGCGCCGCGCCATAGCGGTATCGAAGGCTTCGGGATTTTCGCGGATCGTTTTAATATCGTGCATTTGTCTGGCTTCCTGATTGAATGTCACTTTGCGCTCCCCATATGCCATTGATCGGCAGCACTTTGAAGTCTTGATTTGCAGGTCTTCCCGTCTTGCCAAGCAAATGGGCCACATATAGGGTGCGCGCCAACACTATAGGCGACATGCGCCTGTAATTTAACACAAAGGACGATGATATGTTTGTAACACCCGCATACGCACAAGCCGCCGGAGCAGGGGGCATGGGCGCCATTGGCTCATTCCTGCCGCTGATCCTGATTTTTGCCATCATGTATTTCCTGCTGATCCGTCCGCAGCAAAAGAAAATGAAAGAACATCAGGCGATGATCGGGGCGCTGCGCCGTGGTGACCAAGTGGTCACAGCCGGTGGTATTGTTGGCAAGGTCACAAAGGTGAAAGAAGCGGGCGAAGTCGAGATCGAAATCGCGACTGGCGTCAAAGTGCGCGTCATTCAGGCGACCATTTCGCAGGTGTTGAGCAAAACAGAACCTGCAAACGACAAATAAGCGCAACGCCGTTTATCAAACGACCCTAAATTCAGGACACAGGCACACACATGCTGCAAATTGATCTTTGGAAACGCATCGTCATTTGGGGGCTGGTTGCGCTTGGCCTGATGATGGCATTGCCCAACGGGTTTTACACCCGTGTTGAGACCCGCAACGACGCTGTTGTGGAAATCGAACAAAAAGGCAGCACGCCGACGCGCGTGGCTGACGCGGCGCTTTGGCCGGATTACTTGCCGTCTGGCTTGGTTAATCTGGGGCTGGATCTGCGCGGCGGGGCGCATTTGCTGGCCGAAGTTCAGGTGTCGGATGTCTATGAAGGGCGTGTCAAAGGCATGTGGCCGACGGTGCGCGATGTGTTGCGCGCTGAACGCGATGTGATCGGTGCGGTGCGTCGACTGGAGTCGCCCGAAGACGAATTGCGGTTACGTATCGCGAATGTCGAGGCCATGCCACGGGCGTTGGAGTTGGTGCGGGGCTTGGCCCAACCGGTCACCAGCCTGTCTGGCGTTGGGTCAAAAGATTTGGAATTCAGCGCCAATGGTGATGTGATCACTATGGTGTTGTCCGAGGCGGAAAAGTTGGTCAGCGACGAGTTGACCATCGCACGTTCACTGGAAATTGTCCGCCGCCGTGTGGACGAAGTCGGCACCCGCGAGCCAACCATCCAGCGCCAAGGCAGCAACCGGATATTGATTCAGGTGCCAGGTCTTGGTTCGGCGCAAGAGTTGAAAGATCTGCTGGGATCGACCGCCAAGCTGGAGTTCAAACCCGTCGTTGGTCAAACCCGCGATCCACAAACCGCGCCGGGTGCGCGCAATGAATTGATCCCGTCACTGGACCAAGAGGGTTTGTTTTACATCGTCGAGGAATTGCCGGTTGTCACGGGTGAGGAACTGGTCGATGCACAACCTGCCTTTGATCAAAACGGCCAACCTGCGGTGAACTTTCGCTTCAATCCCGCGGGTGGGCGTAAATTCGGTAATTATACCGCCGACAACATTGGATCACCTTTTGCGATTGTTTTGGATGACAAGGTCATATCGGCCCCGACCATCCAAAGCCATATTTCGGGTGGGTCCGGTATCATCACGGGAAACTTTAGCGTTGAGGAATCGACCAAACTGGCCGTGCTGCTGCGGGCAGGGGCCTTGCCTGCTGAAATGAATTTCCTTGAGGAGCGCACCATCGGGCCGGAACTGGGCCAAGACAGCATTGACGCTGGTAAAATCGCTGCGATTGTCGCGGCGATTGGTGTGCTGGTGTTTATGGTGCTGTCTTATGGGCTGTTTGGCCTATTTGCCGATATCGCCCTGGTCATCAATGTCGCGCTGATCTTTGGTTTGCTTTCGATGATTGGTGCCACGCTGACATTGCCCGGTATTGCCGGGATCGTGTTGACGGTCGGCATGGCGGTGGACGCCAATGTGCTGATCTTTGAGCGCATCAAAGAAGAGCTGAAGTCGGCCAAAGGTCCGGCCCGTGCCATTGAGCTGGGCTATGAAAAGGCGCTGAGCGCGATTTTGGATGCCAACATCACCACGTTTATCACGGCTGTCATTTTGTTCGTTATGGGCTCTGGTCCGGTGCGTGGTTTTGCGGTGACGCTTGGCTTGGGGATTATGACCTCGGTCTTTACGGCGATTTTTGTAACACGGCTGATCCTTGTGATCTGGTTTGAACGCCGCCGTCCCAAAACGATAGAGGTATAAGACCATGAGACTTAGACTTGTACCCAAAGACACCAAATGGGATTTCTTCAAAACCTCGACCCTGACGATGGGGCTGTCGGCCATCCTGATGGTGGCCTCATTGGTGCTGTTCTTTATGCAGGGGCTGAACTACGGCATTGATTTCAAAGGCGGCACCACGATCCGTACGGAATCAGCTGTGGCGGTTGACGTGTCGGGATATCGCGACGCAATTGCGCCGTTGAATTTGGGCGATGTGTCGATCACCGAGGTGTTTGACCCAATCAAGCCTGACCAGCATGTGACACAAATTCGCATTGAGGCCCAAGAAGGCGACGAATCCGTGACCTCGGATACGGTCAAGGCGATCACAGCTGCTTTGAAAGCGTTTGAACCATCCATCACCACGCCCGCCGTAGAATCAGTCGGCCCTAAAGTGTCGGGCGAATTGGTTTGGACGGCCGTTGAAGCGGTGATTGCGGCGATTGTGGCGGTGTTGTTTTACATTTGGCTGCGGTTTGAGTGGCAGTTCTCATTGGGCGCTGTCACGGCCTTGGTGCATGACGTTGTGCTGACCATCGGCATATTCTCACTGGTGCAGATCAAGTTCGATCTGGCCATCATCGCGGCCTTGCTGACCATCGTTGGCTATTCGCTGAATGATACCGTGGTGGTGTTTGACCGCGTTCGCGAGAACCTGCGCAAGTTCAAAAAACTGTCCCTAAAGGACGTGTTGAACCTGTCGATCAACGAAACCCTGTCGCGCACAGTGATGACCTCTGTCACCACGCTGATCGCATTGGTGTCGCTGTTTGTGCTGGGTGGCGACGTGATCCGCGGCTTTGTGTTTGCGATGATTTGGGGTGTGATTGTCGGGACCTATTCCTCGGTGTTCATCGCCTCGGCTATTCTGTTGCGCCTTGGGGTGAAACGCGATTGGTCCAAGCAAAACCCTGATGCGGGCGGGCAATACGCCGATATCGACGCCTAAATGGTGCAGGCCTTGGCCGATGTCACCGCGACGGAGGGCTTTTGGGTTCTGGTTGTGGCAGCATTGGTGGCGGGCGCTGTGCGCGGGTTTTCCGGCTTTGGCACGGCGATGGTTTATCTGCCCGTGGCGGGGCAGTTCCTATCACCCTTTGCGGCGCTGACAACCTTGATGATCATGGATTTGGTCGGTCCGCTGCCCAACATCCCCAAGGCCATCCGCACCATCCATACCCGTGACGTGCTGCGCCTGTCTCTGGGTGCGCTGGTGGCGGTGCCGTTCGGGGTGTTGGTGTTGGAGTTGATCGCGCCCGAGATGTTTCGCTACGGGGTTTCGTTGATTTCGATCACGCTGCTGATCCTGTTGATTGCGGGCATTCGATACCAAGGCACCTTGGGCCAACCTATGGTGATTGGCACCGGTGCGCTTGGCGGGTTGTTGGCTGGCAGCGTCGGGTTGCCTGGCCCTCCTGTTATCATGCTCTACATGGCCAGCGCTCATCCGGCGGCTGTGATCCGTGCCAATATCATGGTCTATTTGCTGCTGACCGATGTGATCATGATCGCGGTTCTGGGGTTCAACGGACATTTGGTTGCCACCGCCGTTTTGTTGGGGGCGATGCTGACGGTTCCCTATTTGATTGGCAATGTGCTGGGCGGCTACATGTTTGCACCGGGGTATGAGCGATCTTACCGCGCGGTTGCCTATATCATTATCGCGATATCGGCGTTAAACGGATTGCCAGTGTTTGACTAGATTGGGTTTGCAAAGAATGCAAATGAGGAAATGCCGATGAAGTTCATTGATGTCGATTTTGAAGATGCCATGCCGATTGACGGTTACGGTGCGGGGTTCTTTCGTGTCGGTGGCAAGGTGCATGATGGGGCTGTTTTGGTGTTGCCTGATTCTGTTGTGCCTTGGGGCGGTTATGAGGATGACGCGGTGTTGCTGGCGCTGAAAGTTGATGTGTTGTTTATCGGTACGGGGGCTGAAACCACGCATATTCCAGCGCCTTTGCGCGCCGCATTGGAAAATGCTGGAATTGGGGTTGAACCGATGGCCAGCCCAGCGGCCTGTCGCACCTACAATGTGTTATTGGCCGAGGGGCGCCGGATTGCGGCAGCGTTGCTGCCGGTTTAGTGGGCTGCGCCAAAGCATTTTCATGCCTGCGGCGCGGATATTTTTGGAACAATGAGAGGCGTGAGAATTGGCGCTTTTCGGGGCGGACGTGTTGGGGTATTTGGGTGATATGGAGTTGATGAATGTCACCAATCTGGCCTGTGCGCGCGGCGGTGTTGCTGTGCTTGAGGGCGTAGGGTTTTCACTTGCGGCGGGGCAGGTTTTACTGCTGCGCGGGCCAAACGGGATTGGCAAAACCACGTTGTTGCGCACATTGGCCGGATTGCAGCCCGCCCTTGAGGGGGACGTGCAGGTTGCGCCGGATGCGATTACCTATGGGGCGCATGCGGATGGGTTGAAATCGACCCTGACAGTGACGGAGAATTTGGAATTCTGGGCGCAAGTCTATGGCGTGACTGACATTGCACCAGCCTTGCAAGCCTTTAACCTTGAGGAATTGGCGGACCGGGCTGCGCATAACCTGTCGGCGGGTCAAAAACGTCGTTTGGGTTTGGCACGTTTGTTGGTGACAGGGCGCAAAATCTGGGCGTTGGACGAGCCGACGGTTTCGCTGGACGTGGCCAGTGTGGCGTTGTTTGCCGATGCGGTGCGCAGCCATTGCGCGGCGGGTGGGGCGGCGTTGATCGCCACCCATATTGATCTGGGGTTAGAGGCAGATGTGCTGGACCTAACTGGCAACAAGGCCGGTCCGCGCAATTTGGCCGGATTTGATGAGGCATTCGAATGATCGCGGTTTTGATCCGAGATATGCGATTGGCGATGCGGGCAGGGGGCGGCTTTGGTCTTGGCTTGGCGTTTTTTCTGATCGTGGTGGTGCTGGTGCCCTTCGGGGTTGGCCCGCAAACCGCATTGCTGGGTAAAATCGCGCCAGGCATTCTGTGGGTTGGGGCGTTGCTGGCGTGCCTGTTATCGCTGGACCGCATTTTCGCGCTGGATTTTGAGGATGGCTCGCTTGATTTGCTGGCCACTGCCCCCGTGCCATTGGAGGGCGTGGTGGCGATGAAGGCCTTGGCCCATTGGCTAACCACTGGATTGCCGCTGACCATTGCGGCGCCGTTTTTAGGTGTGCTTTTGAACATGCCGCAGGCGGGCTATGGCTGGTTGGTGGTAACATTGGCGGTGGGCACACCGGCGCTGTCGTTCATCGGCACCTTCGGGGCGGCGCTGACGGTGGGGTTAAAGCGCGGCGGCTTGTTGCTGTCGCTGTTGGTGCTGCCACTATACGTGCCAACGCTGATTTTCGGGGCCGAAGCATTGCGGCTCGGGGCAGAGGGGTTCGACAACGTAACCCCGCTGCTCATGTTGGCTGGGATCACGGCGGGGGTGATCGCGCTGCTTCCATTTGTAGCGGCTGCAACCATACGCATCAATTTGCGTTGAGCGCTGTGACACGGTAATTAGATACGGTAATTAGACAAGCGAAACGAACACTTTAAGGTTAGGCAAATGTCGATCTGGGAATACGCCAATCCAAAACTATTCATGCAGACCTCGGGCAAATATTTGCCGTGGTTCGCGGGCCTGTCGCTGATCACTTTGGTCGCGGGCATGATTTGGGGCTATTTTTTCACCCCAGATGCTGAAAACTTTGGATCGAGCGTCAAGATCATCTACATCCATGTCCCTTCGGCTTTTGTGGCGATTAACGCTTGGATCATGATGCTGATCACTTCTTTGGTTTGGTTGATCCGCCGTCACCATGTTTCGGCGCTGGCTGCCAAGGCCGCCGCCCCCATTGGCATGACGATGACGTTGATTGCGCTGTTTACCGGCGCGATTTGGGGGCAGCCGATGTGGGGGACATACTGGGCATGGGATCCACGATTGACGTCATTTCTGATCTTGTTCCTGTTCTATTTGGGCTATATCGCCCTGTGGGAAGCGATTGACGACCCTGACACGGCGGCTGACCTGACCTCGGTTTTGTGCCTTGTCGGATCGGTTTTTGCGCTGCTTAGCCGCTATGCAGTGAATTTCTGGAGCCAAGGGTTGCACCAAGCGGCGTCTCTGTCCGTGGACAAGGAAGAGCATGTTTCGGATGTCTATGCATGGCCCTTATGGATATGCATTATCGGTTTCGTTTTACTGTTTGTTGCGCTGGTGCTGATGCGCACGCGCACTGAAATTCGCGGCCGCCGCATGAAGGCGCTGATCGCACGGGAGCGGGTGGCATGATGCCGGATCTGGGAAAATACGAGACCGAGGTTTTGGCCTCTTATGGGGTGACGCTTTTGCTGTTGCTCGGCTTGTGGGCGTTGAGCTGGTACAAGGGGCGTTGCGTTGCAAAGGCGCTGCGCGATGTTGAAGAGCGGCGTAAGAAAAATGGCTGAAGGTAAAAAGCTCAACTTGTTGGCGTTTCTGCCAATTGTGATTTTCGCATTGCTTTTGGGCGCATTTTTCGTGCCAAAGTTGATGAGTGGCCTGAACGGCAATAGCCCATCTGATCTGCCTTCAACCCGTATCGGCAGCCCTGCACCGGCGATTTTTGTTAGCGAGGATCAAGACCCCGCTGTTGCGTTTACCGACGAGACCTTGCGCGCCCCTGGCATCAAGATGGTGAATTTTTGGGCCAGCTGGTGCCCGCCTTGTCGCGTGGAGCACCCCAATCTGATCAAACTGGCCGAGGGTGGCCTGCCGATTTACAGCATCAATTACAAAGACGAGCCTGCCAAGGCCGACGCCTTTCTGGCTGAGCTTGGCAATCCCTTTGCTGGTGTCGTCAGCGATCCCAAAGGACGCAACGGCATTGAATGGGGTGTTTTGGCGATGCCGGAAAGCTATCTGATTGATAGCAACGGGGTGATTATTGTGCATTTTCGCGGGCCAATCACCCAGCGGGTGATGGAAAGCACAATCTATCCGGCCATTGAGGCCGCGCAGTAGCGCCTCAACTGGGCAAGATGTTCAGATTAAAGGACGGGCAGGCAGATCACAGCGAGCAGCAATATCGCAAAGGCTTCGATCAGCGG
>Ga0209633_10000810_pt1 | contig 34474 bp, 31 predicted proteins | sample Cruoilmetagenom1_FD_187290 | JGI IMG/M metagenome (GOLD analysis project Ga0209633, IMG submission 187290) | Oil polluted marine microbial communities from Coal Oil Point, Santa Barbara, California, USA - Sample 1 (SPAdes) (version 2) | ecosystem: Environmental > Aquatic > Marine > Oil seeps ... | reverse complement strand
TTCGTTGAAAATTTAAAAAACGTGGGAGGTGAAGCGCAACTTCTTGTGGTTGACGATCATACTCATCGCGATATGAATCTGAGAATGTATGATGCTACCGATCCTGTGGGGAGTGGCATACTAAAATTCATTTTTCATTAAATGGTACTTTTTCCCTTGTCATACCAAAAAATGAATTGCTGGACAGCCTCTTTAGGGCGGAGATTTCTTGCTCATAAGGGTTAAATATTGCTTAGATATCTAAAATATTAACATGACGGCGCATAACAGCAGACAAACCATTATATGCCATTGTAAGAAAGGAGCGAATATAAATGATTGAACTAAAAAATCTACTTATTTTATGTGTAGCCACTCTAGTTTTACCCAGTATAAGTTACTTGAACATTGATGCTTCTGATACGGATTATAGTGTTGGGGATTCCACTGACTCGATAATGTTTGACAGATTAGAACGAACTTATCGCATCCATATGCCATCCTCATATGATAAAACCAAACCAATGCCACTTGTATTTGTACTTCATGGAGCTGGAGACTCCGGCAGAAAGATGGCATGGCTTACGCGCTATGGTTTTAACAAACTGTCAGACAAGGAAGATTTCATTGTTGTTTACCCCGATGCTATTGACGGGAAGTGGGATCAAGAAAACATCGATGATGTGGGTTTTATATCAGCTTTGATTGATCATCTCACAAAAGAGCTCAATATTGATGAAAAACGTATCTATGTCACAGGCATGTCAAACGGAGCATTTATGACCAACCTCCTTGCTTGTGAATTGTCGGAAAAGATTGCGGCTATTGCCCCGGTTTGCGGGACAATGGAAAAGGGATTGGTCCCATATTGCTCGCCTTCAAGACCGATTTCAGTATTGATTATTCATGGTGATAAAGACAGAATAGTTCCATGGAAAGGTGGAGAACTTCCGGTAATAAGGCTTAAAATATTATCTGTAGAGGAAACGGTTGACCACTGGATAACTCATAATAACTGTTCTTCATCACCCATAATCACCTGGGAACCGAACAGAGACCCATGGAATGGTACACGAGTGCGGCGAGAAGTATATGGCCAAGGCAACGAAGGAGCCGAGGTAATTCTCTATGCCATTGAAGGCGGAGGACATACTTGGCCCGGCGGTCATCGATTACTGCCGATCTTGGTTTTTGGCAGGATATGTAGAGATATAAATGCATGTGGAGTCATATGGGAATTTTTTAAGGAGCATATTCGATAAAATGATTATCTCCCCTTAAATCCCTGGGAGATTAGATGATCATTCTTACGTTTCTAATCTCTGGGTTTAATCTACCGACGAAACCCAAAAAGAGGCTTGGAGCGTTCTCTTAGAAGAGCTGGATAAGACATGGAAGTGAATCCCAATAGGCCCTCTGCAGGATAGGTTAAAAAGGAGCTAGAGCTTATTGCTAAAGCGTTAACATGTCGATATGTCTTTAGATCTTAAGGAGGAGATATCACGAGTCTCAGAAACCATCTTCCTGAATTGAAGGGCAGAGATCTGATAACTACCCAGGAGTGGAGCCTCGATGAGTTGATAGCTACCATAGAACTGGCGAGAGAGCTTAGAAGCATCTACGAAAAAAGGGGGAGACTCCCCGATCTCCTGAGTAAAAAGATCTTCATAATGCTCTTTTATGCCTCTTCGACCAGGACGAGGAGCGCTTTCGAAACGTCGATGACCCTTTTGGGCGGGCACTCTCAATTCATCGCAAGCAAAATGACCAGAGAAGCAGAGGGCGAGAGCGTAAAGGACATAGCAAAGATGTATGAGATTTACGGAGATGGAGTCGGCATAAGGCTGCTCGACGGCGCGATAGATTTCGTCTATGGGAAAGGCAACAAAGTGCTCAGAGAATTCGCAAATTATTCGAAAAAACCCGTCGTAAATATGGCAGATGATGCCTTTCATCCAACTCAGGCTATTGGTGATTTCATGACCATCGAAGATAAACTTGGGAACCTGAAGGGGAAAAAATACGTTTTGATGTGGGCATATGCCCCAGTTCCAAGGGGTTATTGCAGCATAGACTCGGAGATGTTGCTGGGAACAAGGCTTGGTATGGATGTCGTCGTCACATGCCCAAGAGGCTTTAAGCTGCAAGATGAAATGATCAAAATGGCTGAGAAAAATGCGAAAAACAGCGGGGGGTCTCTTGAATTCTCTGAAGATTATAAAGAGGCGTTAAATGGTGCGCAGGTCGTCTTCCCAAGGTCCTGGATATCCAGAGGGATGGCTGAAAAAGGCTATGTCAAGTTCTGGAGAGAAGAAAAGAGGATCTATGAGAGATATAGGGACTGGAGACTTAAGACGAAAGACCTTGAGCTCATAGATGTAGGAGGGATAATCACCCATGTGCTCCCAGTTCTTCGCGGCTATGAGGCCGATGATGACGTTATGGATTCATCAAAATCGGTTATTTACGAGCAGGCAAGAAACAACCTTTTTGCAAAGAGTTCAGCCCTGCTTCAGACTATGGGTATAGTGGATGTAAAAAAATGAAACTGACTGAAAAACAAAAAGGAGATCTAATAGAATTCTGTCGTTCTCTTATACGGAAAAAGAGCCCCTCCGGAAAAGAGGGCAAAGTTGCAGAACTCATCAAAAAGAGGATGGAAGAACTGAACTACGATGATGTCTGGATCGATGATCTCGGTAACGTTATTGGGAAGACAGGGGGCAGGGGAAAAACTCTCGTTTTGGAAGGACATATGGACACCGTCGAAGCAGAAGAGAAAAATTGGGAACACGACCCTTTTGGAGGGGAAGTTAAGGATGGAAAAATATACGGTAGGGGAGCTTCTGACATGAAAGGCGCACTCTCCGCTATGGTGTATGGGGTTGGTTCAACTATAGGAGAGAAGATCAATGGAACCATCTACGTAGTTGGAGTTGTGATGGAAGAGATCTTTGAGGGCGTAGCCTTTGGAGAGATTCTTGATGAGATCAGGGCTGACTATGTGGTACTTGGGGAGTCCACAGAGCTCAATATAAATATTGGCCAGAGAGGAAGAGCGGAGGTAGTGGTGAGAACTAAAGGAAAGCCTACGCACTCTTCAAATCCTCAGTTCGGCGTCAATGCGGTTTATGGTATGATGGCTTTGGGCGATGAGATAAGGAAACTCAACCTCCCTGAGCATGAGTTTCTAGGAAATGCCATAATAGAGCTAACTGACATAATCTCCCTTCCTTACCCTGGAGCATCTGTTGTTCCGTATGAGTGCAGAGCAACTTTTGATAGGCGTCTGATAACCGGCGAGGATGAGGAGGCAGTTCTGAAGCCGATAAGAGAGATCATCGGAAAGCTTGGGATAGACGCCGAAGCTGAGATAGCCTTTGGAGAGAGCAGGACTTATACCGGGATGTCGCTAAAGTCCAAAAAATTCTTTCCTGCGTGGCTTCTTGACGGGGAGCATGAGCTTGCTAAGAAATCGTCGAATGCGGTAAGAGCGGTGGGGATCTCAGCAAACTTTTCTAAATATTCATTCTGCACGGATGGAAGCGAGAGTGCTGGAGCAAGGGGGATACCTACCATAGGATTTGGGCCTTCAAAAGAGAGTTTGGCTCACACAAGGGATGAATACGTAGAGATAAATCAGCTTGTAAAGGCAGCAGAAGGCTATGCTACAATAGCGGGATCGCTGCTATCTTGATTATTTGGCCGATGTGGTAGAAAAGGCGATCGAAGGGCTTAAGTATAGTGAGTGTTATAGGTTTGACAAAAAGACGGAGAGGATCCATGAAGAATGCATCACTCGCGGTGGCGATTTCGATTGTGTTGGTTCTTGTTCCCTTTTCGAATATTTTCGTTTGGGGAGGAAGCGTTTGTCGGAACGAAACAGGAGAAACAGCAGGCGACCTATTAACCGGTGCTTATTCGTATGAAAAGGATGGATGGAAGTTCATCCATGTGGAGGGGAATCCGTACCAGATGGGCTATCAGGAGGGATATCTCATGGCCGACGGGATAACTGGAATTTTGAGCATGGTAACTGACCTTTTCTGGGGGATAGGGATCGTTCTTTTGGATCTAGTTAGAATTCTTGCTCTGCAGTATTGGGAAAAAGTGCCCGTTGAGTACAAGGATGAGATAAAAGGCATAGCTGATGGAGCTAACGCTGGCGGCGCAAGGTTGGGCATATTAAATCGGGAGATAGACTGGAAGGACGTGCTCCTCATAAACGCTATTCTGGATATAGGTTACGAATTTATGGGGTTGATGCAGTTCCTACCAGAACTGGGTTGCAGCGCTTTCATCTGCACGGGGGACGCGACGAAGAATGGAGAGGTTATACTGGGCCACAGCACCTGGACTGATTACACCCTCTTAGACTACATGTATACCGTTAAGCACCTTGAGCCAGAGAATGGTTACGAAGTGCTGATGCAGTCTCCACCGGGTTTTATATGGAGCATGGTCGATTGGTACGTAAATGGGGCAGGATTGATGGTAGCCGAAACAACTCTAGATGCTGGCCCCTATGAACTGTCAGGTACACCGATCTTCGTCAGGGCTAGACGAGCGATACAGTATGCCGGCAGCATAGACGAGTATGTTGAAATAATGACTACGGACAATAATGGTGCGTATCCATGCGATTGGCTTGTAGGCGATGCAAAGACCGGCGAGGCGGCAATTCTTGAGCTGGGCACATACCACCATACAGTGAAGAGAACATTTAACGGTTTCCTGGGATCATGTAATTCGGCCTGGGATGAAGAAGTAAGGGCTGAGCAGACCGATTTGCCATTTGAAGAGGATCCCAGCTATGGGAGATGGCTTAGATGGGAAGAGCTTAGAGAGCAATATTACGGAAACATCACGCCGGATCTCGGCAAAGAGTTCATGGGCGATCATTACTGTCCAGTTGACCGTACGATGGATATGAAACACTCTTATGGGGGTTGTCTCTGCGGCCATGGGGAACTTGATGGTGGAGTAGGTTACAAGACGCATGGGGCGATAGACGCAAAGATAGTCAGTTCATCAATGGCTCTCAATATGACTACCTGGGCGCACAAAGGTTTTCCATGTGGGCAGGAATTCAGGGTTGATGAGTACAAAAAAGAACATGATTTAGGGGTCATGGCTTTAGTGATGCCGCCTGAAGATATGCTCAACGACAGGTGGACCGTTCTGGGGCCTACCGAATCCAGGGGACCAGAGCCCAGCAGAGATTATGGTCCTGATGAGCTGGTTGGCACCTCCTCAGTAAAGGTAAATGGTATGGAGTTCTCGGGAATGGGCTGCGATATGCGTGCATTTGATGAGGATGATAATTTAATCTGGAGCTTTGCCACTGATGGCATAATAAAAGCGGCCCCTGCCGTATCGGATGGAAGAGTCTTCTTTGGATCGGATGACTGGTACATGTACGCGGTTGATTCTGAAGACGGGGGCCTCTTATGGCGGTATGAAACTGGGTACATGGTAAGGTCTTCCCCGACGGTATCGGATGGAAGAGTCTTCTTTGGATCGGATGACAGCTGTGTGTATGCCCTTGATGCGGAGACTGGAGAACTAATCTGGAGCTACGATGCTGATTATTGGGTCAGGTCATCTCCTGCGATATCTGACGGAAAAGTCTTCTTTGGTTCGTACGACTTTAACGTATATGCTCTTGATGCGGAGACTGGAGAACTAATCTGGAATTGTCCAACTGAATATTATATCCAGGCATCACCAACGGTGGAAAACGGGACGGTATTCATAGCTTCAGACGATGGCAACCTCTACACGCTGAACGTGGAGGGTGGCAGCCCATTATATTTAGATTGATGGCAACACCTATGGACGGGCGATATAAGCCAATTCCGCCCGGGATAGCCGCATTAGTCTGTGGGGCAACGCCCGGATTGGGATTAAACTTATATATCAAGTTTATAATATCAGTTAACGTATGAGGGCGAAGCAATTCTATCTTTGCATTGTGGCGATATTCGTCGCGGGGATGGCGGTTCGCCTTGTTCCACTGGCAGAGTATGCCCTCATAGGAGATGACCTTGGGAGATATATTTATCAGGTAAACACACTCATAGAGAAAGAGGGTTTAACTTACTCCTTTCCGGGCTGGGGGAGCCAGGAGGCCGAGTTCGTAGGTTTTTATGGTTTCTTTGGCATCTTAGTGAAGCTATTTGGCACCAGCACCGTTCGAACCCTTTCTATAGCCCCTCTTTTCTCCCTAATCGCTATAGCCATGATCATGCTTCTTGCTCTTAAGATCTTCAAAGACGAAAAGATATCCCTAATCGCTGGGGCGTTTCTCGCGGTATCCCCTCTTTTCACCCTCGTCTCTTCTAGGCCAGTAAAAGCGGTGTTGGGTTTCCCCTTATTCGGACTTTGTCTTCTCATGCTGTACTTTTCGTACAAGGACAAAAGAAGTTTGCCCATTCTATACGCCAGCACCATAGCTCTGGTCCTGACTCACAACTTCACAACCTACTTCCTGATAATCGGGGTTCTCTCCATGGTGTTCTTCAGGGAAATCGGAAGAAAGCACAATGATACAGATAAGTTGAGGGTCGAGATACCATATCTGGCATTTCTATTGATTTTTTCTCTGGCTTTCGCTTTAATTGCGTGCCCAACTTTCCGTGAATCATTTATAAGTACCATCCAAAAAGTAATCCCGCTCCCCATCTGGGCCCTGTTTGTTCTGGGTGCGGCGTCCTTGAGTGTAGTCCCACTCGTCGTGCGACTCGGGAGAAAGGTCTCGAGTCGTATTAAAGAGAGAGAGGAGAGAATCCTTCAAGAGAAGGGAAACAGAAAAGGGCTGAAGATGGCATTCATAACATTTGGAGCGCTCTCTTCCATAGCTGTGATCCTCCTGTTCGTACCCCTCCCTATCGGACTTGACTATGCTCTTAACCCCCTCCACCTGATATGGATAGTGCCCACGCTCTTGTCTATATCATTTGCCGCCACCGGAAAACAGCTTTGCAAGGGCGAAGAAAACCAGTTCGTCTATTTGACTATCGCTCCCTTGATATCGTTGATGATCGGTTTAATCACTCAAATGACTTTTTTGTACCCATACAGGCATGGCGATTATATCGCAATGACCGGATTCGTGCTGGTAGGGGTAGCGCTAACCAGGGCAAGTGTGAAGAGAAAAAAGCTCTTAAAATACGGCACGATCGCGCTTTTGGTGGTCTGTGGTTTAGTGGCTTATCCCCCTCTTTCAATTAGGTTGTATGACGAAGGTTTCACAGATGGGGAACTCGCTGGCGCCTACTGGATAGCGGAAAGCGGCGAAATACGGCCGGAAGACGTAATAGCTTCTGATATGGGAGGAAGCGATTTGATATTCGGCATAGCTAAGCATGAAAACGTGACCTGGAACCAGGCCTATTGGATATTTGCCGCCGAGGAATTCAACAATAGCTGTCGTGAAGAAGTGGAAAGATGTAATATTAGTTATGTCTTCGTCAGCGTGCAGATGTGGAGAGCCGGCATAGTGGCAAAAAGCGCGGAGACCAACCCAGGGGCAGGAGATTATGTCGTGCCCGAGGAGGAGGCTCTGCTTAAATTCTTTGATGAACCTTTCATATTAGCATATACGTACTATCCGGAATACTACAATCTCACATATGATGACTATGAGGATCTCATGTGGGACGATGAAAGCGGCGAACTAGACATCGAAAATCTTCCAAGAGATGCGGTATGGATCTTCGAGATAGATAAGCGAAAGGTTTAATTCAAAGACGCGTTTTAGTCGACTATGATCCCAGGTGGAAGGGGGAACGTCGATCCCAGAAGGTTAAAAGGCATGATGGACCAGCTTGGGATAAGGGTCGAAGAAATCGAAGGGGTCGAAAAAGTGATGATAGTATGCAAGGACGAGAAATACGTTTTTGATGAACCCACGGTCACGGCGATGAAGGCACAGGGCCAAAAGACCTTCCAGATATCGGGAAATTATAAAATATTGGGGAGGATACGAAAGGAGGACATCGAGCTCGTGTCACAACAGGCAAACGTATCGGAGGAAGATGCCAAAAAAGCTCTCAAAAAGTGCGACAACAATCCCGCTGAGGCCATAATGTGGCTCATGGAAAAAGATAGCAAAAAATAAAAAACTCGAGCTCTTTAGCCAATCAGGGGCCCGTAGCTTAGTCCGGTAGAGCGACAGGCTCATAACCTGTTGGTCGTCGGTTCGAATCCGGCCGGGCCCATGGAACACTGAATCACTGGATGAACGAAAGTCGACACTTACGAGAAAAAACGTTATTAGAAATTTTACCCGTATACCGAAAATTGTGAACTCTCCCTTCTAACCCTCACCCCCCTTGAGTATGCATACTTTATACTACGATGAAAAAATGAGGGAGTTCAAGTCCCAGCCTTTTTTCTTTTCCTGGCCTTTTTTGCGAATTGTGGAGGTATCTCTTTGGCCACATAGACTCCTTCTCCTCCTCTCATAATCTCCACGCCCTCTGCTCTCGCCTTTTTGGCGTCTATGCTCAAGATCACGGGAGAATCCATATGCATCTTTCCGATCTCTACCGCTTTTTCATAATTATCGCTCAGATGGATCATGCTTCTGCCAACTGGTTTTATCCCGCTCTTGAGCATGACACCCTCCTCTTCCGGCGAGCAGGAGTAGTATAACTTGTCGGGAATCTTATCCATAGGCCTATCTAAATCGATCTCAAACGAGTGGCCGTAAGTAGCTCTTATCTTATCGTCGTTTATCTCGTATCTGCCCTTAGGGTCGGTGGAGGCTATCGCTGTAATGTGTCTGAGCCTCACCCAGTGGAGCTGCTTTCTCTTCTTTGATGCGGCAAAAGCCAGCTCCTCTATATCGACCCATCCATGAGAATCCATCTGAACGTTGAAATGCTGGGGAAAATGTCTCAATATCCCCGTTAGAGTACGACTTAGCTTTTCAACCTCTTCTCCATCCATGATGAACTTGCCCTCCTCTTCGCAGATAGGGCATTTTGCCCCTCTGAAGTAGCCGTGCTCAAAGCATTCCCTTAACATCGCTTAGGGATATATGGAAACTTATCTAAAGCTTTCTAATTTAAGTGTCAGGAAAAAAGAGGTGTTTGTATCTCTGCTTTGCTTTTCTTTTCTTATGAGCTCCTTTTCATGATCGGAGAGAGGAGGGGCTGGTGGTCTACCCATGTTTTGGCCTGTCATGGGAAAGGTTCCCGTATCTTTGTACTCTCTCCAGATCTAATTCCTCGTCTTGAGATTTTAAGATCCCCTGCTATGGTTCTGGAGAGCATCCCTTCCTCCTTTCCCCTTATCAGATCTTTTGACTTCTTAGCCCTCAGTTTCAAGTTTTCGCTGTTAACACCTTGGGTGGGAAATACTTTCCGGACTGTACAGAAAAAAACGAGGGAAAGGCTTAAAAACCATGGTTCACTAATACAGAAAATAGAAGCAGGAATGAGGATCTAAGATACCCGAGACATCGTGATCTCTTAGATCTGATATGGGACTAGGGTAAAGCTCCGCTCAATTCCGGTTGATCCTGCCGGAGGCTACTGCTATTGGAGTTCGACTAAGCCATGCAAGTCGTGGGCACCCTTTTGGGAGACCTGGCGTAATGCTCAGTAACACGTGGATAACCTACCCTCAGGAGGGGGATAACCTCGGGAAACTGAGGATAATACCCCATAGGTTTAGGATACTGGAACGTTCCTAAACCCAAAGCTCCGGCGCCTGAGGATGGGTCTGCGGCCTATCAGGTAGTAGTTGGGGTAACGACTCAACTAGCCAACGACGGGTACGGGCCTTGGGAGAGGTAGCCCGGAGATGGATTCTGAGACAAGAATCCAGGCCCTACGGGGCGCAGCAGGCGCGAAAACTTCGCAATGCGCGAAAGCGCGACGAGGGAACTCCAAGTGTCTACGTACTGCGTAGACTGTTCCCCAGTCTAAAAAGCTGGGGGTAGGAAGGGCTGGGTAAGACGGGTGCCAGCCGCCGCGGTAATACCCGCAGCCCGAGTGGTAGCCACTATTATTGGGTCTAAAGCACCCGTAGCCGGCTTAGCAAATGCCTGGGGAAATCGGATAGCTCAACTATTCGAAGTCCGGGTAGACTACTAGGCTTGGGACCGAGGGAAGCTAGAGGTACTTATGGGGTAGCGGTAAAATGCTGTAATCCTATAGGGACCATCAGTGGCGAAGGCGTCTAGCTAAAGCGGCTCCGACGGTGAGGGGTGAAACCCTGGGGCGCAAACCGGATTAGATACCCGGGTAGTCCAGGGTGTAAACGCTGCCCGCTTGATGTTAGGTATTCCACGTGGGTGCCTAGTGTCGTAGAGAAGTCGTTAAGCGGGCCACCTGGGGAGTACGGTCGCAAGGCTGAAACTTAAAGGAATTGGCGGGGGAGCACCGCAACGGGTGGAGCGTGCGGTTCAATTGGATTCAACGCCGGAAATCTTACCGGGGGCGACGGACCTATGAAGGCCAGGCTGATGACCTTGCCAGATTCTCCGAGAGGTGGTGCATGGCCATCGACAGTTCGTACCGTGAGGCGTTCTGTTAAGTCAGACAACGAACGAGACCCCTACCCCTAGTTGCTACTTCGCTAGAAGGCACTCTAGGGGGACTGCCCGCGCTAAGTGGGAGGAAGGAGGGGGCCACGGTAGGTCAGTATGCCCCGAATCCCCCGGGCTACACGCGCGCTACAAAGGACGGGACAATGGGTTCCGACACCGAGAGGTGAAGGTAATCCCGAAACCCGTTCATAGTCCGGATCGTGGGCTGTAACTCGCCCACGTGAAGCTGGAATCCGTAGTAATCGCGGATCAACATTCCGCGGTGAATACGCCCCTGCTCCTTGCACACACCGCCCGTCAAGCCATCCGAGTTGGGTCTGAATGAGGCCTTCTCCTCGTAAGGAGGTCGAATTCAGGTTCAGCGAGGGGGGCTAAGTCGTAACAAGGTATCCGTAGGGGAACCTGCGGATGGATCACCTCCTACGTTAAAAAGCGGAGCGCCCTATTGGTCCCTATAGAAAAAGTGAAAAGGTCTAGGGCTCTTCAGTTAGAAGGGCCCGTAGATCAGCGGTAGATCGCCTGCTTTGCGAGCAGGAGGCCTCGGGTTCAAATCCCGACGGGTCCATGCTTATAATCGAAAGTGCACCCGGCGAGTTTTTTCGTCGGGGAAGGGATGAGCTAATAGCAATGATTCCAATCATAGGAGCTTGGATGTTAGTGAGCTGGTGCTATGCCGTTTGGTGGATGACTAGGCTCGAGCGCTGAAGAAGGCCGTGCCAAGCTGCGATATGCCCCGGGTAGGCGCAAGGAGCCACTGATCCGGGGATTGCCTAATGGGAGTCCTTTTCTTCGGAAAGTTCCGTAGGGAACAGGAACGCGGGGAATTGAAACATCTTAGTACCCGCAGGAAGAGAAATCAACAGAGATGCCCTTAGTAACGGCGAGCGAAAAGGGTATAGGGCAAACCGAATCCTTCCAGAGATGGAAAGGAGATGTGGGGTTTGGACCTGGGCACATCCTAACTCTTAACCCGAAGTCTCCTGGAACGGAGCGCTAAAGAGGGTGAAAGCCCCGTAGGGGTAAAGGAGAAGGATGATTCCAGGTATCCAGAGTAGTGTGCTTTGATAGGGCGCGCGAAGGTGGGAGACACCAACTTCCAACCCTAAATACGTCTCGAGACCGATAGCAAACTAGTAGTGTGAATGAAAGTTGAAAAGTACCCTTGACGGGAAGTGAAAAGGTCCTGAAACCAGGCGGTTACAGGCTGATATGGCGTGAAAGCGCGGAACCGTAATGGGGAGCGATGTCATATCGTCCGTTTCGAAAAACGGGCCAGGGAGTTTATGTCGTTGGCGAGGTTAACCTGGAAGCAGGGGAGCCGCAGCGAAAGCGAACGCTCGCACCTCGTTAGAGGGAGGAGTGGCGTGTGATCGCGTTAGTCAACGGTGTAAGACCCGAAGCCAGTCGATCTAAGCGTGGGCAGGTTGAAGCCTCGCGAAAGCGGGGTGGAGGACCGAACCTGATGTTGACGTGCAAATCACTCGGATGACCTGCGTTTAGGGGTGATAGGCCAATCTAGACTGGCGATAGCTGGTTCCCTCCGAGACTACTCGTAGGTAGACCTCGATGGAGATAGGTAGCGGGGTAGAGCTACCGATTGGAGGTTTAGGCCCCGAAAGGGGCCGGCCCCCCATTGAACTCCGAATCCGTTACCGTCTTAGAAGTCGGGAGTTAGGGCGTCTGGGGTAAGCTTGGCGTCCGAAAGGGGAACAACCCAGCCTGAGGTTAAGGTCCCCAAATGCTAGCTAAGTGTTAAAGGGTAAAGGGGGTTTGCGATCCAAGACAGCAGGGAGGTTGGCTTAGAAGCAGCCATCCTTCAAAGAGTGCGTAAAAGCTCACCTGTCGAGATCGTGAGCACCGAAAATGGACGGGGCTAAGTTAGCTACCGATACCTCAGTTCTCTCTATGAGAGAAGGTAGGAGGGCGTCGTGCGTGGGCAGAAGCAGGGGCGTGAGCTCCTGTGGACCGCGTTCGAATGAGAATCCTGGCATGAGTAGCAGCATAGAGCAGTGAGAATCTGCTCCGCCGAAGGGGCTAGGGTTCCTCGACGATGATCATCAGTCGAGGGTTAGTCGGTCCTAAGACATGCTTTAACCTAGCATGCCGAATGGGAAGCAGGTTAATATTCCTGCACCATGGGTGTTTCGCTCAAGGTCAGTGCATCGGGGTAGGCTTAGCAGAGTCGTCGCTCTGTTCAGGTGTTCAACCCCGGGGAGTACCGCAATGGTGAGAACCGGGAGAAGGCACTATGAGGCTTCCAATTGGGGAAGCTTGAGCTAAGCCCTGGTGCCCGTGAAAATGGCTTTGAGGCCAAACCCATGTCCGTACCGAGATCCGACACAGGTGCCCCTGGGTGAGAAACCCAAGGCGTGACGGCGCAATTGAGGCAAGGGAATTCGGCAAATTAGCCCCGTACCTTCGGTAGAAGGGGTGCCTACTTTTTGAGGAGTAGGTCGCAGTAGCAAGGGGGCTCCGACTGTTTAACAAAAACATAGGTGGCAGCTAGTCCGAAAGGATTTGTATTGCCGCTGAATTCTGCCCAGTGGCGGTATCTGAAATCTCCGTTCAAGGGGACGAAGGACCGCTAAACGGCGGGGGTAACTCTGACCCTCTTAAGGTAGCGTAATACCTCGTCGCTTAATTGGCGACTTGCATGAATGACCCAACGAGAGCCCCACTGTCCCTGCCTTAAAGCCGGCGAAAATGACGCACTGGCGCACAGTCCAGTACCCCCTAGCGGGAAGCGAAGACCCCGTGGAGCTTTACTGCAGCCTGTCGTTGCGGCCTTGGTTCGGATGTGTAGGGTAGGCGGGAGGCTTTGAAACCTGGGCGCTAGCTCAGGTGGAGCCGCCGATGAAACACCGCCCTTCTGAGTCAATACCGCTTACTTCTTCGGAAGGACACCGATTGGTGGGCAGTTTGGGTGGGGCGCCACCCCTCGAAAAGATATCAAGGGTGCCCAAAGGTCAGCTCAGGCGGGTCAGAAATCCGCCATAGAGTGTAAAGGCAAAAGCTGGCTTGACGCGGATCGGCATAATAACGATCGGCGATGCGAAAGCAGGGCTTAACGAACCTTCCAGTCCCCATTGGTGGGGGCGGAAGATGACAGAAAAGTTACCCCGGGGATAACTGAGTTGTCTCCAGCGAGAGCCCATATCGACCTGGAGGCTTGCTACTTCGCTGTCGGCTCTCCCTATCCTGGCGGTGCAGCAGCCGCCAAGGGTGAGGCTGTTCTCCTATTAAAAGGGATCGTGAGCTGGGTTCACACCGTCGTGAGACAGGTGTGTTGCTATCTGCTAGGGGCGCTTGGCGATTGAGGGGAAGGGCCCTTTAGTACGAGAGGAACGAGGGCTCGCAGCCTCTGGTTTACCGGTTGTCCGACAGGGCATCGCCGGGCAGCTACGCTGCAATGGATAAGAGCTGAAAGCATCTAAGCTCGAAGCCAGCCCCAAGACGAGTCGCCATAGGACCCTTCTGAAAGGGAAGTTTGATAGGGCCGGGGTGTAAGCGCCGAGGCAACGAGGCGTTCAGCCCGCGGCTACTAAAAGTCCATACCGGCTCACCGTTTAACAAGCTCCTGTGATGGTTTGACGGCCATAGCGGAGGGGAAACACCCGGTCTCATCCCGAACCCGGAAGTTAAGCCCTCCACGTTCTGCGCTGTACTGAGGTGCGAGAGCACTCGGGAACCGTGGTTCGCCGTCAAGCCTTTCTCTTGATTTTTGATTATCGATTTCTACTTTCCATCCATCATGGTGTATGAGCTCATTCGCGAGTGATTGTCCCGATTGACCAGGAACTGAGAAGGAGTAGAAATGAGAGGGAACGGAAATTTTAAAAGCTGCATGCTATAAAACTCCGTATGAATTTCTGGCCCTGGGTGTTCGGCTATCTAGCCATAGTTATCGCGATCGCTCTGATCGTCGGGAGAAAGGTAAAAACGAGCGATGACTTCGTAATAGCGGGCAGATCGCTACCCTCGTTTATCGTTGCCGGAACACTGCTGGCCACATGGATGGGGGGTGGTACGATACTGGGAACCGCGGAGTTCATATACACCTATGGGCCGTTTGCCGGTCTTATCTACACGTTGATGGAGCCCGTTGGAATATTCATCTTGATCCTTTTGGCTATGAGGGTGAGAAAAATGGAGAAATATACAATCTCCGGCATATTAAGGGACAGATATGGTGAGCTCTCAGGCGTGATAGCCTCTCTGGCCATTATCCTGGCCTATCTGGGCATAGTCTCATACCAGCTGCAGGGCTTTGGCATGATACTGGAGCTGAGCACAGGCCTTTCCTATAAAACCTCCATGATCGTGGGAGCGATTATCGTGCTAACCATAACCCTGGTTGGAGGGCTGATTTCAGTGGCTTATACCGATGCGATGAGCGCCTTTTTGATAACATTCGGTTTGCTTCTAAGCATACCCTTCGCCTTTTTACACGTCGGGGGCATAGATGGGATGATGAGCGCTCTTCCAGAGGCACATCACACGCTTTTAGGGGGTCTGAGCCCTATCATGTGGATCGGGTTTATGATTCCAACCCTTCTTCTCGTTCTCGGCGATCAGAACATGTATCAGAGGCTATTTGCCGCAAAGGATCCAAAATCCGCTAGAAGGGGTTCGATCTATTGGCTTATAGGCTGTCTCATCATCAACATACCCATCATTATACTCGCAACCGCCTCCAGGGCATCGGGAATGGAGTTAGCGGAGGGGGAAATGGATAGAGCAATACTCCAATTTTCCGCCCAATATCTCCCTTTTGTTTTAGGAGGGTTGGTACTGGCCTCTTCGGCGGCCTTCCTCTTGACAACGGGGGATTCTTACCTGTTGTCATCGGCCACGACCTGCGTCTATGACTTATATGCAAAATATATAAATCCCAGCGCGGGGGACAGAACGAAGCTCTTTCTGGGTAGAAGTATCATAATCCTATTCTGCGCAGTAGCCTATATCATGATAAATATATTCCCGTCTGCTCTGGAGCTTCAGATTTACTCATACACCATCTATGGCGCGTGTATAACCCCGGCATTGCTGGGAGCCATTCTCTGGAAACGGGCCAACAAGTGGGGAGGTTTGGGTTCCATGTTTGTGGGATTGGTCGGCACGATAGTATGTAAGCTCACGATAGAGGAGATGTACGGAATAAACAGTGTTGTGGTCTCCGGACCTCTAGCCGTGTTAACACTTATAATAGTCTCTCTACTGACGGGTCATGGAGATTAATATCCACACGGATGGGGCCTCCCGAGGAAATCCCGGGCCCGGAAGTTATGGCTTCATAATCGAGACGGGCGAGAAAAAGTATCAGGGGTCGGGCTTCTTAGGAAGGGTAACGAACAACGTGGCCGAATACAATGGAGCTATAAGGTCTCTAGAGCAAGCTCTAACTCTAGCTTCTAAAGGGGATGAGATAAGGTTGATCTCCGATAGTCAGCTTCTCATAAATCAACTAAGCGGTAAGTGGAGGATTAGAGACGACAAGCTGAAAAAGTTGAAGAAGCAGATAGATAGCATACTATCCAAATTGGCTAAAAGGGGAGTTGAAGTAAAATTTGAAAAGGTCGAAAGAGAGGATGAGGGCGTAAAAAAGGCAGATCGCCTATGTAACTTCGTGCTCGACTCTATCTGAGTTTAGAGTCAGGGAAACCGCAGGATGCGCACCTCCTATGCGATACGTGGTATGCGCGCTTCCCGCATCTCCTGCATATGATATGCGTCTTCTTGTTCCTCTTGCCCATCGAAGGAGTGCCCTTCATTTTACCACCTATGGTGAGACATATACTATGTTATCCCCTCTGACCAGAACTGTTGGGAGCTTCCTGCTTAACTCCCCATTTATCGTTTCCTCAGCATCTATGAGCACTATGTTCAGGTGTGGATCAAAAGAACTGAGCGTACCGGCGTAACACCTGCGTCCTCTAAGTTCTACCAGCACCCTAGAACCCCTGCTTGAGTTTATCATATCCAAAGGTTTCGTAGCCATCAGCCAGGATCGAGGGATTGGTATTTAAAGTTAACTCTCGTATCCTGGATCTAGAGTTATTTCCTTTAAAAAAGAAGGAGAGGGAGGTCTTTATCTATCTTATCCAACCCCTCTCTCCCTTCTAACCCTCACCCCCCTAAAATTGAGTTTACATACTTTGTATAACAATAAAAAACCCCTATGGGTTTCTCAGCACATCGGCGGGTTTCCTTCTAACCAGAGCTCTAATGCCGAACTTCGCAGCTACAGGTCCTAAAATCGCTGACACCACGATTATGGCTATTATCACTGATAGAGGAGGCAGGGCGCTAACCACTGGAAGCTCCATCAAGATCTGCTGTTGCCGGCCATACACCCAACCGATCAGCGATCCCATAATTACTCCAGATATCGATGAAGATAAAGCAACAACGGTAGCCTCAACCGTAAATATCGCGCTTATAGCACTTTTCCTTATTCCCAAAGATCTAAGAACGCCTATCTCGAAACCTGACTCTCTTATCGATACGTATGAAGAGGTTACCAGGCCAAAGAAGGCTATCAGAACGCTCAGGATTAGAATGGCGAATAGGCCCGCCAGCAGGATACTGCTGGCCTCCTTTGCCCCTTTAACCTCCTCGGAAGTCACCGTTAGGGATATGGGCTCGTATGGATAGAACGACATTTTTTCCCTTATCTGCTTAACCGTTTGGCCCTCCATACCGGGCTCGAAATTTATCAAAACCCTCCCTATATCCTCCCCAATAAGACCCGGGGAGCAGAGAACAGCGCCCCCAGGAGCCAGGTTTTCGTTTTCCTTTACGCTGGGGAAACCGGGGAGCGCTGAGGCGATGCCAACTACGTATAGCTCTTTGCGCTCGTCTCCCACCATCAAATTAACTTTATTCCATAAATCAATTCCCAAAGAGGAAGCTATGGACCTGGGTATAGTCACCTGCCATTGTTCTTCTGGGAGAGAGACCTTAGCCCCTCTAAACTCAGGGTAAATGGTATCAGCCAGGTTCTCATCTACTCCATATAGAACACAGTTAATCGGCTGTTCGAATAGTATTTCATCGCTTATCAAACATTCCTTCCCCACGGTTACCAACGAAATGGACTTAACGCCCCCCATGGATCTAAGATCGTCGACAAAGTCGTCTGGCAAGCCTTCTGGGGAACTCACTACGCAGTCCGCTCCGTTCTCATAGGGTATAGTGACCCCAAACGATCTGTCCTGCATGGCATAGATCGAGGATATAAAAACGGTAAAGCAGATAGCTATTGAAAACATAACGCTCGTGGTGGCGTTCCTCCTCCTGTGCCTCTTTACATAGGTCTCAGCTGTAGTTCCTACCCCTGAGGATATCGCCTTGGTTAGCCTGGATAGTCCTTTCTCTATCAGTGGAGCTACCCCCCCCACTCCAATTAGGGCCAAGCCGACTATCATCGAGGTCATGAGGATCATCACGATCGCTAGCATCGATTCTTCTCCACCTCTAACCGAGAGGACTGGCATGACGAATAGTGTGAAGAGGCTGAGGAACGACACCAGAAAACCTATCCCCACCAATAGTCCGGACATGCCCCTTTCCATTACGACCTTGCCTCTTTTGTATCCTCTTCTATGGGGATCTATGGATTGGGAGATCTCCTTCTTCGCTGAGGAGTATGCAGGATAAAGCCCGCTAACTATCCCCATTATGACTCCCACCGATATCGGCAGGATTAACGATAAACCGTTAACCTGAACAGGCATGGATAGTGCGCTAGCTAGAAGAGCTGAGAGCCCGAGACCCAGAAGAGCGCCTAAAACCGCACCTGTTGCCGATATGGCGAGCGATTCCTTTAGCACCATGAAGAAAATACCGTTCTTTCTCTTCCCTATCGCGCGATAGATCGCGAACTCTCTCTCCCTCTCCTCGGCCCTTATGGAGATCAGTGAGAATATGAGGATTGAGGCAACTATAAGCGCTATTATGGCAACTATCAGAAACGTCGCCGTGAGGTATGACATGCCTATAGATAAAGCCTTCAAGCCCTGAGCTATGGGTAGAACGACTAGCACTTCCCCCGATGCCCAATAGATCGCACTTATCTTGCTTCCCATCTCTTTAGAGGCTTCTATTATCTCATCCACGGATCTTGAATAGAACTCGTCCCTGTCGGCGAATTTGATCAGCGCTATATCTCCATAGGTCATGACGGAGTTAAGGTAAATGATTCTAGTGTTTTCCTTAACAAGCCCATCTATCCAATATTTTTTTCCGTTTACCCATATAGAGTCCCCGATGTCCAGACCGCGATCCTCTGATAAAGCGGTGCTTATAGCGCATCCCTTCTCCCCGACATCTAAATCCTTAGCGATCCCGATCCCCATCTTCCTCTCCCTCTCCAGATCGAGCTCGATGATTATCGCGTCCAGATTCTCCGCCCTTTTAACTCTTCTTAGAGAATATGACCAATCTAGGGGCTCGTGAGCGACGGGCTCCAATGCTATTCCGTCTTCTTCTGGCAGCACTACAGCATCCACTCCCCATTCGTCATCCATCAAAGCCTTTACAAGGCCATATTGCAGAGAGTCGGTGATGGCGATAATCGAGGAGAACAGGGCTACAGATATCGCAATTCCCAGAGCGCCAAGCAAAAACTTTTTGTTTATTCTCAACCCACCACCTTTCCATCGAGCATCCTCACCACTCTATCAGCATAACTGGCGATGGAAGGATCATGGCTAGCCATTATCATCGTTTTTTTAGACTTTTTGTTCAAACGTTTTAACAGCGAGATTATCTCATGCCCCATCTCAGAGTCCAGTTCACCAGTAGGTTCGTCGAGTATTAATATAGATGGATCGTTGGCCAACGCCCTAGCTATACTCACCCTTTGCTGCTCCCCTCCAGAAAGCTCGCTTGGCAAGTGCTCCATTCTGTCCTCCAAACCGACCGCATTTAGTAGCATCCTTGCCCTGCTTTCCATCCTTATCCTGTTCATATAGGCAAATCGCATGGGGAGTTGTACATTCTCCAAGACGGTCATGTTGGGTATCAGATTGAAGTTCTGAAAGACGAACCCCACCTCTCTTAACCTTAAGTCAGAGGCGAGATCATCACTCATCGATGTGGCATCCCTGCCTTTCACCACTACCCTACCCTCTGTCGGCTTATCGAGCATGCCGACCAGATTTAGTAGAGTGGTCTTTCCGCAGCCGCTTGGGCCCATTATCGCAAGAAATTCCCCCCTTTCAACATCTAGATTCACCCCTCTCAAGGCCGGCACCGCCCTCCTGCCGAGCAGAAAGGTCTTGTGCACTCTCTTCAGAATGACGATTGGATCCATCCTGATGTAAAGAAACATGTAATTAAATAGTTTTTCGCCTATCCTTTTCCCGTGCAGATATACGATAACCACTTTCACTTGGACCCTAGAGGAAAGGGTCTAGAAGCGGTAAAGGAATTCGAGAGGAGCGGAGGGACTGCGATGATGATTGTCAGCAAACCGTACTTCGAAATAAGAGACGGTAGCGATTTTGAGAAGGAGTATGAAACTCTCTTGTCCATCATAAAGGGGGCTAGGGAAGAGACGGGGGTCAGGATCTTCATTGGCCTGGGCGTCCATCCTTCGAGAATTAGCGATTTTAAAATTTTAGAAGAGGCGAAAATCGCTATGAAAAAGGGAATCGACATTGCTGCAGAGTATGTAACTGAGAGGAAGGCGGACGCCATCGGTGAGGTAGGCAGGCCCCACTACCCCGTCGATGAAGAGACGTGGGAGGCCTCAAATGAGATAATGGAGTACGCCATGATGAAGGCCAAGGAGGCGGATTGCGCTGTGGTAATACACAGCGAAAGCTCTGAAAGTACTTTTAAGGAGATCTCAGAGATCGCAGGGAAAGTGGGAATTGAAAGAAGAAGAGTAGTAAAACACTTTTCTCCAATAACGAAAAATACATTTGGATTGACGCCTAGCATAATAGGGAGTTACAAAAACGCTAAGGAGGCCTTTAAGAGTATGGAGGACTTCATGCTCGAGAGCGACTACATAGATGATCCTGACAGACCTGGCGTAGTGATAAGTCCGAAGACTCTCCCCAGGACCGTGAAGAGGTTAATGAATGAAGAAAACGTAGACGTATACAGAGTGATGAAAGATCTGCCAGAGAAAGTTTATGGGATAGAAATTGAGTAGGTCAGAGCACCATTGGTTTTTGATCAGCGTGAAGATATGGGCACCCATAATCGTCTAGCTCTATTATCCCCGCAACTCTTATCTCTCTCCCATCTGGCACTATGTACCTCTTATGTATTACTTCACCATTGACTGTGATTTCCATAAGGGTAGAGACGTAAATCATACCCGTTCCATCATGCAATACAAAATCCCTATCGCATAGCGGTTGTTCGTATCTCATCAAAAGGCAGGTCTGTTGAGGATCGCTTCCCATCGATACCCCTTCAAGAGTTATCTCCCTCCCCTCAAATCCTTGAGGGTCAGTCAGGATCTCCTCAACCGTAGGGGACGTGGTCACTTGTATCAAGAGAATCGCGACACACGCTAGGGTTAAGAGATCCATAAAACAATATATATCAGTTATACAATAAATAATTTTCTAAACCGTTTATTCTTTTGTTACAGCGTTTCCGTTTGAGAATCGACGCGTCAAAAACAATCTGGCTTCCGCACTCAACGGAAAAGAGACGCGAATATATCAGGTCCACTCCAGAGGGGGATGCGGACCTTTTTTAGAATCTTACTCGATATCGGATTTGAAGGCCATCAACTATTTTAGATAATGCCCCCAAAAATCGGGTTTTCTCTTCTCCATGAAAGCGTCTTTACCCTCGACCGCTTCATCTGTTCCGTAATACAAACCAAGACCGCCAACTCCCAGATCTGTTATTCCCGCAAGTCCGTCTGCTTCGGCGAGAAAAGCATATTTGAGCATCTTCAAAGCGGTTGGACTTTTCAAGAGCAACTCATCACACCACTTTCTTACTTCTTCATCCAGCTTATCCGGTGGAGCTACTTTATTTACCAATCCCATTTCGAGAGCTTCCTGAGCGGTATATGTTCTGCAGAGAAACCATATCTCCTTCGCCTTTTTAAGCCCGACATTTTTCCAGAGATCTCCAGTTCCGAAGCCTGGATCAAAACTCCCCACTCTCGGACCAGCTTGTCCCAACTTCGCGTTCTCAGAAGCAATTGATAGGTCGCAGTTTACCTGCCATACGTGCCCACCGCCGATTGCATACCCGTTCACTCTTGCAATCACGGGCTTTGGGATGTGTCTTATGAGGTACGTCAAAAGTTGCCAACCGACTTCAAGAGGTAGAGCCGCGATTGTCCCCTGGTATCTCTCCAAATCTCCTTTATAACCACCTATCTCTCTGATGGATTGATCGCCTCCGGTGCAGAAGGCCTTATTACCCATTCCAGTAAACACCACAATCCCGATATCTCTATCAGCCCATGCATCGATAAATGCTTGCGTCAACTCGTAAATCGTGATGGATGTGCATGCATTATACTTTTCTGGTCTATTAATTGCTATAGTCGCAATCCTCTCTTTTTTTTCATAGATTATATCTTTAAAATCATATCCACTCATTTTATCACCTATACTCCCAAAATCTTCCTTCCAATCAACCATTTTTCTATTTCTTTCGTTCCTTCATATATCTCCAAGGCTTTGGCATCTCTTGAGAACCTCGAAATATCGCAGTCGCTAAAGCAGCCATCTCGACCGTAGATCTGTAGGCATCCGTCAACTACTTCCATACAGATTTTTGCTGCATACCACTTAGCCATTGCGGATAGCTCCGGTATGACCTCCCTTCTGTCAATGGCGATACAGACTTTGTGTGTTAAAGCTCTAGCAGCCTCGATCTCAGTCGCCATTTCTGCAACTCTGAATTGAATCGCTTGAAAATTGGAGAGGGGCGTACCAGACACTTTCTTCTCTCTAGCGCATTTAACCGCCATCTCCAGGGCACCTTGAGCTACCCCAACAGCTTGGGCAGCTACCCATGTTCTACTTCTGTTGAAGAAGTCCATTACATGATGAAAACCCCTCCCTCGTTTTCCCATCAGGTTCTCCTTGGGGACATATACGTCCTCAAAATGAACTTCAGCGGTATCGCTAGCACGCATACCGAGTTTGCCCCTTAATTTAACCCTCTTTATCCCATCGCTTTTTAAATCCACGATAAAAGTGCTGAATCTTGTATACCTCTCTCCATGATCTTCGGTTCTACAGAGAACCACCGCATAATCCGCTATACTTCCGTTGGTCGAAAACATCTTAGTACCGTTTAAAACCCAGTAACCTCCCTCTTTCACGGCTTTAGAGTCAATCCCAGCGACATCACTTCCCGCACCGGGTTCAGTAACCATAATCGCCATTATGGCCTCTCCTTTGGGCAAATGGGGCAAGTATTTTTCTTTCAGCCCTTCGCTGCCGTTCAGTTCAAGGGTCTCAGCTCCTATCGTCGTCCCCAGAGCTGCGAATCCACAGCCAGGATCAACTCTATGGAATTCTTCCCATATCAGCGCGTTATCGAAATAACCCAATTCCCGCCCATCGTATTTTTTATCTATGAACACGCCGACAAACCCGTGTTTACTGGCCTTTTTCCACAGTTTCCAGGGGAACTCCTCCCTTTCGTCACAGGACTTTGAGAACTTCGGAATTTCTCTCTCTGCGAATTCCCTTGCCGCCAGTTTGACGTCCTCTTGCTCCCGATCCAGCTCAATGCCTGCCATGTAGCCCTTTTCTTCACCAACGTTATCTGTGTATATTAAACTTGCATTACCGGGTATAAACTATCCGCAAGTCTCAAGAACGAAAGTCGGTAAAACGTAAGCGTTTAAAACGGCTCCTACTCTATCACGGCTAAAACCACGCCACTCTTAGTTATCGCTTGGTTTTCGGACATGTTAAGTTCCTTTATGATGCCCGACGCTGGGGCCAATAGGTCCATCTCCATCTTCATCGCCTCCATCACGGCTATCACGTCATTTTCATTTACGCTGTCTCCGACTTTTACGTTTATTCTGATTATCCTGCCAGGCATTGGCGATTCTAAAGCTACCATTCAGGCTCCTCTTTTTTTCATAGGTTGATGTTCGAATACTTTCTCCATGGTCTTGTCACCTCTTTATCAGCCAGAAGGTCAAGAGCCCTGTTTATGTATTTTCTCGTCTCTCGCGGCAGTATGATGTCGTCAATGTAACCGCGCTCTGCTCCCCTATATGGGTTTTCGTAGAGCTCTTCATACTCCTTTACCCTTTTAGCTTTTATCTCTTCTGGGTTTTGGGCATCTCGTATTTCTTTTGCGAATATAACGCTTGCGGCGGTGCTCGCTCCCACTATGGTAACACGAGCGTTGGGCCATGCGAAGACAAAATCGGCCCCTATGGACTTATCGAGCATCCCGTAGTGTGCACCGGCATACGACTTTCTCATGAGTATGGAGATCAGAGGCACGGTGGCATCGGCCCATGCATAGAGCAATTTGGCGCCATGGCGCAGCATTCCATTCCAATCCGCTTCTGAGCCAATCCTGTACCCAGGGCAGTCCTGAAGCGATATTAGAGGGATGTTGAACAGATCGCAGAACCTTATGAACCTCGCAGCTTTGTCAGCGGCGTCTATGTCTATACAACCCGCAAGCCAGCTCGGCTGATTCGCCACAATTCCCGCTGGTCGGCCGTTGAACCGAGCGAAACCCGTTATGATATTTCTAGCGTAGAGTCCCAACGTCTCGAAGAAATAACCATCGTCGATGATTTTAGCGATTATCTCGTGCATGTCATACGCTTTGTGGGGATCTACCGGCACTAACGATTCGAGATCCAGGACAACACGTTCAGGATTATCCTCCGTTTTGATGCGAGGCGGTTTCTGCCCATTGTTTGACGGGAAAAAAGATAGAAGTTCTCTCGCCCTGTCCAGAGCCTCTTCATCGTTCTCCACAACGACGTGAGTTTGCCCGGACTTGACCGCATGTGCCCTATACCCAGAGAGCTCCTCTAACGAGATTTCCTCGCCTACCTGCGTCTTGACGAATGCAGGGCCCGCTATCCCCATAAAACCCGTGTTTTTGCACTGGATTAGGAAATCCTGCATAATGGGGTGGTACGCCTGCCCCCCCAAACACGGTCCCATCAATAAAGCGATTTGAGGTATTATGCCCGATGCCAATATCTGAGATCGGAAACACCAGCCGTAGGCTTCAAGTGTATCCATTCCCTCCTGAAGCCGAGCACCGCCGGAATCGTTCATCCCCACAAATGGCATCCTGTTCTCCTTCGCGAAGTCTAGGGCCCAGGAGAATTTTTTCCCATGGCCCTCGCCAAATGTCCCTGCTAAGGACGTGTAATCCTCGGCCGCCACGGCGATGTATCTTCCGTCGACCTTGCCGTATCCCGTGACTACGCCCTCCGCAGGTATATCTCTTTTGTCGAGGGAAAAGGCCGTAGTCCGATGCTTCATGAAGGGCCATCTCTCCATGAAGGTATCAGAATCGAAAAAATATTCAATTCTTTCCCGGGCGGTCATCTTTCCCCGGCTCTTCTGTTTTTCCACGGCTTTTGAGCCACCCATCTCCACTATTTTTTTCCGCCTTTTCTCGTACTCTTCAAATATTTTATTCATTCCCGTCATTTTTATTTACCCACCTTTTTCTCAGCCGGCAATTTTCCCAATATCACGTTAGCGATAGTATTCTTTAATATGGCGCTCGTGCCCTCCACCAGGGGACCAGCCATAGCATCGCGATGATAACGCTCAACGTCCATTTCCATGGCGTAGCCGTGCCCACCGAGCACGTCTATCGCGTCGGTGGTTACGCTTCTTGCCACTTCCCCCGCGACCAGTTTCGCCATCGCGGCACCTTCGGTGGGTAAATAGCCCTGATCGAACTTCCAGGCCGCTCTGTATGTAAAAAATCTTGCCGTCTCCACGGATATCTTCATATCAGTCAACTTATGTTGGATGTACTGGAATTCGCTTATCTTTCGACCAAAGGCTTCTCTCTCCTTTGCATATTCTAACGCGCGATCGAGGGCGCCCTGGGCGATGCCGACGTGAATTCCTGCGGTGTTTAACCTCGAGGCTGCAAGCTGATCCAGTACCTGGTAAAAACCCCTGCCTACTTTTCCGATGAGGTTCTCTTCGGGCACTCTGACCTCGTCCAAAACGACGTCGCAGGTAGGCTGGGCATGTCTCCCCATCTTCTCTATCGGGAACGATTCAACGCCGTCTCTATCCGTTTCGACTATAAAAGCCGATAACCCCCTGTGACCGGCATTTGGGTCCGTAACCGCAATGACCTGAATCCAGTCGGCAATCGATGCGTTTGAGCAGAACATCTTTTGTCCGTTAATGACCCACTCATCACCGTCTTTCACCGCCTTTGTCTTAATGCCTGCAACATCGCTACCCGCATCGGGTTCGGTGATGCCCAGCGCGGAAATCCCGCCTTTGGGGATCATGGATACGTACTTCTTTTTCTGGTCTTCAGTGCCATACATCAGGACCATATGGACCGCCAGGTCACCCAGCTGGATGCTGTACCCCACGGTGCTATCCGCTCGACACAACTCCTCGCCGACTATGGCATTGACCACCTGGCCTGCTCCAGCACCACCATATTCCTGGGGGATCGCCACGCCGATGTAACCGAGGTCGCAGGCTTTTTTGTATATCTCGTGGGGAAATTCATTGGATTGATCATATTCTCGCCCTACTGGCTTCAATTCTTTCTCTCCAAATTCCCTAACGGCTTTTTTAATCGCTCTTTGCTCCTCAGACAGTTCGAACATTTTATCCTCCGACAGGACCTCCTGATTTGACCTACTCTATTCTCTAGGAACATTTAAAACTTCTCGTTATCTTTTGTCTACCAGTTGCCCTCTGGGTTTATAATCGGATAACTAGATATTAGTTGTATTTAGATAGTTCCTGGACCAGGCCGTTTCTACTTCTCTCAGCCCAGATAATAGTTCCACCGGAGATTCTACTCAATGTCTATGAGCAGGCCGGATGGGTACGCACATCACGGTAAAGACAGTGCAGAAAATATTTGAAAGTGCGTGCAAAAACGCCAGCATAGAAAAAGATCTAACGTTTCATTCACTACGCCATAGCTTTGCGACGCATTTGCTGGAGAGCAGTACAGATCTAAGGTATATCCAAGAGCTGTTGGGGCATAAAAGTTCAAAAACGACAGGGATATATACTCATGTAAGCAATAAAAATCTGAGGAAAATAAAATCCACCTGATAGTTTAGAGGGAGGAGGCAATGCTAAGAAATGAGAGAGAAGTTCGTATATGATGCCGAAATAGGGGATAACACGAAGTTCGTATATGATGCCGAAATAGGGGATAACACGAAGTTCGTATATACCCCCAAAACGGAACAAAAAGCGAAGTTAGCATATAAGGAGTTATACGCAATCGGCTTCGGGAGATACAGTAAAGGCTTAAAAGGATAGAAATATAGAAGGAGACTGTATGAAAGAAAGCACTAAAGTAAATAAGGGAAATATGAGTTGCCCAACAAATGAAAATGATTTTGCCATTCAAACATTTGCTATCACCAAGAAATTTGGAAATTTGACGGCGGTAGATGGTGTTGACCTATCGATAAAGAGTGGGGAGATGTTCTCTTTGCTGGGTCCAAACGGTGCCGGTAAAACCACTACTATCAAAATGCTCTGCTGCCTCCTGAAACCTACGGCGGGCACGGCGACCGTAATGGGTCATGATATTCAGAAAGAACCGCTGGCGATTAAGGAAATAATAGACGTGTCGCCTCAAGAGACAGCCATAGCGGGACATCTTAACGCCTGGGAGAATTTAGCCCTGATATGTGGGATATACGGGTTGAGTAAAGAAGAGACGAGGAAGAGATCAGAAGAACTTCTCGAGTTAATGGGCCTGACCAAGAGAGCAAAAGAGCAGGCGAGAAAATTCTCAGGAGGGATGCAGCGAAGGCTAAGCATCGCTATGGCTTTGATATCTGATCCTCAGGTGCTTTTCCTTGATGAGCCCACCTTAGGTCTGGATCCTCAGGCAAGAAGAAGCATGTGGGAGCGCATAGAGGACCTCAAAGGTAAGAAGACGATCCTATTGACCACACACTACTTAGAGGAAGCGGATGCCCTAGCGGACAGAATAGCTATAATTGACAAGGGAAAAATAATAGCGCTTGGCACCCCTCAGGAGCTAAAGAACAGTATCTCTGATAAGCGGACTATGGTGGTCAAAGCAAGGAACCTGACACCTGATAGTATAGATGGATTGAAGAAGATGTACCCAGAAGCAAAGAAAATAGAGGGCGGGGTCGAGATCAGAGCTAATGAGCTGAGTTTTGACAAGATAGTGGATTTCCTTCGTTCAAAAGGAGCTACAATCGAGTCGATGTCCATGAAGGAACCTTCTTTGGATGATGTTTTTCTCCAACTCACGGGAAAGGAGTTGAGAGAATGAGATTCACAGCATTGGCTATACGAAACTTCAAGGAGATGATCAGAGATCCTCTTTCTATCGGTTTTGAAGTGGGGCTCCCCCCAGTTTTTATGGTGATGTTCTGGGCCCTTGGGGAGAGCGTGGGGGGAGATATTTTCACCGCCACCATGCTAGCACCTGCAGTAACAGTCTTTGGCTTCGCGTTCTTGACAATGTTCTCAGCTATAATGCTTGCCAGAGATAGACAAAGCGCACTTTTATCAAGACTGCTGACTACTCCGCTCAGGTCAAGCGACTTTATTGTGGCCTACTCTTTACCATTCATTTTGATAGCGATCCTTCAGATAGTGGCATGCTTTGCAATGGGGGCTTTGCTTGGACTTGAGGTCTATGGAAATATAGGCATCGTTTTCCTCGTCCTTCTCCTCATGGCGATATGCTGCTTAGGACTGGGGACGATCTTGGGATCTGTTTTCACCGAGAATCAGGTGTCAGGCGTTGGATCTGCAGTAATAGTTTTTGTATCGCTATTTGGAGGATGCTGGATGGACATGGAAACGATAGGTGGTGTATTTCAGGGCATTGGATACTCTCTTCCTTTTGCCCATGCCGTTGATGCCGCGAGGGATGTATTGATGGGATCTGGTTTCGGCGACATTACAACAGATCTCTGCTGGGTTCTCGGCTATACTGTGGTCTTCTTCGTTCTGGGTGTTCTATGCTTTAGATGGAGGACGAGGGGATGACAACTTTACAAACCCTTCGCCGACAGCGTATAACAGAGCGTATCTGGCTTTCATGCCTTCGCCACTCCGCCCAAATTCCCCTTCGGGGAACTTCAGATACGCTCGGAACGTTAGGCGAAATTTCTAATTCTCCTTCACACATGAACGTAAAGCTGAACCACCAAACGGGCTTGGCTTCGCTTAACCACGAAACGGAAAGGAAAAGCAATAATTTTATACATAGAAACAACATTGATCATGACGCTTGGAGGATAATAAAATGTCAACATTCATCGTGACTTCGGATTGGCATATTGGCGCTCCAATGAATAGCGCTGGTTGTGCTGCAGAATCATTTAAAGAAAAGAAGTATGAGGTTGTTTCACAAATTTCAGACGTAATAAAGAAGAAGGATGCAAAAGCTCTTTTTATCCTTGGTGATCTATTTGACAGCGATCGAGTTGGTGAACCTGACATATTGAGGACACAAGTCTTACTTTCTAAAATCAAATGTCCGATCTATATCATGCCAGGAAACCATGATTGGTGGCATCAAGGCGGAACAATATATGCTTTTCATCGCTCATGTGAGAAAAATCAGAATATTCATATGTTGCTTGAAAATGAACCATTAAAAGTGAACGAACTACCTGAAATTACATTTTTCCCAAGTCCAATAACTCGGAAAAATCCTATCAACGATACAAGCGAATGGATCCCTAAAAGATCAACCGAACATGGGATACGGATAGGATTGCTCCATGGTGGTATTGATACTGCACCTGGAGGAAATATCCCCAAAGAGGTCACAAAGATAAGGGATTTAGATTTTACCTTTCTTGGAGACTGGCATAATCCAGTTAAGATCGATGAAAAGACATTTTATTGTGGGTCTCCAGAACCCATGGGTTTTGACGAGAAACATGAAGGTCAAATTTTAATTGTTGACATTGAAGATGGTAAAATCAAAGTGGATCCTGAAAAGGTGGGAAAAGTTGCTTGGCATCGAATCGAGATTAAATTGGAACCAAAAGAAGTTGGGGGACAAGGGTGTCAAAGTTTAATCCAAGAGATAGATAAAATTGACACTCCTCCAGAATCAACAGTAATTCGTTTACATCTTTCTGGCAATTTATATTGGGATGAACTTAATGAACTGGATAGATACCTTGCTGAACTCCGATTAAGTGGATGGGCTCATGTTGACTTTGAAGATATTCATGTCGAACCAGTGGAAGATATTGACTTGAATACGTTTCCAGACGCCATAAAAGAGGTGGCGGGAGAGGTGATGGATTCTGATGCGGTCGATGTGGTAAAACGCAGAGCGCTAATGATACTCAAATCCAAATTGGAGGAAATTCAATGACTCTGCAGAAGATAAACAAAATAACAATAAGCAACTGGCGTAGTTGGAAAGGCGATACCGCATTAGAAGATATAGGTGACGGGCTTATCGTTCTCAGTGGTCCAAACGCCATAGGTAAATCGGGTGTTTGGGAGGCTATCGTTGTTGGCTTATTAGATAAGCATTGTGGAACTCATACAGACCGATTGTGCCCCATTGGTTCTGCAGGTCTTATTCCCATGGTAGAAATAGAATTTTCAGCAAATGATAAAGAGTATCGAATTCGGAAACGTTTGAGTAAACAACGAGCTTCAAGTGAAGCAACCTTATACGAGCATTCCAAAGGTTCTTGGAAAATAGTAGAAGATAATAGTGATGAAGCATTTTTAAAGTGTCGGCAAATTGTTGCAGGTAGTGAGGCAACGGATATTCCTAGGGGTGGTTTTGAGAAGGCTGTTAAGGACAATCTCATGCAAGTGCTCTTACCAATTCAAGGAAGTCTTGTTGAATTGGCAAAAGCCCCACCAAGTATAGCAAGTTTAAGTGTCGATAAGGTCATGGCCGCGAGTGCTACACAATTAGGAAGACTACTTGGAAATATCTCAAACGATATGACAATGTGGCACAAAAATCGCAAAGATCTGGTTAAAAGTGATCTTAAGAGCCATCTTGATCGTTTAGAACAAATCAAAGAAGAAATCGTTCGTCTTGAGGGAAATTCTGCGCAAATAGAAAATTATGTGAATACTATTCGTTCGGTGAGTGAAGACCTTGAAAATGGTGGTGATGCAAGTAACCGACTTCAAGAATCAAATAAATTACAATTAGAAGCAGAAGAGCATAGACGGAAACGTGAGAGCGCCAAAGAGGTACTAGATGACACAAAAACACGGGAAAAGAACCACCGAGAGATATGGGTTAATCGTAATTCATTCTTGACAACCATTAAAGACATAGAGGAATCTCTTGAGAAAATAAAAATAGAGTATAACTCAACAGTATCTCAATTAAAAATGGCCCAGGAAAACTTAGAGAAACTTCAACAACGGCTTGATATTAAAAAGGATGAAAATTCTTCGTTGAGAAACTGGCTAGATTATGAAACCAGAGAAACAAGATTAGCAGAGATCAAATTAAACCTATCATCAGTTCAAGCTCGTCTTGAAACGGTTGATTCCGTACAAATTGAACTCGATAAATTAAATGAAAGTTTAGCAAAACTCAGTCTACCAGATAAGAAAGGTTGGAAAAAATGGGACGCGTTGGATGAAAGATTCAATGAAGCAAAAGGCAGAATGGATGCAGAATCTTGGCAGATTACAGGTAGTCTTCCTAATAAACTCAAACTAATAATTGATGGCCAAGACGTAAGCACTAAAGAGATATCGACATTTGCAGCTAAGAAAATTGAAATCATTTCCCCTGATAGAAAGCACCATTTTAATGCAATGACTTCCAATCCAGACACAGAAAGTTACGAAAAACTGCAGGAAGCGGTTGAAGAATTTCTAAAACGATTCGATGTAACTAGTATTGATGAATTAAGAACGCGTTATAGTCAGGCAACGGCATTGAATGTAAAAATAAAAGGAGCAGAGAGCCAGATCGCTACTGCACTAAATGAAAATACCCGAGATGAACTGGTAAAGGAGATTGGGAGATTATCTGGGGAACCCAAGAAGTTGAAATCTCTTAAAACGCCAATCAGTAATAAACCAGATGGCGATCCTGGAGAATGGCAGATCCGATGTGAAATTTCAGATAAAGATGAATCAATCCAATCGGATATTAATGATGCTAATCGAAAGATTGGATCATTGATTGGGAATAAAAGGGCTTCAGAAACCAAACAAAATGAATTAAAGGAAAAATTGCAAGAAATCATTCGAGTTCTTGATATACATCGAAATGAATTCGGCAAAGATGACCAAATCAAAGATGCACTTGAAACTGTCATTAAAGACGTTTCTGAAGCTAAAAAATTATGGGATTCATTGGACAAGATTAAGGGAATTGCTGAGGATCAAAAATCAAAGACCGCGAAGAATCTCAGAGAAGAGCTTACCGAGATAATAACAAAGCAACAAAGCATTAGCTCGATTGAAGGTAAACTTTCAGAATTACGTCAAGATGACCCTGAAGGAAAACTCGTTTCTTTTAGAGCTGAACAATCGCGGTTAAAGCAAATTATCGCTTCAGAACAGGTGCATTCCGATGCACTTTTATTACTTGAGCGAATTATGCAAAAAGAATTCCAGAGGCACACCGAGGCTATTGGTGGACCAATCCATGAACGTATTCAAAGTTGGCTCAGATATATTTTACAAGACGATAGTGAATTATTAGTCTCAGAAGACGGCTTACCAACCACAATACGAAATCCCGCTTCTCAAGAGATTGAATTCAAAGAGCAATCATTTGGTACAAAAGAACAAATCAGTGTTCTCTATCGTTTGGCAATAGCTAGTCTGATAGCAAAACAATCTGGGTCTGGTGTATTTTTAATGTTTGACGATCCGTTTGGGTATACGGATAAAGGGCGCAGAAGACGTATGCTTGAAATAATAGAGGGGGAAGTAGATAAACATGGACATCAGATTTTACTATTTACATGCCGTCCAGAGGATTTTATTGGATGTGGTATTCACCGAACGCTTGTCGGTGGAACCGAAATGTAATTCGAAATGAAGGGTTTTAATGTTATTGAAAACTACGCCAAGCCCTGGTGGTTCAGGAGAATTAGAAACTTCTCCGCTCCTCGACCATTCGGGTCTGCGGTGCTCGACCCCGTTGCACTCTCAGTCGCTTCGCTCCCTCGGGTCGGCTAACAGGGGGATATGGGGCTACGGGTCTTGCAGACCCTCCGCCCAAATTCGCCCTATCGGGCGAACTTCCCATATTCCCCAGCCGTTAGGCGAAATCGAAAGAAAAACCCAATAAGAAGGCTATTTAAATGTACTAACCGACTAACTATGAATAAAAAAAGGATAATTTAGAGGAGGATGCAAAATTGTTGAACATAAAAATTGGTGATGTTGCCACAACTTCATTTGTTACATTGTATTGTCAGGCTATCGAAAGTCAATCAAAGGATCCAATTTTGAATGACCCGAAAGCAGTTGAAATCACGCATGAACTTAATAAAATATTATCTAATCCAAGAAATAAATTAGAAAAGACTCTTGTAAAAGGTAAATTAGATAAGCAATTGGTAGTTCATATTGCAATTCGTGCCAAACGCTATGACAAATACGTACGTGATTTTCTTAAAAAATCGTCTGAAGGGCTTGTTATTAACATTGGTTGTGGATTAGATTCACGCTTTTTACGTATTGATAACGGAAAAGTATTTTTTTACGATCTCGATTTACCCGAGGTAATTGAAATAAAGAAACAATTCTTTAAGGATGATGAAAGGTATCATCTTATTGCATCCTCAGTGTTAGATTATAATTGGATCACTATTGTTGCTAAACACAAAGGGCCTTTTTTATTTATTGCAGAAGGTGTTTTCATGTATCTTCACAGAGAGGACGTAAAATCATTGGTATTAACGCTTCAATCAGAATTTCCCGGCTCTGAACTTGTCTGTGAAGTGTTTAACTCGTTATGGTTAAAAAAGCCACTGAAAAGAATGGTGAATTACAAGATGCAACATCAATTGCATCTCGGGAAAGATGCAACTTATAATTTTGGGATTCGTGATAGTAAAGAAATGGAAGAATGGCATACTGGAATTCAATTTCTTGATGATTGGTCTTATTTTGACTCCGAAGAAAAAAAACTTGGATGGCTCAGGATGTTTAGAAATATTGAATTATTTAGAAAGACTCAATTGACAGTTCACTATAAGCTAAACTAAAATATGATGATACTGTATGGTCTTTCGTTCGATTCAAAACTCTCTGAGTTTTGCCCTACGGGTCGTCTAACAGAGGATAAAAGACTACGGCTTTGCCTTCGTCCAAATTTTACTCCGCTTCGCTCCGCAAAACTTCTTTTATCCGCAAAACGTTAGGCGACATGCATATGAATAATTTTAATATTTGCAAGAAAGAATTTGATATAATATGGATGTGGTAAGCATCGACCCCCATGGTTTTACGCCAACGGAGTATGTTGACGAATGCCACCTGTGCTATAAGGCGAGAAAGGTGCACATCGTCTCCGATTCGGAAAAGCTCTATCGATATGCGTACTTGAGGGAAGAGATATTAGATACTCTTTTTCTCGCTGCACGGGACCAGGATAAAATTGTAAGAAGAGCCTCAATCTTTGCCCTGGATGACTGCATCTCAGATGAGACAAAAGATAAAATTTTCGCGGTGTTTGAGGATCTTTTGGAAGATGTGGCAGAAGGGAAAAGCGATGAGTGTTTTAAAAGGACTTATAAAAGATGAAGACATCTTT
>Ga0209633_10000809_pt1 | contig 34483 bp, 27 predicted proteins | sample Cruoilmetagenom1_FD_187290 | JGI IMG/M metagenome (GOLD analysis project Ga0209633, IMG submission 187290) | Oil polluted marine microbial communities from Coal Oil Point, Santa Barbara, California, USA - Sample 1 (SPAdes) (version 2) | ecosystem: Environmental > Aquatic > Marine > Oil seeps ... | reverse complement strand
GCCGATAAGAGGAGATTTGGCTGGATCGTGAGGCAGCGGAGAGCGGATCGCATAGATACTGCGTCGTTCTCAATTGACATATGGCACAACCTGTTCTTGCTAGCTACGTGAATTCTGTCCCACAGCCGGAGAAATGGAAACATATTTGATGGCTTACCCGATTAAAGGGGAGAGATGAACAACCTGAGAACCGACATCGAGAGCTTAAAGCAATACTCATTTGAGATGGGCCCTATCAGGCCGCCCTCTGAAGGGGGGAACCGCTCTTTGTTGATAAGGGCGACGCGAAATTGCCCATGGAACAGATGCGGATTCTGCAATACATATGGGAAAAAAAAATTTTCTATCAGAAGGTTTGAAGAGATCCAAAAAGATATAGATTCGGCAAAAGAGCTCGCCCATCGGATTAAGGAAATAATCGTGAAGGTGGGAGACGTCAATCTCGCGGCGAGGCTGATAGAAAATCTCTATGACCGCCCCCTGAGCGAAGACGAGCTCAAAAATTGGATCAGCATCGTGAACGTCTTCGGTTGGTTGCATAATGGGTCGCGCACTATATTTCTGCAAGATGCCGATTCACTTGTCAACCCGGATCTCCTAAAGGTGGTCAAATATCTCCAGGAAAAATTCCCGTCCCTGGGGCGAATTACGTCCTATGCCAGATCTAAAACCTTGTCTCTAAAAGATCCAGGCGTCTTGAAGGAGTTGCGAGAAGCGGGCCTCTCCAGGTTGCACGTAGGTCTTGAAAGCGGCGATGATGAAGTTTTAAAATTCGCGCATAAGGGCGTGACTTCCCGTGAGCACATTATCGGCGGCGTCAAAGCCAAGAAGGCCGGTTTCGAGCTTTCCGAGTACGTGATGCCGGGTTTAGGCGGGAAAAAATGGAAGCAGCACGCGATAAACACCGCAAAAACGCTAAACGAGATAAACCCTGACTTCATAAGGCTGAGGCCGTTCATCCCGCTGGTCGGAACCCCCCTGTTTGAAGAGCACGAAAGCGGCAGATTTCACTTGACATCCCCGCATGAACGGTTGAGAGAGATCGGGTTGATGATCGAACACCTTAACGTAAAGAGCAGGCTGTGCTTCGATCATTCCATAATGAACTCCTGGTACGGAGATAAGGGAATTCCCCTGTTTAAACTCGACTACAGCGGTTATAAGCTGCCCGAGGAGAAGGAAACGGTTCTAAAGCTAATCGAAAGGGGTTTGGCGCTCGACGAGTCAGTACACATCCATGCGGGGGAACTCACCAGGCTGCAACACCTATAGCCCTGTAAGCTGAAATTTAGCCGGATAAGTAAATCCTCAGGAATTCATCCCACTGGTGATCGACCGCAAATCCCAGGAATTCAGATTCGCCATCGTAATACTCAAAATACTCCCATGAAGATGCGGGGAAATATATGGAGAGGCCATGAGAGTTTATAACGCCCCATCCTTCAACCCAGACGGAATCGTTGTGTCTCTCGGCTATCACGCTCCTCCCTATCTCTACCATCAATTCGGAACAACAGTTGCCCAGGTTCTCATCCTCCGAGAGGAGTTCACACAGGTGGTATAAATCCACATAATATAGGTAGCTATAGTTCTACACCTGCCATGTCAGTAGATTTTACGCCCTACATACCTCTTCGTCCAGGGACATGCTGAAATGCAGATTCCACATATGGCCGATTCGACGCCCAATTTTTTAGAATACTCTCCAGCGGCTTTATAACAGGAATGGGCGCTGAAAAAGAGATCTCGGTCCATACCGACGCTCCAGTTATCGCCGTGGGGCGCTCTCCCGGGGCACACATCGACACAGATCCTGCACCTGCCACAATTTGAGGAATTAATCGGATTCGAGGTTTTGAGTCGGGCATCGGTCAAAACGGTCGTCAGGCGAAGGGCCGAACCATACTCCTTGGTTATCAAAAGAGCGTTCTTTCCTATCCACCCCAACCCAGCTCTGGTGGCTGCGGTTTTGTGCGGCAAATCCGTCCGTAAGGTATCGGCATCGAAATCCTCAGTCGTCGGGTCCAGCGCGATCGCCCCATATCCTCTATCTTTCAAAATGTCCTCAGCACGCGTTCCCAAAACGGATAGCAACTCGTTGGCTCTCTTATACTCTTTATAATATCCCAGAGTTGGACCGTTGTAAATGGCAGAGACTATTTTGGGATTCAGAGCGACCGCTATTGATACAGCGTATTTAAACAAACCGCGAGGTCTTTCCGGGATTTGACCCAAATCCGCAAAACCTATGAGAGAAGCGCCTTTCCTCAACAACTCCTTTAACTCCGATTCTACCCTATTCATCGCCCTGAATCCGTTTTCAGAACTTTTCACATCCATTCAATAGATCACTATGCTCTTTACACCCTCTATATTCTTTATCTCGGAAATCATCTCGAAGGGGATGGGATCTTCGGTGATTATGAAGAGCCTGGGGTCTTCTTTTAGTTCGGGATCGTCGGCTATAGCCTGCCTTATGCTTATCTTCTTCCTGGCTATCAGATCGCTCACCTTGGCCAGTATTCCCGGCAAATGGGGATCAGTAGGGACGATCTCTATCACCCCCCACCCCAGAGCTGGAGCGACGCTTTTAAAGCTGGCCGTCGGCATGAGCGCTGAAAAAATCTCATTCAGCTCATCATCCTCCTCGATGGCCTCTATTGTCGAGGTTACGGCCCTTCTATCCGCCCCTATCGCTCTCGCGATCGAGGAGCTGGAGAGTTCTACATCGGCGCAATACATCTTGCCCTCTTTTACCCTTAACCCCAACTCCACCATCGTCTTTACGACCTTAAGTTGGGCGGGATAATTCCCAAACTTTTCGAGCATTCTACTCCACATGCTTCAGGGTCTAATCGCAGACAACGGATATGAATATTCCGGTTTGAAGTACAGATATATACATTAACGAACGAAAATATTATATAGAGCACAAGTATTGCGCTGGGGATGAATGAGATAAAGATCATACTGAGCGAAGATGAGATTCCGAAAAAGTGGTACAACATACAGGCCGATCTACCCACGCCGTTGGATCCTCCAAGGCATCCGCAGACTAAGGAACCGTTAAAGCCCGAGGATTTAGCTCCGATCTTCCCGATGGAACTGATAAAGCAAGAGGTGAGCGCAGAGAGGTGGATTCCCATACCTGATGAGATAAGGGAGATCTACAGGCTCTGGAGACCTTCTCCTCTTTATCGGGCAAAGAGGTTGGAAGAAAAGCTGAATACCCCTGCCAGGATCTACTACAAATGGGAAGGCGTCTCTCCTCCTGGGAGCCACAAGCCGAACACGGCGGTCGCGCAGGCTTACTACAACATGAAGGAGGGGATAGAGAGGATAACAACTGAGACAGGGGCGGGCCAATGGGGGTCCGCGCTCGCTTTTGGTTGTGTACAGTTTGGGCTGAAATGCACAGTATACATGGTCTCTGCCAGCTATGATCAAAAGCCCTATCGAAGGATAATGATGCAGACCTGGGGAGCTGAGGTTTACAGGAGCCCCAGCGAAAACACTCAATTCGGAAAAGCTTATCTCAAGAATGACCCTGCCACTTCAGGTTCTCTGGGGATCTCCATCTCCGAGGCGGTTGAAGATGCCGCAACTCACGAAGATTCACACTATGCACTGGGATCGGTTTTGAACCACGTCCTACTGCACCAAACGGTCGTGGGGTTGGAAGCCGAAAGAGCGTTGGAATCCATAGATGAGCGCCCTGACGCAATCTATGGGTGTGTGGGGGGAGGCAGCAACTTCTCGGGTCTGAGCTTCCCATTTATCACTGATAAGTTGAGTGGGAAAAGGCCAGACCTTAAGGTGGTCGCATGCGAGCCCACCGCGTGCCCGACTCTCACTAAAGGGCCATATCTCTATGATTATGGGGATTGTGCTGGATTGACTCCTCTTTTGAAGATGTTCACACTAGGGCACGATTTCGTCCCTCCCGCCATTCACGCTGGAGGGTTGAGATACCATGGTAATGCGCCCTTGCTATCGAAACTGGTTAAAGAGGGGTATATCGAAGCGGTCGCATACCATCAAAATGATGCATTCGCAGCTGCAAAATTGTTCGCCGAGACGGAAGGGATAATACCAGCTCCCGAATCCGCGCATGGGATCAAAGGCGTTATAGACGAAGCTCTAAGATGCAAAAAAGACGGAAAAGAAGAGGTGATACTCTTCAACAACAGCGGCCACGGTCACTTTGATCTGGCTTCTTATGACGCTTACCTGAACGGGAAGCTCACGGACTATGAATACCCAAAAAGTCTGATTGAGAAATCTCTGGCTAAGGTGCCAAAGATGTGAGATAAGATCTAGTGGAGTGTTAAAGCCTTTGGTAGATTCCTCTCCTAGCTATACTTGAAGTTTGTACTTCATCAGAACGAGTGATCTATTTATGCGGGAGGGCCGCATCAAATCGACCTTACGGAGAACCCCTATAGTTGTAACTATCAAAGGAGCTTTCTCCTCTAGCTAAAGACTTAAATGATCCGGATAGATGAAAACGATGATGAAAAAATGGGTGATTTTCGTCTTAATCCTGGCTGTAATCGGCCCTTCGGCCCTGATTCTCTTCGAAAAACTTGGACAAGTAGAGGAGAGCAATTCCGATTTACATGGAGATCTAAATTCAGTTTACGCGTTTATAAAAACAAAGGACTTCGTTGATCTAACTCATGCGTTTTACCCTGGTGTGCCCAGATGGAAAGGCTTCCCCGACGAAGAAGTGGAGATAATTTATGACTACAGCGACGGATTCAGGGCTGAAGTTTACACCCATGTAGGCCAATATGGGACTCACTGTGATGCCCCGGCTCATTTCTGCGAAGGACTGAGGACGATCGATGAGATAGAGGCTAAAGAGTTCATATGTCCCCTATGTGTGATAGATGTACATGAAAAAGTTGAAGATAATCCAGATTATGTTCTTTCTTTGGACGATATAAAGTCGTGGGAAATGAGGAACGGGAAAATACCTGAAGGGGCATTCGTAGCTATGAGGACCGATTGGAGCATGAGATGGCCAAACGCAATGACTATGGAGAATAAAGACGAAAATGGTACAGCTCACTACCCAGGCTGGAGTCTTGAAGTGCTCGAATATCTAGCAGACAAAGGCGTCACTGCCATAGGTCATGAAACCGTTGATACTGATCCAGGGATCAAGATAACCCAGGATATTTATGAGTGCGAATATTTCTGGCTTTCGCAGGACCATTATCAGATCGAGTTAATGGCCGATCTATATAAAGTCCCAGAATCAGGGGCGCTGTGCATATGCACATTTCCAAAACCCCTCAACGGATCTGGTTTCCCCGCACGAGTTATAGCTATCCTGCCTTAACGGAAGGGATAGCGATCCTCCCACCAGTGGGGGCGGTAGTTAGAATAGCTTTATCTATTGCCTATGAAATGTGTATAGTATGGGGATCGAGTCGGATTGGATAACGGAGAACGTAGCCCTCATAAGGGGCTTGAACGATGCAAGATTTCCGCATTCCCACTCGTTCCTGATTCGGGGTGAAAAATGTGCATTGATCGACACGGGTTGCGGGGCTGGGCCTTTAAAAGCGCTGAGGGAGAAAAACCATGTCGATTTTGTAATAAATTCCCATACCCACCCAGATCATGTCTCCGGGAACTGGATTTTTAACGGATACGATTTATGGAGTCCAATTCAAACCAAAGACGCCGCTGGAAGGTTGGATAAGCTCGCTAAAAGATTTGTAGGTGAGAAGAACGCGGTGAAATGGAAAAAGTTCGTGGTCGGATCGATGGGTTTCAGGGATTACACGCCGACCAACTTTTTCGATGATAACCACGTATTCGATTTAGAGCCAATCAAATTGAGGGCAGTTCATATCCCAGGGCACGTGAAAGATCACTTTTGCTTCTTCATCGATGAGGAAAAGATCCTTTTCTCTTCGGACATCGATCTCACCGATTTCGGACCATGGTACGGACATGAGGAATCCGATATACCCCTCTTCATAGCATCTATCAAAAAGGTACGGGACCTAAAGCCCAGAATGATCCTCTCGAGCCACCGAAGCGCTGTAAAAGAGAACATAGACGAGGAGTTTGAAAAATATTTGGGGATATTCGAAGAGAGGGAAAAGCGCATACTCGATTTTTTGCGCGGGGAGAAGTCGCTTGAGGATTTTGTAAAGAGATCTCTGATTTACGGTGGCTACCCATATCCGAAAGAAATATCCAGATATTGGGAGGGCGAGATGGTTCTAAAGCACCTAAAAATTTTGGAAGAGAAAGGAGAGGTGGAAAGGATCAAAAGGAACGGAAAAATATTTTTCAAAAGAGGGAAAAGGTAAAGTGCTCCAACCCTCTGAACGATTGTGATGTACATCTCCCATCCGTTGGTAAAGAAAGATTCGATAGAGGTTAGGGACTATCAGATCAACATAGCTGCCTCCGCCCTTGATAGATCCACTCTGGTAGTTTTACCGACTGGAATGGGCAAGACGGTCATAGCACTTCTAATTTTAATTAACAGGCTGGATAAGGGCAAAATACTCTTCCTGGCGCCCACCAAACCACTTGTCAACCAGCACGCAAATTTTTTGGTCGACAATCTCACCGTTCCATCGGATCGTATAAACCTGCTCACCGGTGAGATACCCCCGCTGACCAGGAAGGAGATCTGGGATAGATCCAGAATCATCGTATCGACCCCCCAGACGGTTAAAAACGACCTGGAGCGATTCGCTTCCCTCGGTGACTTCTCTCTGGTGATATTCGATGAGGCTCATAGAGCCGTGGGCGACTATGCTTACGTGCCCATAGCCGAGATGTATCCCACTCAGAATCCAGATGCTCTCACCCTTGGCATAACTGCCTCACCCGGGAGCACGAGCGAGAACATAATGTCCATATGTTCCATTCTTGGCACAGAGAACATAGAGATAAGGAGTCTGGACGATCCCGATGTAAAACCTTATGTACACGAGATAAAGAGCAGATGGGTGAAGGTGAAGCCACCTGACGAGATAAAGGAGATTTCTCGTCTATTAAAGGGGGTGGAGAACGATATGGAGAAAAAGTTGAGAGACGCTTCTTTGCTTCCCCAGAGGAGCTATGCCACCAAAAAAGAGGTGCTCGAGGCCGGTAACGAGATAAGGAAGAGAATAGAGGAGGGCGATGTAAAGGCATATCCCCTCGCGTCGGCGCAGGCGTCTATTCTAAAGATATCACATGGAAGATCCTTGATAGAAACTCAGGGCGTCAAACCGTTCATAAAATACATGGAGAAGCTCTGGGATGAGGGCAATTCGAAAAAGGGCACCAGGGCTGCCAGATCACTGGTCAAAGATAAAAGGGTCAAGAGCGCCCTGATGAAGGGCTATGAACTGCAGAAAGAACACCCCAAGATGGACAAACTTTTGGAGATAGTCGAGGAATGGTTTTCCAGCAATCCCGACAGCCGGGTCATAGTCTTTGCCCATTATAGGGACACGGCAAGCGAGCTTGTGGGGAAACTTAATAAGGTAAACGGGATACACGCCACGAAATTCGTGGGCCAGGCCAAAAAAGGTAGGGAGAAGGGGTTAAGCCAGAAGGAGCAGAACTCGGTGATCGAATCTTTCAAAAAGGGGAAAATAAACCTTCTGGTAGCTACGTCCGTTGGGGAAGAGGGGCTGGACATTCCCAGTACGGATTACGTCATATTCTACGAACCAGTTCCATCAGAGATAAGGGCCATACAGAGAAGAGGGCGCACCGGAAGAAAGAGAGAGGGCAAAGTAACGGTGCTGATAACAGAAGGCACGCAGGATGAGGCGTACTACTGGTCAGAGCTCAGGAAGGAGAGGAGAATGTGGTGGGAAATAGAGAGGCTAAGGGAGAAGATGTCCACCATCGATCTGGTGGGAATGGGGCAGAGCAAGATTGGAGATTTCGTTTAGCTGGTGGCGGGAAATGGTAAAGAGAGTCTACGGGGATTTTTACGGGTGCACCCTGAACAGGGGAGAGTTCAACGTCGTCTTAGGAGAACTCGAAGAGCAGGGATGGGAAATCACCGATGATCTGGAAAAAGCGGACCTTTGCCTTATTTTTACCTGCATAGTCATAGACAAGACAGAGAGAAAGGTGAGGAAGAGGATAAAACAGTTGCAAGCAGAAGGCAAGAGGGTCGTCGTGGGGGGTTGTCTTGCCCCATTTTACGAGGGCGAGAAGATCTACCCAGCGCTTTCTAAATGCGATGTTAGCGGAATAGAGCTAAAGAGGATAACTGGATCACACAGAGTCATAAACGGGACAACGGCGATAGTGCCGATCTCCACGGGATGCCTCTTTAACTGCTCATATTGTATGACGAAGCTGGCTAGGGGCCGACTTAAGAGCTATCCCGTAGACTCAATCGTTGGAGACGTGGAGTACTGTCTAAAAAACGGAGCTAGGGAGATACTGTTGACATCGCAGGATTGCGGCTCCTATGGGTTGGATAGAGGAGAGAGCATAGTGGGCCTTGTAGACAGGATTTCCAGTTTAGACGGAAATTTCATGATGAGGATTGGGATGATGAATCCTTCGTCTATCAACGGCCTATCCATAAAGGGGCTATTCGGTCATGACCATGTCTTCAAGTTTTTGCATCTGCCTCTGCAGTCAGGGTCTAACCAAGTGTTAAAAAGGATGGGCAGGCGTTACACGGCGGAAGAGTTCAACTCCATCGTGGATGGGTATAAAGGATCTGGAGGAGTTTTCTCGACCGACGTGATAGTGGGCTTCCCCGGCGAAACCGATAACGATTTTCAAGCAAGCGTAAAAGCGATAGAGGCGATAAAGCCGGACGTGCTAAACATAACCCGGTTTTCCCCGAGGCCCGGCACGAGAGCAAGCAGTATGGGGGAGAAGATACATGGAAGAATCTCAAAAGAGAGGTCACGAGTGCTGACCCATCTTGCGAAAAAGATCGGATCGGAGATAAATAAAGAATGGGTCGGCAAGAGAGTAAAAGTGCTGATAACTGAAAGAAAAGAAGATAAAAAGAAAAAATGGATGGGAAGGATGGCTAACTACAAGCCAGTCGTCCTAAACGCCAATGGAAATCTGGGATCATGGGTGGAGACGAAAATAACGGATTTCACGAGTAGCTATCTGATAGGTGAGTAATGCACATCTCGGGAATCGACGAGGCCGGAAGGGGGCCAATACTGGGCCCAATGGTAATAGCTGGTGTGAAAATAGACAAAGAGCTGGAAATAAAATTAAGGGAAATCGGGGTAAAAGATTCAAAAAAGCTAACTAGAAAGAGAAGGGAAAAACTCTATCCGTTAATACTTAAGATGGGGGAGGTCAAAACCATAAGGGTCGATCCAGAAGAGATAGATTCTAGATCGCTAACCGAGATCGAGGCGGAGAAAATCGTCCAACTGGCTCGTGAATTGAATGGGGATTTAACCTACGTAGATTGCGTGGGAGCTTTATCCTTTTCCTCTCTTCTAAACGATGTGATAGGGGACATGATGCTTGTCGTTTCGCATAAGGCCGATGTTCTCTACCCTGTCGTATCGGCGGCCTCGATAGTCGCCAAAGTGCAAAGGGACTGGGCCGTTGACGGACTGGCCGAAAAATACGGTGAGATCGGAAGTGGCTATCCCGCTGATAAGAGAACCATCAATTTTTTGAGAGGGTATGTAAAAGAGAATGGTTGCCTACCAGAATGCGCCAGGAAGCGGTGGAAAGTGAAGTTTTAGCCCTTTTGGGATTTATCCAATATTTCCCTTATCTTCTTTATTTCGTCCAGGGTCTCCTGTTCGATCGTTTTTTGAGTCTCTTCCGTTAACTTTCCTATCTTTGCGGATATGTGGTCCCTTATCTCTGGGCCGTTTTTGACGTTCATGAAGCACATCTCCGGCATGTTCGTCCCTCCCCTTGCGGCTGTAAAGATGGGTACATTATAGATGCCGAAGTGCCTCTTTAATGGCCCCTGGCTTAGCCCCGCCATCGTGATCCTCCCATAGCCGATCTCCTTTTCTCTCTTGAAGAACACCCCAAATTTACTGTGCACTGCCCCCTCTCTCAATTCGTATTCTATCGTCTTATAGAATTTGGAAATCCACCAGATGATGTAACCCAAAGCGATGATTGTAGGGACGTAAACCGATAGAAGATAGATGAGAAGCCACTCACCAAGTTCCCCGAATATCGCAATGGGTACGGACCAGGATAACACGACGACAACGATCCAGAAGGCCAACCATAGGTGCCAGTAAGGCACCATCTTTGGATCGGGTTTCATAGTTCAAGAAGGGTATAGTGATATTTAAAGAGTCCGAATTTCCGAATCAAAGTAGAAGCTTCGCTTATCCCTTCCACTTTCTGAGAACTTTTCCCTCTTTTTCTTCAGTTAATTTTCCTTTTTCAACGCTAACAAGAGAAAAAATAAAAAAAAATAAATTGGGGTTAGTTACCAGGGCGGCGGCAGCAGTTCTTCGAAGATTTTGCTCTCTATCCCAAGCGACAGATCAATGATTTTGTTCGGGATGAACAGCAGTACCTTAAGCAACAGGAGCAAGATCGGGTACCCGACGATGATGCCTATAAAGTCGTTCAAGAAACCGAAGAGCAAGCCAAAGACCAGGTTCAAGATGAGGAAAATGTACATAGTATACGTTGAAAGAAGCATGATGATCAGTGAGAGTACGATGATCGCAAGAAACATTATTAGTGGCCCTATAAGGTCCCCTATTATGGGCACCCAGCCGAACGCCCACTGAGCTGCCCACGCGATCGGATTTAGTATGAGGTAAATGATTCCGCAAATAGGTACCAATATTGTGAATGCAAACTGCTCAAGGGACGTCCATGCCATCTCGGCTCCATCGTTGGCCTCATCTCTTATCAGGAGTTCCTGAGAGAAAATCGACTTTATCACTCCAAAGATCCCGCCCCCGATCGCTCCGGAGAACACTAAGACTGCCAACACTGGGATAAACACCAAGGGAACTAACTGCAAGGCAAGATCATGCACGAGCGGCTCTGGGTACGGGCAGAACTCCATCGCCATATCCAGAAACTCGTCCCACTGGGTGCTCTGAGCAAAGGATGTGGACGAATATTTCTCGAGAAGCTCCTGGGTCATCTCGTCGTAGTCAAGCGGGAAGAATATCGAAATGCCGTGCGATCTGTCGCCAATTAGCGCCCTATCCGTTAATACGGTCTTCTCCACGCCCTCCATCACCTCAACGCAAAGACTTCTGATCTCCTTGTCCTCTATCTCGTCGTACAGGTTACTTGCCAGATCATACAGGTCTACTATATGGTAGACTGGAGCTCGATAATAGTTCTTCGTCTTGAGCCGGGCATCCCATATCTCCTGTTTGTATTTGTCCATCTTCTCCTGAAGGGCCTGGGCCAAAGAGTCCACCGACGTAGCCAGGCCATCTAGCTCAGCTGTATCTGTAGTGGAATACGTTAATGGGTACCCCATGATCGATCCAAATAGAATGCCGGGTAGGTTACAGTCCCCCATCCATTCTCCAAGTTCTTTTGGCCCCATGTCGGGGTTCAATCCCAGCCCCAGTAGAATCGGCAGGTACAGGAACTGAACGGGGGGGAATGCCAGCATTACCTCTTCGGAGGCCGCGATGTAATCGACGTAGTCTCCCACTTCATAAGCGACCGCAAGCTCTCCCATCAGACAGGCTTCATAGGCTAGCAGATCGACTTTCCTACCCGTCTCTTCGTAGACGGTTTTGAAGGCCTGACCAAGTTCTGGGGTGGTCAGGAGATCTGCAGTACCAGTATCTGTAGCAAATCGGGAATCAGGTTCTTCAGTCACGTCCAGGCAGGCACCCTTCCATCCTCCGCCGTGGTCCATCAAGATTACCCCTACATGCTCCGAGGGATATTCCTCCATTCCCCACGTGACGAAGTTCGCCAGGGTTTGAGAGTCTCCCATGTTCACTTCTCTGGATTTCGGTATCACTGCTCCATGGTCATCGAGGAGCCTTATAGATAGGGATGAGAACTCTAGGAGAAACGAGTCCCCGGGGAGGATGTCATCTATTCCCTCCATTAGAGGTTCTATCAGGTCTCTAATCCACTTAGGAATGGGAATAATACTATCTATCATGTACATCAACAGTCGGTGCAACCCAGAGAGAACGCCGTCGAAGAGGACCACCACTTTCAGATCGGTAGGGATTAGTGCGAGGAAAACCTCCAGGAGGGAGATCAAACCCAGCAATTCGAAAGTAATGTAGAATGGCATGAGAGCAATGTCGTTGTCATGGTCTAGATACCAAAAAATGGTCCAACTCGACTCTCCGGTCTTAGTTGCTGAGCTCTCCACCATCGAAGTGAGCTCTTCCAGACCAAACTGTTCGATTTCTCCTGTCACCTCCGTCGTCTCTTCATTTCCCAACCCCTGAGCCTGCACCGCCGGCAAAAAAGCGAGCGCCAGCAGGACAGCACTCAGGAGACTTGCAAAAGTTTTCATTTTATGTTCCATTTATCTCACCTGTATCTCGGAGAAGTTGAGTCTATAAAAAGGTTTCGAAAAAGTTTCGGAAAAGGGGAGAAAAATTCCCCCACAGAGAAAACTCAATCGAGCTTCCCGGTTAATCAACAGAACCAATATAAATCTTTTAATATTAGATATACTATTGTTTTGATAGTAAATTCTAATATTTAAAATTTACCCAGGCCCTCGCTGAGACTAGCGAGTTTTTGATGGGATTTGAACAATAAAACCGATAATCTGGCATCCTTTCAGGGGGATGCTGAAGGAAAAATATATTTGAAAGGGGGACGATTGCGGAATTCCATCCTTTGTCTTTGTGAGCTTACAGTTCAGACAAGAATTGCCACCGCAAGCGCAGGGGGAGGGATTTGAACCCCCGCGTCCCAAAGGGACACCGGCTTTCCCGAAAAGGTCTCAAGGCCGGCGCTTTAGTCCGCTCAGCCACCCCTGCCTAGGGAAATATAGGGGTCAAAGATATAAGGCCTTTTAACCTTTCAGGATCATGCCTCAAGTTGTGGAACTAAAGGACGACAAGAAAGAGGAATTGATCAAATTGGGAAGGGAGAGGATAGATTGGGCTGGAGAGAGGATGCCCGTCCTCTTCTCTCTAAGAGAAGAGTTAAAGGGGATAGAAGGAATGCAGATAGGGGCCTGCCTTCACGTCACCAAAGAGACCGCAGTATTGATGCTCGCGCTTAAGTCCGCGGGAGCTCGCGTAGCTCTGTGCGGTTCCAATCCGTTAAGCACCCAGGATGATGTGGCACTGGCTCTTGTCGAAAATGGTATTGACGTCTATGCATGGAGGGGGCAGAGCGAAGAGGATTACCGAAAGTGTGTCGACGCCGTTCTAGGAAAAAAGCCCGACATAACGATGGACGATGGTGGGGACTTGACCGTTAGAGCACACGAGTTGGGAATAAGGGCCAGAGGGGGCACGGAGGAGACCACCACTGGGGTTATAAGGATAAAAGCTCTCTCGTCTCAAAAGGGCCTGCTATATCCGATCATGCCTGTAAACGATGCCTATATGAAATACTTGTTCGATAACAGGTACGGCACTGGACAATCCAGCATTGATGGCATATTGAGAGGAACTTCCATCTTGCTTGCCGGAAAAAGATTTGTCGTTTGCGGATACGGCTGGGTTGGAAGGGGAATCGCGATGCGCGCCAGGGGGATGGGCTCCCACGTGATCGTAACTGAAGTCGACCCCATAAAGGCTCTGGAAGCACACATGGATGGGTTTGAGGTGATGCCCATCTTAAAAGCGGCCGAGATGGGAGACATATTCATCACCGCCACTGGTGACAAGAATGTGATTTCAGGCGAGGGTATGGAAAGAATGAAAGATAACGTCTTTCTCGCCAATTCGGGCCACTTCAACGTTGAGGTGGATGTGAGACACCTGATAGAAAATGGAGAACTGGTCAGAAAGAGGAATGGCATCGAGACCTATCTCATAAATGGGAGAAGGATAAACCTGCTTGGAGAGGGCAGGTTGGTGAATCTAGCTCTAGCCGAGGGGCATCCACCTGAGGTGATGGATATGTCCTTTGCAGTCCAGGCGCTTTCCGTGCAATATCTGAATAGTGGCAAAAAACTGGAGAAAAAGGTGCTGCCGGTGCCCAGGGAACTGGATGAGAGAGTGGCGAGGGGCAAGCTAGCGGCTGAGGGTATAGAGATAGACAAGCTGACGGAAGAGCAAAGCAAGTACCTCAAATCTTTTGAGTGATGGATAAGTGGGAACGCGCAGTAAGCAGTTGTATGGCAGGAGAGCCAGGTAGACAAAAGATTAAACTATGAAATCATCCTCTATCCTTATCCCAAATTCGCTCAGGTAGATCCCGGGTTCGATGGTTATCACCTCATTTTTATTTAACCGCTCATCGCTTTTGGGAGTGATGGCAGGATCTTCATGGACCTCTAATCCCAGGCCATGACCGGTTGAATGCAGAAAGCGATCGCCATATCCTTCCATTTCTATTATCCCTCTCGCTGCAGAGTCCAATTCACCGCACCTGACCCCCTCCCTTATCTCATTTATGGCAGATTTTTGGCTCTTCACCACTATGTCATAGATCTCTTCGAATTTTTCTCTCTCTTTTTCATTTCCGATGAAAAAAGTCCGGGTCAAGTCGGAGCAGTACCCATCATAGAAAGCTCCGAAATCGCATACTACTGCCCCCTCCAATTTACGGGAAGTGGGCGAATGGTGGGGATATTTCGAGTTTTTTCCGGATGCCACTATGGTTCTGAAGGGCAACCCATGTGCCTCCTTCATTAGCTCATAATTGATCTCCACCGATAAAGCCAGTTCGCTTTGAGTTTTGGAACTTAGATCTACCAATTTCTCACCTACTGATCTCGCTATAGCTATGGATTTTTTTATCCTTCTGATCTCTTCCGCGGATTTGACCCTTCTGAGGTCCTCTACTATACTCTTCTTGTTCACCTTAATCGGTCTGAGATCCAGTCCCCTATCGCTGACTATCTCCCCCTTTCCCAGAGAACGGAGATACTCTCTCAGTCCGCTTTTTAGGCTCTTCGAATAGCTGGGCAAACTTGCTGAAAATGCCCTAACATCTTCCACATACGTTAGTTCTCTTGATCTATCCTCCTCCATTATAGATGCAAAACCTACCACTTCCCTTTCCGATACGACTACAGCGTTCAAGGGCGGGTCTTGAAGCGTGGGGGAAGAGATGTACCTTATGTTGCCGGAGAGCATTGATATATAGACATCGGCCTTTTCCCTTATTTTCTCCCACCTGTCTCTGATGTCATCGGACCTCGAGCGCATGTTGGGTAGTAGACCGAATTAAGCTTAAAATCTTGGTTTCTCGAGGTTCGCATGGTTTGTTTTTATCTATCTTCAAAACTCCTGAATGCTGACCTCACCATCCTCGTATAACGCGTAAGTTCTCTTCCCTGTGAGGTAGCCACAGGCCTCTCCGGGATTTATTACGAGCGCATTATTATTTTCGATTCTGACCCCGTGGGTATGCCCTGTGATCACCACTTTATATCTTTTACACAGGATCTTTAAGATTTCAGCGTTCGCGCCGTGATAAATAACCAGATCCCCAAGTTCCACGAGATCTCCCGCGACCCATCCGTTACGGACCGCGATCTCGAGGAGCATGTTCCTTTCCCCATCGTTGTTGCCAAACGATATGTACAGCTTCTTGCCAAGAGCCTCGAACTCCTTCAAGCAGAAGGGGGACACCACGTCGCCTGCATGAACGTAAAATTCCACCTCTTCCTTCGATATTTCCTTTAAAAGATCCCTTACTGCACCCATATTGTCGTGGGTGTCCGAGAAAGCTATGAGTTTCACGTCCCTATGTTGATCCTTGAACTGATAAGTTTTTCGATTGCCTCATCGCTCTTTGGGAAAAAGGATATAGAAAGAAGCGTTTGAAACTTATAATTCCCGTGGAACCGGGGGAAGCCGAGAAACCCAAAGCTGAGGTCAAGGAAAAACCGGAAAAGAAAAGAGGTGAAGAGTGAATAGATAATTCAAGCTAAACTTAAATATAGAAAGTGAATAGGATAGATAACATGGCCCTAGGGGAAATAAAAGCTCAGGCTATGGGTTGCAAAAAATGCAAACTCTGGCTCGACCGGAAGAACGTCGTTTTCGGCTCAGGGCCTCTAAACCCACAAGTAATGCTGGTCGGAGAGGCACCCGGCTTCAACGAAGACTCTCAAGGAAAACCATTCGTTGGGAGCGCTGGCAAATTCCTGGATGAACTCCTTCTGGAAGCTGGTCTAAATAGAGAAGAAGTCTACATAACCAACGTGGTCAAGTGCAGGCCTCCGGGCAACAGGGATCCCGAAAGGGAGGAGATGGACGCCTGTTCTATCTACCTAGCTAAGCAGATCGAGCTCTTATCCCCAAAAGTGATCATAACCCTCGGCAGGATATCCACCTTCGAGTTATTATGGAGATACAATATCGAGCTAAACACCAGCTCCATATCCAAAATTCATGGATGGGTGATAGAAGCCAATTACGTGAAGATAGTACCCTCCTATCACCCAGCGGCAGCCATATACAAAAACGATCTGAAAGATGTCTTGAAAGCGGACTTCAGAAAGATACGGGAGTTGCTCAAAAAATCTGGGCAAGCAAAGCTAACGGGGTTCTAAACTAGAGGAAGTCTTCAAGAGTCGCCTTTTTCATCTTCTCGTTCTCGAAAATAGAGTTAATCGAGATCTCTACGAGGTTTATCCTCTGTTTCAGGTAATCGGAGAGGCCGTAGCTTTCGGCCATGTTTGAGGCTATATTCAGATACTTCTTGATGGACGCTTCATGAACCGTTAGCGTGAGATTCCCACCGCATCTGGGGCAATTTCCCTGTAAGGGCAATCTCCTGTACTTGGTGTTGCACCTGGTGCATCTGAACTTTTGCGTCGAAAAAGCCCTTAGATTCCCCACCAGATCCGGGAGAAGGTGGCCCTCTATGACTTTCGAAGCCATGTCCGCCTCGTTGACCGCCCTTATCATCTTGGCCAGGTCAAGTTGAGCTTGTATCTTCTCCGCCATGCTCCCCAGCGTTTTGTAGGCCGATGTCAGGATCCCCTCGGATATCGAGCCTGTATTGTGGGTGAACCCGATCTCTATGTTTTCATCACCGATGAGATCCCCCACGACCCTGATCTCGCCCAAAAGATTCTTCGGGTTTTCCCTCTCCAACGTAGCCCTGTAGAACGACAGGGGATAGGAGCCCAGATCGATGTTGTGAGCCTCTTTATCTATCTCCGCGGGATCTATCGCGGTGGTAAGCACCAGAGGAGCGTCCATCATCCCACCTCTACTGGACGGAAGATATTCTCTCGAGAAGTTTATGAGACCGTCAAGCATCAACATTACACAATCCTCATCACCGTCGCAATTAGATGAGAGCATAAAATCGTTCATCAAGAAATTGTGATTGTGCTCCACCTCAATATCATAGAGATGCTCCGATGAGCTGTTCAACACGTCTATCTGGGCGATCTCATCCAATATAAAATTTTTAAATTTCTTCACCGTTGCTTTTCTCTCCTTCGGCAAAGCGGATCTGAGACTTTCTTCCTTCCTGGCCAGGAAGAAACCGATCTCTTCAAAAAATTTACGTGCATATTCGGATCTTATCGAGAGATAGTATAACTTAAACTCAGGGACGGTTTCCAATATCCCTTTTCTTAAATAAAAATCCCTGACTGCCCCGCACGCCTTTCTCTTCTCCCGTTTCAATCTGAAGAAAATACCGAACCTTAAGAGCAATAATCCCAGATCCCGGAGCAACTTTTCACTCACAGATGAACAGGTTACGTGCAGACCTTTTTCCACTGATCCGTCTCCAGAGAAATAAGCCCTGAGCAATTCCCTGATCTTTTTCTTCGGAAGCGAGAAGAATCGGGTGGGAACCCTTTTGTTATGGGCATTCACCCCTGTTCGAAGGATGTCACAAAACAGATGATAGACCAACCGATTTGAGATGGTTACTGCGTTTTTGCCTATATGTGGATGCACCCAAAATATCTTTTCAATGCAGGAGACACAATCTTTTAGCATCTCTTCCTCTGAGAAAGCTAGACTGACCTGATAATATCTATCTCCTTCCCTCACGTGTCCCTCTGAGAGGTAATACCCTAGGATCCTCATGAACTCTTGGTTTACCTTTATGATCCTCGGAATCGAAACTCTATTCCTCTTTATCCCCAACATGCAATTTTTGGTTACGAGCTCGTTCCCCCCATCACAAAGATCCAGGATATCTCTCAATAAAAGCAACGGTACGCTGTCTCTATAGACATAATTGGACAACCTTTTCGCGCTGATCCCCAACCTCCTGGCTATGCTGAGTCCGGAAAATCCGTTCCGTTCTAAGAGATCTTTGAGGCCTGAACCCCTAACCATTATCGCATCGCTCAGGGAGGAATCCATAAATTCCCGGAGGAGATCGATCTCTTCTAGATCCCTCTCCTCTATATCGAGAGCCTCCGGGACAAGGAGAGCATCGCTCCCATCGAGCTCCTTAACCTTTTTAACCTCAATTCGGCCATTCGAATATACGGGGATTCTATGCTCCCCAGAAGATGAAAAACTCCTCCCAGATCTGGTTTTCAATTCTATAAGACGGCCGGGGGAGGGTATCTTTATCACCGATTTTATCTTTCTCTCTTCAAATGTCCCCATTCCATGGTTAAAGGAGAGCGTTTTCAGGCCGTTTACTCTCTTCTCCACAGTTCCAAAATCATCTACTATGCTCTCTTCGGCGTTAAGGGTTTCATAAACCTCTTTTATCCTTAAGATACTGAAATCATCGGAATTTTGGATTACTATGTCTGTCTCTGGAGTTAGACAGTTTCTCCTTTTAGCGGCATGGAAAAATGGGTGCTGATAAGCCCCCTTGACTTTGGTGTATCCCAGAATCCTGCCCACTGTGCCAGCGGATGTGTGGGGCGCTAGAGCGATGACCAGGTGCCCATAGAGGTCCTCTATCGAAGAGCAACCGTAAAAGGTTTTGCCGCCATATATCCTGGATAGCTCATCATCGACGAACTTTGAGACCTTTAATAAATGATCCAGACAGCTCTCCGTGAGTATCACATCCTGGGGATGGAGCGAAACGACCTGATTTTCTTCGGTCAGCTCCTCGCCATCTACATCCTTTGCATATCCCAGCTCCCCTAAACGCTGGAGGCTTATGCCAATCTCTGCGGGTTTGAAGTGGGTCAACGGAAGGTCCGTCATGTCGTATCTGCAGGTGCCATCCTTGTAGACGTGCAGGTCGTAGTAACTTCTGATCACTCCTTTATCGAGGCGTTCGGCGACCTTGTGCGCGGACGTCAGCCCTCTAACCCCTTTCATCTTTCCCGGCTTTATCCCGAGCCTGTTTGACGCCTCGTTCAGCATCCCCTTTATATTCACGGAGTGTAGCTTTGGATCCCTTATCCTTGTCTTTGAGGAGCAGTAGGGGCAAATTGAGCTAAATGACTCTTTTCCACAACTTTCACAAACCCTGTATCCCATCTCGACTGATATGCTCCCCACATCATTCAGGAGCCTCTGACTCCCCCCAGCCAATCCCACCGGGAACAGGACGTGGGGCGGAGGAGTCATCCTGCGTTCTTTCGCCTTTTCCGGCCTTCCCATCCTGGCCCCTATTCTTGAGGGAGCTTTTGCCCTCACCTCAAACCCCGCTAGCCCAGAGACCAGCCTGACCGGGTCAGTTTCACCGCTGGTGGTGGTTCTGGCCTTCTCTATTCTGCCCCCCCTCTCTTCCAGACCCAGGCATGCCAAAAGCGCGTGGTAATCGCCAACCTGGATCCAACCTCCTGAGAGCTCGTGCTGCACCAGAAGTCCATTCAGCAGTTCCTTTGCCTCCAGGTTCAACCGTAACTTTCCCCCTTCGATCTCACCATCGGAGGCGATCTCCCTCAATCTCAGAACCTCGTCAACGCTGAGATCGTGCCAGAGGTAGGTATAGTCGGGATAGAGCGGTAGGGGAAAATCTCGAGCAATCGCAACAGCTTCTCTGGAATTTCCTGGCTCCTCTACCTCAACTCCTTTCTCCCTCGCCTCAAGCTCCCATATCTCTTTGACCCATGGGGTGGGCAGCAGGGACTTGTTGTTCTCCAGAAACTCCCCAAACGGTACTAAAATCTCCCCTATATCCACTATCCTGTCTATCTCATTCGCCAGCTCAGTGGCCTTCTCTATGGTGTCTATCCTCAGAAGATTTCCGCTTTTTATCTGGACCGTGGGCCCCTCTATCTCATCGCAGGGCGTTACAACACATGCCTTACCCGGCCCCTCTATCTTCATCTGCGTTCCTATGGCCAAAAAAGAGCCCAGTACCTTCATCGTGGCGGGATTTACAGAAAGGCCAGCCAGGCCGCTGTCTCTACATCTCCCATACCTCAGCCTGAAACCACCTTTTGCTCCCGGGTACGAGAAGATGGGTCTGCCGGCCGCCATCTCTTTGAGATATTTATCCTCTTCCTCATTGCCCCCGTTCTCATGGGTCAACTCGCTTATGAAATCCCATCCGTTTATGCCCAATCTTTTGACGTGCTTAACTATTTTTGGAGCTTTTAAACAGAGCCCCTCGGCAATCACCAAGCAGGCCCCCCCCCTCAACCTGTTTGACTTTATCCTGGGAAGATCCCTATAGCCCGAGACCTCGGCCTCTTCAGTGCCTTCCCCATCTATGCAGACCGGGCAGTTTTTCGCTATAGACTCGATCTCCTTACTGCGGGGTGTGTACTGAAGGTGTTGTGCCCGCTTGTACAGGGGGATTTCCTCCTTCCAACGCTCGATCTCCTGCTCAGTGGCCATGTAAGGGGCCAGGCCCACTTCCCTCCTTACCACATCGCCGATCAAAACGGAGAGCGCTTCGGCCGTGCCGCCAGCGCTCCTTATCGGGCCGGCATAGATTATGGCGAGATATTCGCTCCCGCTAGAATTTCTTCCTATCATTACGCCAGGGATTCCCTCGATCGGCGCCACCAACACCCCTTCGGTCAGAACGCCCAGGCTCGTCTTCAAGGCCTGATGAATGAGTTTGGTCTTGTCCACTTTGCCTTCGCTGAACTCGCCGTTCACGATCTTCCTCGCCACGATTATCGAACTCTCCTCTCGGTCATGCTCTTTGAAAAGCGAGATCAACTCCTTCGCGATCCCCCTTGGACCGGCGAGCTCCTCGACCCTGTATGCGAGATTTTTTGCCCTTTTAATCTCCACCTCTGGAGAGGGATCATAGCCCCTGGCTCTAACTCCGTTGGCTATCGAGTATAGCAGATCGACCTTTTTCGAGATGTCCTCTGCTATCAAACCACGACCCTCCCGCTCGACATGTCTTTTAGATTAAGAACCAAAAAATTTCCCGGATCTGGGACGAAGTTCATCATCTTCTGGTAAGATGTCTGAGATTGGAAGGTGGAGGCGTTAACTATCACCACTCCTCTATAAACCGCCGCTCCGCTTCCATGGACGTGACCCGTCACGAATATATCTGGAATCTTATCGATGACAAGATAATCCCTGCTCTCAGGTGCGATGGGGGTCTTGCCACCGTATAGGGTGGCCAGATGCCTCCTTATCAGCATGGCCTTCATCCCTTCCAGCGGTTTCGTGTATGGGATGTTCAGAGCGGGGAGATAGTCGTCCAATCCCGCACCGTGATAGGATAAAACGTCGACGCCCTCTATATTTATATAGGAGGGATTTCCGATCAAAACCACGTTGTTCGAGAAGAGGGATCCAATCTCCTCCGGTAAAGCGGGTTGCGGCTCCGCCAGCCTCACATAATCGTGGTTGCCGGGCTGCAAAAAGATTTTCATCTCGTGAGGCAGCTTATCGAGTTCGCTCGCCGCAAGCTCATATTGGTCATACACGTCTTTCACGTCCAGATCCTCAATTTGCCCCGGATAAACGCCTATGCCATCTACGAGATCTCCGGCTATGAGCATGCAATCGATCTTGGGCTCGATCTCACTCAATTTCGTGATAAAGGAGTGCCAGGAGTCCCACATGAAATTGGAGCTGCCGAAGTGTGTGTCCGATATCATGAGAAAGTTGACCTCCTTCGAGCTCCTGTTCTTCTGGACTATGGGCAGACCGGGGAACACGATATCCTCGGCGATCAGCCTTTTCCCCCTGAGTTTGCCAACTACGCCTATGACCTCATCTCCTACGAGCTTAACTTTTTTGTCCAGAAATATGGTCACGCCTATCTCGGAGCTCTCATCTTCCAGGGTTACCGAGAGAGCTCTGGGCCCCTTTCTTATATCCCTGACCATGCCTATTATCTTGACCTCATCCATTCTTCCAGCCTTTGCTATCGGCAAGGATCCTGTGAGCTCTCTTCTCCGTCTGAAGAGCCTTCGCATAGCGTTGTAGCGGGCTCGGAAATAGGTCAGGAAATCCTTCATCCCGCCCTCGGAGATGGATTTTCCCGTGATGTCACGCTCCCCATCCACGTAAAAGCTCAGATCGGATTTGGGGCAGGTAACCTCCACTTTTGGAAACTCTGCCCTCGCGGGCTCCAACTCCGTTTCCTGCATCGGCACTGATATGAGTTTCATTTCCATCGATTTGACCCCGCTTAGGGAGAGGAATGTGGGAAGTCTGTTGTTTCTGGCCTCACCCAGCAGGGTCGAGCAGAGATTTTCTCTATCCTCCAGGTAATCTAGAGCAGCCGGCTCCAGAAGAATGCCGTTGACCATGAATTCAGAGATGAGCTCTCTTTCGACCATCCTTCTACCTATAGACTAGAGACCTTTTTACTCTTTACGTGTTCAAGAGGCCGATCTATAATCTAACGCTTAGAGATTAGATCTAGAGAAAGATTTATGAAGATTGGAGATTACACTATGAATAAAGAAGGATAAGGGTCTATCCAGATGGGCTATCCTTCTCCTTTTTTCATGTAGCTAACACCTCAAGTTTGGGCAACATAGAGCATAACCGATCGATCGACGATCTGCAAAAAGAGATCGCAGCGCTTTTCACAAAGACCTGATCTTTTCAATAGTCTCTTCTATGTCCTCTTTTTCTATCCCTCTATGGGTTACGGCTCTTACATAGCTCCCCTCTCTATCCGAGAAAAGAACCCCTCTTTTTCTCATCTTTTCTATGAACTCATTTCCATCCATATCTAGGCCGACCACATCAAAATAGAGTATGTTCGTCTGAACGATTTCTGGGTCTATGTCTATTCCACTTATCTCACTTAGCCCCTCTGCAAGGAGTCTACCATTTTTGTGATCTTCTTCAAGTCTGTCCACCATCTTTTCTAGCGCCACTATGCCACAAGCAGCTAGAATACCTGCTTGCCTCATTCCGCCACCGACCATCTTTCTGAACTTTCTTGCTTTTTCTACAAATTCTCTACTTCCACAGATCATCGAACCTACGGGCGCGCTCAGTCCCTTTGATAGACAGAACATCATCGCATCACATGGAAAATTTTTCACACTCGTTTTCAGAGCCACAGCGGCATTAAATATTCTCGCTCCATCTACATACACAGGTAAATCGTAGCTCTTTGCGAAGTCATAAACCTCCCTCATCTGTTTTGGAGTTATTATGATTCCACCCGCTCTGTTATGTGTATCTTCAAGGGATATAAGGCCAGTATTTGGAAAGTGTATATCCTCCCCTCTCAACTCTTTTTCAATCTCATCTGGCCCTATATAACCCATATCCCCCCTTATGGGTCTTGGGACAAGACCTGCCACAGCTGAAATACCCCCCACTTCGTAGTAATATATGTGACAGTCACTCTCCAGTATCACTTCATCTCCCCTTCTGGTTAAAGAGAGCAGCGAGACAAGATTTGCCTGCGTACCACTCGCAACTAGTAAGGAATCTTCCTTACCAACCTTTTCTGCTCCAAGTTTCTGTAGTCTGTTTACTGTAGGATCTTCTCCATAAACGTCATCACCGAGCTCAACATTTTTGATCGCTTCGAACATTTCTTCAGTAGGCAGTGTAACTGTGTCACTTCTCAGGTCAATTTTTCTCATTCCCATCTCCTATTTTTATCCCCGACTATGTCGTTATCCATATAAATGTTTAACCCATGACATAACTGAGTTGACATTCGAGAATTTACGAGAGAGGCTATCTAAACAAGATTAAGAGGTCCATCTCCTCATCCATTGCAGGGTTAGAGGGCGAATAGAGCACAGATCCAACCCCCAATAGGTTTAAATCCTATTTTTCCATAGGGTAGATGATTATGCGCGGGCCAGGGCTTTCGACGGATGAGCGTGAAGATGCAAAAGAGCCGAACGAGGAGCTAGATGAGGATAGATCGCGAGGGCTTAAAAGGGAATACGGTGAGCTGGAGCAGAGGTACAAAGATCTGGAGGATACCCTAAAGTGGCTCCAGGCTGAATACGAGAACTACAAAAAAGGGGTCCAAAAGAGCGTAGATAGGGCCATCGAGCGTGGAGAGGAAAAGCTCGTTTACGAACTTCTCCCCGTTTTGGATAGCATGGAGGAGCTCATCAAGATGGACCTTGATGAATCCCTGCTCAAGGGTGTAGAGGCCATACGAAAATCCATGTTAAAGGCGCTTTCCGATCAGGGACTTGAACCCTTATCGAGGGTTGGCAAGCTCTTTGACCCCGGGATAGAGGAGGCCATCGATGTCGTCGAGAGCGATGAGGATGGCATCGTGATCGAAGAGATCCGTAAAGGTTATAAATTCAGGGGAAAGATTTTGAGGCACCCCCTGGTTAAGATAAGTAAAGCTAAGAATAGAGGTGATAAAGGTGACTGATGAGGATGAAGAGAAAAAGAAGCGAGAGCGAATAATAGGCATAGACCTTGGGACGAGCAACAGCGCCGCTGCAGCGATAATGGGGGGAAGACCGGTGGTGATACCCAGCGCCGAGGGCACAACCGTAGGAGGGAAGGCCTTTCCATCATATGTGGCGATGACCGAGGGGGGTGATCTCCTGGTTGGAGAACCGGCGAGAAGGCAGGCAGCCATCAACCCAGAGGGTACAACGACGGCCTTCAAGAGGAAGATGGGCACGGACTACAAATATCACTTAGGCAAAAGGGATTACACGCCCCAGCAGCTCTCCGCCTTCCTTTTACAAAAGATTAAGAGAGATGCGGAAGCGTTTCTCGGCGAGGAAGTAAAGAAGGCGGTCATCACCGTTCCCGCGTATTTCAACGACAATCAGAGGCAGGCGACCAAAGACGCGGGCAGAATCGCTGGACTCGACGTGGTGAGGATAATCAACGAGCCTACGGCCGCTTCCTTAGCTTACGGTCTTGATAAGGCGGATCAGGAGCTGAAAATTTTGGTCTTCGACTTCGGAGGAGGCACCCTGGACGTCACTCTACTTGAGTTCGGAGAGGGAGTCTTTGAGGTGAAGAGCACCAGTGGCGATACACAACTTGGGGGCACGGATATGGACGAGAGGCTTACTCACTACCTGGTTGAGGAGTTCAAAAAAGACAAGGGCATAGATCTAACAGATGACAAGAAAGCGATACAAAGGGTTAAAGAGGCAGCAGAGAGAGCGAAGATAGAGCTCAGCGGTCTGCTCACCACGGACATATCCTTACCATTCATAACGGTGAAGGGAAACGAGCCCGTCCATCTGGAGATGAGCGTTAACAGAGCTAAGCTCGAAGAGCTGGTAAACCCCATAGTGGAGAGGTGTAGAGGCCCGATAGAGCGAGCGATAGCTGACGCTAACTACAGTAAGGGAGACATAGGCAAAGCGATCCTCGTCGGAGGGCCGACGCGCATGCCAATCGTCCAGCGGTTCGTCGAGTCCGTTGTAGGAAAACCTCCTGAAAGGGGAGTGGATCCGATGGAGTGCGTGGCTCAGGGAGCAGCTATACAGGCTGGCGTTTTGGCTGGCGAGGTCAAAGACCTCTTGCTATTGGACGTTACGCCCCTTTCCCTGGGCATAGAAACTTTGGGGAGAGTATTCACCAGATTGATGGAGAGAGATACTACCATACCCGCCAAAAAGAGTAGGGTGTTCACAACGGCTGCTGACTACCAGACCGCCGTGACTATACATGTACTGCAGGGTGAGAGGGAGATGGTTCAGGACAACGTTAGCCTCGGTACTTTTAACCTGGAGGGCCTCCCTCCAGCTCCGAGAGGCATCCCCCAGATAGAGGTGACATTCGACATAGATGCCAACGGCATTCTCAACGTTTCGGCCAAGGACATGGCCACGGGCAAAGAGCAGAGAGTAACCATACAGAACCCCAACAGGCTATCGGATGAGGATGTGGATCGCATGATGCGCGAGGCGAGGGAGTTCGAGGGACAGGATAAGAAAAAGAGGGAAGAAGCTGAGCTATTAAACGAGGCGGATCAGTTCATCTACAACAGCGAGAAGATGATCGCCGAGTTGGGCGACAAGATAAGCGATGAGGACAAGAACTCGCTGGCCAGCAAGGTCAATGATCTGAAAGAAGCGTTGAAAGATAAGGATGTAGCCAGGGTAAGAAGCGACCTCGATGCGCTCAAGAATGAGCTTTCAAGGATATCAGCCAAATTGTACGGATCTGGGGCTGAGCCGGGGCCCCAAGGATTCGCGGGTCAAGGCCCAGGACCAGGCCCGGACATGGGCGCAGATGCGGGACCAGGGCCTGAGAACGGTTCATGAGTTAGGGGATAAAATAGAGAATGAACAGGGACTACTACGACATACTGGGAATTCAAAAAACCGCCTCACAGGAGGAGATAAAAAAGGCCTACCGCAGATTGGCCAGGCAGTACCATCCGGACGTGAACAGGGAGCCGGGATCGGAAGAGAAGTTCAAGGAGATCTCGGAAGCGTACGCGGTTCTCTCCGACCCTAATAAGAAAAGGCAATACGACCAGTTTGGATATGAAGGGTTCAGGGGGAGATACGAGCCAGAGGATATATTCAGGGGATTCGATTTTGACATTTTTAACGGTTTTGGGCTCGATTTGGATAAGATATTTGACCTTTTCTTCGGAGGCAGGCGTCGAAGCAGGAGGGCTAGAGAAGAGGTAATCCAAATCAACCTAACTCTAAAGGATCTCGCTAGCGAAAGAAAGAAGAAGATAAAGTACAGCACCCCGGAAACCTGCCCCAGGTGCAGGGGGTCAGGTGCTGAAGAGGGGGGTTTGGAGACCTGCCCTCGTTGCAACGGTTCGGGAAGGATGGAGGTCACGAAGAACACTCCATTTGGTTTTTTCAGAACGGTAAGCACATGCCCCTCCTGCAACGGGAGAGGCAAAATAATAAAGATCAAATGTAAAAACTGCGGCGGCAGTGGTTACGTTGAAATCGAGAAGAAAATCGAAGTGAAGATCCCCTACGGAGCATCAGAGGGGAGCGTCATAGATCTGGATGGTAAATACGGCGTTATACACATTGAGCCCCATCCGCACTTCAGAAAGGAGGGGGACGATCTTCACACCGTTCTTAGGGTATCAATACCCCAGGCGGTTTTGGGAAATAAGGTGGCAATAGAAGATGTCGAGGGGGCAGGTGTGAAGGTGGATATCCCCCCAGGCACGCAAAGCGGCTCGATCATCAGGGTAAAAGGGAAAGGGCTTCCCTCCGGTTTTGGAAGAAATGGAGATCTGTACGTGAGAGTCCTGATTGACATCCCAAAAAAGTTATCCGGGGATGAGAAGAAATTGTTCCAAAAGCTTAGAGCTTTGGAGAGCTGACATCCTTCCTCATCAAGAGCACGACTCTGCTTTTTGGGTCCTCATCGGCTATTCGATAGCCTAGATTATCCGCTAAACTTTCCGCAAACGCCGAAACCTCCTGGTGGGAGGGCATTTCGTTCATGCTGAGCCTATATCTAGACCCGCCCACGAACACGTATCCCTTGGCCTCTATGAACTCGGGCATTGCTATAGAGTCTAGTTCGGCGTACCCATCAACCATCTCAGGATCCATGTTATAACCCCTGACGAGCGTGTGCCTTATAGTCCTTCTGGTTTTTAAGGCCGAAATCGCTTCTAGCGATTCTCTTATTCTCCGCCAGTAGTTGGCTTTTGGTCTGCAGAGCTCCAGATAGATCTTCTCATCAGGTGTTGCTATGGTTATATAGAGCTGAGTGGGCAATGTAGTTAGATTCGACAAAGCTGTGGGCACCGTTCCATTCGTTACCAAAAAGGAGGTCATATCTCGTTTAGATATCTCTTCCAACATCTCGTTTAGATATGGGTAGAGAGCAGGCTCTCCGGAAAGGGATATCGCAACGTGTCTGGGATCCCTGGCCTCCTTCCACCTGTCTATATCGCATCTATCATCGCCCTTGAACCCCGAGACCAGTTGCATCTGTCCTTTCACGAAACCGTCGAGGAGGTTGTGTGGATCGTCCCAACCTCTCTCAAGGTTGGATTCTCGGTCATAATAGCGCCAGCAGAATAGACAACGTTGATTGCATACATCAACCCCGGGAGCAACCTGCATGCATCTATGGGATTCGATCCCGTAAAATTTTTGCTTATAACAGCTCCTGGATCTGAGCAAACTCTCCCCTAGCCAATGGCACAGCTTCACCGCGCCGTGTTCCCCCACTATGTAGTAACCCTGTTTTCTAAGCAAAGCTTTTTGGCCCTGATCCACAACCCTAAATGGGCATGACATTTAAATTTTGATTGACGATCAGAGGGTTTGGCGCTTATAATCGAAAGGATATAGTTATAAATGGGTCTCTATTTTACCGCTTATGCTGGAAATGGAGACATCAGTGCTGATCTTAGTGCTTGTATCGTCGATCTTGGCCCTGATCGTCGCGGCTCTTTTCGCCTTTTGGATCTCGAAACAGAGCAGAGGCTCCCCCCAGATGAAGGAGTTCTCCGATGCCATTCATGAGGGCGCCATGACTTTTCTTAATCAGGAGTACAGGTACCTATCACTATTCATAGCGCTCATGCTTGTGGTCCTATTCCTCGTCTACTCCTTGATGGAAGGGGGAAGTTGGTCGCAAGGCGGTAAGATGGCTCTCACTTTCCTCATAGGAGCTATACTCTCGGCTCTTGCCGGGAACATGGGCATGAGGATAGCTACCGTCGCTAATTCAAGGACCACACAGGCCTGCAGAAAAGATCTTAACAGCGGGTTGAGAGTTGCCGTGAGGGCCGGAAGCGTCATGGGTTTGTGCGTAGTGGGGCTGGGACTGCTCGGCGTATTCGTCCTTTACGAGCTTTTGGGAGATGTGAGCGTTCTCTTCGGCTATGGGTTCGGAGCTAGCTCTATTGCGCTATTTGCAAGGGTGGGTGGCGGAATATACACAAAGGGCGCGGATGTGGGAGCGGACATCGTGGGTAAGGTAGAGGAGAACATACCCGAGGACGATCCACGCAATCCAGGAGTTATAGCGGATAACGTTGGGGACAACGTGGGGGATGTCGCTGGAATGGGCGCTGACCTATTCGAAAGCTATGTTGAAGCGATAATCTCCGCCATGCTGATAGGATTCGTGGTCCTCGGGGGATTAGATGAATCTTTCGTATCTTTCCCAATGGTCATAGCAGGTCTCGGCATTCTCTCCAGCATAGTCGGCGTTCTGATAGTCAGGGGCAAAAAACCCTCTACAGCCATGAATGTGGGCACCTTCATAAGCGCTGGTTTAGTGATGGTTCTCTCCCTTTTGGCCTCATATTATATGCTGGATGCCTTTGAACCATTTTACGCAGTGATAATCGGATTGGTTGCTGGCCTGATCATCGGTTTAACAACACAGTACTTCACCTCATACGATTTCAAACCAGTCAAATCCTTGGCGGAAGATGCGAAGACCGGTCCAGCTACGGTAATCATCAGTGGCATGTCTTTAGGAATGATGAGCACTGTGATACCCATAGTGGTGGTGGCCATAGCGATCATATCCTCATACTCGCTGATGGAGTGGGCCTTTGAACCCGAGTTCAGTGGCATATATGGCATAGCTCTTGCCGCGGTTGGCATGCTCTCCACCCTGGGAATGACCCTATCCACCGATTGTTATGGTCCTGTGGCCGACAACGCGGCTGGCATTGCGGAGATGGCACATGTGGGCCCTGAGGTGAGGGAGAGGTGCGAGAACCTCGACGCCGTTGGCAACACGACGGCTGCCATAGGTAAGGGCTTCGCCATCGGAAGCGCAGCTCTAGCCGCACTGGCGCTTCTGTTCTCATACGTGACAACCTGCGTGGGGGAGGGATTGCTAGAATCCTACACGATCAATCTCTTGGATAGCACTGTAATAGCTGGTTTATTCCTGGGAGCCCTAGTACCATTTCTCTTCTCTTCTCTGGCTTTAAGAGGAGTCGGTAAAGCGGCACACGAGCTCGTTGAGGAGATAAGGAGACAATTCAGAGAAATAAAGGGGCTAAGGGAAGGTGAAGCCAAGCCGGATTACAGCAGGGCCGTGGAGATATCTACTACAGGGGCGATACACTCGATGATTTTACCCGGAGTGATCGCGGTAGTTGCACCCATCCTTGTGGGCTATGCGTTAGGGCCAGAAGCACTAGCAGGATTCCTGGTTGGAGCTCTCGCAAGCGGTTTCCTCCTGGCTATATACATGGCCAATGCAGGAGGTGCATGGGACAACGCAAAGAAGTACATAGAGACTGGTGAACTGGGGGGAAAGGGCAGCGAACCGCACGCGGCTAGCGTTATAGGCGACACGGTAGGCGATCCCTTAAAAGATACCGCCGGGCCTTCATTGAACATACTGATAAAGCTGATGTCGGTCGTAGCGCTTATATTCATACCTCTGTTCTGATGTCTAAAATACTACTGACTGGAAAGCCAGGAATAGGTAAAACGACGATAATAAGAAGGGTTCTATCGGAACTCCCCACCATCAGGGCAAATGGCTTCTATACCCAGGAGATAAGAGAAGGTGGGATAAGAAAAGGGTTCGAGTTGGTCACGCTTAACGGAGAGGAGGCAATTCTGGCGCACACGGATATGAGGACTCCCTTCAGAGTGGGGAGATACTCAGTGTCGCTGGACGGATTGGACAAGATGGGGGTTACCGCCATTATTGACGGCCTTAAAAAGGACCTGGTGGTGATAGATGAAATCGGGAGGATGGAGCTCTACTCCGATAAATTCAGAGATGTGGTCATAGAGGCACTAGACTCTCCCACTCCACTGCTGGGGAGCATAATGGCGAAACCCGACCAATTCGCCGATCAGATCAAGGAAAGAGGGGGGGTAAGGGTAATAGAGGTCACCCCTTCAAACAGGGATAAGCTGGCAAAAGAGATAGTCGATATCCTGTCAGGTTGAGGCCTGCGATCATTTCGTCAGCAAACCAATCCACGTAGTCGGACACACAGTCAATACGGAACCTCGGCCCAGAACATTACCGCCTAGAAAAGTGCCACTCTGATCTCCCAGCAGATAAATCTTTTATTCTCTTTACTAATCAAAGCTCATGGAACTTACTAGGGCCCTTGGGCTCAAAGATCTGATCTTTTTCAGCATAATAGCCATGGTTGGGCTAAGGTGGCTCGCCTTTGCATCTGGTAAAGCTGGTTGGGCTGCGCTCCTCCTCTGGGTACTAGCTATCATCACCTTTTTTATACCGCAGGCTCTGGCGGTATCTGAGCTAAACAGGATAAAACCTGTTACCGGTGGCCTATATGTATGGGCTAAAGACTCACTGGGAGATTTCAACGGCTTCATGGATGGATGGTGCTACTGGACCAACAATTTTATTTACTATCCGTCACTGCTCGGATTCGTCGCGCCGACGATAGCTTTTTTAGTGGGAAGAGAAGATCTTGCTAGCAATGCTAAGTTCGTAATGTTCGCGATTTTAGCTCTCCTTTGGATAGCGGTAATAATAAACATGTTGGGATTGAAGGTTACCAAGTGGATGGAAAATTTAGGTGGCATGACCACGATAGCAGCATTCATCATAATTGCGGTTTTGGCAGTTATATTCATATCATCAAATGGCATACAAAATAGCTTCGAACCCATCGATGTCCTCCCAAAAGGATTGAGATCTATAAGTGTATGGTCCGAGCTCTGCTTTGCTTTAGCTGGATTTGAGCTGCTCTCCACTCTTGGAGGCGAAATTGTAAATCCAAAGAAGACGGTGTACAAGGGCATAGTGATATCTGCTGTTGGTATAGCGGCTATATACCTGATAGGTACTTTTTTCGTGATGGGTTCTATGCCCCAGACAGCTATAGAAACTGACATAGGTATTCAACAGACCCTATATTCGCTAGGGGATAGTGTAGGAGCGCCTCAGTTAGGCAGTATAGGCTTTATCCTAATAATCATAGGAGGAATGGCTGGCGTGGGGGCCTGGCTAGCTGGCACCTCGCGTATTTCCTATGAAGTGGGGGTGAATAAGAGATTGCCCAAGCTCTTCAGCACCATCCACCCTAAATGGAAAACTCCCCACTGGTCCATCCTTTTTCAGGGGATAATAGCTTCGATCCTGACGGTTATCGCGTACACATGGGCCGAGCCTGGAGATGATATACTTATAGGAGAAACGGTAATTAGAAGTTTAGCTACTTCCACTGCTTATGAAAATCTAGTCAGTATGACCCTCATCATCTACCTGATCCCATTTGTGTACCTCTTCCTATCCTTCTTGGCTATAAAGCTTAAGGATAAAAGCGGTGAAAAAGGCTTCATACCTGGTGGAAGAGCTGGGGTCTGGGTTCTGGGTATTATGGGCTTGGTCAGCAGTGTGATAGCGGTCATACTCCCCTTTATAAAGTGTACTATTGTAGAGTTCTCCTTGAAGAACACAGCCATCCTGGCAGGGGGTACGACCCTCTTCCTGGGGATAGGAGTTCTCGTTTATCTTCTCTCTCCGGGCTTAGAAGCTAAAGATTAAATTCTTTCTCCCATTTCTACAGCATATGTTGACCCTCAGAGAGGCCAAACGACTGGATCTGAACGCCCAGTTCTTCGGGGTTTCAGCCCTGGATCTTATGGAGAATGCGGGTAAAGGAACCGCAGAACTCATAGCCTCAAGAATAGGGGAGAAAAGAGCCCACATAGGAATCTTCTGCGGAACAGGCAACAACGGTGGGGATGGCTTCGTGGTCGCAAGGTACCTCGATGAGATGGATTATGATGTTGACGTGTACCTCTTGGGGAAGGAGGACGACATAAAATCGAGAGAGGCATTTCTAAACTACTCCAAGTTAAGGAGGATAGAGCTATTTACCAAAGATTTGAAAGAGAAGTTCGACGTCATTGTGGACGGGGCTCTGGGAACTGGCTCGAGGGGAGAGCCCAGAGGAACGTGCGCAGAGTTCGTCGATTGGTGCAGTTCGAGAAAAGACGAATGCCTGGTGGCCTCGATAGATGTGCCAACTGGCTTTGGTTCTAAAAAGGCAGTTAGGCCCCAAATTACGGTCACATTCCACGACGTTAAGGAGGGGATGGATGAGGAGAAATGCGGGGATATAGTGGTGGTTGACATAGGCATCCCGGAAAAGGCCCAAACTCACGTTGGACAGGGAGATCTGGAAGTGTACTTCCCCAGGCCAAATCCCCTGTCGCACAAGGGCGATAACGGAAGGCTGCTGATCGTGGGGGGAGGGCCCTACACCGGGGCTCCAGCTTTGTCCGCTCTGGGAGCCTATGGGTGTGGAATAGATCTGGTCTACATCTCCACCTCCGAAAGCATTAAGGACGTCGTAGCTGGCTATTCACCATGCTTAATAGTGAGGCCGTTTAAGGGAGATCACTTAACGGAGGGAATAGACAAGATACTCCCACTTCTATCGAAGGTGGATTGCCTTCTGATAGGGCCCGGGCTAGGGGATAAAAAAGAGACCATAAAAGGGGTTAAATTCCTATTGCAAGAGGCGAGAAAAATGGAATTGCCGGTAGTCGTAGACGGAGACGGTATAAAGGCCCTGCCTGACATGAAGATAAAGCTCAAAGGGGTGGTAACCCCTCATCGAGGAGAGTTTGCCATTTTGGGCGGTAAGGGGGAGGATGAAGATAGCCTCAAGGCCGTGTCAGAAAAGACAGGGCTTGCGGTTCTCCTGAAATCCCAGACGGATAGGATAACGGACGGCGTCAGAATCGCCTATAACGATACGGGGAACGTGGGCATGACAGCAGGAGGGACGGGCGACGTTCTATCCGGAATAGTGGCTTCTCTGCTGGCCAGGGGTCTAGAACCATTCAGGGCCGCTTCACTGGGAGCCTTCATAAACGGTGTAGCTGGCGACATGGCCTTTGAAGAGAACAGTTATGGCTTATCCCCTCTGGACATCATAGATCACATCCCATCCGTACTGAGAAGGTTAACCCACGCCTAGACCGTCGAAAAAACCAACCCTCGGGCCCATGAGGGCGAAAATTGGAGAGAAGTCGAGGTCTGCGTGAGAAGTTCTCTAAATGGCAAACATGATTGTATTATCACAGGACATGCTTGACATCCTCTCTTACTCGTCTTGCACATAATCACTCGCCCCCTATATAACTCCCACGAAGAATCTCTCAGCGGGAATGAAGGTTATCCTCTTTCTCTTTGTGGAG
>Ga0209633_10000808_pt1 | contig 34505 bp, 26 predicted proteins | sample Cruoilmetagenom1_FD_187290 | JGI IMG/M metagenome (GOLD analysis project Ga0209633, IMG submission 187290) | Oil polluted marine microbial communities from Coal Oil Point, Santa Barbara, California, USA - Sample 1 (SPAdes) (version 2) | ecosystem: Environmental > Aquatic > Marine > Oil seeps ... | reverse complement strand
CGCCCTTGTCATCCACTGAGGTAGGCGCATAGCGACTGCCGGTCACTTCATGTGAGTCACTCAAATGACACTTGCCACAACTGAAGTTCAGGCCCTTGGCATCCATGTGTACATCGAGATAACGCAGGGGTTGTTTCAGTGAACTATCCAGGTCACCGTGCTTGACGGCATCACCACCACCACCATAGAAGTGACAGGCGCCACAGGTGTCGCGACTGGTTTTGCCGATATTCTGGGCAATTTTCTTCAGATCCGTCGGTTCACGGAATTTGCCTGAATGCGGCGGCCATTCCATGGTTTTGTAATTCGGATGACCGGCCAGGCCGGGCAATTTCTTGTACTTTTTGGTGGTGTCATGACACACCAGGCAATCGACACTTTCTTCTTTGGTGAAATCGAAACTGTCGTCTTTCCAGCCATAGCCTACATGACAGGCACTACAGAAGGACTGATTGGTGCTTACCGAAGTACAAAAGTTGTTAATGACATTCTTCTTGCCCAACTTTCTCTTGGTCACGGGGTTAATAAACTCCCAGGTCCAATGCTTGGTATGATGCACCTGCTTGGCCGCCTCGGTATGGCACTCAAGACAGGCCTTGGTGACTTGCGGACCGTTTTTGAAATCCTTTTGCAACTGCTTAAACTTGGTATGGTCTGCAGTTGATTTTTTCACCTGTTTTGCGGCTTGTTTTCCTTCCGCGGCTTTACCACCACTGGCAGGGGTCGCAACAACGGGGGTTGTCGGTACATTGTCAGCCTTTGCCAATGCATGAGTTGCCGCCGATAACATCAGACCACCAACTAGAAACAGGAGATACCCGATTCTATGTTTCTGGTTTTTCATCGTTCTTTCTCCATCGTCAATACTGCGTGAACGTGCAGATTAAAATTCTAAAAAATAACTGTAGTGGCGAGTCCTCAGCAACCGGCGTCTGCCGCCGCTCCGCCTTTACCACCACCACCGCCGGGACGTTTCCTGATGAGTGGGGGGGCTGGCTTCGATGGATCCATCACCACGAACTTGGCCTGGTCTTTGGCCACCTCGGCCATGACAGCCGCCACCTTTGCACCGAACATCTTGCCCATCAAACCCGAGTTCATGGTGCCGATATAGGTCTTGCCATTGTCCTTCTTGTAGATAGTAATGGTGCATGGCATCAGGATGGACAGGATACGGGTCTCATCTTCCTTGAGCAGGGGAGCGGAGTATTTGGTACTACAGGCCTCTACCAGCAGCACCGGCAGCACATTGGTGCCACCCGCAGCAACCGCCTTGGCCGGGTTGCGTAAGGCTGAAAGCTTCCAACCGCGGTTTTCAAGCCCCTGAATATTGGCCTGTACCCGTGCCGCTGTTTCCTCAACGCCAAACGGGCTCTCATACTCCTTGAGCATCAGGTCACCTGCAGACAGTATCGCAACCAGTGCAACCAGTGCGATGCCCGCCAAAAAACTGAGAATAATCTTGATCATGGTATGGCCTCCTAAAGGCTTAAAATGAGGATCATGTATATTAGTAATTCATAATATTATTATTAGCCAAATTTCTGCAATAGTATATTGACCGGGATCAACAAAACATACGATATCGGAACAACTTTCCGGATAGTCAGATGGCAACACATTTAATAGCAGATTCCTGGAGCCTATGCCATGTCGTCACGGTTGTTAGCCCAGCAGGGGGGGATGAAATGAAAAAACGATACAGATATCATCGTGTTAGCGGCACGGCTGTAAGCACCTACATACCACCCAGTTTAGGGAGATAAAAGGCATCATATTTCTTTATAATATTGCCGATCGGCATCGTCATTAAGGCTTCCGCTCTATCTTGACTAAACCCAAGGGCACGAAAATCGAGGAGTCCATTGCGGGCATGGCATTCCTCACAAGCGGTGGTCCGTTCCATTTTCACCACATCGCGGTGGTAATGGCGGATCTCAAGCTTTTTTTCATCTTCATCGAGTCGTGTCCGTGCAGAGGAGACTTTTAGAGCCCCTTGGGTATCCCAGGTATTCATCAGCGCCTTAGGCTTACCTTTGTGCATAACAAACGGAGAAATTCGCGACAAACTGGCTTCCGGTTTGCGGGTCGACTTGCGCCGTGGATCGTATACGGAACCAAATGGTTTGCCCTCGAACACCACGGCCTCTGTGTTAACCCAATCGTAGCTCACGATATTAAATTTGGACCGTTTAAGGTGACAGACCTCGCAAGCCAGATAACCGGTATGCATATTGAGAAATGACCGCACAAAGGGTTCCTTACTATGCGGATAGATTTGATGACAAACCTTGCAGGAAGTCCGATCTTCCAGACTGACAATCACTGACTGTTGTTTTGTGTGAAACCCCTTGCGCGGGGTATTCGCCAGCAGGCTCTGATCCTTATCTGATTGGTGACATTGTGACTGACAGTCTGTCTTGTTCGTACCGACATGGGGGATCTTGTCGACAGCTAAATGACAAGCACGACAAGCCAAATGTCCGTGCGATGAGGCCAGATATTTCTGCTCATCGACATGCAGAACCTTCAATCCACCGTTCTTCTCAAGCCTGACCAGTCCCGGGTATTGATGACAGCTCAGACACGGGTCCTGTTCCCTGGCCAACAATCCAGAAGTAAATGGATGACCCCAGACAAAAAACACAAGCAACAATTGAAAGGTAATTGTTTTCTTCACGATATGCCTCATATTGGGCCAAATACCGGGCTTTTGCTGCATTTTGGCAATCCGGTATTTCGCATAACATGGTCAGCACGATGCCGAGTAATAATCGATCGACCATCAAACAATACGAATAATCTAGCAAGTATTGTTAGTATATTATAACGATCTAAATCATTAAGCCATCATTGCACAGGGTCCCGGGCTTATTAGACAAAGCCACAATAGTTGTCCATTCACCACTCGAGCATATTTTGTATTCAGGAAAAAAGTGAGTGTGACTTCACCTGTAAAGTGACCTCGGACAGGAAGCATAAAATGGCCAGGAGTTGCGGGAAGCATAAGCTGTCCATATGGCCACCTTATGGGTAAAGCCTCACAAATGTTACTTAACCCATAAGGTGGTCACGGACAGGAACCATAATTTGGCCAAAAATGACTGAAAATAAGCTGAATACCCACCATTTCCTATAATTTTCATATGGTTAATTGAAGCATAAGTTGGCCAGGAGTCGGAGGAACAGCACATTAGTAATGCTAACTCAGCGCTTCATCAATCAACTCTACCCAGTGTTTCACCGCCACATCGGCCCTGGTTGATATATGCATTTGACAACCTATATTCGCCGTCGCAATTACATCCGGATACTCCCGTTGCAATGCATTGACTTTATTACTTAACAACTGCTGTGATATTTTCGATTGCAGAATTGAATAGGTCCCTGCCGAACCACAACATAAATGGGAGTCCGCAACCTCGGTCAGGCTAAAGCCCAGTCGGGTTAAGATAGATTCCACAACGCCATTTAGTTTTTGCCCGTGCTGCAGGGTGCATGGGCTATGAAATGCGACTTTCCTGTTGCTGGTATCAATATTTAACGTCGAAAGATCCTCGTTAAGTAAAATTTCACTAATGTCTTTGGCAAGCCTGGATATTTTCTCTGCCTTTTGCGCATAGGCCTCATCGTGGGTAAGCAGATGTCCATAGTCTTTTACAAGCGCACCGCAGCCACTGGCAGTTATGACAATCGCCTCTACGCCCGACTCGACATACGGCCACCATGCATCGACATTGCGTCGCATGAAATCCAGTCCTTCGTCTGTAGCCGATAAATGATGGCTGACTGCACCACAGCAACCAGATGATTTTGCCGCAATCAATTCAATGCCCAAGCAATCAAGTATCCTTGCTGCTGCCTGGTTGGTTTCTGCAGAGACAGTTTTTTGGGCACAACCTTCCAGTACTAGCATGCGCCGTGGATGTTTTTTTTCCGGCCATGATGATGAACTTGATAAGGTCGGTATCTTTTTGCCTATAGCTGACAGTAAAATGGGTTTGAAGAATTGACCAAGTTTGATCAGGGTCGCAAACCTGGCCGGATATGGAATAATTTTCCTCAAGCCATAGCGAACCAGTCTGTCGAGTAAGGGTCTTTGCAATTTCTCTGCTGCCAGCTCACGTCCAATATCCACCAGCTTTCCATATTGCACACCGGATGGACAGGTGGTTTCGCAGGATCGACAGGTCAGGCAGCGATCGAGGTGTAACTGGGTTCGACTGCTGACCTCTTTACCTTCCAGTAATTGTTTGATGAGATAGATTCGACCACGAGGTCCATCCAGTTCATCACCAAGCAACTGATAGGTGGGACAGGTGGCCGTACAAAAACCGCAATGCACACAGGATCGCAGGATACGGTCTGCTTCCTGGCCTTTTGCGGTTTCTTTATATTGGTCAAGGATCTGGGTTTGCATATCACTGCGGTTTATATTTCTGCGTACATCCTGCCCGGGTTCAGAATTGCATCTGGATCAAATGCGCTTTTTAAGTTCCGGTTAATTTTTAACAGCCCGGTGTCAAGTGGATGAAACACCTGCTCCTGTTTCCCGAACTGATGAAAACACACCGCGTGTCCCCCATAGCGGGAGACTTCATTGCGAATTTTTTCTCCTTCATCATCACTTGCCAACCAGCGCAACGCACCATTCCATTCATAAAACTGAGTGCCGTGAAGATTTAATATCGGTGAATTCGATGCCAGCGATACTCGCCAGATATTCTTTCCTTGCTCAAAAAACTCCAGCTCATGTTCCTTTAATCGGTACCAGAAATTATCTCCGCCCGGAAGTTCATCACCACCAAGCTGTTTTTGTGCCGACTTTATTGCGCCTTCCGTGCCTGATAAACGAACATAAAGTTTGTCATCATCAAAGCATGTCGCACTGATGGGCAAGGATTGCCTGGCCAGCTGGTGTACACGTTTTAAGGCCTCAGCTGTACGCATTTCAAAAACGAGCGTGATTTCCGACTCAGGCCGTGGTAACACCTTAATAGAAACATCCAGCAAGACACCCAGGGTCCCCATCGCGCCGCACATCAAACGCGAGACATCGTAACCGGCGACGTTTTTCATCACCTCGCCACCAAAATGAATTCGCTCTGCCTTGCCGTTGATAATGGTACTGCCCAGGATAAAATCCCGTGCGGAACCGGCAAACGCGCGACGCGGTCCGGAAAAACCACAGGCAACGGTACCGCCGATGCTTGCCGTCTCACCAAAGGCCGGCGGTTCAAAGGCCAGCATCTGATTTTCACTATCAAGTACCGTTTCTATCTCTTTTAACGGTGTGCCTGCCCTTGCGGTTATCACCAGCTCGGTCGGTTCATAATTGATAACACCGGTATGGCCGCTGATATCCAGTTGTTCACCACTCGATGGCCTCCCGTAAAAGGATTTGGAATGCCCGGCACAGATGTTCAGCCTGGTGTTCGTTGAACGTGCCTCTGTTACCCGTGCCAGTATGTTCTGACTTATGTCCTGCCCCGTCATCAGCATGCCCCGTTAAAAACGTTCAAGCTCAGGAAAGGGCAATTCACCGTGGTGAATATGCATGGCACCGAATTCAGCACAACGATGCAGGGTCGGTACCGCCTTACCCGGGTTAAGCAGGCCATTGGCATCGAAGGCATGTTTTACGGCATGAAACTGTTCCAGTTCCTGTGATTCGAACTGCACACACATTTGATTGATCTTTTCCATGCCGACACCATGTTCACCGGTAATAGTGCCGCCTACCGCAACACATAATTCCAGGATCTTGCCGCCAAACTCTTCGGTTCGATGTAGTTCACCGGGTTTGTTGGCATCATACAAAATCAGTGGATGAAGATTGCCATCACCGGCATGAAAGACATTGGCCACCGGTAAACCGTACTCCCGGGATAACTCAGCAATGCGTTGTAATACTTCTGGCAGACGTTTTCTTGGAATGGTGCCATCCATGCAGTAATAATCGGGTGAAATTCTACCCACGGCCGGAAAAGCCGCCTTGCGGCCTTTCCAGAAGGTCATGCGTTCCTGATCATCTTTTGCTGTGCGTACATCTGTGGCACCACTTGCTATCAGAATGTTACGCACCAGCTGGATGTATTCCGACACTTCCGCACTGGTGCCATCCAGTTCACAGAGCAGGATGGCTTCGGCATCCACCGGGTAACCGGCATGCACAAATTCTTCTGCGGCTTTTATGGCCAGCTTGTCCATCATTTCCAGACCGGCTGGAATAATACCGTGGGCGATAATACTGCCAACCGCACTGCCTGCCTTCACCACGTCATCAAATGCAGCAAGTATGACCTGAGCCTGTTCCGGCTTTGGTAACAGTTTTACAGTCACTTCGACAATGACACCCAACATACCTTCAGAACCGGTTAACAAAGCCAGCAGATCATAGCCGGCGGAATCGAGTCCACTATGACCGATGGTCAGCAGTTCCCCTTTAATCGTTAGAATCTTGAGTCGTTGAATGTTATGTACCGTAAGGCCATACTTAAGGCAGTGCACCCCACCGGAATTTTCCGCAACATTACCGCCGATCGTGCAGGCAATTTGCGATGAAGGGTCCGGCGCATAATAAAGACCATATTGTGTAACCGCTTCAGATATCGCCAGGTTGCGCACACCGGGTTGCACCCTGGCCAGCCGGGCATCGGCATCAATTTCAAGAATCCTGTTGAATTTCGCCAGGCTTAACAAAATCCCCTCTTCGTTTGGCAAAGCGCCCCCCGACAGTCCGGTCCCGGCGCCGCGCGCCACAACCGGAATTTTTTCATCGCTGGCAAAACGTAATATGGCCTGCACCTGTTCAATGGTTTCGGGCAGGGCCACCACCAATGGCAGCTTACGATAAGCAGACAGGCCATCGCACTCATATGGCCGTAAATCTTCTTCTTCGAACAGCAGGGCATCCTTTGCCAGGATTGTCTGCAGTGCGCTGATGATTAACTGTTTTCTATTTTGCATCTATAAACGACTTGCCAGGTGATAAAAACCCGCTGACAATATTTTTATTTGATCTTACACATTGATATTAACGCACTTCAGCAATGGGATTGATAGACTCATGCTCGTCTTCGCCTGTTGATAAAGTACACGCAAGGTAGGTATAGGCCTTCGCGAGTGACTGTTCATCACCGACATTGCCTGGGAAAATCACCACGGGTAGTTCCGGGTAACGTGGATGGTCATGCGGACAACACACAACTGAACAGCCCGGCAGGATCTGTCCCACCACCCGAGAGGTCCGCAGACTCAAGCCTGTGCTCAGGACATCATTTGAGGTAATACCACCCTTGCTGATTAAAAAGCCCAGGCCCCTAGGCAGGTTCCTGACGATCTCCATGAGAAAATCAGACACACGCACACCGAAAGCCAGTCGTTCCGCCTGTGAAGCAAACGTTTTTTCGGTACGACTGGTATACACCACCACATTGATACCGGCCTGATGCAGCGAGGCAATTTTTTCGATGGTGTTATCCAGCAAATTATGATCACTGTCGATGCGTTCCACATCCACTTCAACGGACTCAATGCCCTGCTGTGTCAGCAAGGCATTCAATTGCTGCGTTGTTTTCTTAACGTGTGAACCCACTATCACGACGCCGGGTTTAGCATGCCGGACATAACGTGCCATGTCATACGACTTGACCGGTTGTGGGGGTAATTGGGCAAGTGCAGTTAGCAGACTGGCTGCGCTGCGAAACAGGAATCGTTTGCCCAGCCTGGCGGCCTTCATCAACTGCTCACAGAAATTATTCAAATCCTGCTGTGTTTCACCATCGACGACACAACACTGGTTATCGTGCAAGGCCATCAATCGTGCCAGACTGTCACCGCGTACATCATTAAGCAGGAACTGTATGACATCATCGGCCTTGATACGTCCGCGCGTTTTCTCTTCCACATAATCAGGCAGGTAACTGTGTTGATAAGCAAACACAGAGTCCTGAGCAAATTCCGTTTCGTGCACGGGCACTGGTTCACCGTCTACGATCAGATAATGCACGCTGTCGCGGGTAAACCGTCCACCTTCAAAAAAGGCCGGCACCATAAAATGGGCATCAAAGGGTCCCAGCTCTTCGGCAATCACATCGGTTTCGACAGGATAATGACCACGCAGGGTGGAATCCGAACGGCTTACTACCAGGGGATTGATCTCATGCCCACTTGCGGCCAGTTCAGACAGGGCCTGTTTCAGGTTGATACAGACCTCTCGCGTTAACGCCTCAGCCGAATTTGCATCCATTCCGCGGGTATTGGTCAGGACAAAAAACAATGGTGCAGCATCCTGCAGGCCGACTTTCAGTGTCTCTACATCCCAGCGGGTCAACAATAAACAACTGTGTACGGTTTGCGAACCGGTCGGGTCGTCATCAAGTACAATGATTTTGGTCTCAGCCATTGTTCTATCTCTTTATAATCCTGTTAAAACGATTGCATTAAAAGTCCCGACACTGGCCGGTGTAACTTAATAAGTACTGGCCAGATCAGGATAAGCTCACTCGCTACTTTGTTAATACACTAACTCGTTCAACCATAATCTCCGGTGTAATACCGTTGAATGCCATGATTTCATCTGGAGAGGCCGTGGTTTCACCGCGTTTCCAGCAAATCGTATCGCGTTTCGATGCAGTGGTGCGCAGCAGAACCGGTTCCAGGGGTGCACTTGGACCACCCGTCACCGCCAGCAATACATCACCATCAAACAGTTTGTTGAAACTGGCATCACTCATAAAGTTATCATCTGGCTGTGACACCGTGTCCCAGGCCACATCGGTCGGACGATATAAACGACGAGGATTGATTACCGCAACGACACGTACCTTGTAACCCTTCGCTTCCAGTTCATCTTTTGCCTTGAACACGGGCAGATAGATCATGTCACCGGTGACGGCAAATACGACCGTGCCCTTGTCACCAGATTTGGATTCATAAATCGTCGCTGCGCCCTCTTCTATGGCTTTACGCGCTTCGTCGGTCGACATGTAAACCGGCAGCGGACTTTTCGAAGCGATGATTACCATGCCTTTGTTAAAGCTGTTAGTCGCATATTCATAAGCCACCTGCATGGCATTGGCATCACAGGGGAACAGCGGATACACATTACCGTTACGCATCATGGCACCGAAGTAGTTTTCGATTTCCGGACGCTGATGAGTCCAGCCATTTCGTCCCTGTTCCAGCGCACCGGCCGTAAACATAGTTACAATCGAGGGTGTCTTGCGGCGCAACTCGGCCATGGCCTGTGTCACGGTCTGTACAATGGGCCAGCCGTTGATGGCAAAGGATTCATAAGACAACCACAGTGCACGCGAACCAAACAGGGCCAGACCAGCGGCAAGACCGGCACAGGCATCTTCATTCAGAGGCTCATAGACCTGCCCGGTGGGTTCCTGGTTATACAGGGGATCCGCTGTCGGGTGGCGAATCTTCAATGCATCATTGATGTTTTTCATTGCCGAGGCTTCGTTACCATCGGCGTTGGTGACAACAAATCGTTTGTCAGCCTGTCCGACCTGGGCTACCAGCGCACCCATGGTGGTTGATGGCACAGCCTTTTCCTCTTTGGAAAATTCCTGCATCTTCAGTTGCGGCAGCGGCGTTATGGCCAGTTCAGATTCAGTCACCACGGTGTTAACAGCGGGACCACCCCCGGCACGGCTAAAGTTATCGCGCACGATCTGCCACGCCGCTTCTGGTAAGGCACGACGCTTCAAACCGTCGATGATATGGGGTTGATCCAGGGTATCGGCCGGATACAGGTTGTGTGACTTGGCGCCCACGGTGTGCACGCCGGTGCCTTTGAGTTGCTTGATAATAAAGGCAGTGAGATTGCCACCCATGGCCGATTTGGCTGCCTTATCGATACCTTCCAGTACCGCACTGGTAAAGGCCAGGCGATTGGGCAATGAGAAGTGACTGCTGTCCACATAGGCGCCATCCTGACCACTGTCATCAAAGTCTTTGGCATCCACCAGGATCACTTCTTCAAACTTGTGGCCCTTCCAGTAGGCGATCATCTGCTCGTTGTCGTGCAATGACACCATGGAATGATGTTCTTGCGAATAACCGTTCCAGATCAGTACCGGGAGGAAGTTGGTGACATCGGGATAGGCCGTATTGAAATGCATCATGGCATTCAATACATAGGGCTCACCCATACCACCGTCACCGATGGTAACCGGGAAGAGTTTGTCACGATGCAGGTAAGCACCCGCCATGGCAAAGTGCATGCCCTGACCCAGCGGACCGGCAGGCGCCAGCAGACCAGGAATGGCACCGGACAAATGCCCCAGTAAACCGTGTTTTTCACGGAAACGCTGGTGCATGTCATTCATATTGATAATGTCCATGGCCTCCAGGGAACCGTCAAGGAACATGGAAGAGTAAAAACCGGGGGCGTGATGACCCACTTCGGTGACGATATTGGTATGCCCCAACATCATCAGCGCAGCATGGGCCTCGGCACTGGAGGCAAAGCCGCCCGGATGACCGGAACCCTTGGAACCACAGACCTGCAGTGTGACATAACGCAGGGCGTCAGCGCCCAACAGGGTCTGGTAGGCCGCGGCCGCGTCGATTTTATTGATGGCCGACTGACCCTCTGCAATCACAGCATTGGCGGCATATTGATCGAAATCAGCCCAGGGCTGACCAAAATGTTGAATCCCTTCGCAGAAGGCAGGCTGGCCGGATAATTTTTCAGCGGTATTGGTGCTCATCACACATTCCTCCGTGTTGGCGAAATACCAGGCCCAGACAGCCTGGAATTTCATAATGTATAACTAATTTCACAATGTGAAATATTCAACCGAAATAAAGAGCGGTGCCCTAACCAGTTCACCGCCTATTCAGTACTTGCATATACCATAGCGTCTCGACTAAAATTTCGCAATACACAATCGTTTTCACATTATGAAATTTTGCCATGTCGTCCTCAATACAGGTCATCGATCGTTCCGCCCGGCTCATGGAGGCCATTACCACCAGTGACGGTGTGGCCAGTTTAAAGATCCTCTCGGCCGAGACCGGCCTGCACCCCTCAACCGCCTTTCGTATTCTCGGCTCCCTGATAGAGGTGGGTTTTGTTGAACGGAACAGTAGCGGACAGTATTTCATTGGTCGCAAGATTGCCCAGTTGGCCAACAGCAGCCGGCGCGCCACCGATTTGCGTGACGAAGCCCTGCCCGTCATGGAACGGCTACGGGATGAGATAGGTGAAACCATCAACCTCACCGTGCGTGAAGGGGATGAAGTCATTTATATCGAGCGCGCCACCCCCAATCGCATGATGCGGGTCGAACAGGTGATTGGCAGCCGCGCGCCCCTGCACGTGACTGCGGTGGGCAAACTCATGCTCCACGAACTGGGCAGTGAATTCATCCAGGCCTATAGCCAACGAACCGGCCTGAAATCCTATACTCAGAACACCCTGTCCACACTGGATGATTTAGTCGCAAACCTGCACCAATCCACAGTCCAAGGATTTGCATACGATAATGAAGAGGCGGAGATTGGGGTTGGCTGTATCGGTGTGTTAATCAATAACCGCAAAGGCGTAGTCATCGGTGGATTATCGATTTCAGCACCAATTGAACGCCGTAAGAATGAATGGGCAGCATTATTGAAACAAGCAGCTAAAGAAATTTCTGAAAGAATGTAGTTTCAATATGCTCTTTTCAAAGGCTGTTGAACGGGAAGCATAACATGTCCATGTGGCCAACTTATGGGTTAAGTCTCACAAAATCCGCTTTAGGGTGAGGAAAAATGGTAGCGAGGGGGAGACTTGAACTCCCGACCTCAGCATTATGAATGCTGCGCTCTAACCAGCTGAGCTACCTCGCCACTGAGGGGTGGCCAAACGGCCGCCTGAGAAGGCGCGCATTTTGGACATTTGGCCAGATAATGTCAAGGATTTACTGCTTTTTTGGTGTGTAAGAATTTTATTTTTTTCATAATATCAAATAGTTACATATTTCTATTTTTGTGTGTTTTCCGTGCGGTTCTATCACCAGCTGACCTGTACAAATCGGGCATCTCCTGGCTCACAAACTGTCAACTGCCCCGATCTCCTCCATTTTTTATTGTTTGCCAGCCCATATTCCTGACAAGTATTGCAGCCATGCCTGATCGGCAATATGCTGCATGGTATGTCTACAGCAAATCTACCTCTTGAATGGCCAAATGAATCGTCAAGTCCGGTCATTAGTGGCACGACCTGGTCCCATCCAGGCTCCAATATTTGCCTGGATTTCCATGGTGACCCCTGCCGGGCAAAACTGGTGGTTTTTTCTGATGGAAATCACCACATGGCCCTGGAAGAATGTCTACAAGTCTTCCTCGAGAAACATCCAGAGGCAGAAGATATCTTTTATGCCACGACCCCGCCCGGTGTACTTGTACAGCTCATCAAGCAAGGCCAGATACAGCTTGGCAACCTGCGCCTGTCGCGCCAGCCCGATGTCTTTATCGGCCCACAAAATATCCTTTTACAACTTGAACAAGACGGCCATGTTCAAGCACCCGAGTTATTCATGCGCAGTCGCTGCAACGTGATGCTGGTGGCTAAAGATAACCCAAAAAATATTCTCGGTATACGCGATTTGCTGCGCAAAGATGTCTCTCTCTTTATGTCCAACCCAAAAACGGAGACTGCCAGTTATCAGGTCTATACTGAGACCCTGTTTAATCTTGCTAAGGAACAGGGATTGCCCGTGACCGGATTTGAGAAACTGTTTTCTTCGGACTCAAAAAAGGTGCTTTACGGTGAATGCATTCATCATCGTGAGTTGCCCCAATCAATCGCACAGGGCCACGCCGATGTTGCGGTAGTTTATTACCATCTTGCTTTACGCTACACACGCATCTTTCCCAAGCGTTTTCAGATTGTTCCCCTCGGTGGTACAGAAGATAATCCACAGGCGACGCCAGCCCATCACATTACGGATTACTATGCCGGCATCGTGAACCTGGAGAACAAGCTCTCAGAGCTTCTGATGAATCATCTATTATCCGGACAAACGACTGAAATTTATACTTATCATGGCCTGGTTAGACCATGAAAATACATATCAGACTTTGTTACGGTTGTATCCATAATAGATATGTAAAAAACCTGTAAACTTGACAATATCCACAGCTAACTGATGTATACCCTATGTCTTATATTGATGCACTAATCGTTGTAGGTCTTCTGCCAGATATGTGAGTTGTCCACTCGCCTCAGCTGTCGTCTTAGCCCCATCAGCCGTTTTTGTTGCAACCTGACTAATCATATTAATATTTTTATCCACGTCGCTCGCAACGGCGGCCTGTTCTTCTGAAGCACTGGCAATCTGGTGATTCATATCGGAGATTGTAGTTACTGCTCTGGTAATCGACGATAGAGCCTCACCCGCCTGAGCGGCTTCGCTCACACTGGAGTCAGCAAGTTCGCAACCTTTCGCTATTGTTTCCTGTGCCTGTTTAGATGCCGTTTGTAAATTTGCGATCATCAATTCAATTTCATCTGTTGATTGTCGAGTACGTTGCGCCAAAGTTCGAACTTCATCGGCAACAACGGCAAAACCACGACCTTGCTCACCCGCACGAGCCGCCTCAATAGCCGCATTCAATGCTAATAAATTGGTTTGTTCGGATATATCTTTGATTACATCCAGAATTGCACCAATATTTTCCGCATCTTGAGCCAATTTCTGTATAGTTTCAGAGGCATGATTTACTTCCTCTGCGAGATTTTTTATATTTGTAATTGTATTATCAACTACCATTCGACCATGCTCAGCCAAATCATTTCCCTCGTGTGCTGATTGAGCAGCGGCGGCGGTATTTTTTGCGATTTCTTGCACCGTTGCCGTCATTTCAGTAATCGCACTGGCCAGTTGATCGATACCAGTCTGCTGCTGCAAAACATCGCTACTTGTTTCGATTGAAATACCTGACATATGCTCTGCAGAAGTTGACAGCTGCACAACAGAGCCTACCACTTCAGTGATAGTGGCATGAATTTTTTCAAGGAACAGATTAAAATATTTCGCCAGCCGGTCAATCGAATCATTACCTTTTTGTGTGACGCGTTTGCGTAAATCCGCTTCTCCCTCGGCGATATCTTTGAAACGCTCCTCAATAGATGCCATTCGGCGAATCACAAGAAATTGAAATAAAAAATATGATAACAAACCAACTGCGATGGCATTCACTATCATAATGGCTGCCAGACTGATTATCGCAACATACAGGGCCTGATCTTTTGCTTTTCCCATGTCGGACAATCGTTGTTCACCGGCTTGCTTTGCTTTTTCCACATCCGCCTTTAGCCGGACATCATTGTATCCAACCAGCACATACCCCAATTTTAAACCATCAGACGCAATATCAACTGATACAATATTTTCTTTTAAAACGCCTTCTTTTGTGCCTGCACTTCCCAAAATATTATTATCAGCACTATAAAACGTCACAAAACTAATATCAGGGTCTTCCGCTGCGACCGTGGCATATTCCATTAATGCACTTAACTCAAACTCCGCAATAGCGCTTGGCGCAATCGCAGATAGTAACTTTGCCATTTTTTCTGTCTTAATGCGCTGTGCCTCCCTGCTGCCACTGATTTGATTGTCAAATATTGCTTCAACAATCCCTGTTGAAGCTGCCAGCAATTCATTTAAGGCATTTTTCTGTTGTGAAAGTTGCACTACTGCTGAGATAGAAAATAGAATAGTGATGCCGACGGCTATCGCAATAATAAATTTACCAGACAGATCAATATTTAATCGGTCAAACCAGCCAATACCATTCATTTCAAGCACTCCCTACTCCAAAAATACCCCACACAACAAAAAACACAAATTCAATATTATTTATACGGAGGCAGATGAAGTGCTTTCAAGGTTGCCTTCATATCAGCCAGATTCAATGGTTTTACGAAACCCTTGATCTTGGCTTTTTTGGCAGCAGGATCTGATGCTTTCAAACTCAGCACTGCCTGTTTAACTTTTTTAAACTGAGAAGATGAAACTTTAGAGCCTGCGACAAGATACCATTGAGGATAAAGAATGGTGCTATGTACATCCTTCAAACTATCTGATTTTTTATCTACAATAACAAAATCATTAATTTTTATCTTACCTTCCTTTCCCATTGCTTCCAGCAGGCCACTCTTAATAAATCCAGCATCAAAAATTCCTGACTTAACCGCCAACACAATATCATCCTGTTTTTTTGCTTCCTTAAAAACGGAAAAATCTTTAAAAGGGTCTATGCCGTTTTTTTTCATATGATAGACCTGAAATACATACGCGGCGGCTGACGAGCCAAACTTAAATGCCATGACCTTTTTACCCTTCAGGTCTGCACTGTTGCTGATACCCTTGGTTTTATTCGCAATAATGACACCTGCAAACTGACTGCCGGACTTTTTCTTTATTGTGGCGACTGGTTTAACCCCGTGCTTCTCAACCAATATCGTAGTAATTACCGGGTTACCCAACATAAAGTCGATACTGTTGCCGGCAACAGCCGCCGATACTTTGTCGGGTGTCAAGGGTATTAATCTTACCGTTGTATTTGTCTTACTTCCCAGATAAGTAGCAAAGGGTGTCCACTTTGCTTTAGCTTTGAGTGCTCCCCGAGAAGCAACGACACCCAACCTAAGCTCTTCGGCCTGGACAGTGCTTATCTCAGTAGCGAGAAATAAAAACATACATAATAATGAAACGATTTTCTTGGTCATAACCTAAAACTCCTTATGTTATTATTTTCACAATAGCCATGGCGCCACGGCAACTTCACTAAACTATCGGCAATAGTAATATTTTACTTGAGAGTTCATTATTAAAAATATTACGAGTATTATGCTTTTGGCACGTGATTGTTTTGCACAAAAAATAACCATGCAATCAAAATGTTATTGTTATTCACATAACGGTGTTTATTCCCACACAAAGAGCAATTAAATTATTAATTTATTGTCGTTTATTTCGACACATGTAAAATAAACCCAGCAGAAGCTGGGGTTAAAGAGAGGTAGTTCTTGCTATTATTTTTACTAAGGGATTTTGTCTAATGCCTCTATTTTTTGAAATTAATAAACAGCGCCGAGGTCCAGATTTTTGCATCATCGATCTGGCGTGCCACAACATAGACCGGACGATGACCATGCGGTCCATTCTTTGGCGCCACTTCAAAGTTACCTGTCACTTCACGTGGTGCATCTGAATCGCTCATGCGCTCCATGGCCAGGAACATCTCTACACCCGGCAGGTCTTTCTTGAGTCTTGCAGCTTCGAGTAACTCGGCACCGGTAAATTCCCAGATAAAGGTTGGGCAGTGTACAAACGGATTGCCCTTCAGAGGATCACCCACTTTGACGTAACCATCAATGGTGCCTTCGATTTTAATGTTGGCTGTAGCAAGATGTGAAACATCCATCTCAATGGCATCAACATCACCATAGGTGTCACTCTTGAAACCAACCGTGGTTGGATTTTCACGCCAGCAGGTTTCTTCTTTATGTTCAAAACCAAGACCTTCAAACTCATTAATGACCGCATTCGTGATGGTGATCTTGCCTTTCCATACTGCCCAACGGTAGCGATCTTTAATTCGTGCGCCACCCCAACGGAAACGAATCTTTCGGTCGGAGTAACCTAACTCTTCCTGCAGGTCACGTTTCCATATCTCGCCATCCTGATCGTAGGCGATGATTTCATCCCATCCCGCATCTCCCAGGAAACGATAATTTACCTGTGCCGCACCTTTATGTTCGAACTCATCGCCCATGATGTGCTTACCACAGCTTGTCAATCCAAAGGTACGTTCGCCGGTTGAGGCAAAGGTATGACGTTCACGTAAGGCGATGCCAATGGCCTTGCGCGATAACTCGGGTGAGATCACACCGGAGATACCGCCCTTGGTGCCGAATACCGCCGTACCCGGTACGCCACCACCGCAGCGACCGCGGTGTTCGTCACCGGCCATACTCGCACCGATCTTGTAACCGCGCTGCATGGCATCCTGGTACAACCAGCCAAAGTGACCCCAGGCAGAACCAATCTCTATTAATTTTTCTAACTCAGGATGATGCCAGTCCATGATACAGCGACGGCCACCGACGTGGGGGGTTAACAAATGACCTTCCGGATCATCAATATAGGCCGCCCATAATTCTTCTAACGGCCAGGCACCCGGATCAGCGACCGTTGTTCCAGAGTCTTCGTTCCAGTCTACAGAGCGTACATGCGTGCCATCTTTCAAGTACGGGAACTCCGGCTCATCATCATGCAGGAATATTACGTTATGGTCACCGCCGGCACAGGAGCTACCACACCATTCTGTTCCTGGGTAAGCAACGAACTCACCATCTTTAGTGATATCGCGAATCAACTCTACGGTCTTCTTCCAACGCTCGGTTGTGATGTTGAAGTCATTGTGTGCAAACGCCAGCACATCAAGACCCGTTACATCTCGCCCATAAGTTAAGTTATAACTGGTAGAGTTAGTACCAACAGTGTCTTCTGAGTGGACGTGCAGGTCGGTATAGAAAATCCGTGGAAAATCTAACACTTTATCGATCGTTACATAGAAGGTATGGTGTTTAACTGCAGGATGATCCGGCATGACAGCGGTAATCTCTAACTCACCCGGCTTATCCGTGGGCATGTCTTCCAGCAATTGCACTGACCAGCCTTCCTTTGGCAGAATAATGTCTTTTTCGTAACAATTCTTACCATCTAGCGTTGCCGTTACATGTACTTTGTCAGGACGTGACCAACAGGTATTACCCCATTCATCTTCGGCGCGGATACGTAGCGGGATTTTCTCGCACTGTTTAACCAAACGTGAGCCGGCCCACTGCAACAGAGCAGGATGACCCGGTTTAATATTTATCGTTAGATCAGGTTCAACCGCCGCAAAGCGCGAAGTACCTAATGGATCCGCATAGCAACGGAACTTGAAGAATTCTTCTGTGAAGGTCTGTACACGGGTACCCGGTCCACCAAAGCGGCGGTCACCCAGGCGAATAATAATGTGGTCACCGGCTTTCAGATAACCATCATAGGTATCAACAATCACGGCTTTCTGGAAGGGACGCTCGTGGCCCTTCTGGTCAAAACGAACGGAAAGCTTTTGCACTGATGCAGGGCTTTGCCCCTCGACAGTCGGTGCCGCATGATATTCCGCAGACACATAGTTAGCCGCTTTCGGATCAGTCGTTTGAAACAACTCCCAGTCTGAATAAAAACGGAAGGTTGCCTTAAACCAGGAGCCATCCGCCATACCAGCTTGTCCCAGGGTGTAATCAATAACGACTTCCTGCCATGAACCGGCAACCATCTCTTCAATGTTACAACTGACCGAGCCAAGAAATGGCATATCTTTGGTTTTGGCATACAGCCCGACAGGCGCGGTATAGGAATCACCCAATTTTGCCTTTAATTCGGCATCTGACATTTTTTTCATAAACTGACTCCAGAAACTTTAAACCAATAAATCGTAAAAAACCTACGAAAATATTGTACTGGGTTATTTCAACAGAAGGAGAATAAACATTGTCTGCGGGGCGACAGCAATTCTCCCGCAGACAAGCTTCATTCAATCGATCAGAACGGCCACTGTGCTGCCGCATCCCAGACCGGTAAACCTAACATGGCATACCAGGGCGCCATAACCAGCAAACCATAGGCAATAGCAATCAAAACACATGCCCAGCCGGCCTTGGCGTAATCAGCCACACTGAACTCATCCGAACCGTAAGCAATGACTGCAGCGGTGATCTGCGTTGGTAGCAGATAGGCAAAGGTATCGGTGTCACACACCAGTAAGGTAAATGAGACCGGATGTAAACCCAGTGCTGGCGCCATGGCAAACACTATCGGGGCCAACATCGCAATGGCTGCGACATTGGACAACATCCCGATACGAATGATATGTGTGCCGATCATCATGGTCAGGACTACGCCCCACCATGTCATACCCACCACGGCACCGTGAATACCATCCGCTAACCACTGGGCTAGTCCGGACTTGGTCATGGCGGCCGTCATGGTGATCGCACCACCCAGCAGCAGGAAGGTACCCCAGATGGTTTTATCCTGAACCTGTTTCCAGCTAAACGGGAACAAACCCGGCGTAAACATGATCAGGATACCCACCAGACCGATGACACCCAGCTTGAATTTATGCAATTCATAAATCGGGCTGCCCTTGCCCATCATGAACAACAGAGCAATCAGACAAAAGACCGAAATCAGCGTCCATTCTGCGCGGGACATTGGACCGAGTTCTTTATGCATGGCCTTAATTTTAGTATGGCCACCGGCAATCTCAATCCCGGCTGTCTTGAAGTGATAACGGACCCACCATTGCGTCAGGACAAACATCCCCAGGTATGGAAACTGCAATATTGCCCAGTCCAGATAACCCAGACCGGCAAAACCGTTATCAGAAAAGATACCGACCATAATCAGGTTGGGCAGGTGCGCCGTCATGATAAACACACCACAGATCATGGTGCCGTAGACCAATGACTGGATAATGATGGCCTTTTTCGCTTCTTTCTCTGCGTCCGAATCACCTAACAGGTTTGTAATCCCTTTGACCACAGGTAACAGCGTTGCAGCACGGGCATTAGCGGCCGGAATCAAAAAAGCCAGGATAATATTGACAAAGAACATGCCCCAAATCACTCGTCCAACACTGGATGCCTTGATCTTGTCCAGGATACCCAGGGCAATTCGCCGATCCAGCTTTAATAGTTGCATGATGGCCCCCACCAAAAATGCAAACAGACACAGCCAGACAACGTGCTTGGTAAAACCGGAAAAAACAATCTCCATGGGCGGGGCAAGCTTGCCCTTTTTTTCCACCCACGGAATACCGTGTGTAAGAATTAACAGTGTCGGTACCGAAATACCGGTAACACCCACCGGCAAGGCTTCGGATACCCACATGATACTGGCCCAGACAACAATCGCGAGCACAGCCATGCCGTTGTCAGACAGACCTTCAGGTGTAGGCAAAACCCAGAGGATCAAGGCAAACATGACCCAGGCAAGGGTAAAGCCGATTAATACACGTTTTGGATTTCTACCACTTTCTTCAATGTTTACCATGAAGTATTGCAAGAAACCCGGTAAGTTTGCTTTTGCAACTTCCATATGTATCCCCTTAATGTTATTAAGTTATCATCGAATATTAGAAAATTATTTATTTATAATTTTAAAATTACCAATGCGAATAGTTTGCCAATCAACCCATGCTTTCCTAGTATCAATTGGACTTATTGTTAAATGATTGGCTACAAAAATTATAGTTATAAAAATTTGCTATATATTTTAGATAATGTCGCCTACGCGACAAAGTCTGACTAAAGCCCTAGGATAAAACGGGACATAAATTTCCTGAGTTTATAAAAGGGTATAAACACATAAAAACAACAACCCCCAGGAAAAGGAGATATGCAAAATGGGCAAACACGGGTTTATACCACCCGCCGACTTTTTGGCTAAACTGAGACCGACGGACAAACAGGATTTGCTGTCAGTGGGGACACGACAGGAATCGAAGAAGAATGAGATAATTTTCCAGGCGGGTTCACCCGGCGATAACGTATACTTTTTAGTAAGTGGTCGGGCCAAGATATATCAATTAGCTCATACCTCCGCTAAAGAAGTTATCTTATGGTTCTGCTTTCCGGGTGAAATGTTTGGCCTGGCGGAGGTTTGTCGTCAGGAAAAGCGTGGCGTTTATGCCAGGGCCTGCACGGATAGTGAGTTATTAAAAATAAGTCAAAGTGATTTTAAAGACTTTATTCGCACACATAGTGATGCGGCCTGGCTAACAATTGATCTGCTCTCCTGTCGCATGCGTGTGCTGGGTGACATGTTGCTCAATCTGGCAGCCGATGATGTTAACTCACGGGTCATTAAGCTGCTGCTTCGCTTAACAGCCTATTATGGAAAAACCATTGATAATGAAACCTATCTTGATATCAACCTGACCCATCAGGAAATGGCAGATATGATTGGTGCTTCAAGGCAGACGGTCAGCAGCATATTAGGTGATTTGAAAAAACAGGATATTTTATTCATCAAAAACCAGTGTATACATATCAAATCGACTGAGTCGCTGGAGAATATGATTGATCACAGAGCAAGTACTGTAAGCTTCACACCAGCAACACAAATGTAATATTCAAATCAACCTGAGTGGTTTAAAAACATATGGAAACTATACTTGGTATATCGCTGATTATAAGTACCTACGCACTGATCTATTACCGCTTGATGGTAAGACACTATTACGAACAGGAGCACAAGGTAAAGGAAACCGCCTTCGGTACGATTTTCAGTTTCCCACCGCATGGAAAACTTTCGCCACAAGGCAAAAAATACAGTTGGCGTTACTGGATGGCCTTGATCTTCATGCTTGGAATTGTCGCTATACTCGTCAAAATAAAAAATTTTACCGTCATAAGCTAAACATTAAACCGGAAATGCATGACGTCGCCATCCTGGACAATGTAGTCCTTACCTTCCAGTCGCAGCTTGCCCGCCTCCTTGGCACCCTGTTCACCGTTGTACTGGATGAAGTCATCATAGGCGGTGACTTCCGCCCGAATGAAACCTTTCTGAAAATCGGTGTGGATCACCCCGGCCGCTTCCGGTGCGGTGGCGCCTTGTTTCACTGTCCAGGCCCGGACTTCTTTGACACCGGCGGTAAAGTAGGTCTGAAGGCCAAGTAATTCATAACCAGCGCGGATAACCCGATTCAGACCGGGTTCTTCCAGGCCCATTTCGGCGAGGAAGTCCTGCTTTTCTTCATCATCCAGTTCGACCATCTCTGATTCAATCGAGGCACAGACCGGCACTACCGGGGCGCCTTCCTGCTGGGCGTATTCCCTGACTTTATCTAGTAAGGCATTATTCTCAAACCCGTCATCGCTGACATTGGCGATATACATGGCCGGTTTGCTGGTCAACAAGAACAACTCGCGCAACATCAGCTTTTGATCGTTATCCAGGCCCATGGCCCGCACCAGCTTGCCGTCATCCAGTTGCGCCTTGACCTGTTCAAACAAGGCAAGTTTGACTTTTTCACCCTTATCACCCGACTTGGCAGCCTTGGATGCTTTGTAAATGGCCTTCTCGATACTATCCAGATCGGCCAGCGCCAGTTCGGTGTTAATCACCTCAATGTCATGCATAGGATCGACCTTACCCGCCACATGCACCACATCATCATCTTCAAAGCAGCGCACTACGTTGGCAATCGCATCGGTCTCACGAATATTGGCCAGGAACTTGTTACCCAGACCCTCACCTTTCGAGGCACCGGCGACCAGCCCGGCGATATCAACAAACTCGATGGTCGTTGGCAAGACCCGCTCTGGATTCACAATCGCCGACAGTTTATCAAGCCGGGGATCCGGCATGGGCACAATACCGACATTAGGTTCAATGGTACAAAAGGGATAATTCTCGGCCTGGATACCGGCCTTGGTCAGCGCATTGAACAATGTCGATTTGCCCACATTCGGCAGGCCGACGATACCGCATTTAATTCCCATAACTATAGTTCCTGGTGTCGAGTTGCGAGTTGCGAGTTGCGAGTTGCGAGTAGCGAGGAACGACGTGATAGTGAAGCCTGTTGCTTGAGGATGGCTCTCGAATTACCTTTTCCTCGTCCCTCGTCCCTCGCCACTCATTTTGTGTGCAAAATGTTCATGGCACGTTGTGCCTCGCCATTAAGAATTAAGGGTAACTCCCTTATGGCCGAATCGATGGCCCGTTCGATTTCGATACGATCATCCGTCGTGACTTTATTCAACACATGACCGGTGACACGTGATTTGTCGCCGGGATGGCCGATACCGATGCGCAGGCGCAAAAACTTGTTGCCACCCATCCTGTTGGTGATGTCACGCAAACCGTTATGGCCGCCGTGCCCACCGCCATCTTTCAGCCGGACGACACCGGCATCAAGATCAAGCTCATCATGTACGACAAGAATGGATTCAACGGGGATCTTGTAAAAACTGGCCAGGGCCTGAACGGATTGACCGCTCAGGTTCATGAAAGTCTGGGGTTTTAGTAACCAGCACTCTTCACCATCGAATCGACAACGGGCAACTTCAGCCTGAAACTTCTTCTCTGGTTTGAAACTGGCACCCTGCTGGCGTGCCAGTTCATCCACAAACCAAAAGCCGGCGTTGTGTCGCGTGTCCTGATATTCACGGCCGGGGTTTCCCAGCCCGACGATCAGTTGCACGCGCGCAGACAACGCCGGCTCTCTTCGTGACAAACGAGATTGAGTGAAAATGTCACGAGCGCAGGCAAGACAAGGCAAAAAATGTCGAAAAAGCGGAGTTTACACGAAAGTAAATGAGCATTTTGAGCCATTTTTTAACGCCGTATTGCCAAGCGCAGTAGTTTTCACATAATTTCGAATGGTCAGTAAAGGCTGCTTAGCTTTCACCACCTTCTTCGCTACCCGGTGCCGCTTCTTCACCACCGGCTTCCGGTGCCGCCTCTTCAGTCTCTTTCGCCGCACGCGGCATATGGATCGCCGCAACCGGCTGGTCATGACCCTGGCCGTGTGACAATTCAACGATTTCCACACCAGCAGGCAGTTTAATGTCTGACAAGTGGACAATACCGTCCAGATCCAGGTTGCTCAGATCCACTTCCAGGAATTCCGGCAGGTCGTTCGGCAGACAGGTGATTTCGGTTTCAGTCACGTTGTGCGTCACCAGGCCACCTTCACGGACACCCGGTGATTGCTCTTCATTCATGAAGTGCAAGGGCACATGCATACGGATCTTTTCAGACATGCTCACGCGCTGCAGGTCCATGTGCAATACAACAGGCTTGCTGGGATGGCGTTGCAGGTCTTTAATAATGGCATTCTCTTCAGCACCACCGATCTTAACGGTCAGGATGTGTGAGAAAAAGGCCTCATTCTCCAGCTTATGTAGCAGGTCGATGTGATCAACCGCCAACGAAGTGGGTTCCTTGCCAATACCATACAATATGGCTGGCACTTTACCGGTACGACGCAGGCGGCGGCTCGCACTCTTCCCCAGGTCGTTACGGACTTCAGCTTCCAGTATAAAATTATTACCACTCATTTGAGCTACTCCTGTTTTCATTTAACAAATGCCGGTTACCCGGCAACCATCCCCGCGACCAGAGATGGTTCTCTGTTCAGTTGCCCGCCTGTTGGCCGACAACCAAAATTCTAATCAACATACATACTACTGACGGACTCTTCGTTATTGATCCGTCGCATGGTCTCGGCCAGCATGCCCGCCACACTCAGCTGGCGAATCTTGCCACAGGCCTGGGCCGCTTCACTCAGCGGGATGGTATCGGTCACCACCAGCTCATCCAGGGCCGAGCTGTTAATATTTTCAATCGCCTTACCGGACAACACGGGGTGCGTACAATAGGCTGCCACCTTGACCGCGCCATGATCCTTCAACGCACCCGCCGCCTGACCGAGGGTACCGGCGGTATCCACCAGGTCGTCAACAATCACACAACTGCGACCCTTAACATCACCGATGATGTTCATCACCTGCGCCACGTTAGGTTGTGGACGGCGCTTGTCGATAATGGCGAGATCGGCATCATCCAGGCGCTTGGCCAGGGCCCGGGCCCTAACCACACCACCCACATCGGGTGATACTACGATCAGATCCGGGTATTCCTGTCGCCACACATCGCCCAACAGAATGGGTGAGGCATAGACATTATCCACCGGGATATTAAAAAACCCCTGGATCTGATCGGCATGTAAATCAATCGTCAACAGACGATCGGTCCCCACGGACATAATCATATCGGCCACCACCTTGGCCGTCACCGGCACCCTGGCCGAACGGGGCCGCCGGTCCTGGCGGGCATAGCCGTAATACGGGAGCACTGCCGTAATTCGACTGGCCGAGGAGCGATGCAGGGCATCGATCATGACCAGCAATTCCATCAAATTGTCATTGGTCGGTACGCAGGTCGGTTGCACCACGAAAACGTCCTTGCCGCGGACGTTTTCCATGATCTCCACCATCGACTCGCCATCACTGAACTTACCAACGACCGCCTTGCCCAAGGGCATCTGTAATCTTGCGACAATAGCCTGGGCCAGCTGTGGATTCGCATTGCCCGTAAAGACCATCATGTTGCTATCCGACACAGCGCCCCCGTTACGTTGTTGGTTTTCCAGGATGGATGCTTTTACCTCGTCCCTAATCCCTCGGAACTCGGACCTTGAATATGGCTGGGGTGCCAGGATTCGAACCTGGGTATGCTGGAATCAAAATCCAGTGCCTAGCCGCTTGGCGACACCCCAATAAAAAACAGTGACGAGGTTCGAGTCACGAGGAACAGCGCCTCGTTCACACCTCATCAAGCAAAGGTGACCAATTTAAGCCCTTTGCTACAAATCCTTGCCAGTGGTCTTTCAGTCCATCCCACGCGGCCCGGGCTTGTTGTTCCTGCTCAAAAGCTGCGAAAACGCATGCCCCCGTGCCAGTCAGACGAGATGCGGCATATTCCGACAAGCCACTCAGTGCCGCATCGACCTGAGAATAATGTTTTCGAACCAACGGCTCGCACACATTGCCACCCGCCCCGGCCAGGAAGTCGCGTATTGTAATGGCTGGACAATCCCGTATCAATTGCGGATCGGAAAAAACCTTGGCTGTTGAGACATTTACCGGCGGGATCAGGACCACATACCAGGGTTCGGGCAGGTCTACCGGGATCAGCTCCTCCCCCACCCCCTCCGCCCAGGCTGCCTGGCCCCGGATAAACACCGGCACATCGGCCCCCAACTGCAATCCCAGCTTTGCTAATTGCTCAAGCGTGAGGCCACAATCCCAAATCCGGTTCAGAGCCACCAGGGCAGTGGCGGCATCGGAACTCCCGCCTCCCAGGCCGCCGCCCATGGGCAATCTTTTGTCGATCTCGATATCCACACCGGCATCGAGTCCCGCCTGTTGTTTTAACAATTTTGCGGCCCGCACCACCAGATCCTGCTCAGCCGGAACACCCGGTATTTCGGTCAGGCGCTGAATACGGCCATGCTCCCGAGGTGTAAAGACAAGTTCATCCCCGAAATCGAGAAACTGGAACACCGTCTGCAGGAGATGATAGCCGTCTTCACGAAGCCCCGTGATGTGCAGGAACAGATTCAGTTTTGCCGGTGCAGGCCAGCTTTTGGGTAAATTCGCCGCAGCAGACATCTTTAATATAGTTTGTACGTTTTGTAAAAAAGGATATTAGGCAGACATGCTGGAGAATAACAAGTTAAGTACTCTATCAAGGTGATATTACCGGGTTCAGTTGGTCTGTCAGCGTTCAGGGCAAGGCGCGCCTCGCAGTGAATGGCCCGGTCCTTCACAAGAGGCGCAACGCAGCCATGGACGCTGACAGACCAACCCTTCGGGCGTTCCTGTGGTGTCCCGCGGCGGCGTTGCAGTGCTTGACAAGGACCGGGCCATTGCCTGTGCACTGCGCCTTGCCGCGAAACACCACAGGAGCGCTGAGCCCGGTAATATCACCTTGATAGAGTACTAGCTATCCCTTGTCATTAAATGGGTTGGCCAGGTTTTGTACGCCCAGTTTCCACTCGTCGATCACCACGCGCACATCGAGATCCTGTTTGTCCGCAAAGATCTTTCTAGGCAAGACCAAGCCGTTGACCGGGACATAGCGTTTGTAACGCACCCGCCACTCACCTTGTTGCAAACGGGACAGGCGGCCGTGTTTATCGATGCGGGCGGCATCTTTGCCCGCAGGTGACGGCAGACCGATTAACCAGTAACGTAATTCGGCCACCGGCATTTTTACACCGGTTCGCTCATATAACAGCGTATCGATGTTATGGGAGTAGAAGCGTTCGTTGTCGGAGGTTAGCAGTTCGACCCGCTCATTATTACCACTCAGTTGTACCTGTCCCGCGCCGAAGGGACCAAACAGACGGATTTGGTAATCATCACCCTGTTGTAACCAAAGCAGGTTGACATGCCATGACTCGACACCGTTGTTGATGGCGGCGCGGCCAGACGCAAACCAATGTCGCATACCATCCAGGCTCGCCTTGTGGGCCTGCCATGAACCGGTATTAAGAGAGTCGGGGACCTCTTCGACGGTGGTACAGGCAGTGAGTAGAAGTAAAAAAGCGAATCGGAGGTGTTTAATCATTAGTGAAGCGATTGATAACATCCAGCAAGACCCTGTGCTCGGGTGTTTCGCGCAGAGCCGCATCCCAGACCTCTTTGGCGCCATGCTGATCACCGCTGACCCACAAGACCTCGCCCAGATGGGCCGCAATCTCGGCATCATTGTTCATGGAGAAGGCCTTGCGTAACAGACCCAATGCCTCTTTATGTCGACCAATACGATAATAGGCCCACCCCATACTGTCGGTAATCGCCGGATCATTAGTATTCAACTTGTAGGCCCGTTCCACCAATTTGACACCATCGGCAACCCGGTCTGTACGGTCGACCAGGGTATATCCCAGGGCGTTCAGGGCCTGGGCATTATTGGGTTGACGCTCAATGATCTCCTGCAAGTCCTGGATAGTCACGTCCAGCAGGCCAACTTTTTCTGCCGTCAGCGCCCGTGCGTACAATAACTCGATATTATCGGGTAATTCGGCCAGGGCTTCGGTGTACAGGTCAAAGGCCTTTTGAAACTGCTTGCTGTTACGCAGGATTTCACCTTCAGCAAGAAAGACCCGCAGGCTGACATCACTGGTCTTGGTGTCAATCGATTGCAGGCTTTGTCTTGCCTGTTCGACTTTACCGGTCTTGGCAATCAGTACGGCAATGCGTATCTGGGCATCGATGTTATGGTCACCATATTGCACCTGACTGTAATACTCGATAGCCCGAGGATATTCTTCCTCTCGTTCGGCCATCTGGCCCAGGTAATAATTTGCCTCATTGGCCCGCTTGCCAATGTCGACCAATTTTTTGAAATAATCTTCTGCATCATCGCGGTCACCCAGCTGCAAGGACAAAAGACCAAGGGCATACAGGGCGTCAGCCTGAGCATCTTCGTTATCGGTATCAATCAGCTTGCTGAATTGTTCGCGGGCCTCGACCAGTCGCTTGGCATCGACCAGCTTGCGGGCATAAAAGAGCCGCAGTGAATGGTCATCAGAATTATCCGACACAACCTGATCCAGGTGCGCCAAGGCCTCTTTATCCCGTCCCTGGCGAGACAAGATATTCACCAACAGGATCTGGGCCTGTACCCAGCCCGGCTTCAACTCCAGGGCCTTGTGAATGCCCTTTTCGGCCTTCTGGTATTCCCCCACCAGCAAGGCCAAATGACTATAGGCATAATGGGCATGCACACTGTTTTGGCGCTTGGCGACCAGTTTTGCCATCACCTTTAATGCCGCCATTTTGTCCTGTTCCTTGCTCAACAGGGAGGTAATCAGCAAATAACCCTTTTGTTCGTCCTGGTCGCCATCGGCGATCACGGCTTCAAAATGGCTCAGGGCCTCATCAGTCTTACCATTACGCACGAGCAAGGCAGACAGTACCTGACGGGCATCAAGGTTCATTGGCGATAATTCAACCCACAAACGGGCCGCTTCCAGCGCCTTTGAGGTTTCCCGGGCATAAACGGCAATCCGCGCGGCCCGCTCGGCGATCTGCGGGTCACGAGAGAGCTTCGCCGCCTCGACATAGTAACGAACTGCGGTCTTTAACATGCCACGCTGACCGGCAATTTCGGCCACGAGCAACTTTTCTATCAGGCGGGTGTTCAATTCATTGGAGGACAGCCGCACCACCTTTAAAGGGAGATGCTTTTGAGCTTTTTTAACCGGCTTGTGCTTTGTTGCAGGCTGTTCTGCCAGCTGTAAGACAGGCTGAGCCTTGATTAGCACTTGGGATTTGGGTGCATTCGCACTAGAATCCGTACCCGGTTCTGGGAACGCCTGAGCGATGCCTGTGCCAACCGGTAATACTATGGCAATACCAAGATAAAATAGTAGGTTATTCATCTGACCCTTATAATGCGCAACACGTGCGAGAGACAACTTCACTAAACTATACCAACTTTTACAAAAATTGACCTTATAATAGGAGATTGGTCTGTTTAATGGCCAATTTCAAGTCAATACAGGTAAAAAATAGATATTTTGACAGATTCCAGCGTGACACTCCTGACTCTTGGTATAAACCATAAAACCGCTCCGGTTGAGATCCGCGAAAAAGTCGCCTTTGCCGCTGAAAATCTGGGCCGAGCCCTGAAAGAACTGCTCTCCCAGGATGCCGTCAATGAAGCCGCCATTCTCTCCACCTGTAACCGTACCGAATTATATTGCAGCCTGAACCGGGCAGACCATGAAATCCTGATCAACTGGATAAGCCATTTTCACCATTTACAAAACGAGGATCTGGCGCCCTATATATACTCCTATACTGATAACGAGGCAGTACAACATATCCTGCGGGTCGCCAGCGGGCTGGATTCTCTGGTCATGGGTGAACCGCAGATCCTCGGCCAAATCAAGGATGCCTACACCCAGGCAACGGATGCCGGGGCCATCGGCCAACAACTCAATCGTCTGTTCCAACACACCTTCTCGGTGGCCAAAGAGGTCCGCACCAATACCGCCATCGGCAGTAACCCCGTATCCGTAGCCTTTGCCGCCGTCAGTCTGGCCAAGCAGATCTTTACCAACCTGAGCGAACATACCGCCCTGTTGATCGGCGCCGGTGAAACCATCGAGCTGGTGGCACGACACCTGAAAGAACAAGGCATCAAGAAGATAATTGTTGCCAACCGTACCGTTGAGCGCGCCCAGTTACTGGCCAGCCAGTTTGAGGGTGAGGCCATCCCCCTCGCCGAAATGCCGGATCGGCTGGTCGAAGCGGATATCGTGATCTCCTCCACAGCCAGCCAGTTGCCCATCCTTGGCAAAGGAGCAGTCGAGAGTGCCTTGAAGCAGCGCAAACACAAACCCATCTTCATGGTCGATATCGCCGTGCCGCGAGATATCGAACCGGAAGTCAACAAGCTGCGTGATATCTACCTCTACACCGTCGATGATCTGCATGAAGTCATAGAAGAAAATCGCAAGTCCCGCCAGGCTGCCGCTGAAGAGGCCGAAGAGATCATAGAAAACCAGGTCGAACATTTCATGGGCTGGTTACGCTCACTGGATTCGGTCGATTCTATTCGCAGTTTCCGCTCCCAGTCCGAACTGACCCGCGATGCCTGTGTCAAACAGGCCGAGCGACAACTGGCCGCCGGCAAGGATCCACAGGAAGTCATGAATGAACTGGCTCGGACCCTGACGAATAAATTGATCCACGAACCCACTGTACAGATGAACCAGGCCGCCTTTGAAGGACGCAAAAATATCCTCGAAGCCGCCCAGGAACTCTTTAATCTCAAAGACAACGATTAACCCCGCTACTATTTATGAAAGCATCTCTCCACAATAAACTGGAATCCCTCAGCGATCGCCTCGAAGAAATCAATCACCTACTGGCCGACCCGGGTGTTATCGGTGATCAAAACAAATTCCGCGGCCTGTCACAGGAATATGCGCAACTCAACCCGGTGGTGGACTGCTTTAAAAAATATCAGCAAACACTAAGCGCTCTCGATGAAGCCAAAAGCATGCAGCATGACAGTGATGCCGAAATGCGTGAACTGGCCGAAGAAGAACTCAAGACCGCCGAACGGACCAGGCAACAGCTGGAGCAAGAACTACAAGTGTTGATGCTGCCGGTTGATCCAAATGATGACAGGAATATTTTCCTCGAAATCCGCGCCGGTACCGGTGGTGACGAAGCGGCCATCTTTGCCGGTAATCTGTTTCGCATGTATTCCCGCTATGCCGAACTGCGAAAATGGAAAATCGAAGTCATCAGCGCCAACGAAGGCGAACACGGCGGCTATAAAGAAATCATCAGCCGCATCGTCGGTGATGGCGCCTACTCACGTCTGAAATTTGAATCCGGCGCCCATCGCGTGCAACGCGTGCCTGAAACCGAATCACAGGGCCGCATCCATACCTCGGCCTGCACCGTCGCGATCCTGCCCGAGGCCGACGAAGTCAATGCAGTGGATGTCAATCCGGCTGATCTAAAAGTCGATACCTTCCGCGCCTCCGGCGCCGGTGGTCAGCACGTCAACAAAACCGACTCCGCGATCCGTATTACGCACCTTCCCAGCGGTATCGTCGTCGAATGCCAGGACGAACGCTCACAACACAAAAACCGCGCCCGCGCCATGAGCCTGCTCTCCTCCAGACTGCTTAACATCCAGCAGGAAAAACAACAACAGGAACAGGCGCAGAATCGCCGCCAACTCGTCGGCAGCGGCGACCGCTCCGAACGTATCCGCACCTACAACTATCCCCAAGGCCGCGTCACCGATCATCGGATCAATCTTACCTTGTATAAATTAGATGAAATTATGCAGGGGCAGGTGGATGAGGTGATTGAGCCTTTGATTCATGAGCATCAGGCGGATCTATTGGCGGCTATGGGTGAGGAGTAACGGTTTCCTCCCTCCCCCTCAGGGAGAGGGCTGGGGTGAGGGGATACAAATCAGGTTTTGTGCTTTTTACTTTTAGTTTGAATCGCTATCGCGATGCTTTTATTTTAAGTCCGGTCTCGGCTGGACAGCCAAGTTCATTTTCTTTGTGCGGACAAAGAAAACAGAACCAAAAGAAAACCGCCCCAGAGATGGCGCAAACGTATTGTGATGTTTGGCTTTCTTGATGAGGTCCACAGACGGGCCATCCATGGCCCGGCTGTGAACCGGCATCATCCCTGATGCCACTAATTTTATTTTTTTAAGAAAGCCAAACATCACAACGCGCCATCAGAGGGGATTGATCCTCATTCGATGCAAGAGTAGGCTTAAATATCAAGGGTTTAACTAACAAACATACGGCGGATTACGCTTCACTAATCCGCCCTACGCACTAAATTCAAATCGATCAAATAAGAAGCAGGTAATAACTCATGGATGCCATAACAATACCTTCATATATATCCCAATAACAGTTTTCTCCGCTATTTTCCTTTTCTTAATCAAAGAAACAGTGGAATTTTATAAAAAAGCTCGTAGGTTGGGCTGAGTGAAGCGATGCCCAACATAATTTTTCAACAAACCGTTGGGTTTCGCAAAGCTCAACCCAACCTACAATTTCTTTCTCTTTTACGCATAACTGCCAATTCGCTGAGATCGCCCCCTTTGAGGGCGCGTTGTGATGTTTTGTATTCATAAAATCGTAAATAAGTGCGCCGCATGGACGCGGCGCTGCTCATCAGCGGCACAGGGATGTGCCGTTGATGAGCATCAACATGAATACAAAACAGCACAACACTTTTGCGCCATCTCGGGGGAGCGTTTCTTTGGGTACTTTCTTTTCGCAAAAGAAAGTACCTCGGCTGTCCGTCCGAGAACGGACTTATGATCCAGCATCGCACTAGCGATTCAAAATAAAGGGAATAAACAACCAATCCCATTTAAACTATAATCCCATCCACAGCTAACCAACCCCAATCCAAACCATGCCCCTCACCATCGCCCAAACCCTCCAACAGGCCACTGAAAAACTCCAAGCCACCAGCGATACCGCTCGCCTCGATGCCGAGGTATTGCTCGCCTGCGTGTTAAAAAAAGATCGCGTCCATTTTCTCACCTGGCCGGAGGAACCGGTGTCACAGATAACGCTAAAGTATTATCTGGAGCTGGTGGAACGCCGTGTGCAGGGTGAACCCATTGCCTATCTCACCGGTTACCAGGAATTCTGGACACTCAAACTAAAGGTCACACCCGACACCTTGATACCCAGACCCGAGACGGAGATCCTGGTGCAAGAGGCGCTGATTCTAGTGCGCGAAGACATCAGCTATGAGATCGCTGATCTGGGCTCGGGAAGTGGCGCCATTGCCCTGGCGATTGCCTCTGAACGCCCACGCTGTCGCATCAGGGGAATCGATCAATCCGATCGTGCCGTACAGGTTGCGACAGAAAATGCCACTCGGCTGGGGTTAAGCAACGTCACTTTCCAGCAAGGCAACTGGTTGACTGACTTTAGCGATAATAGTCTGGACATGGTTGTCAGCAATCCGCCCTATGTGGCTGATAATGATCCGCATATGTCAGAAGGGGATGTGCGCTTTGAACCGAAATCGGCCTTGCTGGCCGGTCCCGAAGGGCTGGATACGTATGAAAAGATTTTGCCCGAGGCGAAACGCTGCCTGAAACAAAACGGCTGGTTGTTGCTGGAGCACGGTTATGATCAACAGGACAAGTTGCTCGGACTCATGCAACAGTATGGGTTTAAAGAATCCCGTGGAATAAGGGATTATGCTGATCTGCCCCGCGTGGTCATCGGTCACACCTGATCGACCTGCATTAAAATCAACACTATTTACATGGATTTAATGGCTTGCACTTGGCTGCTGAGGGAGTAGGCTTTGATAATGGAGGTGTTGCCATGAATACCCGAATAAAACATCGTGAAATCCAGTTTGACGCCATGCACCCCGATGCCAATCAGGCACAGAGTGTCATATTGCTGCTCGCCGATGTGACGGGTATCGAAAAAACCGTTGCAAAAACCCCTTTACGATTACTCATCAGTTATGACGTCAGTCAGATTACCCTGGATGAAATTCTCACTGAAATAGAACATAACGGTTTCCATCTCTATAACTCCCTGCTGGCCAAACTCAAACAGGCCCTCTACAGCTATACCGAACAAACCCAACAGGCCAACCTTGGCATCAGCCAGACTTCATCGACCCGCAATATGTTCATGAAACAGTATCAGCGCCGCCCCCACGGTTGCCGCGACCAACGCCCCCACCACTGGCGAAACTACCTTTAGCTACAACTCACAACAAGGTTGCGATATTATCCTCGTAACTTATCCCTCGAACCTCGAACCTTTCTTTTATGGATGACGAACACTTACTCCGCTACGGTCGGCAGATCATGCTGCCGCAAGTCGATTTCAACGGGCAGCAAAAGCTGTTCGATTCCACCGCGCTCATCATCGGCATGGGCGGGCTCGGCTCCCCCATTGCCATGTATCTGGCCGCTGCCGGGGTGGGTCATCTGATCCTGGTGGATTTCGATGTGGTGGAGCTATCCAACCTGCAGCGGCAGATCATCCATCACACTGCCGACCTGGGCAGACTCAAGGTCGAATCAGCCAGGGATACTTTGCAGGCGATCAATCCCGACACCAAAATCACCTGTATTGCGGAACGGCTCAACGACCAGGCCCTGGCGGAACAGGTCAAACGGGCAGATATTGTGCTCGATGGCAGTGATAATTTCGCCACCCGCTTCGCCGTCAACCAGGCCTGCGTGACCCACAAGACACCATTGGTGAGTGGCGCCGCCATTCGCATGGAGGGTCAGGTGGCCGTGTTTATGAATAACCGTCCCGACAGTCCCTGCTACCACTGTTTATATAAGGATGAAGGTGAGGAAGAAACC
>Ga0209633_10000807_pt1 | contig 34509 bp, 26 predicted proteins | sample Cruoilmetagenom1_FD_187290 | JGI IMG/M metagenome (GOLD analysis project Ga0209633, IMG submission 187290) | Oil polluted marine microbial communities from Coal Oil Point, Santa Barbara, California, USA - Sample 1 (SPAdes) (version 2) | ecosystem: Environmental > Aquatic > Marine > Oil seeps ... | reverse complement strand
TGCAGGCCTTTGGCCGGGCGCAGGGCACGACCGATGCTTCAACCGATAATGTGATAACCGCGACCGGTGAGCTTGATGCCTTGAGATATAACTGCATTTTGAAACCTCGCAGGCCCGTGGATGTCCGAGGGGTCGGTTATAGCAATGATGGTACCTATTATGTGAAAACTGTAACACATAAAATCCAGGCCGGTGAGTACAAGCAGAACTTTACCCTGACACGTGATGGTACAGGTGCACTGCTGCCCGTCGTGTCCAATCCGGTTTGCGTATGACCGATAACGATCAATTCTGTCCCTCAGCTATATACGGAAAACACCGTGGCAAGGTCGAGAATAATATCGACCCATTGCAATTGGGCAGGGTGCAGGTCAGTGTCCCTACTGTTTTGGGCGAGGGGCGCATGAGTTGGGCCATGCCATGCAGTCCTTACGCCGGTTCCGGGGTCGGCTTGTTTTTGGTGCCACCGATAGGGGCCAATGTATGGGTCGAATTCGAAGCAGGGGACCCGGACTATCCTATCTTGAGCGGTTGTTTCTGGGGCCAGGGCGAAATGCCGGCCTTACCCGCCGTACCGACGACAAAGGTTTTAAAGACCGATGGCATCACCCTGACCGTCAATGATCTACCCGGTGCAGGTGGCTTCAAACTTGAAGTCGGCCCTCCTGTCGCGGCGGTACCAATGACACTGGAATTTAACGGCGCAAATGGCATCTCGATCACCCAGGGCGCGGCCAGCGTTGCACTTGATCCAGTAAAAGTGACCGTAAACAACGGTGCGCTTGAGGTGATGTGATGCCTGGTTTCATTCTTCATCAAGGTGCCACGGTCCTTTGTATGCATGGCGGTATGGCACAGCCAACAACACCCAATCCGCGGGTGAAGGTCAGTGGTCAACCTGTCGTGACACAACCCCCACCTTATACGCTAGCGGGCTGTCCCTTTGTTACTCCCGGTGGCACACCACAACCGTGTGTTACGGCACAATGGGTAATGGCAGCAATTCGCGTCAAGGCCAACGGGATGCCCGTGCTGCTACAGGACAGTCAGGCAGTCTGTGCCCCCAACGGTACCGGCGTAAATATCGTAATAACGCAGGTAAGAGTACAGGCAAGCTGATGCAAATCGATTTTCCACTCCATATCGGCAGACTCAAACGCACTGCGACAACGGATTACGAAGAACATATTCGCGATTTAATCGAGCAGCTGTTGTTTACCAATCCCGGCGAGCGTGTCAATCGACCGGATTTTGGCAGCGGCCTGATGCAACTGGTGTTTGCCGGCAATGGGCCGCAGCTTGCCAGTGCCACCCAGCTCATGGTGCAGGGGGCATTACAGAAGTACCTGGGTGAACTGATTTCTGTCGACGCCGTTGATGTACAAAGTGAAGATGCGATCTTAAGGATAACGGTACAGTACCGGATACGCCCCAGTGAGCAACAACAAATCGCTCAATTTGAACGTCAGTTCTAAATATGAAACTCCAATACCACTGTAAAAATACCCGACGGCGACAACTGGTACAGAGTTCCGGCACGCCGCTCAACGGCATTGATTATCTCGAGGTGGTCGATCCCGGTCCAAGTGCGCCACCCGAAGATCGGCAGCAGGTTTTACAACTGTATTTCATTAAGGAAGACAGTCTGGGCACACTGGGTGTCGATAATTTTCTGCTCGAAGGCGGAGTCAGGATACAGGGTATCCAAATCCTTGATGTCGATATCGACGGGGCAGACGCCAGTTTGCTGTTGCTGACACTCGATCATTGGGGTGACTTCTCGAATTATCGTCTGCGACTGGTGCACAGTGATGACCCGGATGAGGTACCGGCTGGATTCGATCCGGTACTTGCCGAAGTGGAGTTCTCGTTCAAGGTCCAGTGCCCGAGCGAGTTCGATTGCCCAAGCAAGCCCGAGTGCCAGGAACAACTTCTGCCTGCCCCCGAGCTCGATTATCTTGCCAAGGACTATGCCAGTTTCCGACAGCTCATGCTGGACCGTCTTGCAGTTACACTACCCGATTGGCAGGAACGCAATCCTGCGGATATCGGCATTACCATTGTCGAGACCCTCGCCTATGCAGCGGACTATGCCAGCTATGCGCAGGATGCGACTTTAACAGAGAGTTACCTGGATACGGCTCGCCGGCGTAGTTCAGTCAGGCGCCATGGACGCTTACTGGATTATTACCTGCATGAGGGTTGCAATGCCCGCTGCTGGATCGTCCTGCAAGTGGCCGTTGACTTGTCACCCGTGCCGCCGGAGACCTCGGTACTGCCTGCCGGTACTGCTCTGTTTAGCAATGCGACCAGTGGTGCTGTGATCAATCCGGCAGAAGCGGATGAAATCCTCGAAGAAAAAAAACCTGTCGTATTCGAGACCATGCATTCGATACAAGACCTCAGGACTGCCCGCAATGAAATGCTGTTTTATACCTGGGGGGATGATCGTTGTTGTTTGCCAAAAGGGGCGACACGCGCCTGGCTACATGATAGTGCATTGAACCTGGGCCTGAGCAAAGGTGATGTGATTGTCTTTGAAGAGGTCCTCGGTCCGCAAAGCGGTCTACCGGCAGATGCCGATCCACAACATCGCCATGCCGTCAGGCTCATCGCTGATCCGGTAGAGAAGATTGATCCACTCAATGGTGAAGTGGTGGTGGAGATTCAGTGGTTTAATGAAGATGCCTTGCCGTTTCCACTCTGTCTGTGGGAACTGGATGATGGGGAGGGGGGTGTCCAGTATGTCAGCGTGGCGCGCGGTAATGTGGTATTGGCCGATCACGGACGCAGTTTTTCCTTTTTTGATATCAGCGCCGCTTCCATCAACCAGGATCGTGGCCTGCTTCCCTACATTGTGCCGACAGAGGATTTCTACCGACCCAGGCTGACGCAAACGGATATTACCTATCAGTCTGATTATTCCGACAGTGCGACTCGTAAACAGGCAGCAAGTTATGTCCTGCAACAAGACCCGGCCAATGCCCTGGCAGCAGTCAATCTTCACGATGGCACGGAGACCTGGTTTCCCAAATGGGACCTGTTAAACAGTCATCGTTTTGCCAACGAATTTGTTGTCGAGATGGACGAGGATCGTCGTGCCTACCTGCGTTTCGGTGATGATGTCATGGGCAAGTTGCCCTCAGCCGGTAATGAATTCAGGGCTCGCTATCGTGTCGGCAATGGTCGAGCAGGTAATGTCGGGGCAGAATCCATCAGCCATATCATCACCAATCTTTCGGATATTACCCTTATCCGTAATCCTCTGCCCGCTGTCGGTGGAAGCGATCCGGAACCTCTGAGACAGGCGCGTATTTACGCACCGCAGAGTTTTCGCAGCCAACGCCGGGCCGTTACCGAAGAGGATTATGCCGAGGTTAGCCAATCACATCCGGAAGTCCAGCGTGCCGTCGCAACACGTCGCTGGACCGGCAGCTGGTACACTATGTTTATCACGGTTGATCGAATAAATGGCTTACCGATCGATTATGAGTTTGAGCAACGCCTGCGGCAATACATCGAGGCCTATCGACTGGCCGGGCATGACCTCGAAGTCGATGTCCCAAGGTTTATTCCGTTGGATATCGCCATGAGTGTTTGTGTCAAGCCGGGTTATTACATAGCGGATGTCAAACTGGCTTTGCTGGAAATCTTTAGCAGTAAAACTTTGCATGATGGTCGTAACGGCTTTTTCCATGCGGACAACTTCACCTTTGGTCAACCCTTTTATCTGAGTCATTTGATCTCGACGGTCATGGCCGTGCCCGGCGTGAAGTGGGTCGATATCGAAGAGTCATATGAAAAACCCTTGCATCTATTCCAGCGCTGGGGGGAAGTCAAGGATGACTATGTGGGCCAGGGCTATATCGGCATGGACCGGCTTGAAATTGCCCGGCTGGATAATGATCCCAATCAACCTGAAAACGGTCGCATCGAGTTTTATATGATGGGTGGTGTATGAGTGACGGTATAGACGATAAACTGGACAACTGCGGTTGCTGCGGCGAGTTCGAGCCGGAAGCGGAACGCTATAATCGTCCGGGTCTGGATGAGATCGAATACCGTATTGGTCGCTATGGCAATTTTCTTACTGCCATGCTGGAACGATTACCGAAAGAGAGTATTGCTGAGGAAGGTTCCAGCCTGATCCGCCGGCCCTTATATCATCTTGCCACGCGGGCCAGTGACGATCCGATTATCGCCATTCTGGATAGTTGGGCCTGTAGCCTGGATGTGTTGAGTTTTTATTCTGAACGGGGCGTCAATGAGGCGTTTTTACGCACTGCCACCGAACGTCGCTCGGTACTCGAGTTGGCGCGCGCCATCGGCTATGAGCTTAAACCCGGGGTAGCCGCCAGTGCCTATCTACAATTGACAGTTGAAGACAGGGATGATCCATTTCGTACGGCCACGGTCGCCGAGGGTACACAGGTAATGAGCGTCCCGATCGATGGCGGGTTGCCGCAAATCTTCGAGACCATGGCTGAAATCGAAGCACGGGCCGAATGGAATGCCATGCAGGCACGCTTGGGTTTGTCCCAGCACCTGGCTATCTATAAAGCCACGGGCGAAGATACCAATAATGGCAAACTCTATTTGCTGGATATGGATGGCAGCCTGGATCTGCAAGCAGGTGATGATGATGTCATCACGATTAACGATGCGAACAAGGCCAATCTTCATTTATTGAACACCAGCCTGAGCTTGTCGGATTACCTTGCCGATTCCAGCAGCGGCAATATTTTTGCGCTTGCCGTACAACAGATCTTTCTGGCCGGGATTAGCCATCGTATCAACGTCAATGACTATATGGTGTTGGTGGGAGAAAACAGTGACGCCGAGACCTATGCAGTGCCCTATACCGTCGACTCCGTCAGCGTCGAAAGTGAAAAAGGCTATACCCGGATTGAACTGAATATCACCGGCGTCGCGAAAAAGAAAACCACCTTTAGCATGCCTTCACTGAGCGCGGGTAAATTGACCGCCTCCACCCTGTCCTTCAGTGCAAGCAGTGTCGCTGGGGCCGTATTGGGTTCAGTCTGGAGCCAGAGCAGCTTCGGCGTGATGATGAGCATCAACAACTGGCAGGGCAAGGACCTGAAGCTCTTGTTGAAAAAACAGTTTGCGCAACCGGCCCTGGGCAAAGCAGAAAACGGCATATTTATCCTGCGGCAGAAGGTCGGTTTCTTTGGGCATAATGCACCATTTTATGAAAGTGTTACCGTACCTGAAGATTCTACGCTGCCTACCGTCTATCCAACTAACTGGGACGATGTTAATGGTGCTGGTGCGGGTACAGAACCCATTAGTATCTGGAAGGACCCGAATCATTCCACTCCCCCCGATTATTCACCACATGATGTCTATCTCGAACGGGATGTGGAGGGCATCACGCCGGATAGTTGGGCTGTGTTTATTAAATCGAACAGTACTTCACCCACAGTCTATCGAGTCAGTCAGGTCGACACCGAATCCCGCACCGGTTTTGCCCTGTCGGGCAAGTTAACCGGTCTCACATTAGAATCACCATCGGGTGGCAGTCTGACTAAACATGAAAGTCTGAAGTTTCGTAATACCTCAGCCTATGTGCAAAGCGAACGGCTTGGGGTGGGTGAACTGCCGGTACCGGATGTGGTTTATAAGGATGAAACCGAATTGATGCTGAATGAACTGGTGTTGGATTTGACGGTCGGGCAAAGCGTTGTGGTGTCGGGCGATCGCCATGATGCACCCGGTGTCACCGGTACGGAGCTGAAGGTATTGAAAGAGATCGCACATTATGGCGGTTTCACGGTGCTTGAGTTTGAATCAGGCTTTGAGTATGACTACCTGCGCAAGAGCATGCAGGTCAATGCCAACGTAGTACTGGCAACCCATGGTGAGAGCCTTGAACAACCACTGGGTAATGGTGATGCGGCCCAGGCCAACCAGCAATTCAAACTGAACAAGACACCTTTGACCTATGTCTCATCCAGTTCAGCCTCGGGCACCGATAGCAGCCTGCTGGTGCGCGTCAATGATATCCAGTGGGATGAAACCACCTCCCTGCATGACAAGACCGGCTCCGACAAAGATTATTTAGTGCGCCTGGATGATGACGGTGTGCCGCATATTATTTTCGGTGACGGTGAACGTGGTGCTCGCCTGCCGACAGGTGAAATGAATATCACCGCCAGCTATCGTGCCGGTATCGGCGTGGAAGGTGAGGTGGCTGAGAATACACTTACCCTGTTAAAGACCCGCCCCCTGGGCGTCGCCGCGGTAACCAACCCCCTGGCCGCCAGCGGTGCAGAGGATCCGGAACAACTGGATTCGGCCCGGCAGAACGCACCACTCACGGTGCGCACCCTGGATCGGGTCGTGTCCCTGAGTGACTATGCCGATTACGCCAATGCCTTTGCCGGCATCGGCAAGGCGCAGGCGGTGGCCATCTGGGACGGGGAAGCACACCTGGTGTACCTGACAGTTGCCTCATCCAGCGGTAAGACCATCACCCATACCGATGCGGTGTATAACAACCTGCTCGATTCCATTCAGCAGGCAAGAGACCCCTCGGTCGATCTGATCCTGGCCGGTTATGGCAAACCCAGTTTCAAACAACTCTATTTTAATCTGAGTGCCAGTGTGGCAATTGATTCACATTATATTGCCGAAAATGTGTTGGAGGATATGCGCCAGGCCCTGCTCGATTTCTTCAGCTTTGATAAGCGGGCCTTTGGACAAGTCGTTACCTCCGCTGAAGTCCTGGCGCTCATGCAGGCCATCGAGGGTGTGATCTATATCGACCTGGACAAGCTCTATATCGTAGATGGTAGTGGGGTCGGTACGGAAAGCCTGTTGAGTGTCCTGCCTTGTCGCAGTGCACGCTGGAATAGTATCGCCAAGAGTGTCGATGATAGCGAACTCCTGTTAATCAACCAGGCGGGTATTAGCCTGACGGAGGCCGGTAGTGAGTGAGGCCAGACAAAGCCTGTTCGAATTACTGCCGGCCTTTCATCGCATCAAGGATGCCGAAGGTGACGGTTCCCTGCAGGCCCTCATGGCCATTCTGGATCAGCAGCTGGATGTGGTCGAAGATGATATCCGCCAGATGTATAACGACTGGTTCATTGAGACCTGCGATGAATGGCTGGTGCCCTACATCGGTGATCTATTGGATGTCCGCGGTTTGCAGACCTACGGTACGGATGCCTTTAGCCTGCGTGCCTATGTGGCGAACACCCTGGCGTATCGTCGCAGGAAGGGGACGGCTTCCGTACTGGAACAACTTGCCCGGGATGTCACGGGCTGGCCCGCGCGTGTGGTGGAGTATTTTCAGATACTCGAGACCACGCAATACCTTAACCATCTGCGACCGCAAAATCTGGCCGTGCCTGATTTGCGCGACACCGCACAGTTGGAATATATCGATACGGCATTTGATCGCGCCGCGCATACCGCCGATGTGCGGCATATCGATATCGGTCGCGGTAAACATAATATTCCCAACATCGGTATCCACCTGTGGCGTTTACAAAGCTATTTTATTCAGGAAGTAACGGCCGGTGTCCATAGTGCTACCGATGGTCGTTTCTATTTTAATCCACTCATTACTGACTTAAGCTTGTTTAATCGACCCCAAACCGAAACCGATATCGCCCACCTGGCTGAAGAGATCAACCTGCCCGGCGTCTTGCGCCGCCGCCCGCTGTATGATGACTTAAATGCATTAAGAGCAGGTGATGATGAAGGCGGCCGATATTTCAGTGAACAGCAGGTACTGGCGGTGATTGCTGACGGTGTCAGCATTCCACCGGAAAGGATCTATATCTGTGATCTGAGTGACTATGATGATGGCGGCATCATGCCATGGCGACGGCCGCCCCCAGCGGGTGTGGAGGGCATCAATGTTGCTGTTGATCCGGCGCTCGGGCGCCTGTCCTTCGTCGATACTGAAATCCCAAGCGAGGTCCTTGTCAGTTATGCCTATGGCTTTAGTGATGATGTCGGCGGTGGACCGTACTATCGGCGTGATTCCGTGCAGGCCTGGCTCGATCGTTTCCAGCCGGAGGTACTCACCCCTGATTACGAAGTGTGGCAAATCGGGGTAAGCAAGGACACCACACTGCATACCCTGCCGACGGTTCACAGCCCGGTTGTCGGTACGCTGCAAGAGGCCATTGCGGCCTGGAACAGCTTTAGTGCCGGTGCCGATAATGCCTTTGGTGTCATCAGCATTATGGATAATGCGAGTTATGTGGAAGACCTGTCCGTTGTCGGCGCGCGGATAGTTTTACCCGACAATAGCAAACTGGCCATTGTCGCCGCCGCCTGGCCCGATGATGGTGAAATGATCGATGGCGTGGTGCACCGGCCGCGGGGTCGTATCGTTGCACAGAATTTGCGTCCCCACATCCATGCCGATTTTCATGTCGAGGGAAATTCCGATGACAGTGAATTAATTCTGGATGGCCTGCTAGTGGAAGGCCAGCTTGTGATTAATCCCGGCGATCTGGGTCGCTTGCAAATATCCCATTGCACACTGGGCGCTACGGCCGCCGGCTTGACTGCGGCCATTGACCTGTTACCCCCGGTTGGCGATGAACCGGAAGAACAGGTGGTCGACAATCTGAACCTCGTCATCGAAATCGATCACAGTATCCTTGGCCCGCTTGAGTTTTCACAGACCTTGTTAGGTCTGACCATCAAGGACTGTATTGTCAATGAAGATCAAACGGCGGGACTCTCCGGTACGGGTATCACGGCGATCGATACGGTCGATACCGATGGGATCATTCAGCGTTGTACCATCTATGGCACGGTAAGCCTGCGGACCCTGTCTGCGGAGAACTGTATTTTCACCGGCGAGTTGGATATCGCCCGACGGCAACAGGGTTGCCTGCGCTTTTGTTATGTGCCCATTCTATCCCGGACGCCACGGCGTTACCGTTGCCAGCCGGATTATGCGCTGATCCTGTTGGCAAAAAGCGACAGCCTTGAATCAGTCAGCGATCTGTCCAGCGAACAACGCTTAAGCGTGACCGCCAGGGTGCGGCCGCTATTTAGCTCCAGCCGTTATGGTGAAGCCGATTTTTCGCAACTGGCCAGGCGTTGCGCCACAGAAATTTATCGGGGTGGTGAAGACGGTGCCGAGATGGGTGTGTTTTATTCCCTTAAGCAACCACAACGTGAAGCCAATCTGCACATTGCACTCAACGAATACTTACGCTTCGGTCTCGAGGCGGGAATCTTTTTTACTACCTAGGATGCCACCAGGAAGTTACCTGCGGGAGGAATGATCATGAAAGGCGACTATACGCGTTTTACATTCAAACCAGAGAAACATTATAGTGCCGTGCGTCGACAGCAAGGCCGGGTGGATGTTGATGCCGACTGGAATGAGTATGTGGATATCCTCGCCCACCTTAACCGCACGGAAGTGGTTGATGTCATTGGTCACAGTGGGGTACCCGAGGACTCCGATGGCTTCAAGGTGGGTGTGCTGGATCCGGATATGTCCGGGACCGGTGTTGACCTGACACTTTCCCCGGGCCGGATCTACGTCGAAGGTATCCTCTGTGAACATGAAGGCGATCTGCTTGTTACCAGCTTGGAGGGTGAAGGGAGTGAGACAGATGCTGTTTTGGGTGATGTTTCCATTTGGATTATTACCGCCGGACTCGTCCCCCGGACGAGACAATGGGTGAGGATCGAAGGCGGGCTGGACGACGGAAAATATGTTCAGGTCCAGGTGACAGAAGACGGCCCAGAAGCGGATCCACGACAACGTATTAAATTTTTGACCAGTGATGTCGCTGCTGCGCCGGATAGCGTCATGACAGTCCGTCCGATCACCACCTATGGCAGTCAGCCATACTATCCCGTTGACCCGGATGAGACACTTGCTGATGGTGACTACCTTGCCTACCTGGATGTCTGGGAAAGACATATCACCGCGCTGGATGATCCGGCAATTCGTGAAGTGGCCCTGGGCGGGCCGGATACCGCCACCCGCAGCCAGACGATCTGGCAGCTCAAGCTGCAGGGGGACATCGGTAGCGATCCTGTCTGTGCCGACTTTGAGGGTTGGGCCCCCGATGGTGGCGCGACCAAGATTATGCTGGCCGCCCGTGCACAACCGGGTGAAGCTGATACCGATCCGTGTATTGTCACCGCCGGTGCCGGCTATCGACGCCTGGAAAACCAGCTTTATCGCGTCGAAATTCACGATGACGGGGTGGACAGTGGCACACCGACCTATAAGTGGTCGCGGGAAAACGGCAGTATTGTCGCCCGCCTGTTATCCAGCAGCGATGGCAAGTTGACCGTCACTCACCCGCGCAAGGATTCCATAAACCGCTTTGCGACCAATGACTGGGTGGAGGTGCTCACTGAAGAGATGGTCCTGCGCGGTGAACCTGGACCGTTTGTGCGTCTCGGGGAGGTCAATGACAATGAATTGAATATTGCAGAAATCGATGGCGGACCTGATCTGCCAGAGACAGGCTTCATCCGTCGCTGGGAAGGCGGCCGGCCGGTTGAAGTGACCACGGGTGACTGGTTGCCACTGGAATCCGGTGTGGAGGTTCGTTTTGCCAGTGGTCTCATGCATAGCGGTGATTACTGGACGATCCCCGCGCGGACTATTTCCCATTCGGTGGAATGGCCGGTGGATGAATCATCTGCCGAACCACTGGATAAAATACCCGAAGGTATTATTCATCATTATAGCCCGCTGGCGCTGGTCAATCTGTCAGGTGGCGACTGGTCGGTGCTACATGACTGCCGTGACCTTTTTCCACCCTTGACCGATCTGCCACTGGGTGGCTGTTGTTTACGGGTTGATCCCGATGATGATTTACAACAGGCGGTTGATCGGCTCATTGCCGAAGGGGGCGGGTGTATTTGCCTTGGCAAAGGGGTGCATGTGATCGATGGACCACTCAATATTTTTAACGCCAGTAACCTGCATATCCATGGGGAGAGCAACGCCACGGTTCTGGTTTTGCGGGGTTTGAATGAGATGGGCATGGGCGGCGTCTCGCTGGTGGGAAGCCGTAATGTCAGTTTGCAAGGCATGACCATCATCGGTCAGGACACCCAGGCAGTGGTCTGGGCCTTGTATAGTCCATATCTGACCATCAAAAATGAGGGTCTCATGCTAAAGGACCTGACAGTGATCAATCTGACCCAATCACCAGCGGAGGCGACCACACTGATCAATGCTGCCGTGCGCCTCTCCAATGTCGAGCATGTCGTGATCGAACATTCAATTCTGCTGGCCGAGATTGGCATTGTCGGCCAGTTCAGTGACTGGTTGCCCCTACCTTACAAGGATATGCCGGGCAGGGACGATTATGGAGAAGGTGTTGTCAGTCTCAATGTAAGACAAACACAGATCCGCTATCAACAGGCAGGCATCTGGTCGTTGAAAAACCGCGACGGTCTGGTCCAGGCTTGTCATATCGCCCCGCTGCTTGAAACACACATGGCCGCGATCATTGATCTAATGGATGATTTGGAAGCAGCGAACTTCAGTCCACGCCTGGCGGCCCGTGTCGCCGCCGCGCTGGAGACGACCACTGAGAGCGAAAGAGGGGTTGCGATCTCGGCGTATAATTGGAGTGACAGCCGGATTGAGGATTGTCACCTGGCCGGCGCCTATGGCACGGCGATCTGGTGGTGGTTCCGGGGTGAGGCCACGGGCAATACCATCAAGGGTAAAGAGATCGGCCTGTATGCCGTCTGGTTACACGATGCCACCTGGCAGGGCAATCGCATCGAATCCAGCGAGGGGGTCGGACTGGCTTATGTCGGCTGCTATCGCGCCCGGATCAGTGATAATCATGTCAGGGCCGCGGCCGGGCTGATCAATATTGCTACGGCGCAGATGTTTGTTCAACTGGCGGAATATATCAAAGAGGTTGCTCAAATTTATTCCGTCTATGCCGGAGAAACCGGGGAAGAGGAAGAGATACCACCGGAATGGTTAGAGCTGCTGGCCCTGTATGTCTTGTTACGGGAATTCTTCCGCTATACCCGGCTGTATCAAACCCTAGACGAACTCCGGCCCTTGCTCGGAGGCATGGACCCGGTATTCTTTATCAGCTCTCTCATGTATTACTATTTGCTAGAACCGGATAACGAGCTTGACTGGTCCGCGCCGATGATCGACCTGCGTTTTAAAGAGAATGATGTGGCCGGCACAGCATTCGCGGTGAGTCTCGACAATATGTTCATGCTCGGCGGGGCGAATCTTGTACATAATCGTTTACAGTCACTCGCCGGGCAGGCCCTGGCGTTGAATGCCAGCCTGCTTACCGCCCATCCCCAATTTTTGGTTTATGGCTGGCGTTTTTTAATGCAACTGCTGATTAACTCCATACTGCCCGCTATCATCAGCGGCATAGCCGACAATCCGGATATGTCGGATGAAGAAAAAGCGGCCTGGGGTGGGTTCTTTACCGGCCTGCTGGAACGCTTTGTCGAATGGTCTGTCGCCTCCGAAGCATTTCTTGAGGCGGATAATCGCATCGAATCCAACAACCTGCGCAGTTATAACACCGCCATTGAATCCAATCTGTGGGGGATCTCGGTGCAGGATAATCATATTACCTTGCAGGAACATGACACCTCCAATGCAGAAAGCGCTGCTGCTGCGGCGGAACTTGCCGCCACGGCGGAAATGGCAGCGCTCGCCTATGCGATGCGCGACGCTTCCCGACATAATATCTACCGGGCGACGCGAAGCCTGAACAGTGAGCACGTGCTGGCCGATCGCACCGCCCGGGCCAATGCCGCCAATGCGGTGTTTGCCGTTGCCAGTGGCAACCGTTCGCAGGCAGTGAAGGAGGCCGGGACCGCACTCGCCAACGCACTCAATTCGGGTTCCGCCGCTGACGTGGCAGCGGCAGTCGAGGACTTTGCTTATGAACTGGCCAGACTGGTGGACAGTTACGGCGTCTGGATCAAGGCACCGGGTTGTCAGGTCCGGCACAACCATGTGCTGGTCCCCGACGATATCGCCGAGGACAATCGCGGTCGCGGCGGCATCCGGGTCTCCAATGACGCGGACGAAGAGAACAGTGATGCCTTGGTATTCATGGCCATGCTGATGTCCACTATGGAAATAGACCCCTTGTTGGGCATCAGTGAAACCCTGATTGAGGGCAATGAAGTAATCGGTGGCATGGGTCACGGCGTGCATATCCAGGCACCGATACAACTATCAGAACAATTTAATCTTGGCTATGTCAACCTGAAGGTCCAAAAGAATGAAATCGTCGGCATGGCCGGGGCCGGCATAAACATCGACAATGAAAACCTTGCCGTGGGGGTTGATATCGACAACAACAAGATCGGCTGGTGCAGCACCCAGCCCGAGTTGGCCGGGCTCACCAATGAGGATGGTGGTATTGTCGTCGAGAATGCCGCCCTGTGCCGTATTACGAATAATCGTATCAAGCACTGTGGCATTGGCCAGCAAGAGTTTGACGTCTTTGGCATGAGTCTGGAGGCGATCTATGGCCTAACCCTGCACGGCAATTACCTGATGGCCAACGGCGGTGAGCAGCGTGATCTGAATAACGGCGGTATCAGCATGACGGATATATTCGGCGACATTGCCTTAACGGATAACCAGATCCTCTATGCCAATGGTATCGCCCTGATATGGAATAACAGTGAAGATAATGCCAATGAGCCGCCATTGCCATTCGATCTGTTTATGAATCTGAATTTATACGTCGGCGGTGAAGACTCATTGAACAACCCTGTGATCAACGAGGCGGAAATGCGCCTAAGCCGGGCCGTGTTTGAGGGTAACCAAATCAAGATGCGCGATGAGAATGCCGTGCAGGCCTTCAGCCTGTTCAATCTTGATCAACTGATCTTTACGGATAACAATTGCAAGGGCCAGTCTTCGCAATCCATTGGCAGCCTGACCAACATCCGCAAGGCGCTGGTGTTTAATAACAATGTGTTTGAAAACGCCTACGCCTCGGATTCCAACAGCTCTGTGATTATCTGTAAGGCACAGGGCGGCACGGTCATGGGGAATGTCAGCAACCGACCGATATCGGTGTATTTTTCCGACAATATGACCATAACCAATAATGTCGTATTGAATTACTAGCAAGAGAGGGCAAAACGATGGCCGAGCAAACCAAACAATCCAGAACCCTTCTGTCAGTGTTGCCGACTGATGAGTTTGTGTCCGCCCTAGTCAGTGACTTGCGAAGAGTGACCGACCTGGCGGGAGAAATGAGCGAACAAATCGCCAAGAGGCAACTCCCGACGAGACCGGCTACGCCCTTACCCGAAATGAGCAAGATGAAAGACAAATTAACGACCGCGATCGAACAAACCGGCAGTGAGATGCGCGAAAAGACCAAACAGCGTTCCGAGGTTCTGCAACGCAATGTCGAACTCAGGCAAAAACGCCTGGAGGCCTACGCCAAGCGGAAACGACCCGTGGTGACGGCCAAAGGTGATAAATTCGTCGTTGGCGGACAGGTTGTGGACAAGGCAAGCGGCAGGGGCATACCCAATCTCAGTGTCAAGGCCATTGACAAGGACAGGAAATATGACGACCTGCTGGGCGCCACCCAGACCGATGCGCTGGGGTACTACCGCATTGAATACAGTGAGGCGGATTTCAAGGATATCGCCGACAAAACACCGGAAACCTTTATTGAGGTGTTGGATGACAAGCAACAGGTGCTGTATCGTTCCACCCAGAGCTTTATCCAGAAGGCCGGCAAGACAGAGAAAATCGATGCCCAAATCGACGGCAGTAAAGTCGCGGATAAACTGGCCCTGGGCCAGAACGTTAATCATTTTGTTGACCAGCGACTGGACAGGTTTGAACACAAACGCCAGGTGATGGAAGGACGCAAAAAGATCGCAACAGAAAAAATTCGTCCCGCAGTGCGACAAAAAATCAAACCGGGTCTGAAAATGGCGGTGCCCCGCGCCAAAGCGGTCGAAAAAGCCGCGCCAGCAGCCAAACAGGCGGCAACAACTTTCCCAGTGGAAGAAGCACAAGTCAAGGAAGCACCACCACCCGTCACAAAAGCGGTGATCGAGGAAAAAAAACCACTTGCCAAAAAGGCGGCCAAGAAAACCACCAAAAAGGCAAGCAAAAAAACCACCAGCAAAAAGCCTTCCAAAAAGAAAAAATGACTTAGCGTCCAATAACTGTGGATTGGCTTTGTCCAATGCCTGACTCAATCAGCCCACTGAGGCTTACTATTACGATAAACAAGGATCATGTCCCGGGAAGCAACACAAACTATCGCTCAGCCCGCTCCTGTCCGGGCTGTAAAACCACCCGTCCATCAACCCCTCCTGGAAAACAAACCCCTGCGTGACGGTCCCGGCCTGACCGCGGGTATCAATAGACTTTCCCCCTTCACACCTCCGCTTATCCAGCCGAAGCTCAAGATCGGTGCCCCCAACGACAAATACGAACAGGAAGCCGATAGGGTCGCCGAGCAGGTGATGCGCATGCCTGAGCCAATGGTACAACGCCAGGCAGAGGAAGAAGAGGAAGAAGAACCGATCCAGACCAAACCCCTCGCCAACACCGTTACGCCTCTGGTCCAGCGTCAACCTGAGCCCGAAGAAGAGGAAGAAGCGGAGCCAGAATGGGAAAGAAAAAGTGAACCGGAAGAAGCATATCCTATCCTGGAATCCGTCCCCACCCGGGATGCGGGTGAATTGGGTGAGGAGGAAGAGGAAGCGGTCCAGACCAAATCCATTTCCGACAAATCGGCAGCAGTGACTGCTGGATTGCAAAGCCGGATTCAATCCCTAAAAGGTGGCGGACAACCTTTGCCTAAATCTGAACGAGCATTTTTTGAACCACGCTTCGGAGCGGACTTCAGTCATGTGCGTATCCACAATGACTCAACAGCAACTAAAATGGCGCGGTCAATCAATTCCCGGGCTTTTACAATAGGGCGCGATGTTGTGTTCGGTGCTGGACAGTACTCGCCTGATACAGTTACAGGGAAACGTTTGCTGGCGCACGAGTTGACGCATGTGGTGCAACAAAATAGGGCAATGCCCCATTGTTCAGTGGTTCAACGACGTGAGAAAGGTCGATTGAGGGATTATTTAGAAAAACCACCTATAAGATACAAAAAAACACATTGGCTTAAAGACCGCATAAATTTTATGGTAATATACTCCCAATCTATTTTAGCTGCAAAAATTTATCAACAACTTATACACCAATATAGCAAGCTCAATAGGATTAAAAAGAGTCTTAGACCTCCAATACCAAGATACCCCTGGTTAAGATACCCCGTTCATCCTAAAGCGCGATACCAGTATCTTGTTACTCAATTTCGAATAGCCCAGTTACGAAAGCGATTAAGCTTTCTTCAAAGAGTAGTAAATATTTTATTAAAACAACTAAAAGGAAAAATGTTACAACGGGTATTAACTGAGGGTTATGGACTTGAAGAAGGCAGTAATTTGTGGCGACAATGGTATTATTTTCGCGTTGTAACACAACGAAGTGGAGGTAAATATTTCTTAAGGATATTAATGCGAAAAGGAGGACTGAAAAAAGAAATACAGAAATATCTTGCTCATGTTTACATGAAAGGCTTACATACCGAAACTGCCTATTTTATATTAAATGAAGTAATGCCAAGGTTGGCCGAGGAACGAAGCGAAGAGCAAATTATATAAAAGGGGTCTGTAAAAAGGGGGGTGACAAATGATAATCATTACTTGTTACGAGAGATACATCAAGTTGCGTTATGTGAGAAATTGGTCAGCCAAACAGAGCACACATGACGGAGGAAGAAATAGAAGAAATAGTAGAAGAAATAGGAAGAAATAGAAGAAATAGGGTCAAGAAGAAATAGGGTCAAGAAGAAATAGAAGAAATAAAGAAATAGAAAGAAATAGGGTCAGACTCGAATAGAAAGAAATAGCAAGAAATAGGGTCAGACTCGAATTAATTGAGAAGAAATAGGGTCAGCGAAGAAATAGCATAGAAGAAATAGGGTCAGACTCGAATTAATTGGCTGATGACGATATGATAATGCCATTCAGTATAGGAGGAGCCGGATGGCGCGTCTGCCTCGTTACTTTGTTGAAGGACAACCTCAACACCTTATCCAGCGCGGCAATAACCGTGAGCCGATCTTTGCTGGGGACGATGACTACTTGTTTTATCTCGAGTGTCTGCAGGAAGCGGCGGAGCGCCATGGTTGTGCGATCCATGCCTATGTCCTGATGACCAATCATGTTCACCTGTTAGCCACGCCGGAAACCGAACAAAGTCTCCCCAAAACCCTGCAATCCGTAGGACGGCGTTACGTCCAATATTTTAACTACACCTACGACCGCACGGGGACCCTGTGGGAAGGACGCTACAAGGCAACGCTCATAGACAGCGAGCGTTACTTGTTAACCTGCATGCGCTACATCGAACTTAATCCGGTACGTGCCGGAATGGTCAACCATCCTGGTGACTATCCTTGGTCCAGCTACCAATACAATGCATGGGGTGATGAAAATCCACTGGTGACCCCGCATTCACTTTACCGACGTCTTGATCGCAACACCGACGCCCGGCGGTCAGTTTACCGCCAACTGTTTCGAGCGCAACTAGCCAAAGCGGATGTCGATGCCATTCGGGAGGCGACCAACAAGGCATGGGTGTTGGGGAATGACCATTTTCGTAAAAAGATCGAAGCATTGTCAGGGCGCCGCGCCTCACAGCAGGCTCGAGGCCGACCGCGTAAGGATGCTAGTGATGCTAAATAATACGAGTCTGACCCTGAGGGATCCCTGAGGGATCCTTGCTCGTTACCTCCATGTGCGCGGGGTAACCAGCGTTCCTGCCGCAACGGCATAGTGATGTCAGAAACAATACGCAGCAATTGATTGTAGCTGTTAATCTATCTCAATCAGGAGGGGACTACCATGAGGTATTTCATCAAGCAACTCATCATACTGACAGCCCTAGTGGGCGTCATTCTCGCGGCAGGCTGCGCTCGACCCGGAGATAAAATCGTGCGAGGTTACTTTGGTCTCGGCGATCACGAGAGAGTGGTACATGTTACCAGCAATGAAGACTTTCACCTGAATATATGGGCCAGAAACGTTGAAACCTCGCGGGGTGGCGTTCAGATAACAACGCCTGCGAGTCAGTTTAGAGGGAGTGGTTCATCCGGCCCGATGGATGGTTTGGTACTCGATGTCCCTGCCCAGACGGGTGTGGACCTCGGTAGTATAGGAGCGCAGGGTAGCGAGACCATTGATATCAGCAACGCGTTTGGTGCCAGAGTCACTGTATTCCTGACCGTCTCGACGGCTGATGGCGCAACAGTCGAGATGACCTGGGAGTAGAACGCAAGATATGGTCGCCTAACAAGCCCTTCGGGAATCGACAAAGGAACCATACAAGGGCTCAGATCCTTTTCCGCAACTATAAATAAACAAGGATCATGTCCCAGGAAACAACACACGTTACCGCCCAGCCCGCTCCTGCCCAGGGGGTAAAACGCTCCATCCCTCAACCCCTGCAGGAAAGTAAGCCCCTGCATGAAGGTCCCGGCCTGACCGAGGGCACGAAAAGACTTTCTCCTTTCACACCCCCGCTTATCCAGCCGAAACTCAAAATCGGTGCTCCCAACGACAAGTACGAACAGGAAGCCGACCGGGTGGCCGAGCAGGTGATGCGCATGCCAGAATCGGCAACTGTTCAGACCCAAACCAGCCCACCACAAATCCAGCGTCTCTGCCAGGAATGTGAAGAGGAGTTGCAACGTCAACCAGAAGAGGAGGAAGAGGAGGAAGAGGAAGAAGAGGAAGAAGAGGAAGAAGAGGAAGAAGAGGAGGAAGAGGAAGAAGAATTAGTGCAAACCAAACCAACTGCAGGTCGCACACCAAGCGTCAGCGCTGAAACAGCATCAGCGATCCGGTCACTCAAGGGCAGAGGTCAGCCACTGCCAGCCAGCGAACAGCATTTTTTTGAGTCAAGATTTAATAAGGATTTCAGCCGGGTTCGCATCCACTCAGATAACCGTGCATACCAGGCAGCACAAACAATACAGGCCCGGGCGTTTACACACGGAAGCGATATTGTGTTTAATCGGGGCGAGTATTCACCGGCAACGAAGAGTGGCCGCAGCTTGCTGGCTCATGAGCTAACACATGTTGTGCAACAAGGCAGGGCCGGGAAGTTGGGGGATAAAAGAGAGTCTCCGCCCTCCCGGCAAGCGGGTGGGGGGACTCCACCGATCGTTCAACCGATGTCCGCCGCACGGGATACTATTCAATGCCGGGTCATCAACTCACATGTGAGTTGCCGCAACACCGGGTTACACGGTGGTGTGCCGGGTGGCAGGCTCACGGGTGCGCAGGCGATAACGATCTTGCAGGCCGCCGACAATGAAGCCATCCGGCTGGGTCGTCGCGCAGAGCATATGCTGTTCCTACAGCGTATCACTTTCGGTACGGAACTCTACCATGCTGATCCGGTATTCGATGCGGCATTGGCCAACCGCTTTGGCTTGAGTGTCGCCAACCCTGCCCACCATAGACGGATCGCCATCATCGAGCGGGAATTCAAGGCGGTCACGGATTATCTGCAGAGTGGGTATCCCCGCTACACCTGTCGCGGTGCTAGTTGTGAGACGGATGACTGGGCTTATGCCCTCGTGCCAGGTAATCGACTGTACATGTGCAACCCGTTCTGGAATTCAGGTTCTGTGGCGCTTCAGGGTATTACCCTCCTGCACGAAGCCTTCCACCTGTGGTGGGACCAGGTGAGTGATGCAGGACCCGCTATGCACAATGCACATTGCTTCGAACAGTTTGCACTTGATCTGGCCGGGGTCCCAATCCCGGCCGGATTCGCCGGGTCTTGTGTGGTATAATTAAGCTGTATTTTTCTTTAAGTTAAGTCAAAGCAAGCATGCGGGATAGGTCTCGCAATTATGCATCACCCTTGGTTCATTGCACTTTATTTATCTGATTATCATGAAAAAACAACGGTGACATAAAATATTCATTCTTGGTCACGAGAGAGTTTATAAATAACCCTGTGTGAATAGTTGATTATCCAAGCTATCTCTAATAGGAATAGAAAACCGTGTTTAGCGCACCTATCAATTCCAAACAACAAAGAGGCTCTGCGTCAAGTAGTACTACACATTCTTGTTCCTCTTTATCATTGGCCAACCGTGCCCCTCTAGTTGCTGAATCACCAGCGCTTTCAAATATCATAAGCAGGCCTCTCATCCAAACCAAACTTAAAATAAGTTCTCCCAATGACAGGTACGAACAGGAAGCCGATCGCGTCGCCGCTCAGGTGATGCGCATGCCCGAGCCAAATGCGGTTCAAACGCAAACCGCAGCACCACAAATACAAAGACTCTGCCCGGAATGCGAAGAAGAGCTGCAGCGCCAACCGGAAAATGAGGAGGAAGAGGAAGAACTGATTCAACCAAAAAGCAATACTGCCATGGCGCCACAAGTCACTCTCGGAATAGCCCGTGATATCCATTCCTTAAAAGGTACAGGGCAACCACTGCCTGTGGCCGAACGCGCGTTTTTTGAGCCGCGTTTTGGAAGGGACTTCAGCAACGTGCGTGTGCATGCGGATAATCGTGCAGCACGTACTGCACGGGCTATCAATGCCCGCGCATTTACCCTTGGGCATGATGTTGTGTTCGGCGCCGGCGAGTTCCGGCCGCAGACGGGCGTGGGCCGGCGGCTCATGGCGCATGAGTTGACGCACACTATCCAGCAAGCCAATGTCGGTGCCAGTTTGCTACAACGTGAAGCAACACCGCCTCGGGCTATTGCTCCTGCGAGAGCGTACCGTGAGTACGTCGAGGAGGTCATCACGATGATGACTGAAGCCGCGGTTTTCTCCTATGCTGGTGGACTGGACAATGCCCGCATTCAGCGCTTACTTGAAAACTGGTTTCAAACCACGCAACGGGCGCTCGCATATATTCGCCAATACCTGGGGAATGACCGTGCACTTACGCAACGTGTCGGGCGTACCTACATTGGTGCGATTGAATCGCTTATTCGAGGGGCGTCTTCCCAGCTAGGCTTGCGCCCGCATGAGTTGTTTACCCGGCACCGGTCACGCATCCATGCCTGGGGCTGGCCGGAAAGATTGAGCGAGGAATTGCCAGCCGGGCAACGCCGCCGCCTGCGGGTCGTTACTCACGATGTGCAGCTTGATGCCTCGCGTATTGAGCAGTATTTTTCAACGGTTGGGGGACGTACTACACTCGGTTTCACTCCCAGAATATCAGCGGTACGAATAGCCGACGCGATTCCCGCAAACCTTCATCATGGCTTGCGGAACACCGCGGCAGCATTGCTCGAACAGGGGTTGGTACCCAATAGCACCATCACCATTGACCTGGATCTTCGCCCTCATGGTGGAACCCATGCCGCATATCGCTTCACCTATGTTCAACTACCTGGGCGTAGACGGGGAGGCCGTGTGTTGGTGGAACGCCTGGGGGCGGTACCTACACGGCGGGCCCAGTCTGCACAACGTCGGGTTGGTGAACAACGCTTCCAGCGTCATGGATTTGTCCGTGATGCTAACTGGGCAGACAGTGAATATGCGGTGTTGCTTGAGGCGATAGCCTATGTATCTGATACCCAATTAAGTCGTATTCAAGGAGTAACCTTCCAACGCGCTGCTCGCCCAGCCCCGCCAGGTAGGAGACGTCATGCGCATGGCGACTATGACGTTGCCACCCATATCATCACCATTTACGACAGTGCCTTTAGAAATATAGGACTTACCCGGAGTGGTGGGCCTGGACAACCGCTGGCTAATAGCCCAGCCATGACTATTTTGCACGAGATTGGGCATGCCATTGATCTTATACCGCTAGGCTCGGCCCATCGGGACCTTGAGGCAGTGGAAAGCGCTCAAGCACGAGGCCCTCGGCTTGCCTCCGCGCGTCGAGCGTTTCAGACGGCCCGTTCTGCCTCGGGCTCGCGTTGGCAATGGAGTCGGCGTCACAGGGAATATCGTTTGGCAGAAGGAGGGAGAGGGGCGGCGAGTAACGCTTTTCGCCAAGCCTTGCGGGCTGATGGTGGAGTGCGGGTTACCACCCTTCCCGACAGAGTATGGCGTGAATATTTTGCCGAGGCATTTGTTATTTATGTGACTGACCCAGATACCCTGCATCGGCTTCGACCCAATGTGTATCAGTATTTTGTCACCAACTTCCCTAACCAGTAATAGTTATTACAGCGTATCACGCGCTAGAAATTAAAGGGGAGCGGATCTCACTTTACCCCTAAACCCGGATCAGATTCTGAGGGATACCCACAAATTTAAGATATCCAGTCATTGCGAGGAAATACTGAAAAATGGTTATTTTTTCAGTGTTGACGTGACAATCTTGAGAACAGTTAGTGCATTGCGAGATTGCTTCAGTCGCTTTACTCCTTCGCAATGACGAGCTTTTTTCACGGTATTCAGTTATATATTTCAGTAATTTGCTGTTCTTGATCATAATTTTCTGGGGATACCTCAGGATCAGATCCCAGATTTCTCTAAATAGACGGAATAAGATAGCAACGAAAAGGGTGAGTAATTCTTTTCTCAACTGTAACAAGGGACATGTCTCAGAAAACGAATCAAACTTCAGCCCAGCCTGCCCCCACACAGGCCATAAAAAGTCCTGTCCCTTCATCTCATCTTGACACAAAGTCCCTGCATGATGGTCCCGGATTGACTGATGACACGAAAAGACTTGCCGCTTTTACACCTCCTCTTATCCAGCCGAAGCTGAAAATCGGTGCCCCCAACGACAAATACGAACAGGAAGCCGAGCGGGTGGCCGAGCAGGTGATGCGCATGCCTGTTCTCAATACTGTTCAGACGCAAACCTCTCCACCACGAATCCAGCGCTTCTGCCCGGAATGTGAACAAGAAATACATCGCCAGCCCGAGGAAGAAGAGGAAGAAGAATTGATCCAGACCAAAGCAGAGTCAGGAAGAACACCACAACTCAACCCGGGCATTGCTTCTCAAATCCAGGGACTAAAAGGGGGCGGCCAAGCTTTGGATTCTGCAACCCGAGCTTTCATGGAACCTCGCTTTGGCCAGGATTTTGGTCAAGTCCGTATTCATGCCGACAATCGAGCCGCTGGATTGGCACAAAGTGTTAACGCGCGAGCCTTTACCTTGGGGCGGGATGTGGTTTTTGGCGCCGGGCAGTACCAGTCGCAAAGCACAGAAGGTCAGCGTTTGATGGCGCATGAATTGGCGCATGTGGTGCAGCAAGCTGGTCGGGTTAACACGATTATGCGCGAGGCGGCACACCCGGAGCGCAGGACGCCCGAGGAAATGGTCGAAGACTATTATACAAACATTGGTCTCGTTAATGTGCTCGATGTTAATCGGCTCGGTCAGGATCTGTATCTATTGGTATGGCGGTCAGAGGCACATATCGAATATGTCATGCGGGTAATTGACGCCGTCCCCTGGTTACAGCGGGATAATGTGGCCTATGCCTTTGTCCATCCCCTGACAGATGAAATGATACGTTCACTGGCGGCGACAGACAGAGGGCGTATCCTGCTGCTTAAAATACGCGATGAATTGGCCAGTGGCACACCATGGGGTTCAGAACAAACAGAGATCGACCGTATTAATCGTATTGGCAGAGGTATTATTAATATGATGCCCCCCGGAAGGGAGAGTGAGCTGATCAGAAAACGCATCGTGCTCAGGTTTGTCAAGTATGATGAGGCTGAGTTGGATCCGGATACGTTAGGCCGGCGCGCTGCCGAGATTCTGGATCAGTGTGGCATTGATGTGTCATGGCATACGATAACGCCACCACCAACACGTGAACAAACGCTGGATGATCTGGATGGCGACACAAGAATAGATTTGGGTGTATTTAGTGCGGGTGGCGAAGGCGAAAATGTCAGACGCCGTTCCGGGGCCAGTGCGAACCATGAGGTTGCCGTGGCACTGGTCAAAGAAATACGTGCCGGAGTGCTTGAGGGACTTGATGGTTTCACGCCGGAAGATAATGTGCTGGTTGCAGTGGCCAATGGTGCACCAACAGAAACGGTTGCGCATGAGGTAGGGCATTACTTCGGTCAGGAACATCTTGTTTCGCGGATGCGTCTAATGCATGAAGAATCGGGTACCAGAAGAGGGGTCATGGTGATACCGTGGGAATGCAGTGATATCCGACGGAGAATTTGAATGCCGGGGTGGTATGTCCAGACTACTCACAACCTGACCAGACTGAATGATATCGATACGACCAAGTGCATTCCCAGACAGAAATATTTTATCCGACGATCAGTTATTGCTTGCAAATAGAATGAGCCAGACACATGGTACATAAAACCGTATATACAACAACTAGACCGGCCACCCAAGCCAACATACATCTCATTCTCAGGCCTTTACTGAAAACCAAATCCCTGCACAAAGGTCCCGGCTATGCGGAGGGAACCAAACAGCTTGCCCCTTTAACGTCTTCACTTATCCAGCCGAAACTGAAAATCAGTGCCCCTGATGAAAAATACGAACAGGAAGCCGATCGGGTGGCCGAGCGGGTGATGCGCATGCCTGATCCAGCCGGTGTTCAGGTCCGGACCTCACCACCGCAAATCCAACGCCTTTGCCCGGAATGTGAGGAAGCGTTACAACGCCAACCTGAGAAAGAGGAAGAGCTGCTGCAAGCTAAACCAATACTTGGTCAGACACCAGCATCAGGTATTAATACTGTTGCAACCATCCAGTCATTAAGAAGGGGAGGCCAACCCCTGCCCGCCGGTGAGCGGAGTTTTTTTGAATCAAGATTCAACAAGGATTTCAGTCAGGTGCGGATTCATGCCGATAGCCGTGCTCATCAAGCCGCCCAATCTGTTCAGGCCAGAGCATTTACATATGGAAGGGATATCGTTTTTAATCGAAGCCAATACAAACCAGGCAACACTGCAGGCAGACACCTGTTGGCCCATGAGTTGACGCATGTGGTGCAACAATCCACGATGCAGAACAGGAAGGGTGTACACAGAGATGTCAGTGTGTTGGGAATACCACACGTCCAGCGTGCTGTGACCTTTGAACCGAGTTGTGATGCTGATCCCTACCTGAAGTGCGCGATTTATGAAGGCATACGTGATGCACGCAGGATTGTCGATTTGACGATTTCGGCATTGGACCCTGTCACGGCAGGGAGAGTATCGTCTGGTCGTATCGTGGATTTACTCAACGTCCATTTCCATGTGCCCACGCGAGATCAAATCAGGGAGATCCATCGACGCTTTGGGCGTTTAAAAACGGCATTAATAGCACCGCCTGCATTTAATTGCTTTCCAACGGGGGCCCCGGAATGCAGTTCAGAAGATGAAAGGGGGGTAACCGGTGGTCGTTCCACTATCTGTCGCGGCGGTGCAATTGATATATGTCGGATGTTTAATAATTTTGTCTGTTCTACCCGTTCGCACGTCCTTATTCACGAACTGGCTCATCATGAATTGTGCACGCCGGGTGATATATATGCCGGACTTCATCCCGCTCAGTATATGAGCCTTACCAATGTCCAGGCGATGCAAAATGCTGATAGCTATGCCCAGTTTGCTGAAATGGTAGACATGGGAGCCCCCATCTGCCGAGAATGTTACTTACCTCGGGGACCTCGCCCCGTCGGGCGTGAGTAGCTTAGTATTATAGTTGGGGCAGGTGCTGATGGAATTGGGTTTATGGTTGAACCGTATGCGCAAATTGCCAGAAATAAAAAGGCCTTAACGATCACTTGATCGAACGGTCCCGGATTGACCGAGGGTACGAAAAGACTTTCCCCCTTCACCCCCCCCACTTGTCCAGCCGAAACTGAAAATCGGCGCCCCCAACGACAGATACGAACAGGAAGCCGATCGCGTTGCCGCTCAGGTGATGCATATGCCCGCGCCCAAAATACAGCGTCAACCAACAGAGGAGGAGGAAGAAGAGAAAGAAATCCAGACCAAGCCTCTCGGCGCATCGATCACTCCATACCTACAACGCCAAGCCAAAAGTGAGGAAGAGGAGGAGGAAGAAGTCCCTCTTCAGACCAGGGCCAGTCCGTATCATACAGCTGCCGTCAGTCCAAACATCCAAACACGTCTCCAGTCGCTAAAAGGTGGCGGTCAGCCCTTGCCAATAAACACACGAAGTTTCTTTGAGGCCCGAATGGGTCGGGATTTCTTATTTACCTGATTTTATTGCTGGTTTACAAAGGTGGTTTTCTAGACTAGATTGATCCTTTTATATTAGGGTCTTGCATGCTCAAGTCGATTCTTGTATTACTTATTCTACTGTTGCTAAGCGCTTGTGCTTCCAGCCCCAATCCGCGTCTCAGCCTGCCGTTCTCCGAACGGACGGACATAATCCATGCCTACGAAGCGATTAATTTCGTCTCGGTCGACAAAGGCGAAAAAAACATCATCCTGTTTTACAAGAGCGCCCCGGCAGAAACCCTCCGCCAGTATCGCAGTTTCGACACCAATGTCATTTCACAAAGCAACGTGGTGTACCGTTCCATCAATAACCGCCGTGCCGCTGCGTCTATGCGCAAATATATCCACAAGAAACTCAAACAATACAAATTCAAACATACCGGCAAGGCCCTCTCCCAGGCGGGCATCGCGGTGACGATCTCGTCCTACCAAAAAATACTCGGCAAGAATATCGAGGAGTTGATGATGGTGGTGTTTGATCGCAGCAGGGCCAGAGAGCTGGCGCAGAAAACACCGGAATTGAAGGGTTACCGCTTACTGAAAGAGGCGGCTATCTGGGTCGGCGTGGTGAGACAGGCGCCTGAAAAGCAAATCGACACATCAAAAGCGGTGCATTACATGAGCACGAAAGGTTTTCAGAGAATGGCTGACCTGATGTTTGAAAATTTCATGAAGGACAGTAATTTTATTCCGCTTGATTAGACCCCGATATTTCCCTTGCCCCTTCATCCCATGATGGGTACCGGCTCCAGAACTGGCAACCGTCAATAATCAGGCACTTATATACCATTATTTCAAGTTTTTGTTTTACTTTGCCCCTCTCGTTGGCTATTATCCGCACTGTATTCCCGAGAACTGGATACAAACAAGCACCAATTGAACGTTCTTAATGGTTTTTGCTCTACGGTTCCACCAGGTATCTCCAGTAAATTTCCTCCCGATCGTCAATTGTTGATCTTCATTTTTTAACGAGGTAATTTTCATGGCTACAGGTACTGTAAAGTGGTTTAACGAATCAAAAGGTTTTGGTTTCATTTCTCCTTCTGACGGCAGCGCGGATGTGTTCGTGCATTTCTCTGCGATTGATGGCGGCGGTTTCAAAACCCTGGCTGAAGGTCAATCTGTTACTTTTGAAGTTGAGCAAGGTCCCAAAGGCCCACAGGCTTCTAAAGTTGTTGCAGGCTAAGCCATCCTGTCACAAATAAGACCCAGGAACCCCGCAGATTAATTGCGGGGTTCTTGTTTTTGTGCCGTGCGAGTAGGATGGCACTATCGATAGCAAGAGGACGCTCACATGAAGAAAATGTTTATTGGCAACCTGCCACAAAACGCAACGGAAGAAAGCGTTACCACCCTGTTTGCCGAATATGGCAAAGTGCGTTCCCTGAGTCTGGTGATGGATATCTTCTCCGGCAAATGCAAAGGCTTCGGTTTTGTCGAAATGGAAGGCCATGAAGCCCGTGCTGCTATTGCCGGTCTGGATGGAAAGTCCTTTGGTGATAAATTTCTCAAGGTGAAATTTGAAATCCCCAAGGTGAAGGGTCGTCGTCGTTAAAATTTTTCTGCAGACACCGCTATTGGCCCCGCCTTCTCATTAGCACTTTTCAAATCCAGAATAGATGTCATTTTGTCTTTAACCCGGCGGCAGCCGGGTTCTGCTTGTCCTGCCTCGTCAGTCCTTTAAATAGCACCAAACTAAAACCTATTATTATGCTATTAGCATGATCGGTAATATACTGGTGCCACAATAATAAAAAAACAAACTGGACCAAACCTAAACGAGGAATGTTATGAAACTACAAATGTTATTCAGCGCCGCCCTGATTCTGGCGAGCAATGCCGTTTTTGCAGATGAATGCCCGGTAGGGGACTACAACCAACCGTACACCATGGCCAATGGCTCTGTGGTCGATGATCCAAACGTGCTCAACCTGAGCATGGATGGGGAATTTGGTGAAGGCACCCAGGCCATTACACATTGTCTGGAAAATCGCGACGACGCCAAAGTCGTGGTCGCCATCAACGGCGCTCACCCTGCCAACAAGAATGGCGTGACCCAGACTGACAAGGCACGTTTCCTGTCCAACATCGAATATATGCGTGAAAATTATGAAGATGTTCACGGTATGAAGATCGGTGAGGACGTCGATGTGATTGCCGTGGCCAGCAGTCACGGTGCCTTACTCATGACCACACATCACCCGGCCTGGATGCGTCCTGCGGGAGAAACGGATCCGGCATGCCCCATGAAGCCCATCGAAGGCAAGACCTGCTCCAACCCTTTCCGTCCCCTGGTGGAACGCGCCCAGGCAATTGGTGTGAAATTCTATCTGTGTCAGATGGCTTCACGCGTATTGGGGATCAAAAAGGCGAACAAGATCCCTGGTGTGACATTCGTACCGGGTGGTCATATCGCTGTGGCCGACTTCCAGATAGAAGGCTATGCCCTGATCGATTTGTAAACACCCGATGTTTGCAACAGACTACGTCCTGACCCGTGTGGTCAGGGCGTTTTTTTTTGAAATAAGGGTACTTCTAAAAATTCAATCAAGCAGATGACGGTAAGGCGAAAACAAGCGAAAAAGCGCAGTTTACACGTAGTAAATGAGCATTTTGAGCTTGTTTTTAACGCAGCCGGCGCTGCTTCAGTGGATTTTTAGAGGTGCCCATAAATCATTATTCCTCTCCCACCTTCTGTCGCCCAGCCTTGATTTTGCCGCGATGCGCCTTGGCGTCCATTCGTCGTTTTTTTGCGGCCTTGCCCGGTTTGGTAGCAATGCGTTTTTTTTGTGTCAGGGTGACAGAACGGATCAAGTCCTGTAATCGTTCCAGCGCCGCCAGTTTGTTTTGTTCCTGCGAGCGGGACGATTGGGCCTTGATCACAATCACCCCTTCCTGGCTAATGCGTCGATCACTCAGCTTTAACAGGCGTTGTTTATAAAAGTCAGGCAGGCTGGACGAGCGAATATCAAAGCGCAGCTGAATGGCGGTCGACACCTTATTCACGTTCTGTCCACCCGGACCCTGGGCGCGAATGGCCGTGAACTCGATCTCCCGTTTCGGGATGACGACCTTGTTTGAAATTTGCAACATCATCCCCACAGTCTGCCAAAAACCTGTGCATGATGACAGTCAATTGTTTATTGTCCGGGGGCAATGAAGTCAGTGCTATGCTTGATATAGTCTGAAATGGTCAGCATAACGAAACTAAATGGAGTCTATGAACCCGCTTCCCGCACTCATCGCACGTATGGTAACAGCCTTGCTGTTGAGCCTGTTGTTGCCGCTCACCACGCTGGGGCAAACCGATGATCTTGCTGAATTATTACGCGAGCAACTGGCCAGTGAAGAGGTGGCCTGGGCCGAGCAGGCACTGGCCTGGGGACAACTGCGGGAGTTTTATGCGCCGGGCTATCAACCGGTCTGGCGCAATGAACAGGGCCTGACACCACGTGCCGTGCATTGGCGTCGGACCCTGCAGGCTGCCGAAGCCGAGGGCCTGGAACCCGAACGCTATCATCTATCGAGCATTGAGCAACACTGGGATGTGACCTCTCCAGCACAACAAGTCTGGCTGGAACTGTTACTCACCGATGCCTTTTTGCATTACAGCGCCCATCTGCGAAACGGCCGGTTGGACCCCGTGGCGGTCGATCCGAACTGGTATATCGATGCACCGCAAGTGGATGCCGTGACCCTGTTACGTAATGCGCTTGCCGCCGAAAATTTTGCGGAGGTTTTATATGCCTTGCCGCCACCCCATATTGAGTACCAACGATTGCGCCAGGCATTGGCCTATTATCAGGGGCTGGCAAAAGTGGAGGATTGGCCGGTATTACCCATAAAGCCAAAACTATATTGGGGTATGTGGCACGATAATGTCAGACTTCTGCGCCGACGTTTGATCCTGTCAGGGGATTTACAACCCGGACCGGTGTTAGAGGCACGCTTTTTTGATCAAAGCCTCAAACAGGCTGTGGAGCGATTTCAACTACGCCATGGCTTAAAGGTCGACGGTATTGTTGGTGCCGCCACCCGCACCGGTATGAACACCCCCATCAGTGCACATATCAAGCAGATCAAGCTCAATATGGAACGCTGGCGCTGGTTGCCGCGCAAACTGGACGAGCGCTATATCATGGTCAACACGGCGAGTTATCGATTGCATGTTGTCGATAAAGACAAGCCACGCCTGGCGATGCGCGTTATCACCGGCACGCCGGAGCGACCGACGCCGGTGATCGGCGGACAGATGCGCAATCTGATTATCAATCCCTACTGGTTTATCCCGAAAAAGATCGCCCTCGAAGACCTGATCCCCAAACAACTGCGTAACCCGAACTTTTTCAAAGCCACCCGCATCCGGGTGCTGACCAGTCTGGCAGTCGATGCAAAGGAGCTGGATCCGTCTGACATCGATTGGGCAAAACTCACGCCCGATAACTTTCCCTATACCTTGCGGCAGGACCCGGGTCCGGGTAACAGCCTGGGCAACATCAAGTTTCCCTTCCTGAATAATTTTGCCATCTACCTGCACGATACCCCGCAGCGGCAGTTGTTTGAACAATCAAACCGCGCCTTCAGTTCTGGTTGTATTCGGGTGCAAGAGCCCATGCAACTGGCCAGCTATCTATTGAATGGTGAACAGGGTTGGGATCAGGCCAAATTGCAGGAAAAGATCGATTCCGGCGAAACCCTTACCCTGCGTCTGCCCAAACCGATCCCCATTTATCTGGTCTACTGGACCGTCTGGGTCGGTGCCGATAATGCCGTGTATTTTCAAAAAGATATCTACGATCGGGACCGACCGATTGCGGAATGTAGCTGAAACTGTGAAACGGATGCTTGAAATATGAGCAGATATGCCGATATAAAGGCAACACTGTATGTCACAGGAAGAAAAGCATGATCACCCGTCGAGATTTTCTGAGTTGTTCCGCCGCCGCCTTCGCCTCACTCATGGCACCAAATGTATTCGCCCGACCCCACCAGAGCGGTGAAAGGGTGTTGGGTTTTTACAATATCCATACCGGCGAACGCCTCAAAGCCACCTACTGGGTAGACGGTCAATACATTCCGGAAGAACTAAACGCAGTTAACAAGCTAATGCGTGACCACCGTAATGGTGAACGGGCCACAATGGACCCGCAACTTCTCGACCTGTTGCACAAGCTGCAATTGAAAACAGGAAAAACCAACAATTTTGAAATTATCTCAGCCTATCGTTCAGCTGCCAGCAATGCCCGCCTGCACAAGGCCGGTTCCGGTGTCGCCAAACGCAGCCTGCACATGCAGGGCCGGGCCATCGACATTCGCCTGTCGGGTGTTGAATTGAAGCATTTGCGTCAGGCCGCCCTCAAACTGCATGCCGGTGGGGTCGGTTATTACCCCAATTCCAACTTCATCCACGTCGACACCGGCCGACCCCGTTTCTGGTAAATAAACAGTAACAAAATTTTCAAACACCAGCTGACGCGCCAGACAATTTAGCGTTTAATACGGGCAATGAAACGATATTGCCTGGCCAGTTTGAGTAAAACCCTTTTCTTCAGCCTTATCCTGGCTTTCATTGCCAGTGCCTGCACCGTCAAGACGCTTTATAATCAGCTCGACTGGTTGATTGCCGATCACCTGGAAAGTTATGTCGAACTGAACGGTGAGCAGCAAACAACTTTATATAAACATCTCGATCAAACCCTGCTCTGGCACAAGTCCAGCCAGTTGCCACTCTATGTGACATGGCTACAGGCTTTTAAAGCGGATGTCGCCGATAAGCCGACGTACAAGGCGATTGAACAAAACATCAATCAGTTCCAGACGTTTTTACGTGTCCTGCGATCCCATGCGGCGAATCAGTTGTCCCACTTATTACTCACACTAACTGCATCGCAGCGAAAAGAACTCTATGCCAGTATGGAAGCAAAGAACACTGAGTTTGCCGACAAATTCATTCACATCAGCAGGGAAGAACAAATCGAGCAATATATTGATCGTATGGAAGACCGCTTTGACGAATGGCTGGGATCAATCACTCAACAGCAGGAAGCTTTGATCAAGGCCAGTGCCAATAACATCAAACCCATTGCAACCGAAGTCCTGCAAACCCGCCGTCGCTGGCAGGTGGAGTTTAAAGCCATCCTTGAAACACATAAAACTGCTGCCACAGGCAAACAGGCCATGCATGATTTGTTTGTCAATGTTGAAAGATTCCGCAGTGAAAAATATAAAAAAGGCTCTCAGCATAACCAGCAGGTTTTCATCCGCTTAATCGTCGATGTTGCCAAAACCATGAGTAAACAACAACAGCAGCATTTCAATAACAAGGTCGACAATTACAGTCGCCATTTTACCGAACTGGCAGAGGAGGCCGGGGCGAAGCTGGCAAGCCAATAAAAAACGGCGCACAGAGTGCGCCATTTTAAACCATGATACAAACTTCAGGCTTTATTAATCATCATCACCAAGACTATACACCTTCAAATCCTTCGCGACTTTGAGTTTACCGGTATAACCAACCTGACGAATGATCGACTTCACCTCTTTAATACGCGGATCAGTCACCGGGGTAATGTGTGATAACAGCAGTTTTTTGACATTCGCGGCCAATGCCACTTCCCCAATGCGAGCCGGTTCGGTATGCAAGACATGGAACACCGGATTGGCGGGTTCGTCTGCCATGATCGCCGTGTCATAGATCAACAGATCCGCATCCTGCGAAATGCTGACCATGTTCGGACCACGTGAACCGGTATCACCGGAATAGACCACGCTATGCCCCTTGTACTCGATACGGAATGCTACCGCCGGCACTGGACCGTGGTCCACCTCCATCGCCTTCACAACCAGACCATCGTTTGTCGATAATACGGTTTCGACGGTGGCGCCGGCCACGCTTGAATTGAGGTCATGTACCATGTAGCTGAACTTGCTGGCACCCTGACTGATCGCCGTGGCAAAAATATTCAAATAACGCTCACTACCCGATGGCATGGCATAGTGATCATGCGCATAAGTGGTGGTGCTTGGGTATTGTGGGATTGTTGTGCCGGGGAAGGGCGCACCATTTTTGCGTGGACCATAGATATGGATCGGATTGGTCCGACTGGTACCGGCGCGGTTGTTATGGAAATAAATGGTTTTGATCACCGAGGTCAAATCACCGGTGTGGTCGGCATGCAAATGACTCAGCAGGATATACTCCATATCGTGGATATTCACACCGCTTTGCGCCAGGCTTTTGCAGGTGCCGCCCCCCAGGTCCATCAGCACCCGTGGTTTGCCATCGGTAAAGATCATATAATCGGCACTGGCCCGGCCCGCAGATGTGGCCACGGGGCCACCTGAGCCCAGCACCATGACCGACAGTTCACCTTTAACCTTCTTCATGGCCAGTTCCATTGCTTCGTCACGATCATCATCCGCGATGGCCACAAAACTGATCCCCATCATTACCAGCAGTGCCAATACACCGCCGCGTGCTATTAGTATGTGCATTTATCTAACTCCTGTATTGTTTATTGGTTTTTGTCCCGGTACCTCAGGGCGAATATCATCGATAAGATCTGTAATCGAACAACCCAAACGAACAGTCCGCACTATAGCGAACATCTTTCCCGCAAGTACACGACCATTCATCAGAAATAACACCTGTAATAAAACCGAAATGCCCCAAACAATATTTATGGCAAAAGAACACTGCTGTCCCGTTAACACCCACTCCCACAGGGAGCACCCGAAGGGCATAAAAGGGTTGGGCTGAGGGGATCATGATAGGTAACTCATTGTTTTATTTGTACCCTGATCCTGGCCTTCTCCCTCAAGGCTGTCTCTTATACACAAAACAAACGTCTGTACAAAAATCAACGCACTGTGGTGGCTATCAGAATAGCCTGTAGCCAAACTCCCCTCCTTGCAGGAGCACCCGAAGGGCATAAAAGGGGTTGGGGAGTGGTGATCAAAATAACGGCAAAATTGCTGAATATTGATCCCCCCACCCTAGCCCTCCCCCTGAGGGGGAGGGGAAATCCAGCTATTTGATACATTGTGTATATCATTACTGACATCTTTATCTGAAAAGTAGGTAAAAAAAGTTGTTATCTGAGTTATTACTCTACAAACCCAACTTGAGTATAAGAGACAGTCCGGGGGGAGAAGGTATTACTTCAATTATAGATTAACGTGATTTCATGTCTTCAATGCCTTCGTTCAGGCTGAGCATCCACTGAATCATACACTTACCGAGTATTATGATTATGTTAACGGGACAGC
>Ga0209633_10000806_pt1 | contig 34510 bp, 36 predicted proteins | sample Cruoilmetagenom1_FD_187290 | JGI IMG/M metagenome (GOLD analysis project Ga0209633, IMG submission 187290) | Oil polluted marine microbial communities from Coal Oil Point, Santa Barbara, California, USA - Sample 1 (SPAdes) (version 2) | ecosystem: Environmental > Aquatic > Marine > Oil seeps ... | reverse complement strand
CGTTAGCGAAGTCGACGAGGCCGATTTGATCGAGGCCGCGATCAAGGGGATGATGACATCACTTGATCCGCACTCCAGCTACCTGCCACCGCGTGATTTCGACGATATGCAGGTGCAAACCCGCGGCGAATTCGGAGGGCTGGGCATCGAAGTGACCCAAGAAGAGGGCTTTGTCAAAGTCGTCTCGCCAATGGATGGCACCCCTGCGGATGCGGCCGGCGTCGAGGCTGGCGATTTCATCACCCATGTCGATAGCGAAAGCCTGCTGGGTCTGGACCTGAATGAAGCGGTCGAATTGATGCGTGGGCCGATTGGCTCGGAAATTATCATTACCGTGGTGCGCGAGGGTCTGGAAGAACCGATTGAAATTTCGATCATCCGCGACACGATTAAACTGACAGCCGTGCGCGCCCGTACCGAAGGCGAAACCGTCGTTCTACGGATCACGACCTTCAATGACCAAACCTATCCAAATCTGAAAAGCGGCCTGGAAAAGGCCGTTGAGGAAGCGGGCGGCATGGACAAGGTCAACGGCTTTGTCGTTGACCTGCGCAACAATCCAGGTGGATTGCTGACCCAAGCCATCCGCGTTTCGGATGCATTTTTAGAATCGGGCGAGATCGTTTCCACCCGTGGTCGCAGCGCTGCGGACGGTGATCGTTTCAACGCAACAGCTGGCGATTTGGCCGAGGGCAAACCCATTGTGGTTTTGATCAACGGCGGCTCTGCCTCGGCTTCTGAAATCGTGGCCGGTGCCCTAAAGGATCACCGCCGTGCGGTTGTGGTTGGCACCAAAAGTTTCGGCAAAGGCTCGGTTCAAACCATTATGCCAGTGAAGGGTGACGGCGCGATGCGTCTAACCACGGCGCGTTATTACACACCGTCCGGTCGCTCCATTCAGGGTCTTGGCGTGTCGCCCGACATCATCGTGGAACAGCCACGACGTGAACCCGCAAACGAGGAGGACGAGACCAAACGTCCAACTGCACGTTCCGAAGCTGATCTGCGCGATTCCATAAGCAATGACAGCTATACGGAAGAAGAACGCCGCCAGATCGAGGAAGATCGCGAGACCGCAGCAGAGGCTGCCAAACTACGCGAAAGTGACGCGCAGCTGGCCTATGCAATCGACGTTCTAAAGGGGCTATCGGCCCTTTCACCAAAAGATTAATCAATAGGGGGCGGGCCAATGTGCCCGCCCGTTTTTTATCATGACACCAGAAAAAATCGCCGCCCTTCCATATCGCTCAAACGCTGGCATCGTATTGACGAATGCAGATGGGTTGGTCTTTGCGGGCCAACGGATCGACAGTCTGAATGATGCGTGGCAAATGCCTCAAGGCGGGATTGATGCAGGCGAAACACCGCGCGACGCGGCCTTGCGGGAATTGACCGAAGAAACCGGTGTGTCGGCGGATTTGGTGACCATTGAAGCCGAAACCAAAGGGTGGATAACCTATGATCTGCCGCCGGACCTGCTGCACAAGCTGTGGAAAGGGCGCTATCGCGGCCAGCAACAGAAATGGTTTTTGATGCGGTTTTCGGGCCGTGACGATCAGGTCAATATCGCACTGGAGCACGCCGAGTTTTCGCAATGGACATGGATGGAGCCGGATGTGTTGATGGACAGAATTGTGCCATTCAAACAGGATGTCTACCGCGCTGTGTTTGATCAGTTCAAAGCGGCATTATGAAACATCTCCTGCTGGCCATAAGTTTCGGGCTTTTGATGGCAAATCAAGCACTGGCCCTGTCTTGCAGCCCTCCATCGGTTGAGGGCAGCTTTATCCAGCACAGTAAAGCCGAAGAAAGGTTCATCCTTGTCTCGGGTAAGATGACCAACAAACGCAACATAGTTCTGGGGCCATTGACCGAGGGCGTTGGCGCACGCAGCGAAAATTTCACAGCGACTTTTGTTGGCCATCAGGCGAACCGCACTGGTTTCAAAAGACCCATCAAAATTTCAGTGGCAGTTAGCGCCGAATGTGGCGGCCCTTGGTGCGGGTCAGTAACGATGCAAACACCTATGATGACCTTTCTGGAAATCACCCCCTACGGACATGATTTGACGGTTGGCCCCTGCGGCGGCTCAGTGTTTTACAACCCGACCAAGGACCAGAATAGCCGTGCATTGCGGTGTTTACGTGGTGGCGTTTGCCGCCCGAAAACCAGATAAGCCTTTCCATATCCGGTGTCATTCGCTAACCCCTGCGCATGAGAGAAAAAATAGACACCCGCGCAATCGGCCTTGATGTTGGCCTGTCCTTTACCAAATGGCTGACCGGTGCAGAAAACCTGCACTATGGTCTGTGGGACGGGCTGGATGTCACGGCTGGTAATCTGCACACCGCGCAAGCGGCTTATACAGACAAGCTGTTCAAATTGCTGCCTAAAGGCAAGTTGCGTATCTTGGATATTGGCGGCGGGGCAGGGGAAACCGCGCGCAAACTGGTGGCATTGGGCCATAGCGTCGACATCGTCGTGCCAAGCGCTTTTTTGGCCAGCCGGTGTCGTGAAAACGCCCCCGAGGCCACGGTGCATGAATGTATGTTCGAAGATTTGAACACCGACGAAAAATTCGATCTCTGTCTGTTTTCCGAAAGCTTCCAATATATCCCCGCCGACATCGCTCTGATCAAAGCCGCAGGTTTTCTGAACAAGGGTGGCGAGATCATCATCTCTGATTGCTTCCGCTCCGAAGGGTTCCAAGGCCACGCCGTTGGCGCAACCGTGGGCGGGGGCCATCATATAGGTGCCTTCCGCGAGGTTCTGGCGGGCTTGCCGCTCAAAACCATTTCCGAAGAAGACATCACCGCATCCGTGGCCCCCTCTGTTGATCTGGAGCAGGGCTTTTTCAACGTCGTCGGTCACGCCGTGACACGGATTGACGAGGAATTGGGAAAGAAAAAGAAGAAAACCCGTTGGTTCCTGCAACGCGCCCTGATGACGGTGATGAGCAAGCGCAAACGCTATCGGCTGAACCAGCGCTTGAACGAGAAAACCCGCACGGCAGCGCATTTCACGGCCAATAACATCTATCTGATGATCAAGCTAAAGCCCGAATAGAGCCTAGCGCCCGCGCAACAATTTCAGCAGTTTCTGCGATGGAAACCCATCCGGCGTTACACCGACACTGGTTTGGAACGCGCGGATTTGGTTGACCGTATTGGGGCCGATGATCCCGTCGATCTTTTCCAATGCAAATCCTTTGCGTTTTAGACGGCGCTGCATTTCCTTCTTTTCCTTGAACGAAAGCGGCGCATAGCCCCGTGGCCAGCTGGCTTTGATCGGTGGTCCACCAGCCAGAAGGTCAGACAGATGCCCAATCCCGATCACATAGGCGTCGGCCTTGTTGTAGCGCTCAATCACCGCGAAATTGTTAAAGATCATAAACGCCGCCCCCTTGGAGCCGGCGGGCAGCAGGATCGAAGCGGATCCGTGGTTTGGCACCTTGCCACCGCTGGCCGCGCGCACACCCAACCCCGCCCAATCACTGGGATTTTTCAGGGTTTTGCGACTGGCCAGCCCGTAATTGAACCCTTTGGGCAGGGTCACTTCGACCCCCCAAGGTTGGCCCTTGCGCCAGCCAAATTTTGCCAGATAGGCGGCTGTTGAGGCCAAGGCGTCTGTGGGGTCATTTGACCAGATGTCGCGTTTCCCATCGCCATTAAAATCTTGTGCCAAGGCCAAATAGCTGGTCGGAATGAACTGTGTGTGGCCCATCGCACCGGCCCATGACCCCTTCATTGCACGTGGTTTTACATCGCCCGATTGCAGGATTTTCAAAGCGGCAATCAACTGCGCCTCAAAGAACTTTCCGCGCCGACCGTCAAAGGCCAGTGTCGCCAAGGCCTGGATCACATCAATATCGCCGCGCCGCGTGCCGTAAGTGCTCTCGAGCCCCCATACGGCAGCGATGACTTCTTTTTCCACGCCGTAGCGCGCTTCTATCTGCTCTAAAGTTTTCTTATATTTACGCAGGGCCTTAATGCCATTTTCGACCCGCACAGGTGACGCCGCGCTGTCCAGATAATCCCATATCTGCTTGGTGAATTCCGATTGGTTGCGGTCCTTGGCTATGACTGATTTGTCATATTCCACCCCGCGAAAGGCGCGATCAAAAACGCTTGCCTTGATGCCTTTACCAATAGCGCGGCCACGAAAGGCTTTGACCCAATTCGAAAACCGACTGTTCGAGGTTGCGACCTCGATCGGCACCAACTCGGACGGCAAAGGCCGCACCGCTGGCCGAAGAGATTCGGTGAGTGGCACTGTGTTTGCCAAAGAAGGGTTGATCCACAATCCTGCTACAAACCCGACTGAAATAAGAAATCTACGCACTGATACACCTGCTCGTTTTTTATAATTACAGCAAATGTAGCCTGATAATGGCTTTTGGAAAAGGAGAGTTTAGGTCAGTGGGCAATTCATGGCCAACGGATCAGCCATTTTCGCGCAACACGACGCCCGCCAGATAAAGCGAGCCGCAGATCAGGATGCGCGCATTCGGGGTGGATTTGATGATGGCCTGGATGGCGGTTTGCACATCCTCTGCCTCAACCGCATTCATGCCGACTTCGGCCGCCGCTTGCGCCGTTGTGGAGGCGGGTAGGGTGTTGATTTCATTTGGAATTGACACGGCATGCAGGGACTTGGCGATGGCCGCCAAAGGGCGTAGGTAGCCGGTGATGTCCTTGGTGTTTAACATGCCGCAAATCAGATGCAGCGGGCGGTCGGGCAGGCGGGTCAGGGCTTCGGCCAGCGCCGATCCTGCGGCGGGGTTATGACCGCCATCCAGCCAAAGTTCGGCGCTGCCTGCCGCCTCGACCAAGGGGCCGTTTTGCAGGCGTTGCAGTCGCGCTGGCCATGTGGCGCCTGTGGTGGCAGCCTCGCAGGCCACACTGTTAAAACCCAGGTGACGCAGGGCTGTAATGGCGATGCCTGCGTTTTGTATCTGGTGAGCGCCGATCAGATTGGGCAACGGTAAATCCAGCAGGCCCGTTTCATCCTGATAGATCAACCGCCCGCGTTCTTCCCAAACGTGCCAGTGTTGACCATAGGCGAGTAGCGGAGCGCCGAGCCGCCCAGCGGTGGCCTCGATCACGTCCATGGCTTCATCAGGCTGTGGACCAACAACGCAGGGCACACCGCGTTTGATGATCCCCGCCTTTTCGCGCGCGATTTCGGTCAAGGTTTCACCCAGAAACTGAGTGTGGTCGATGGACACGGGGGTGATCACCGTCAATGCAGGGGTGTCGATCACATTGGTTGCGTCCAACAGGCCGCCAAGCCCAACCTCGAGCAAGGTATAGTCCGCCGCCACTTCGGAAAATGCGAGGATACCGGCGACGGTGGTGATTTCGAAATAGGTGATGGTTGCACCGTCATTGGCAACATAGCAACGGTCCAATAGGTCGGTTAGGGCTGGTTCGGAAATATGTTCGCCCGCTAGCAAAATACGTTCGTGAAACCGCGCCAGATGTGGCGAGGTATAGGCGTGGACAGACTTGCCGCCGCCTTGTAGCCCCGCGCGGATCATGGCTTGGGTCGAGCCTTTGCCATTGGTGCCTGCAATGTGAATGACGGGGGGTAGTTTGCGCTCAGGATGGTCCAAAGCCGCCAACAAAGACCAAACGCGATCCAGCGTCAGGTCAATGATTTTGGGATGTAGCGACATCATCCTCTCAAGGATGACATCAGAGGATACCCCCGTCACTTTCCGACTGCTTTTGTCGCGGGCGGCTCATCAGGCTTTTCAGCCTTCTTCGCCAGGGGGTCTTCTGGCGGGGGCAGATCACCCATCACGGCAGGCGGCATCCCCATCAACATTCGTACAATGGTGATCAGCTCGCCGCGCATATCCTTGCGGTGGGTCACACGGTCCAACATGCCATGATCCAGCAGATACTCGGACCGCTGAAAGCCCTCGGGCAGTTTTTCACCAATCGTCTGTTCAATCACCCGGCTACCCGCAAAACCAATCAGCGCATTGGGTTCGGCAATCTGCACATCCCCCAGCATGGCGTAGGACGCCGTAACACCACCCGTAGTCGGGTGGGTCAGCACAACAATATAGGGCAATCCCGCCTCTTTGAGCATTTGCACAGCGACTGTGGTGCGGGGCATTTGCATCAGCGATAGAATACCCTCTTGCATCCGCGCGCCACCGGCAGCGGAAAACAGCACAAACGGCCGTTTTAGTTTCACAGCCCGCTCAGCGGCCGCAATAATGGCATTGCCGACGTACATCCCCATCGAGCCACCCATGAATGAGAAATCCTGCGCTGCCGCGACAATCGGCGTGCGGCCAATTTCACCTTCAACCACCAAAATTGCGTCTTTCTCGCCGGTATTCTTTTGGGCGATCTTCATCCGCTCGGGATATTTTTTCTGATCGCGAAACGACAGTGGATCAAGCGGCACGTCGGGCACTTCGATTTCGGCGAAAATGCCGCCGTCGAACAGGGTCGAGAACCGTTCACGCGGAGTGATGCGCATATGGTGGTTGCATTCCGCACAGACGTTCATGTGTTCCACCAATTCGCGGTGAAACAGCATGGTGCCGCATTCAGGACATTTGGTCCACAGATTGTCTGGCGTTTCACGACGCGAGAAAATCGAATTGATCGTGGGGCGGACGTAGTTGGAAATCCAGTTCATCGCAGGGGCACCTTAAACATTTTGGTTAGTATCCGAGATAAGCTGCGTTTGGTCAAATTGCAATCAGCGGTCAAGTGCAATGCGCAGCAATCGCCAGACCACCAGCAACATTATTAGATCAATCCCCAACACCAGCGGCAATTCCGCTGTATCGGCTTTGGTGAACGGGGTGACGAACAGTGCCAGCCCCGTGATGGTATCTTGCACCGACAAGAACAGCAGCGCGAACAGGTTGTTGGCAAAATGCAGCCCCATCGCCGCACCCAGACTGCCGGTTTTTTCGGTCAGGTCCGCTGCAATCAGCGCCATGCCAAAGGTGACGGCGATCACCAGCCATGCATTGTTGCCCATCGCCGGATCCCAATGCAAGGACGCAAACAACATCGAGGGGAGGACCATCCAGATGAGCCGTGAATTGAAACGCGCGGCGAGCTGTTGTTGCAGGTAGCCACGAAAGATCAGCTCTTCTGCCGTTGTCTGGATCAAGATCAACGGCACCGCATAGGGCAACAGCCACAGCCAGTCGTGCAGCGGCAGGTTGGCCAATGGTGGCTCCAGATAAAAGGTCACCGCGCTATAGGCCGCGCATATCAACACCACGACAGCCGCGGCAGTGATAAACCCACGCAAAGTATCAGTGAATGGGCCAAACAACGTCCCAGGTCCGCGCATGTGGCAAGCAGGTGCCGCGATAATCGGCCCCAATGCCATGCCCATGAAGGTGAACAACATGATCAAGGTCGGCACCGCGCCCTGAACCGTCATCACGCCATTGGCCCAGCTTAAAAATCCAAACGGGGTCGCATAGGCAAATCCACCCCAAAACACCAATCCGACAAATCCCGCGTAAATGAATATGATCAACACGATCCCCAACAACAACCGCCAGATTTGCGGATACAGGCGGGCGGGTGCAATATAGGCATTGAATTCAGGTGTGTGCATTGGGGGAACATTCAACAATGTTAGGGGTTGTGCAAGTGGGAAATGTGGGCACAATTGCGCAAGGGAGTCTTGTTATGCTGATAAAAGAATCTTTCCCAATCGCCCAAATCCGCGTTCCCGTGAAGCGCGTCAAAACGCTGGAAGAGGCCAAGGTCCAGAACATTGCGCAAAGCATTTTGGAAGAGGGCCAAACCACGCCGATCAAAGTGCGCAAAAGCAAGGACGGCTTTGTTTTGATCGAAGGGTTGCACCGTTTAGAGGCGCTCAAGGCGCTGGGCGAAGAAACGGTTGAGGGGTATTTGGTGCGTGCGGTGCTGCATTAAGGGTGTCTCTGCTTAATGGGTAACCGGCCTTATTTAAAACGATAAATCCACAAGCACATACACAGGCACGGAGGCAATAGGGCCAAAATGGACAATTATGCCAAACACATGTTTAGCGATGCTGCCAAGACGGCACAGGCCGAGGCGGGAACATTGTCAGAATACAACGCTGTCTACCAAACTCGTTTCACCGAGGGGTTGGGAGAGGCTGAAAAAGCCTATGTTGAATCGCGAACGTCCTGCTACATCGCAAGCATCACCGAAGGCGGATATCCGTATATTCAGCATCGTGGCGGGCCAGCCGGTTTTTTGCACGTGAAAGACGCCCAAACGCTCGCTTTTGCTGATTACAGGGGAAACAAGCAGTTCATCACACAGGGGAATTTACAAACCAACAACAAGGTCTCGTTGATTTTGGTGGATTACCCGCGCAAAGCACGCCTGAAGCTGATCGGTCAGGCGGTGATGGTTCCGGCCACAGATGATCCCGTTTTGGCAGCCTCATTGGTGCAAGAGGGGCAGGGGCCGGTCGAGCGATTGGTGACAATTAAGATAACGGCGATGGACTGGAATTGTCCGCAATACATCACCCCGCGTTTTACGGAGGCCGAGATCGAAGCGATGTTTGGCCCTCAGATGAGAGCCAACCTGCGCAAAATTGATGTGCTTGCCAATCGGCTCATAGAGCTTGGTGAAGATCCGGCCGCCTTGCTGCAAAACACCGATTTTTCTGAATAGCTGGCCAACAGATTCAGGCCCCTTCTCCATTGTTTGATGATTTCGCCACGCCCTAGCTGTATTCAATCAAGTCCCAGAGATTTCCATACAAATCCTTGAACACCGCCACGGTTCCATAAGGCGCTTTAACAGGTGGTCGGACAAATTCGACACCTCGCTCCTTGTAGGCCTTGTAATCGCGCCAAAAATCATCCGTTTGCAGGAACAAAAACACCCGCCCACCGGCTTGATCTCCAATGAATGCCTCTTGGGTTTCATTTGACGCTTGCGCCAGCAAGATCGACGTCTGCCCGTCTCCCTTAGGCCGCACAACCACCCAGCGTTTGTCCTGTTCCGGCTGATAGGTGTCGTCAATCAGCAAAAAGCCCAGCGTGTCGACATAAAACCTGATGGCAGCGTCATAGTCACGCACCACAACGGCTATTAGGGATATTGATTGTGTCATGGTAAAACCTCTCGACTAAATGGTGTTCTTTATCATCGTAAATTTGCCTTGGTGCCTGAGTTGCCACAAGCCACAGGTCGTTGTGCAAGGTTGCGTGAGCGTCCGAACTTGCGTTCTGAATACCGCCAGTGTCTTGATTGCATTCCTACGATCTCCACAACTCGTGGCGAATGCTCCCCTATCAGCATGCCCAATTCCAAGTCATCAATGAAATTAATCCTTTGGGCATGCTTCAGGCCATAGTCGTAGGGCGATGTTTGAATGAGACATGTGCTGGAGAGGTCAAGTTTTTGGATAGTGGCGTATAGGGGGGCGGATAGGATAAGGTATGTGGCAGTTGGAACAATCAAAATTGCCAATGTGATCGCGATCCCAATTGACCCCGCGCGTTTGGAGTTTTGCGCAAAAATCAGCATTGCACAGACAAGCCCAATATATGGTGCCCCACCAAGACCGTGGTTTCCATATCTCCCCCCAGTTCCAGGGAAAGCTCCGGCCATAGCTCCAAAAAGCGTAAGTATCATCAGAAACGTCAACACAACATTTGCAACGAAAAATCCGGTCGCGCGATGGGCGAATGCCGAGATGTACCCTGCCAAGTTGAGGCCAATAGCCATAAAGAAACCCGTATCGAGCGCCGCACTAGCCCATGTGTTGCCCTTGGTTCCCATTAGAATGTAACTGATGAGAACACCCGTAAATGTAACAGGCAAAAATGCCATGATAGTTCCAACAGATATGGATCGGGATTTGAGCATGCTTCGTCCTTCGCAACGACATCGGATAGAAAGTCTAGGTTGAGCTCGTGAAATTTCCAAGTCGCTAAAGCCTCAATTTCCAAAGCAATCTTACGGGCGTGGTTACATAGGGGGCCATCCCCACTTGATGAACCCGCCCCCATCGCTTATTCAAATCGCAAAGCAATTCAGGGGCATATCATGAAAAACACCAAGTTCGACAAATCCACGCTTCCCAGCCGTCACGTCACCGAAGGACCAGAGCGCGCGCCGCATCGCTCGTACCTCTATGCGATGGGCCTCACGGATGAGGAAATTCACCAGCCGTTGGTCGGCGTCGCGACCTGCTGGAACGAGGCCGCCCCCTGTAACATCGCCCTGAACCGACAGGCGCAGGTTGTTAAAATGGGCGTCAAAGCCGCCTCCGGTACGCCGCGCGAATTCACCACCATCACCGTCACCGACGGCATCGCCATGGGCCACGAGGGCATGCGTTCCTCTTTGGCCAGCCGCGAAGCCATTGCCGACACGGTTGAGCTGACCATGCGCGGTCACTGTTACGATGCCATCGTGGGTCTGGCGGGTTGCGATAAATCACTGCCGGGCATGATGATGGCGATGCTGCGTTTGAACGTGCCTTCCGTGTTCATCTATGGCGGGTCCATTCTGCCGGGCCGCTATAACGGCGAAGATGTCACCGTTCAGGACGTGTTCGAGGCAGTGGGCCAGCACCAAGCGGGCAACATGTCGGATGCGGACCTTGAGGCGCTCGAGGCTGTGGCTTGCCCGTCGGCTGGCGCGTGCGGCGGGCAGTTCACCGCCAACACAATGGCTTGCGTATCCGAGGCCATCGGCCTTGCCTTGCCAAATTCGGCGGGCGCACCAGCCCCCTACGAGAGCCGTGATCAATATGGCGAGGCCTCGGGCCGTGCCGTGATGAACCTGCTGGAAAAGAACATCCGCGCCCGTGACATCGTCACCCGCGAGGCCCTGATCAATGCCGCGCGCATTGTCGCTTGCACTGGTGGCTCGACCAACGCTGGTCTGCACTTGCCAGCAATGGCGCATGAGGCTGGCATCGACTTTGATCTGGCCGACGTTTGCGACATCTTCCGCGAAACACCCTATTTCGTCGACCTGAAACCAGGTGGCCAATATGTCGCCAAAGACCTTTACGAAGTCGGCGGCGTTCCGGTGATCATGAAGGAATTGGACAAGGCCGGATTGGTGCATCGCGATTGCATGACGGCCACGGGCCGCAGCATTGGTGAAGAAATTGACATCGTCACCCGCGAAGCGGACGGCAAAGTGATTTACCCCGTTGCAACACCCCTGTCGAATACCGGTGGTGTGGTTGGCCTAAAAGGCAACGTCGCCCCAGACGGCGCGATTGTGAAGGTCGCGGGTATGGAAACACAGCACCAGCGGTTCGTTGGGCCTGCTCGTGTGTTCGAATGCGAAGAAGATGCCTTTGCCGCCGTCCAAAAGCGCGAGTACGAAGAGGGCGAAGTTCTGGTTATTCGCAATGAGGGTCCATCCGGCGGACCTGGCATGCGCGAAATGTTGGCCACCACGGCAGCCCTTTCCGGTCAGGGAATGGGCAAAAAAGTTGCGCTCATCACGGATGGACGTTTTTCCGGTGCGACCCGCGGGTTCTGCGTTGGCCACGTTGGCCCAGAGGCCGCACATGGCGGACCGATTGCCTTTATCAAAAACGGTGACATCATCACGCTGGACGCCATCAAGGGCGAATTGTCGATGGATGTGTCGGACGATGAAATGGCCAAACGCCGCGACGCATGGGCTGGCCCCCGCGAAACGATCTATGCTTCGGGCGCCTTGTGGAAATACGCCCAACAGGTTGGGGCAACCAAACTCGGCGCTGTCACCCATCCCGGTGCCAAAGTCGAGCGCCACATCTATATGGACCTGTAATCGTGAAATTACCCCTATTGGCTGGAACAGCCGCCCTGATGATTTTGGGCGGCTGTGATGAAATAAACTTGGGTGCAAGAAAAACGGACGTTGCCGAACCCGTTGTCGCGCTTGAACAAATCACCGTGTCCAGCCAAGAGGTGACGATTGCTGGCCCGCACGGGTTTTGCGTTGATCCAACCGAAACCCGCGAAAAACGCAAAAGCACCTTTGTTGTATTGGGCAGCTGTGCGGCCATATCCAACGCCGCTCACCTGCCGGAGCCGCAAGTGCCTGCCATCTTGATGGCAACGGTTTCACCCAAAACCAACGGCGCCCCTATCGCGACATCCACAGCCGCCCTGAAACGGTTTTTCGAATCTGACGCTGGACGCGCTGCGCTTAGCCGGGATGGCAAAGCCGAAACCGTCGAAGTGATCGAAACACTGGGGCGAAACGGCGCATTCTACATCCATGCCCGTGACAGCAGCACTGATACTTTGGCAGGGGCAGGCGGTGAATACTGGCGCGCCCTGTTCAATGTGAAAGGGCGGATTGTCTCGGCCTCGGTGGTGTCGCTAAAGGAATTTCCGATTTCGAAAACCGAAGGGTTTAACACGCTTGGGGCCTTTGCCGACCGGATCAAAGCACAAAATGCTGTGGCATCAACGAAACCATAAGAAAAAAACCAGGTCTTCTTTTTGTAAAGCGGTTGTTTAATAAAGACCCGATATAAGATAATACTATGGGTAATAGTTTGTAGATGCAGGTGCGGCGTAATAATGGCGAATAGAATAAAATCCATGATCGGCCAAATCGCGCAGCGGCGTGCGTTGCGGCGCTGGGCGCGCCTTGCCAAAGAAGCCAAGGATCTGGACTTGGAAACCCTGCGCGTCACCCGCGGACGGGCCCGCACAATGATGCGCCCTTTGGAACAGATGATCCATGTGGCCGACAGCCGTTTGATGTTGCCGTTGATCGGCAGCAACGCAATCCAGCAGCCGTTGAATTCTGACTGGGTGTATCGCCCCGAAATCTGGCGCGGCCCCGTGTCACCGCGCGGTATTTCGTCGGCGCAAAACAAGGCTAAGCTGGGCAAAGAAGCGACCGTTTTCCACGACTGCAGTATTTCCGAACTGACCTTGCGCCAAATCCGCAATACCCGAGAAGAGGACTTGGCGCCCTTTGGGTTGCAGATGGATGTGTTCAAGTTTGACGGCAGTTTTCTGTCGCTGGTTTTGAACCTGCCGGATGATGCGGTGCATGGGCTAAAGAAAAAACACCTGCTGCGGTTGGACGCCATCGTCGAGATGGAAAAACCGCTGGAGATTTTCGCGCGCCTAAACATCAAACATGGTCCCAACACCGAACAAATCGTGCGTGAATTGCCGCTGCATGAGGACGAGGTGATGGTGGAATTCGATCTGGCCTACACCAAGCTGAATGAAAAACGGGTGGAACGGATCTGGATTGATCTGATTTTTGAAGGGCCGCAGATGAATCAGGTCATTCTACGCGATATCACCTTTAGTCGCCGGCCACGCGCTGAACTGTAGAGCGCCGAACAACCGCGCCAAGCCGCAAGAAAGAGACGATATGAGCAATCTGACTTTAACCGCGACACGCCTGTTTGAGGGCGTTTGGGAAGGTGTTCTGACCGCCTCGGACGTTGACGGAAACTATCAGCCAGAAATCGAAGTCACCCATCTGGGCGCGCCTATTGATGGTGTTTCGGTCACCGAGGACAACACCCAAGGCTATTGGGTGGTGCGCGTACCTGTGCCCGTCGAAACGCTGATGGACGGGGTGCAAACCTTTTCGATCGCAGATCAGCGCAGCGGCGAAACGCTGAGCAGTTTCTCGATCTTGGCGGGCGAGCCGTTGAGCGACGATATCCGCATCGAGATTGATCTGCTGCGCGCCGAGCTGGATATGCTGAAAAAGGCGTTTCGCCGTCACTGTGTTGAAACAACCTGAGACAGTGACGCGGCGTTTATAATGACACGTCGCTGTACGTGATGCAGCGTGTTTCAAGCTACATAGGATGCATCATGACCCAATTCCCCAAACTACTCGCCCCGCTTGATCTTGGTTTCACCACGCTGAAAAACCGCGTGCTTATGGGCTCAATGCACACCGGCCTTGAAGAAACCAAAGATTGGAATCGCGTTGCAGAATTTTATGCGAAACGGGCGCGCGGCGGTGTTGGGCTGATCGTCACAGGCGGCATGGCCCCCAACCGTGAGGGCGGCGTTTTCCCAGGGGCCGCTGGCCTGTTCAATGACCAAGACATTGCCAACCACCGCGTCATCACTGACCGTGTGCATGAAAACGATGGTAAGATTGCGATGCAAATCCTGCATGCAGGTCGCTATGCCTATGGTCCGGAATGTGTGGCCCCCAGCCCCGTGAAATCACCAATTTCGCCGTTTCCACCGGTTGAGCTGGACGAAGATGGCATCGAAAAGCAAATCAACGACATGGCCACCGCCGCTGCCAATGCGAAATTGGCTGGCTATGACGGGGTCGAGGTTATGGGCTCGGAAGGCTACTTCCTGAACCAATTCTTGGTCACCCATACCAACAAACGCACAGACCGTTGGGGCGGCAGCTATGAGAACCGCATGCGCCTGCCACTTGAGGTGGTTAAACGGGTCCGCGAGGCCGTTGGCACCGATTTCATCGTGATTTATCGCCTGTCGATGATCGACCTGATCCCCAATGGCTCTACCTTTGATGAGGTGATCGAGTTGGCCCAAAAGGTCGAGGCCGCAGGCGCCAACATCATCAACACCGGTATCGGTTGGCACGAGGCGCGCATCCCGACGATTGCGACCTCGGTTCCACGCCGCGCCTTTAGCTGGGTGACGAAGAAACTGATGGGGCAGGTGGGCATTCCGGTGATCACCTCCAACCGCATCAACACCCCCGAAGTGGCCGAGTCCGTGCTGAACGACGGCTGCGCCGATATGGTGTCCATGGCTCGCCCGTTCTTGGCGGATGCCGAGTTCGTCGCCAAAGCCGCCGATGGCCGTGCTGCTGAAATCGCACCCTGCATTGCCTGCAACCAAGCCTGCTTGGACCACACATTCTCGGGCAAAATTTCGACCTGTTTGGTCAACCCGCGGGCCTGCTATGAAACCGAACTGGTCGTCGGCACGACGGATGTGGCCAAAACCATAGCCGTTGTCGGGGCTGGCCCTGCCGGCCTGTCTGCGGCCCTTACAGCGGCTGAACGCGGTCACAACGTGACCCTATTTGACGCGGCCGACAAATTAGGTGGCCAATTGAATATGGCCAAGCAAGTCCCCGGCAAAGAAGAGTTCTTTGGTCTGGTGGATTGGTACAACACTATGGTCGCGCGCGCGGATATTGATCTGCGCTTGGGGCAAAAAGCCGACGTTGACACGTTGCGCGGCTTTGACGAGGTAATCGTCGCCACAGGTGTGCAGCCACGGGACCCGCAAATCGACGGCCAAGACGGCGACAATGTGGTCGATTACATTGATGTGCTGCGTCATAAGGTGACGGTTGGTAAACGCGTGGCGATTGTTGGGGCGGGCGGTATCGGCTTTGATGTGGCAGAGTTCTTGGCGCATGGACCAGAATCCCTGGTCGAAGATCTGGACGCATGGAAACGCAACTGGGGGGTCGGTGATCCGGAACAACAACGCGGCGGTGTCGCACCCGAGGGGCCGCAACCCGACGCAGCGGCCCGCGAAGTTGTCCTGTTACAGCGCAAGGCGGAAAAGGCAGGCAAACGGCTGGGCAAAACAACCGGCTGGATTCACCGCGCCGACCTCAAAATGAAGGGCGTGAAAACACTGACCGGCGTCAATTATGAGCGGATCGACGCGCAAGGCTTGTACATTTCATTCGGCGAGGCCCGCGAAAACCCGCAACTGATCGAAGTGGACACCATTGTGTTATGTGCAGGGCAAGTACCCGAGCGCGGGCTGGCGGATGAGCTGATTTCAGCAGAAATTACGCCCCATGTGATCGGCGGCGCGGATGTCGCAGGCGAGTTGGACGCAAAACGCGCAATAGATCAAGGAACCCGCCTCGCTGCCACTTTGTAGGTCAAAATCCCTTTAAAAATGGAACATTCTTGCAAATTTTACCTGTTTCCAGATCAGGAACTATAGGTGAGATACCGCAGTATTGTCCGGCCATCACCCCATTTCTGCCCAATTTCGAAGTCATACAGATATCAATTCGAAATATAAAAAGCAGGTAAGAAGATGGATAGATTAACTGAGATGGAGGCCTTTGCGACTGTCGTCGATCAAGGTGGTTTCACCGACGCAGCACGCAAAATGGGCATTTCCAAATCAGCCGTATCAAAGCACGTCTCGTCCCTAGAGGCGCGCTTGGGGGCGCGGTTGCTAAATAGAACAACGCGACGGGTTAGCCCGACGGAAATTGGTCTGGCCTATTACGACCGTGCGCGCCGTGTCTTGAATGATGCTGGCGAGGCTGACGCCTTAGTCACATCCATGCAATCGGCACCCTCCGGACTGCTGCGCATCTCTGTCGCCACCGATTTCGGGGTCAATCACCTGTCCCCAGTGCTGGGCGAATTCCTGCAAGAATTTCCTGACATCACCGTGAATATGGTTTTGAACAACCGCTATGTTGAACTGATCTCCGAAGGTTTTGATCTGGCTGTGCGCATTGGCGAGTTGGAAGACAGCACCCTGCGCGCCCGCAAACTGACGGAAACCACCAAACGCATGGTCGGTTCGCCAGAATATTTTGAGAAATACGGTCGCCCGGAAAAGATTGATGATCTGAACGAGCACAAACTGCTGCATTATTCGAACCAATCAAACGGCAGTGTCTGGAAACTCACCGCCCCTTCTGGTGAAAAACGCCAAGTGCGCACCGCGGGTTGGCTGTCGGTCAACGATGGGCAATCCCTGTTAAACGCGGCCGTTTCCGGTCTGGGCATCGCCTATTTGCCCAGCTTTTTGTATGCAGAGGCGATGGAACAAGGCCTGATCGAGGAAGCAATGCCTGATCTGCCCAGCGAAACCCAAGGCATCTATGCGGTTTACCCACCCGGCCGGTTTACCCAGCCAAAAGTCCGCGCCTTTATTGATTTTCTGGCACAAACATTTGCCAGCAAAGGGCCGGATGCCTGGTAATCCGACCAACCTGACTGTCTAAAAAATGAATACCTATTGGGTCGAGGTGACAATCACTTCGACCCTTCTGTTTTGGGCCCGCCCATCATCCGTCTGGTTCGAGGACCGCGGTGACAAAAAGCCGTTCCCTTCGGCGCTGATCTGGGCCTTATCAACGCCAAGCTCCGTCACCAATCGCTGCATCACGGAATTTGCCCGCTTTTTGGACAAGGCGATATTGGCGTCGAGCGAGCCAACCGCATCAGTGTGGCCCACAACAGCCACGGTACGGGTCGGGTTGTTCTGCAAATAGCTGGCCAATTTCATCAATGTGTCAAACTTGCCAGCGCCCAGATCCGAAGACCCGGTTTCAAAACGTAAATCCTCAAGGATGAAATACCCCGTTTCGTCCAATGCGCGATCCAGCGGCAGGTCGGACACGGGGTTTGCTTCAATGGGGTTTTGTGTGGTTGTTAAGGCCGGGTTTTTGGCCGAGGTCACCAACGCGCCAGCCTCGGTGGGGGCACCAACACGCATCAACTGGATGTAACCTGCATTTTGGCTGCGACTGATCAAAAGGCTGATGTATTCGGGTTGGGCCCCCGCCGTCTGTTGCGTGGCCAAAAACCGGAAATCCCCCAGATCAACATGCATCACAGGCTCAGACATCACTTCGGTTTCAAACCGGAAATCAAACCCGCCGCAAGCTTCGGTTTCGCACTCGAACAGCACTTCAAAACCGGCTTCTGTCAGTTGCTGTTTCAGCGGGTCAAGAATTTGCAAAGACGTCAGACCAGAGGCAGAAATTTTCCAAGCCTGTTGGATCACCTCTCCTTCAGCCAGTATCGTATCAAAACGGTCGTTCTGCCACGCGCTGACGGGCATCAAATAGCTGCCATGCCCGGTCTTTTTCTCGCCCTCAAGCGACGCATTCCTTGGAAAATCCAGCTGCATTGCAGACAAATTCATAGGTAGGAGCACGGCCAATACAGAGGCAAATATGGCAGCGGTTTTCCTCATCGGTGCGCCGAATGGTAATCCTCATTGGGCCGCATGTCGGATGCCGAAGCAACACGGTTGGTCATGTTGAAGAACGCCGCAACTGATCCGATGTCCCAGATATCACGATCCGAAAACCCGACATCACGCAGGGCTTGGCGATCGGTTTCTTCAATTGTGTCACTGCGTTCAGTCAGCTTTGCAGCAAAATCCAGCATGGCTTTTTGGCGTGGGTCCAGATTTGCGGACCGGTAGTTCATCACCATCATTTCACCCAGCATTGGGTCACCGGACAATTCGCGTACCGCAGCCCCGTGTGCCACCAGACAGTAGAAACATTTATTGATCGACGACACCACCACCGCGATCAACTCGCGCTCCAGTTTGGTGATCCCGCTGTCGCCCAGCATCAGGTCGTTATAAAGCCCAGTAAAAGCGTTCAACTTGTCGATGTCAAAGGCATAGGCCTGTAAAACATTAGGGATCATCCCCAGCTTGTCCTCGCAGATATCGAAATATTTCTGCGTGGGTTCCGGTAATGGGTCAACCATAGGTAAATCGAGTGCGGTGGGTTGTTTCATGTTTTTGCTCATGCCTGTGCTGCCCTTTTGGGATCATGTACTCTGTAATGGTAGTGTCCCACATTTTCCATATTCAGGGAAGTGTAGAGCGCGTTTGCGGCGGTGTTGTCGCGTACGCATATGACACTAAAGTCGGTGGCGCCATTATCTTGCGCCCAAACAGCAGCGACCCCCAATATGTTGTTGGCTACACCTTGCCGACGGTGATCGTGAACCACCTCTAATGCATGTAACATGGCCACAGAATTATGAATTGCAACATAAGCGGCCCCCGCAACACGGTCATTTTGGCGCGCAAGTACAGCGGTTTTCGGCCCCTTGGCGCGTTGCATCACGGCTTGGCGGCTTGGGCCGATGCCGTGGTCGGTCCAGACTTCGTTGATGATTGCCAGTGGTGGCCAAATCGCAAATCCAGTCATCCGTGCGGGGGCCAGTTTGGTCAGGTTTTCGATGGGGCAGGCATAAAGGTTTACAGGGTCTTTGATGCGATACCCTCTCGCCTCAAGCAACGCGTCCAGCGCCTCTTCGCCTTCGCGCACCATGAACAGGGCGTTTTGCCCCAATGCGGCATGTGCCTCTTCGGCGACGTTGATGTCCTCGGTGGTCACAGGCCCGTTGGCCGTGGCCGAGGACACGCGCTGTCCACCATCCGCCCCTTTGCGGATCGTCCAGTTGCCGACCGTCATAAATTCGGCAGCGGGCCACGTGGCGTCGGTGGTTTGATACAATGTTTGTAGGATAGTCATCTGGGCCTCGCAGGAAAAAGTGCGGCAAGTTCGGTCATCGCGGTGGCCAGCATTTCTGCGTCTGCGCCACGCCCGACGATATTCGTGCCATAGGTGTCATCAGTATAAAACGGGTAGGAGCCAAAGGAAAGTTTAGGATACCGTTTAGCCAACACGCCCAGCGGTTTGGCGATCACACCTTCCGCTTGCATCAGGCGCAGGGTCTGGCTTAGGAGAGGCGTACCACCGGACAAACGCGGCAACAGCGACGCGACCATTGCCTGAAATATCATTGGCACCCCGGCCATCACATGCACGTTTTTCAAGCTAAAACCGGGGGCGGCCGAAATCGGATTTTCGATCAATTCGGCCCCCTCGGGAATGCGCGCCATCCGTAAACGCGCCTCGTTAATTTCGGTCCCCGTGGTGGCGTAATGGGCCTCTAACAAAGCGCGCGCATCCGCACGTACATCAATCGGCGCGCCAAACGCCGCTGCCACTGCATCCGCCGTAATGTCGTCATGGGTTGGACCAATGCCGCCGGATGTGAATAAATGCGTGTGCCCATTGGCCAGCTTTTGCACCGCTGAAATAATTGCGCCTGTGTCGTCTGGCACCACGCGCACCTCTAACAGATCAATGCCTTGCGCGGTTAATTCCCCCGCAATGTGGTGCGTGTTGGTGTCTTGGGTGCGGCCGGAAAGTATCTCGTCGCCGATCACCAGCATGGCGGCAGTTGGGTTAATCATATCACGCTCCTTGTCGGGCTTACCTTAACGATATAACCCTCAATGCATGCGCTTTCAAACCCCCCTGATCCCCGCCACCTTGATCCGCCGTTATAAACGGTTTTTAGCCGATGTGCGGTTAGAAGACGGGCGCGAAGTTGTGGCCCATTGCCCCAACCCCGGGTCTATGATGGGCATGAAGAATGAGGGGTTAAAGGTCTGGCTGGAACCCAACGATGATCCCAAGAAAAAGCTGAAATTCGGATGGCGACTGGCCGAGTTGCCCGACGGGCATTTTATCGGCGTCGATACGGCGGTGCCCAACCGCGCCGTGCGCGCTGCCCTTGAAGCGGGCGAAGTTGGCCCACTCGCCCCATATAAAACCGTGCGCCCCGAGGTGAAATATGGCCAAGCCAGCCGAATTGATTTTCTGCTGCAAGAGGCAGGGTTGCCCGACGTCTATGTCGAGGTTAAAAGCGTTACCCTGATGCGGCAACAGGGGCTGGCCGAGTTCCCCGACAGCGTCACGGTCCGTGGTGCCAAACACTTGGCCGAACTTACTCAAATGGCGGCGCAGGGGCATCGCGCTGTGATGCTGTACCTTGTGCAGCGCACCGATTGCACGCGCTTCACATTGGCCAGCGATATTGATCCGGCCTATGCTGCCGCCTACAGATCGGCGGTCAAGTCGGGCGTCGAAGTCATCTGCATCGGCACGAAAATCACCCCCGAAGGCGTTTGGCTGACCCAAGGTCTGGAAGTTTCCGTTTCGCTGCATTAACTAGGCGATAACAACAAGGAGAGATGCTTTGACAGATGGCAAAGGTCGCGTGACCAAAGACGGTATCAGAATTTACCAAGCGTCAGATTTCGATGGCATGTTTGCGGCTGGCAAATTGGCGGCCGAAATTCTGGACGAGGTCGCGCCATTGGTGGTGCCGGGCGTTTCGACCCATGATCTGGATCGCTACATCACCGATCGCGTGGATGCCGCTGGCGCGACATCGGCCACCATCGGTTATAAGGGCTACAAACACGCCAGCTGTATTTCGGTAAACCATGTGGTCTGTCACGGCATCCCTGGTGACAAGCGTCTAAAGGATGGCGATATCGTGAATATCGACGTGACTGTGATCGTTGATGGCTGGTTTGGCGACACCAGCCGCATGTATGTTGCGGGCAAGCTGGGCCGCAAGGCAGAGCGCCTGATCGAAGTCACCCACGACGCGCTGATGCTGGGGATCGAAGCCGTGAAGCCGGGCAACACCTTTGGTGATATTGGCCACGCAATCCAAAGCTATGTCGAATCCCAACGCATGTCCGTTGTGCGCGATTTCTGCGGTCACGGTCTGGGCCGCGTGTTCCATGCGCCACCCAATGTTTTGCACTATGGTCGCGCCGGAACCGGACCGATGCTGGAAGAAGGCATGATTTTCACCATCGAACCGATGGTCAATCTGGGCCGCCCCGAAACCAAAGTTCTGGCCGATGATTGGACCGCCGTGACACGCGACAAATCCCTGTCGGCGCAGTTTGAACACTCCATCGGGGTAACGGCAGACGGTTGCGACATTTTCACCCTGTCACCAACAGGCAAGTTTCACCCGACCTACGGCTAAGCCCTGCGCAAATCGGTGACGCGTTTTTCATCGCGATGCCCAGCGTCATGCAAAGGTTCGGCCACCACGCCGCCAAAACGCGCCTCGCGCACTATGACGGGGCGCGTTTTAATCCGGCAGTAAATCGTGAGTGCGACTGTCCAATCCACATCCCCTACGCGTTGCCAAACCAGCCCACCACTAGCACTTGCGTTGCCAAATCTCAGACGGTTGCCAGCGCCATCTTCAGCCAACGCCAGACAGTCATTGCAAAAATGCCAAGGGTAGCGCGGAAACGCGCGTTGCGGCGTACCGCAACTGGGGCAGTGGTGGTCATTGGGTTCATCAGTCATGTCACAGCATTGCGCTATTGTGTGCATCGGTCAAGCCGCTCGAAAACCTACAATCCCAGCAGCGGCGGTAATTCTGTCATTGACCGGATCACGGTGGCCCCCGTGGCTGCAAGCGTGTTCACGTCACTGCGCTTAGCATAGCCAATGCAGCGCATATCGGCATTGGCCGCCCCCATACAGCCGGTTGGGCTGTCGTCGATCATGATGCAATCCTTGGGCGCGACACCAAATTTTCGAGCGGCAATCAGCAGCAACTCCGGGTCTGGTTTCGCCACCCCATAGGTGTGTGCCGAAAAAACGGCGCCTTGAAACCTGTCCCATTGGGCATTTTGACCCAAAGTGATTTCCATCTTTTCCTCAGGTCCATTCGAAACCACACAAAATGGAATGCCCGCCGCCTCAATACGATCAAGCACATCCAGAATGCCGCTCACCAATGGCACACCTTCTTTCTTTAGATGCGTGTAAAACTGGCCATAGAAATCATCGGCCCAACCGGCAGGCAAATCTGCCCCCATATGGCGGGCCGTGACGGCGACTTTTGCGATTGTGCCGCCGAAAAAATGCGCTTCGCAATCAGCCGCAGACAGATGTAACCCATACCGCGACAGCTCCTGCAAAAGGTAAGCTCCCGCAAGCGGTTCGCTGTCAACCAACACACCGTCGCAGTCAAAAATAATAAGCTGTGGCTGGGTCAATTCGTGGCCTCCAAAATCGAAATCCATGTGTCGCCATATTTGCGCTGATCATGCAATGCATAACCATCGGGGGCATGTTGCGGGGTGCTTTCCTCCCACACGATCAATGCGTTGTCGGCCAGCCAACCCGCGTCGCGGGCCGCTGCAAGCGCCACTTCTCCGAGGCATTTGCCATAGGGCGGGTCCATGAAAAGCAGTGAACAAGCCGTGCCTTTGTTGGGGGGGAGTTGGCCGACATCCGTGCGCAACAAGGTCGTTGTGTCCGCATCGCGCCGCGTCAATTTGATGTTCTCGCGGATCAAGGATTGCGCCTTGCGCCCATCATCAACAAAGGTGGCATGCGCAGCGCCACGCGACAGCGCCTCCAGCCCCAGCGCCCCCGTGCCGGCAAATAAATCCAGCACATATGCACCCGCGATCGGGTTGCCATAGGCCCCGCCCATCAACACAGAAAACAGGCTTTCGCGGACACGGTCCGAGGTCGGACGCAGATGTGCCGCCGCATCGCCGTCACCAACCGTGGCCAGGGTCAAACCACGATGCACACCGGCAATAATCCTCATTTTAACAAGGCCTTGAGGTCCGTATCGGGCGACTCAACCACCTCGGGTGCTGGCGATTTTCCGGCCTCGATCAGCCGCTTGCCAATCATATAGGCGCGGGCGTCGTTCATGGCGTCCACGGCCAACAAGCTGCCGCCTTGATAATACCAATGCGACTGCGCGCCGGGTTTGTCACCCACCCGCGTCACCACGTTATTGTACCCCGTGTTCAGCCCCGCAATTTGCAATTTGACGTCGTATTGATCCGACCAAAACCATGGCTTGGCCACGTAATCCTTGCCAGCACCCATCATGTTTTCGGCCACCACTTCGGCCTGCTCAATCGCGTTTGGTACGCTTTCCAAACGGATGCGATCACCAGCGTAAGGAAACGATGCGCAGTCCCCCGCCGCCCAGATGTGCGGCACAGATGTGCGCCCCTGCGCATCGGTTTTGATACCATTATCAAGCGCAACCCCAAGCGTTTCAGCCAGTTCAGTCGTTGGCTTGATACCAACCCCCGTGATGACAAAATCAATCGGCAGCTCATCTCCGTTGGTCAGGGTCGCGGATGTTACGCGGGTGTCGCCCGACAGATGATCCAATCCAACGCCCTCGATAATATTCACCCCATGCCCCCTATGCAAAGCGCGAAAATAGTCAGAGGTTTCAGGTGCCGCGACTCGTTGCAAAATGCGCCCGGACATCTCAACCAAAGTCACGTTCAACGCCAGTTTGGCCGCCACAGCTGCGGCCTCCAAACCGATGTAACCGCCGCCAACGATCAACACGTTTTTGCCGGCCGAAAACTCCGGCTCCATCGCGTCAATATCAGCCAGCGTGCGCACAACATGCACGCCCTGCAAAGCACCGCCAATCGCGGCGGGTAGGTGATGCGGGGTCGATCCAGTGGTCAGCGCAAGATCGTCATAGGCGAGCACTTCGTCGCCAACAGCGACAGTTTTCGCGACCGGATCAATGGTCGAGATTTTGACGCCCAAACGAACCTTGATGTTCTGGTTTTCATAGAATTCCTCGGGGCGCAAAAACAACCGTTCGCGCGTCATATCCCCCAGCAAATACCCCTTGGACAACGGCGGACGCTGGTAGGGCAGCACAGGTTCCTCGCCGATCAGGGTGATGTCGCCCTCATACTCAAGATTGCGCAGTTTGGCGGTGAGAGAGGCGCCAGCCTGACCTGCGCCGATGACGATGATGTGGCCCATGAGGATTTCCAATCTGTAAATGTCACGCGAAAGTATCGCAGCGCATGCGCGAAATGCAATCGGGAATGCAGGCAGTTACCCCCGTTTGAACGGCCCGTAAGAGGTCATCACTTCGATGTCCTCGTCCACTGCGGCGCGTTCCTGTTCCAGGAACTCGGCAACCGCATTGCGAAACCCTTTGTCATTGATCCAATGCAGCGAATGGGTGGTGACAGGCATATAGCCACGCGCCAGTTTGTGCCCGCCCTGCGCGCCCGCCTCGACCCGTCCAATCCCATGTGCGATAGCATAGTCGATGGCACGATAGTAACAGACCTCGAAATGCAGCGCCGGATGGTCCTCGATGCAGCCCCAATAGCGGCCAAACAGCGTGTCCGCACCGATGAAGTTCAGCGCCCCAGCCACCCAATTCCCGTCACGTTCTGCCATCACCAGCAACATGTCGTAGCGCAATGTATCCAGCGCAATATCGAAAAATTCGCGGGTCAAATAAGGCGTGCCCCATTTGCGCGCGCCGGTGTCTTGGTAGAAATGCCAAAACGCGGCAAGGTGATCAGCGGTGATTTGATCCCCTGTCAACGTATGGATGCTGCCGCCGAAATCCTGGGCCTGTGCACGCTCACGGCGCAGGTTTTTCCGTTTGCGCGACGATAGTGAGGCCATGAAAGCATCGAAATTCGCATAGCCGTCATTCACCCAATGAAACTGTTGCCCAAGGCGATGCATCAACCCAAACCGTTTGCCAATCTCGGCTTCTTCGGCGGTGCAAAATGTGATGTGCAGGGATGACAACTGGTTCTCGGCGGCCAATTGCACGGCCCCTTGTGCCAATGCCGATTGCCCGATCTCCTCATACCCCGCGCGGGTTAGAAAACGTCTCCCTGTGGCTGGCGTGAACGGTACTGTCAGTTGCAGTTTTGGGTAATATTGACCACCGGCGCGCGTATAGGCATCGGCCCAACTGTGGTCGAAAACATATTCGCCCTGCGAATGGGATTTGGTATAGGCAGGGGCGGCGGCGATCAGTTGATCATCCGCAAAGGCCGTGATGTGGCGCGGCATCCACCCCGTGCCCGTGCCAACCGATCCGCTGACCTCAAGCGCCGACAAAAAGCGATGCGTGGTGAAGGGGGCGATCGGGCGGCCATCCTCGGGACAGGCACAGGCATCCCATACCTGCGCCGAGATGTCGGCTAGGGTCGATAAGACGCAGATTTCGATCTCTTTTGACATGGGATGAGTGTGGCGTTTATGGCTGTCGGGTCAAGAGGGCGCGACAGCAGGATAGCTTTCAAACGTGATATTATCGGCCACTTTGCGCGCGTTCATTTCGTCCTCTGGGCTACGGATGGTCCAGCAGATGACGTGGGCACCAGCGGTCTTCAACTCGGCGATGCGCGGGTTTGTTAGATCATCATGACGGTGGCTGACAAAGCTGGAGCCGGTGCGTTCATAATCCGGAATGCACCGCAGATGGTGGCGGGTTTTTTCGTTCAACAATTGCCAATGCTCAGCGCCAAAATGGCAGGTGACAATCCCGCGCGGCACGTCAGGCGCACGTTCTGCCAGTGCTGCAACCGAGTGCGGATTGAAACTCATCACGGCGACCAGTCCGTCGTAATCTGCCAGCGCAGTGGCAACAGATTGCTCTAACGGGCCAACGTCAGGGCCCATAGCGCCGTCTTGGTCTTTGGTCTCGATCAGCAGCGGAACCCGACCCGCAACCAGGGTCAGGATTTCCGGCAGGGTCGGAATGAATTCCTCACAACCCTTCAGGGTGATTTTTGTCAGCTCATCGCAAGTGCGGGTGCGGAGTGCGCCAGTTTGTGCGGTCAGGCGCGACATCTCATAATCATGAAACACCATCGCATGACCGTCCGCTGACAGCTGCACGTCCAACTCAATCGCATAGCCCGCTTTGATCGCGGCGATAAATGCTGCGCGTGAATTTTCGACTACGCCACGGGATGCATCATGATACCCGCGATGCGCGATTGGCTGCGTTAGGAAACGACCGTGAAGCATGGTCATTTGATCTGGAAAATGCCTTCGATTTCAACCGCAACACCAAAGGGCAAGGCGGCGGCACTGACGGCAGCACGGGCATGGCGACCCGCATCCCCGAGCAGTTCAACCATGAAATCGGACGCCCCGTTGATGACCTTGGGCTGATCCGTAAAATCAGACGTCGAGTTCACAAAGCCACCCAGTTTCACGACCCGCACCAACCGCGTCAGATCACCGTCACAAGCGGCCTTAAGCTGTGCAATCAGACTGAGGGCGCAAGCCTTGGCGGCGGCGGCACCGGCCTCAACATCCATGTTTTCACCCAACCGGCCTATGATAAACCCATCTGGGCCGTTTGAGATTTGGCCGGATACATAGACCATATCACCTGCAATCACATAGGGCACATAATTGGCCGCTGGGGCAGGGGCGTCGGGCAGGGCGATACCCAATTCGGTCAGGCGGGCCTCGATTGCGTTGCTCATCAGGAGTCTCCTTTGGATGCTTTTGGGGACGCTAACGGCGATTGACCGACAGGAAAACCACTAATTTATTTTTCGCGAAATGCCTTGGCGAAATAGTCGCTCAACGGTTTGATCAAATAGGCCAGCGGTGTGCGATCATTGGTGCGGATAAAGGCCTGCACGGGCATGCCGGGAATCAGGGTTGCGTCCTTGGGCAGCTTGGCAAGTTCCCCTTCAACCAAAGCGATTTCCGAGCGGTAAAAGCTGGCCTGTGTGCGCTCGTCCGTAAAGGCGTCAGCGGATATTTTCATCACGCGGCCCTTCAATTCGGGCGTGGTGCGCGAGTCAAAGGCCGGGAAGCGCAGGGTCACCTCTTGGCCAATAAAAATCTGATCAATGTTATTGGGCTGAACCTTGGATGCAATCACCAAGGCGCGGTCTTGGGGCACCAGATACAGCACCGGATCCGCCGGCCGAATAACCGAGCGCGGCGCGAAAAATTGCATTGCATAGACGATGCCGGACAGGGGCGCACGAATATCGAGACGCGATAGTTTTTCGGTCAGGGCACGGCGTTGTTCTTGTAACTCCAGCTCGCGAAATTGCAGGTCGCGCAGGCGGCTGATTGCTTCTTCACGACGCTTGGTGCCGAATTTCAGAACCTCGATTTCGATCTCGGTGATCTTGCCCTCGGCTTGGGCTTTGCTGGCGGCCAGTTCGCCCATAGTGCCCCGCAGGCGGGCCTCTTCGCGTTGCAGGCTCAACACGCGCGACACCTGTGCTAGACCACGATCCAGCAGCGTTTGCTGGTTCACCAACTCCTGCGTGATCAATTCCAACTGCGTCACCAAAGCGGTTTGTTGGGCGGTTATGCCAACGATCTGGTCAGCGATTTGGGCGCGGCGCTTTTGCATTTGCGACACTTCCTGTTCCAGCGAATCCAGCCGCGCTATGAACAGACGTTTTTGGCCCTGCATCAGCTTTTCCGCGCTGGCCGAATCGGCCTTTGCCGCCGCGATCAATTCGGGGTCATAGCTGACTTCATCGCTGCTGTCGCGCTCGGCCTCTAGCCGCCCGCGTCGTGCAAGGATTTCAAACAATTGCCCTTCAACCACAACCAATTCCGAGGTCAGATTGTTGGCATCCAACCGCAACAAAATGTCGCCGGTTTCGACCAAATCACCATCCTGCACAAGAATTTCGGAAATAACACCGCCGTCAGGATGCTGCACAACCTGTCGATTTTGCGCGACCTCGATTTGACCAGGCGCGATCACGGCACCGGAAATATTGGCGACAACGGACCATGTACCAAACCCGCCAAGCAAAACCAAAATGGCCAAAAAACCCAACACCAAGGGACCACGTGCCGACCAGCCTTTCACGGGATCAATGCTCATGTCACGCTCCCTTTGGTGGTATTTTTGCTGATTTCTTCGTGGTTTTTAACCATCTCGCGCAACACTTTATCTTTGGGTCCAAACGCCTTCACGGCGCCGCCATCAAGCACAAGCAACAACTCGCATTCCTGAATGGCAGCGGGTCGGTGCGCCATGATCATCACGGCCCCCCCGTCGGCTTTCATTTGGCGAATGGCTGTGTTCAAGGCTTGCGAACCGACGTTATCAAGGTTCGAATTCGGCTCGTCCAACACCAGAATGACAGGATCGCCATACATCGCACGGGCAAGGCCAATGCGCTGCAATTGCCCCCCCGATAACCGGCCACCATTGGCTGCCACGCGGGTATCATACCCTTCGGGGAAGCCCAATATCATATCATGCGCGGCGGCCTTTTTGGCGGCAGCGACGACCGCTGCATCATCAGGTTGCATCGACATACGGGCAATGTTTTCGGCAATGGTGCCGTCAAACAGTTGCACTCGTTGTGGCAGATAACCAATGTGTTGGCCCAGAACATCAGGGTCATATTGATCCAAAGCTGCGCCATCCAAGCGGATTTTACCACCCGCCGCCCGCCACACGCCCGTAACAGCGCGCGCCAGCGTGGTTTTGCCCGCGCCGGACGAGCCGATGACACCCAATGCTTGGCCGGGTTTCAGGGCGAAACTGGCCATCCGCAAGGATGCCTGCTGTTGCCCCGGCGGCACAACGGTCACCTGACTGGCAACCAAATTCGCTTTGGGTTTTGGCAAGGTGGTGCGCTCCGCCTCAACGGGAATATTGCTCAGCAAATCAATCAGATTGCTCCACCCTTTGGAGGCCGCTTGAACCAGTGCCCATTGGCCAATGGATTGTTCGATCGGCGCCAAGGCACGCCCCATCAAAATCGAACCCGCAATCATTGCACCCGCCGATAATTCGTTGCGTAAAACCAAATAGGCCCCAAGACCCAGCATCGCGGACTGTAGAAACATCCGGAATGTTTTGGTAAAAATAGTGAACCTGCCAGAGCCATCCGAGGCACTAATGCTGGCGCTCAGCGCCTTTTCGCGCGCGGCATTCCAGCGGCCAAAAACCGCGCCCTGCATGCCCAGGCTTTGCACCAATTCGGACTCGGTGCGCAGTTGCTCGGCCATTTGATTGGCCACATGGGCCGATTTGTTGGCCTCCAACACCGGTGTGCGGGTCAGCCATTGGTTCAACAGGGTGATCAGGATCAACAACCCGCCCCCCGAAATGGCCAAATACCCCAGCCAAGGGTGGAACAAAAATATCCCACCCAAAAAGACGGGCGTCCACGGAATGTCGAAAATGGCCGTCAGGACAGGTGAGGTCAGCAACCGTTGCACCGATTCAAGATCGCGCAAACCACTGTTGGTGGTCTCGGAACCCATGCCGCGCGCATTAGCACGCAACACAGCGGAAAACACGCGACGGTCCAAGCTTGACTGAAACCGTGCCCCGACCCGCGCCAAAATGCGGCCCCGTGCGTAATCCAAAAACCCCATCATCGCGAACAGGAAGGCAACCAAAACTGACAGCGCCAACAGCGTTTCCTTGGACCCGCTACCAATCACCCGATCATAGATCTGCAACATATAAAGCGGACCAGTGAGCATCAGCAGATTAACAAACACGCTAAATATGCCAACCGCCCAGAATAACCCGCGGCTTTTGCGCCGGGCTGCTTTCAGTTCGTCCAACCCGTTCCCGCGTTCGTTGTGTTGCATCTTGCCTCGCATCAATTATTAGTACACGTTACATCACTGCGAAAACCAATGGGTGCAAGAAATACTTGTGTCCTATCCATCACAGGCATAAACCTAGCCCTCATTCAAATATGGCCATTATCAGTTCAGTGTCTATGTAATACGTAACTACGAATAAGCAGTTGAGATTACCATTGTTAGTTTTGAAAACCATACAAAATTCTAGGCTGCGGTCATTTTTGGCCGTGACGACGCTTGTCTTGATTGCTGCCTGCACGGCCCCTACGCCAAAGCCCCTGAATGATCCGCATGAGGCCAGCAACCGCCGAACCCATGAGGCCAATCGCAAGGTAGATCGCGCGCTGGTCAGGCCTGCGGCTGGCGCATATGGCAATGTGTTACCAGCGCCGGTGCGCCAAGGTGTTGGCAATTTCGCTTCGAACCTGAACTTGCCGGGCGTGATCGTGAACAACCTGCTGCAGTTGAACATCGACGGGGCTGTCAAAAATTCATGGCGCTTTGTGATCAACACCACAATCGGCGTTGGCGGGATTTTCGATCCCTCATCCTCCATCGAACTCTATGAGGACAGCAGCGATTTCGGCGAGACGCTGCATGTTTGGGGTGTGGGCGAAGGCGAATATGTCGAATTGCCCTTTATCGGTCCCTCAACCCAGCGCGACACAGTGGGCATGGTGGTCGATGTGTTCACCAATCCGCTGACCTTTGGTGCGCCAACCCCTGAACGCTACATGGGGCCGGTTGTCAAAGGCCTATCAAAACTTGGTGATCGCTACACGTATTCCAGCACGGTCGATGCTATCTTGTATGATAGTGCTGACAGTTATGCCCAGGCGCGGTTGTTATATCTACAAAGCCGCCGGTTCCAGTTGGGGCAAGAGCAAGCAACAGAAGACCAAGGAGAAGATGGCTATGACGATTATTACGCAGACTAACTTGACCCGCCGGACTATGGTTTTGAGCAGTGTCGCGACTTTGGCCATTGCCCCATTTGCAACACCGGCCGTCGCGCTGAGCAATAGTCAAGCATCAACCCATGTCGACAAGGTTGTGGCCGCGATCAACAAGGTGATCGCTTCGGGCAAATCGGAATCCGGCATGATCCGGGAGTTTGAGAAGATTTTCGTCAAATATTCCGACGTCAATTATCTGGCGAGCTACGCTTTGGGTGTTGAGGGCCGGCGTGCCAGCTCTGGTCAAAAACGGGCCTTCACCAAGGCCTTCCAGGGCTATATTGCCCGCAAATACGGCAAACAATTCCGTTCGTTCATCGGCGGCAAACTTGTTGTGAAAAACTCAAAGACCGTGAAGAGCCATGTCGAGGTCAAATCCGTTGCACATCTGAAAGGTCAGGCGCCTTTTGATGTAACCTTCTTTGTGTCAGATAAAACCGGTAAGGTCTTGTTCTACAATATGTTCATTGAAGGTATCAGCCTGTTGTTGACCGAGCGCACGGAAATCGGTGCGATGCTGGATCGGCGCAAGGGCAATCTGGATGCCTTGATCAAGGATATGAAAACCGCAGGCTAAGAGGGCTACCCGCCCTTTCGCAACTCTGATGACAGGGACAGCGGCGGGGTTTTCCCCGATAGGCGCGCACGGTAAACCGGCAAGGATTCCACGACTCGCATCACATAATTGCGGGTTTCGCGAAACGGAATATGTTCGATCCAATCCACCACATCCACCCCCGCTGATCGCGGATCGCCAAAGGCCGTGATCCATGCGCGTGCGCGGCTGGGGCCAGCGTTATAGCCAACCGAAATCAGGATGGGGGACGCACCGAATTCGTCCTGCAATCGGGCCAGATAGGTGCTGCCCAGACGGGCGTTATAGCGCCAATCCGTCAGCAGCCGTTCAACCTCAAATTCCAACTCCAGCTCCTCGGCGACGGATTGCGCCGTGCGGGGCATCAATTGCATCAACCCTTTGGCCCCAACGCCGCTTTCGACACCCGGATTAAACTCGCTTTCACGACGCGCAATCGCCAAGGCAAGCTCTGTGTTCACAGGCAGTTTTTCCTTGGCCAAATCATGCAGCGGGTAATAGGCGCGGGGCAAAACAACCCCATGCCGCGCCGCTTGTTTGGCAATCATCAACGCAATATGCGGCTCGTTCAGGGATAAAACCAGATCGGTCAACTGACCAATCTCAGTGCGGTTCAACCCCTCAGCCACCTGCAAAAAGAACCGTTTGGCCAGCGGTTTTTGATCGGCTTGGTGCAACAGCAGTGCCGCCTGTAAAACCTCTGACGACATGAACCCAGCTTCATGCCAATCTGCAAAGGCCTCGGCCCCCGTCAGTGCAGCGTCCATGCTGAACCCGGCCTTTTCCGCCGCCAATAATCCATAAAAACTGGTCTGATATTCGGCCCCAAACGCATAGGAGGCTTGCGCCGAACCTGTGTCGCCCATCGCCTCATAAGCACGGCCCTCCCAATAGCCTGCTCGGCCCAAACTGATAGGGCTTTTCACGGCCACACGAAAGCTTTGGAAATGCGCCAACGCGGTTTTCGGATCATTCAAATAGCGCAACGCCAGATAGCCCGATAGCCACTCCAGATCGGCAAAGTCAGACCCCTCGGACAGGTGGTGCGACGCGGCGATCCGGTAGGCCGTCACACCATCGCCTTCGCGCATCATCTGGCGCGCCAACTGGCGGCGGCGATTGGCCCAATGCCCGGCCTCACCCAGTGCCTCTGCCGAAGTGCTGCGCTCCAACAGCAACTCCACGGCACTCTCGCTGAACCCCTTTTTGGCCCGCCACAAGAACCGCTCATAGGCCAGCCCTGCGTCGGTCTGCAGCGATTTCGGAACCGCCGTGATCAAGGTGTCGACATTGCCAGCCTTGCGCCGCAACGCGATGCGCGCTTCTGCCAAGGCCTTCCAATCCTCGCTGACCAGCGGATACATCCGGCGCGCGCCACCAAACCGCCCGCGCCACAGCAACATGTCCAGCCGCGCGGTGTGGTGCGTGACCAGCAAATCCTTATAGTTGGCCAAAAACGCATTGTGTTCTAATTTAGTCAAAGCAAATGTGCGCCATGCCAACACAATTGCTGCGGCGGCATCCCCTGCCTGATCATCGGCGATATAGGCGCGCGCCAGCTGCAAAACACCGTGACCACTGTCGGGAAACCCGTTTTCAAAATAGGTCATCACCTTGGTGGATGCTGTTGCCGCAGAAATCGCAGTTTCACCTTTGCGCCGGATCTGAACCAAGCCCGGCCAATCCGTGTGATCCGTCAAAAACGCACGGTATTCGTCAAGCGTTGCGTCGCCTGCCCGCAACCGATGCCAGGTCACAACGTCCTTGCCAACCTGTCCGGCGGGTGTGGCGCGACGCGTTGCCTCGGGCCAATCATCCTGCGCAATCGACACAAATGCCGCCCCCAAAGCCGACGCAGGCTGCCGGTCTTGCGCATTCAGGGGTGCCGCAAACGTCACCAGAGCGGCCAGAATAAAGGGTGCAAAACGCATATCGGGCAAAAATCCTTTGAATTTAGGGTAATGTTACCACAAAGTTTAATCAGTTGGGCGCTGTCGACAACACACAATCTTGGCAATTGCTCAAACAGCGGCTAGTTTCCGCCGCTCAAGCCTCGGGTGACTCGTTTCTAACAGGGTCCTCCGTAAACACTTAATCTTAAGGAGACGTATCATGTTCAAAGGGTCATTCCCCGCACTGGTTACGCCGTTCAAAGACGGCAAACTGGATATTGATGCGCTCAAACACTTGGTTGAGTGGCATATCGAGCAAGGTTCAAACGGATTGGTGCCGATGGGCACAACCGGCGAAAGCCCAACCGTGACCCATGCCGAGCATGAACAAGTCATTGAGATCGTCGTCAAAGCTGCGGCTGGTCGCGTGCCTGTGATTGCTGGTGCCGGATCGAACAACACGGTCGAGGCCGAACGCTACATGGCGTTTGCCCAAAAAATCGGCGCAGATGCAGCGCTGGTGGTGACGCCCTATTATAACCGTCCAACGCAGGCCGGTATGATCGCGCATTTCACGGCCTTGCATGACAATCATGACCTGCCGATTTTCATCTATAATATTCCGGCCAGATCCGCCGTGGATATGACGACCGAAACCATGGCAGAGCTGGCCAAACTGCCGCGCATTGTCGGGGTCAAAGACGCCACCGCAGATATGGTGCGTGTGTCCGAGCAACGTGCCGCTTGTGGTGCGGATTTCATCCAGTTTTCGGCCGAGGACGCGTCGGCGCTTGGGTTCAATGCGCACGGCGGAATTGGCTGCATTTCGGTGACGGCCAATGTCGCACCGCGTTTGTGTAGCGAGTTTCAGGCCGCCACGCGGGCGGGTGATTACGCATTGGCGCTGGACTATCAGGACCGCCTGATGCCACTACACCAAGCTATCTTTACCGAACCCGGTCTGGTCGGCGTGAAATACGCCCTGTCTAAACTGGGCCTGTGTTCTGACGAGGTGCGCCTACCGCTGGTCGGGCTGACAGATGGCACCAAATCCGCTGTCGATGCCGCAATGAAACATGCGGGATTGTTGGGTTAGGCCACACCTGATCACATTGCCCGCACCCGCCT
>Ga0209633_10000805_pt1 | contig 34561 bp, 30 predicted proteins | sample Cruoilmetagenom1_FD_187290 | JGI IMG/M metagenome (GOLD analysis project Ga0209633, IMG submission 187290) | Oil polluted marine microbial communities from Coal Oil Point, Santa Barbara, California, USA - Sample 1 (SPAdes) (version 2) | ecosystem: Environmental > Aquatic > Marine > Oil seeps ... | reverse complement strand
TTTTCTGATCCCTGTCCTACTCTGGCTCTTGCAAAGACAAAACCCGTTTTAATCAACACTGCATTACCGCTTTGAAAGGTTGGTTGAAAATGTACGTTGTTTTATTGCTAGAGGAAATTTAGGACACCCATAATTATATCCCCCATAATTATATCCGCATAACCACGCCGTTTATCGTGGCTTACTTCATCAGTTTCCTTCTTTATTAGATGATCAAGTCTCAATCTGGAGACGATCATGACCATTTCCCGTTCTAAACAAATAGACTTATCTGTTACCCCGTATTACCACTGCGTTAATCGCTGTGTGCGTCGTGCTTTTCTTTGTGGTGAGGATAAACTTTCGGGTCAAAGCTATGAACATCGCCGTGGCTGGATTGCAGATAAAATCAAAGATTTGTCAGAAACGTTTGCCATTGATGTGGCAGCCTATGCGGTCATGAGCAACCATTATCATATTGTCTTGCGCATTGATCAGGAGCGCGCTGAGAGCTGGAGTTCGATTGAGGTGATTGAACGCTGGAATACTTTTTTCACACTTCCGGTACTGATTTCTCGCTTTCTAAAAGGTGAATGTAATTCATCTGCCGAGCTAAAGGTTGTTGATGAAATCATTGAGAAATGGCGTATCCGTCTCTATGATATTAGCTGGTTTATGAGGCTTTTAAATGAGTTTATTGCCCGTGAATCAAACCGCGAAGACAAGGTAACAGGCAGGTTCTGGGAGGGTCGATTCAAAAGTCAGGCATTGCTGGATGAACAGGCACTGATTGCATGCATGGCTTATGTTGACCTTAACCCGATCCGTGCGGATATGGCGAAAACACCTGAACAATCTGATTACACTTCAATCCAGGAGCGTATCCAAAAGGCGATGCGAAAACAGCCTTGTAAGTTATTACCTTTTCAGGATAAAAGCAGTGACAAAAACGCTATCATACCTTTTGAACATAATGCCTATCTAGACCTAGTTGACTGGTCAGGTAGAGCTATCCTGAGCAATAAACGTGGTTCTATTCCAGCAAGCACCCCGCCGATTCTATTTAGGCTCGGTATTGATGAAAAAGACTGGATAAACCACATCCGCTACTTTGAACGGCAGTTTCCTACGGCTGCAGGTAATATCGATAAGCTCAGGCAACTCGCAGAACAAACTTCAAGACGCTGGATTAAGGGCATGGGCTGTGCTTTTAGTCCGGCTTCTGGCTAGAAATCACACCTTTGGTATCCCCCCTGGTTTTTTAATGAGCTTGTCGTTTTGTTGTAAAAAACGGACAACTCAGTTATTAGTGTGAAACCGTTAGCATCAGCTGGAAACTAGCTGCGTATAAATTAAGATGACTGTTTAAAACCGATCAAGCTCTTCTCTATAATCCTGTAGTGAGCCAATATTATTACTAATCCAAGTATGGTTATAATATGTGTCTAGGTAGCGTCTCCCACTATCACATATTAGAGTGACTATTGAACCTTGCTGATTATTAGAAATCATTTCTTTTCCAACTTGTAAAGCGCCCCAAACATTGGTTCCCGTTGAGGCACCTGTTTTACGCCCTATTACCGTTTCTAGCCAATGAATCGTGGCAATACTGGCGGCATCTGGAACCTGTAGCATTTTATCTATTACATCTGGTTGAAATGAAGCTTCTACCTTTGGGCGCCCAATACCTTCAATTTTACTTCCTGCTTCAATGCTAAGGTCTCGATTCTTTTGCATATAGCAGTCATAAAATACTGAATTTTCAGGGTCTACTACCAACAATTTTGTTTTGTAACCTTGATATCGAATATACCTCCCAATCGTAGCTGATGTTCCTCCTGTTCCTGCACTCATTACAATGGTGTTAGGGATAGGATGTTTCTCATTCTCTAATTGCGTATAAATACTTTCTGCAATGTTGTTATTTCCACGCCAGTCTGTTGCACGCTCGGCATAAGTAAACTGATCCATAAAATAACCATTTAATGATTCAGCCAGCCGTGAAGCTTCTGTATTCATCTGTGAGGCTGTATCAACAAAGTGGCACTTCCCTCCGTATAGTTCAATTAGTTTAATTTTTGTTTTCGCTGTGGATTTTGGCATCACGGCAATAAAGGGCACGCCAATCAGTTGTGCAAAATATGCTTCTGACACAGCAGTGCTTCCTGAAGATGCCTCAATAATTGTAGTGTTTGAACTTATCTTGCCATTGCATAGCGCATACATAAAAAGTGAGCGAGCAAGACGGTGTTTTAAACTACCTGTTGGATGTGTACTCTCATCTTTTAAATAGAAATCCACTCCATGCATGCTGGGAAGGTTTAATTTAATCATGTGTGTATCGGCTGAACGCTGATAGTCTGCAGTAATTATACTGATTGACTCTGTAACCCAAGTTCTCATAATGATCCTGCTTTGGTAAATGCTGAAAATGAGTATAGACTATTAATAATGTGGTGGTAGAAAATCAGCTGTTACAGATAGTTATTTTGCTTTGATTTGATCCCTTTGATTGCTTATCATAAGCGTTATGATTAGTTTATTTAAATACCCTGCTGATACTAAAAAGTGGGGGGGGTGCCATTTAAAAAAAGGTTCTAAAAACCTGCTTATTTGGGTATTTAATCAGAGGCTTTTTAGTGAATCATAAACCTCAAACCTATCTCGGCAGTTATCAACAGGCGATTCGCCTTTTCTGGCGACAACTCTATGCCACAGGTGGTAAAACACTTTATAGCATGCAACATTTTGGCCCTACCAAACCTGACTGGATTAATATTGAGCATGTGTTCCCGATGGCGTGGGTGGTGAATGAATTAAAATGCAAGGATCGTCGTGATTGTCGTCAACGATCGACCAAATTCAATTATATAGAATCTGATTTACATAATTTATATCCCAGCCGTCGAGACCTGAATATGCTACGGGCCAGTCATCGTTTTGGCAATATCAAGGGGGAAGTACGCGCCTTTGCCTCTTATGACTTCAAGATAGATAAGAAAAGACGCATTATAGAGCCTGCACCCGCCAGTCAGGGCGAGGTCGCGCGCGCCATGTTTCATATGGCAAGGACTTATGAGCTTAAGCTTTTTTCAAAGCAGGCAAGGACGCTGGCATACTGGAACCGTATAGACCAGCCCAGTAAAGAAGAAAAACGGCGTAATGATTTAATCGAAGAATTACAGGGCACTCGAAATTATTTTATTGACCATCCAGATAAAATCGAATCACGGGGTTTCTAAAAAATTATTAGCGCCTACGAATTTTCCATTAATATCCCAAAAATAGTAAAGCCTTTAATAATTCTGTATTATTCGCATCACAAAATTAATGCTTCTCCCAAAATTCAGGAACATCTAAACAATGAGAAAAGGAATCATACTCGCTGGCGGTAGCGGTACACGTTTACACCCATTAACGCAGGTAGTCAGCAAGCAGTTAATGCCTGTTTATGACAAGCCCATGATTTACTATCCACTAACCGTTTTAATGCTCTCGGGTATTCGTGAAATTCTCATTATCACCACACCCCACGATAGCGAACAATTTCAGAAACAATTGGGCGATGGATCCCAATGGGGTTTAGATATCCAATACGCGGTTCAACCCAATCCCGAAGGACTGGCACAGGCATTTATTATCGGCCGTGAATTTGTCGGCAAAGATCCAGTAACACTCATTCTTGGAGATAATATTTATTATGGAGAAGGACTTTCTGAAAGGCTTTTAACGCTGTCTAAAAATGATTCTGGAGCCACTGTTTTTGGTTACTATGTGAGGGACCCTGAACGCTATGGTGTCGTCGACTTCGATAAAGACGGGGTAGCACTGAGTATTGAAGAAAAGCCTGAATATCCAAAATCAAATTATGCGGTTACCGGGCTCTACTTCTATGACAATCAGGTTCTTGATATCGCAGAAAACATTAAACCTTCTCCACGCGGAGAACTTGAAATAACAGATGTTAACCGTGTTTATCTGAAGCGCGGTGAACTTAACGTAGAAATGCTTAAACGAGGGACTGCATGGCTAGACACAGGCACCCATGCATCATTGCTTGATGCGGCTAATTATATTCGTGTCATTGAGGAAAGACAGGGCTTAAAAATCGCCTGCCCTGAAGAGGTTGCCTGGTTTATGAACTATATCTCTACCGAACAACTACTAAACCTCGCGCAGCCACTCCAGAAAAGTGGCTATGGTCAATACCTTATCGATATCGTCAATGCAGGATTACATGTTCAATGAGTGACAAACAAGAATTAGAATGCAGAATTTGTGATAATGTCGAGCACAATACTGTCTATCAAGTACGTGAAATGATGCTCGGTTTACGTGATGTCCACGAGTATTTTGAATGCGCAGACTGTGGTTGTTTACAGATTTCCAAAGTCCCTGAAAACATTCAGGACTACTACCCTACTGAAGATTATTATTCTTATAATAAAATAGAAGCAAGTAAGGGTATCAAAGGACAGCTCAGCAAAAAACGGGATCGATTTGCAGCAACCGGTAAAGGTCTGCTGGGTAAGATTATGCAGCGCATCCAGCCACACGATAAACTGCCTTCTTTACGACATGCCAATATTTCGCTGGACTCCAAAATTCTCGATGTGGGTTGTGGAGCGGGTCATTTATTGCACTCGATGCAAGAAGCAGGTTTTAAACACTTACTCGGAATTGATCCTTTTAACCAGAAAGATATTCAATACGACAATGGCTTAACTATTGTAAAAAACTCTATCCTTGATTTACCACTGGTCGATACACAGGAGAACTCAGACTCTGGCATCAAGAACGGCTGGGATTTAATTATGTTCAATCATTCATTTGAGCATGTTCTTGAGCAATATGAAGTTTTAGAAAAAGCCTATGAACTCTTGAAGCCCGGTGGTGTTTGTATGATTCGGGTGCCCACCGTTACTTCCTGGGCGTGGCGAACCTATGCTGAGAACTGGGTACAGCTTGATGCTCCACGACATCTGTTTTTGCACTCTATCAAAAGCATGCATACCCTTTCTGAACAGGTTGGTTTTAAACTCGATAATGTGGTTTATGACTCTTTTGCTTTTCAACGTTGGGGAAGCGAACAATATCAAAAAGATATTGCGTTGCATGATGAAAACTCGTACGCGGTAAATCCTGATAAATCTATCTTTAGTAAAGCTGATATTGAAGAGTTTGACAGTCACAGTAAAGAGCTGAATGAATCAAAGTCGGGAGATCAGGCGGCATTTTATCTTAAAAAGCCTAGTTAAGATCGATGAACAAAAAGCAAAAAATTCTGGCAATAGCCTCACCGGGTGGGCATTGGATTCAGCTCAATAAAATTTGTAATCCACTCGAAGATCGTTTTGACGTTGTTTATGTGACACCGGGTGCACAGTATTCTTCCTCAGCAACTGGTTCGCGTAAGGTTTTATCTATTTTAGATTCCAGCGCAACAAGTAAGCACAAATTAATTCCATTAGCCTTTCAGCTACTTTTTATCTTTATAAAAGAACGCCCTACGGCTATTATCTCAACCGGAGCCGCACCCGGTGTGATCGCCTTTTTGCTGGCAAAGTTTTTGCCCATAAAAACCATCTGGGTGGATAGCATTGCCAACGTCAATCAAATTTCGCGCTCAGGACGTATGGTTATAAACCATGCGGATAAAATCATTACCCAATGGCAACCGTTGAGTGACGGTGACAAGATTGTTTATAAAGGGTCTGTGCTGTGACAAAGACGGTGACTATTGCAGGGCTTGAACAATGATTTTTGTAGCAGTAGGCACACAATTTTCATTTGACCGCCTCATTCAATATATGGATGAATGGGCAAGTCAGGAAGAAAATAGCGAAGCAGTGATTGCTCAAATTAGTGATGGTGAATACGAACCACAGCATTTGCAATGGCAACGTTTTTTAAGCGGAGATGAATATAATAACAATATTCAAAAAGCCAGTGTTTTTGTCTCACATGCGGGCATGGGAAATATCATCAGCGCACGAGATCAACAAACACCCATTATTGTGATGAATCGCCAATTTAAACTGGGAGAGCATCGCAATGACCATCAAACAGAAGGTTTACAATGGATGGCTAAACTAGACGGGGTTTATACGGCTAGCAATCAACAAGAGCTGTATCAACATTTAAGTAATATTAGTCAGTTGAAAGCAGCAGAATCGAACCATGTTGGTAATCAACAACTCAGTGACTATATTGCTGATTTTATTAGCGGAAAGTCATCTTAAAGCATGCTCAAAAAAATCCTTAATAATCCACTATTAATGCAAAGTTTCTGGTCTTTGATCGCACGCTTTACAGGTGTTGCACTTAATTTTGCAGTGATTCTGATTATCACCAATAAACTTCCCAAGTCATCAGCGGGAGATATTTTACTATTAATGACCTTTGTCACCGGAGTGGCACTTATCAGCCGCCTAGGTATTGACCAGCTTCTTATGAAAGAGGTTGCCAGTGCACATGATAGCGATCTTGATTTTCGTAGAGGTTTTTTAGCCGTCAGTTATAAAGCAGTATTAATATTATCCTTTATTTTTATGATAATCTGGCTGTTATCAAGCTCCTTTGTACAAACTTCTTTCTTTGAAAATAATGGGCAAATAACCATATCAATAAATGAACTGATGTTTGCCAGCCTTGGGGTTCTATTTTTTAATCTTGTTATTCTTAACAGCACCTATTTAAAAGCCATTAAGCAATCTGTAATAGGAATACTTGGACAAAATGCACTGACTGCCATTACTTTTTTGTTCTTAATCATTGTTTTCTGGAAGTACTTTAGCAACGATCAATACACGATATTGCTCTATATTTTCTCTTTGATATTAGCTGGCATTATCGCTTTCTTCATCACCCGATATTACTCCACAGCTAAAACTACGCTGATCCCAAAAAGTGGGGGGGGTGCCATACACCCTACTCCTGAAACAGATGACGTTGATAATGAAAAAATATCAACGCTAAGTCTACCGAGTATTGTAGATGTTATTAAAAAATCAATTCCACTTGCCCCAGTTTCTATTATTTCATTTTTAATGATCTTCACTGACACCATTATGGTGGGTTGGTTTTTGGCAAATGAACAGGTAGCTGAGTACAGCGTTGCTTCCAAAATTTCCTATATTGTTTTATTTTTCTTACAGGCAATGGAAGCCGTAATATACCCTCGTCTGCTAAATATGTATCAGCACAAACAAACGCATTTACGCGCTTTCTTCTGGCAGTCTACCGCATTGGTCGTAGCCGTGGTGTTAAGTATCACTTTATTCATGTATTTACTCTCTGACTGGATTCTAATTGCATTTGGTGAGGAATACATTATTGCCAAATATTCACTGGGTTTATTATTACTCGCTCAGTTATTTAGAGCAGCCAGTATTACATTTTCTTTTATGTTTATAATTCGTGAAAAAGTGAAGTTTTTGAATATTATTCTTGTGACTGCTTTTATTAGCAACGTAGTTTGCAATATTGTATTCATTCAACTTTATGGTATCAATGGAGCTGCTTTAGCAACCTTGATTGCGAATGCTATTTTATTAACACTGGTTTTAATATTGTTTTACTCAAAAAATTTATTGAAAAACACAAGAACTGAGACACAGGCATGATCATTCGTATCCTCGCCATGTTGTTTGTGCTATCTATTTTTGTACCGGTTGAATTTCATTATCTGGTGGGCACATTACGTTTGGAATCATATCGTGTTGTCCTAGCATTGGTGCTTATCTATACTTTTATCAACATAAACAAGGTCTTCAAACAGGCTGATTTAATTGATATTTTACTATTTTTCTTTGTGCTGCTCGCTTCTGTCAGCCTTATTTATAATCATGGACTGCAGAAAGGGATTGAATCTGCAGGCATTCTAATCATCGAGATACTCGGTGCTTTTTATCTCGCCCGATTATTTATAACCACACCCAAAAACTATTATCAAATCAATCTGTGGTTTGCCACCATCCTTGCCTTCCTGTTAGTTTTTTCACTTTATGAGGCTTTTGCCAGAGATAGAATCTTACATGTATGGGCGAAAAATATAACAGGTAATGATGCTTTAGATTATCGCCTATACACTCACTATTACATTCGTCTTGGCATAATGCGCACCACCAATCTTTTTTCACACCCTATTCTATACGGCACAATTGGGGCGATTTTTTTCCCCTTTATTGTTCTGCTGTCTGTTTATAAATTTAAAATTGGGAATACAATCAAAGCAATAGCTATTCTAATTGGCATGATTTCAACACTTTCATCCGCACCATTATTGTCCGTAGCTTTCCAAGGGATGACCGCCATCCTTACTCGTTTTTGGGCGGGTGGAAAACGTTTTTGGTATGGCTTTGGCTTTATTGCTTTATCCGGCGTAATTCTAGTTAACTCCCTTTCAAACCGGGGTTTTTTCGCCATCCTTATATCTCATCTAACCTTTAATCCTGTCACTGGATATTATCGACTTCTACAGTGGCAATATTCAATGGATGACATTGCAGATCACCCATTATTTGGCATTGGTCTGCACGACTGGACACGCCCAGAATGGATGAATAGCAGTATAGATAGTTTCTGGTTACTGATGACTTTGCAGCATGGCATTATCGCTAGTTTTATACTCTTGTTCCTTAGTTTATATGCGGTCTTTCATATTTTAAATCGCTTGCATAAGCATCATCCGGCCTCACGGTGGATGGTGAAATCCTGGATATTAGCTTTCATGTCACTAATATTGATTGGCTTTACAGTGGACTTTTTTGGAAAAATCCAACCTATGTTTTTCTTTATTTTAGGCGCTATAGGCTGGGCAAAATCTTATCCAAGCCTCAATAAAGTCATTGAACAAATGACTTATCACTACTCTTTTAGAAAACAAAAGCAGAAGAGCATAGTATGAGACTACGTTTCATGAACCAAAATATGTTTATGTTTTTTGTAAACAGCAGAAATAAAGTACTGGGTATTCGTACCTGGTATTTTCGAACTATATATGGAATGGATATTGCCAAAGACGTGCGTTTATCCTTTAAAGCACGTATTGATAAAACCAATCCAAAAGGCTTAAGTATTGGTGAAAAAACACTGGTCGCCTTTGATGCGATATTGCTAGCTCATGACTATGCGTCCCGTCGTCATGATGCAAAAACGGTAATTGGCACACATTGCTTTATCGGCTGTGGATCATTAATCTTACCGAATATCACTATTGGCAATCATGTGATCGTGGCAGCAGGAAGCGTTGTTACAAAAGATGTTCCGTCAAACTGTATAGTTGCAGGAAATCCTGCAAAAGTAATAAAGACTAATATTGAAACCATCGAGTACGGAATGCTAAGCGAGAATTATCTTGCCAGCCAGGAAGAACAAACCATTGATATGCAGATAACCCATGAAACAGCTTGATATCGTCATGGTTTCGTATAATACGGCTGAATATACAAAACGTGCTATTCAGTCTGTCTATGATGAAACAAAAGACACTCATTTTAAAATCATCATGGTTGATAATGACTCCAGTGATAATTCTGTAGAATTAATATCGAGTGAATTTCCAGACGTAGAAGTTATACAAAGCGGCGCAAACATTGGCTTTGCTGCTGGCGTAAATTTGGGAGCAAGAGCCTGTGATAGTGAATATGTACTTTTGCTCAATCCCGACACGGTTATTCTCGATGGCGCAATTGATAGTCTAATGCAATTTGCCAAGAATAATCCAAATTCCGGGGTCTGGGGTGGCATTACATTAAATAATGATTTAAGCCTTAATCCAAATAACGCACGTGCTCAACTCTCATTCACGACACTTCTATATAGCGCCCTCGGCATGAGCAAAGCTTTCAATAAAAGCTGCTTTTTTAATCATGATAATTATGGTTGCTGGGATCGAAAATCTGAGCGAGAAGTTGATGTAGTTTCAGGGTGTTTCTTTTTAACGCCGCGAACATTATGGAAGGAACTTGAAGGTCTGGACGAAACATTTTTTATGTATGCTGAAGAAGCAGACTATTGCATTCGTGCCATAAAAAAAGGTTACCAGCCAAAAGTAACTCCTAACGCAAAGATTATTCATCATGGTGGTGTTAGTGAAGTTAATCTATCAGGTAAAATGCTTAAATTATTAAAAGGTAAAGCCGAGCTTATTAATAAGCATGCAAGAAACTGGCAAAAACCTATTTACAAAGGCTTGCTGCAGCTATATGTCTTTAACAAACTGCTTGGTTTAAGATTAGTCTCTTTATTTAAAAAGGATAAGCATGCCGTTACCAAAGAATGGCAAAAGGTTTATAGTCAACGCAAACAATGGCTTAAAGGATATAGGTAAAGGAACTCGTAAGAATGCCCACTATAATTGTTCCTGCCCATAATGAAGAAAGTGTTATAGAAGCCTGCCTTGATAGCATTATTCGTCAAGATCCAATTGATCACGTCATCGTTGCATGCAATGGCTGTACAGACAACACCGTTGAACTAGTACAAAAAAAATATCCTGATGTAGTTTGCCTAGATATTGAAAAACCCTCTAAGACCAACGCACTTAATGTTGCCGAAGCCAAAGCACGAGAGTTAGGGGTAACTTATCCTATTTTCTATATTGATGCTGACACACAATTAAGCAGTAATGCTATCTCACATATCACCAATGCCATGGAAAACAGTGTGACTAAACTGTGTGCACCTACGCCTATTATCGACACCAGCAGATCATCCTGGTTGGTACAAACCTATTACAAAGTGTGGTTAAAACTCCCTTATATCGCGGAAGGCGTTATCGCTACATGCAGTTTTATTGTAAGCGAGGAAGGACGCAAACGATTTGATATCTTTGCTGATGTCATCGGTGATGATGGCTATATACGCTGTCAGTTTAAAAATGCTGAAATAGCCAATATTGAAGGTGCAGAAATATATATACGCGCACCCAAAGATATCTATTCGCTGATTAAAATCAAAACAAGAGCACGTTTGGGCAATATGGAATTGATTGCGCGAAAAAAATGTCCCATACAAGAAGCTAAAAACTATGGAAATGTGATGCGCTCCAGACTTCTTAGTAAAGAGTTTTTTTCGACAAGCATTTATATAGGAATTGCCCTAATCATAAGGCTTAGAGCTAAATCACAATTTAAAAAAATTGCTAATTATCAATGGGAAACAGATGATTCCTCAAGATAGACTGTCATATTCACAAGATATAATTGCTCGTAAAAAGCAGTTTTTTTCTATATAATCAACCCCCCGAACAATGGCTTGCAACGGAAAGGATACCTAAACTGTGGATGATAAACACATCAGCTCTGAACTCGTCTATCGTTCAGCAGATATTCTTATTATTCTTTTTACCTTATTTTTAGGTTCTCCTTATACTAACTTTTATAATACTGAAGGTTATCTAGTTGCAGGTCTTAGTGCTGTTGTTATCTTTGGATTAGTTGGAAGGTTTGCAGATATTTATACCTCCTGGACGGGTCGCCCGCTACGAGATGAAGCAATAAGAATCACTATAGCCTGGTTGGTTACCTTTTTATCATTAGTATTTATTGCATTTGTTACCAAAACTTCAGAACAATTTTCTCGTGTTGTATTAGTCGCTTGGTTAATCGCAACCCCCCTACTTCTTATTCTTTCACGATTTTTGCTACGCCAAATATTTTCATACCTGCGTCGTCTTGGCGTTAATCATCGCTCTGTGGCAATTGTAGGCATGACCCAAAATGGCTTGAACTTTGCCATGGATCTGGAGAATAAACCTGAATTTGGCTACGATGTTGTTGGCTTTTACGATGATCGCAAAGAACGCATCCACAAAGAAGTACTCAATCATTATGAGAATTTAGGTGATTTTAACGATCTGGTCGTCTCCGCAAGAAACGGAGAATGGGATCAGATCTATATCGCATTGCCTGTAGAAGCTCGAAAACGCATGCTGCGACTGCTTGAAGACCTTTCCGATAGTGCAACTCCGGTTCGCTTATTACCTGATTATTTCACCACCAATCTGTTACAGAGCAAGTTTATCGAAATAGCAGACAACCCTGTTTTATGTATTTATGATTCTCCTTTTTCTGCCGATCATGCCTTCATTAAAAGAATAGAAGACTTATTCCTTGGCAGTATTATCCTTACTTTAATTTCACCAATCATGCTTGCTATTGCTGCTGCCGTAAAATTCACCTCTTCTGGCCCGGTATTCTTTAAGCAGACGCGCTACGGTCAGAAAGGAGAAGCAATTAAAGTTTGGAAATTCCGCACCATGACGGTTTGTGAAGATGGTGACGATGTAAAGCAGGCTACCCGAGGCGATAGTCGATACACAAAGATTGGTGGTTTTTTGCGTAAAACATCATTGGATGAACTGCCCCAGTTCATAAACGTACTTCAAGGCACTATGTCTATCGTAGGGCCTCGTCCTCATGCGGTATCTCACAACGAACAATACCGTAGTATCATTCCGGGTTATATGCTGCGTCATTTGATCAAACCCGGCATTACTGGCTGGGCACAAATAAATGGTTGGCGCGGGGAAACAAACACCATTTATAAAATGCGTAAGCGTGTTGAGTTTGATCTAGAATACATGCGCGAATGGAGTTTGTGGCTAGATTTGAAAATTATATTCCTGACTATTTTCCGTGGTTTCACCGATAAAAATGCCTACTAAAAAGCTCTCTGACTAAGCTCCTGTAAGACTCATTTTGCAACTCGACCAAATTACATTTACGCGATTTATCGCAGCCTTGACAGTGGTTTTTTTCCACTACGGTCAATCGGTATTCCCCGCAAATATTTCATTTCTTTTTGAAAACGTAACCGCTGGCCCCATTGCCGTGGGCTATTTTTATGTATTGTCTGGCTTCATTATGGCAATTGCCTACTACCAGCCAGACCAAAACAAACGAGCCGCTTTTTCCAAGAAAAAATACTGGTTAGCCCGTTTTGCGCGCATCTACCCCATCTATTTGTTAGCCCTATTAATCATCGTTGCAGCAAAATACAAAACACTGGGAGAAAACTGGGACACCCTGCTCCTGCAACTATTACTGTTGCAATCATGGGTGCCTGGCTATCCAATTACTTTAAACACGCCTGGCTGGTCATTATCTGTTGAAGCATTTTTCTATCTATGTTTTCCATTCTTGCTAGCATGGGTTTACAAACAAGGTACAAAACCTCTGATTATATTTGGAAGTATATTGTGGCTGGCAACACAATTTATATTGCTGACACAGCTTAATTCAGAAGCTTATACCGCCAAAAATCACTTACACGACTTTATTTATTACAATCCTGCCATGCACCTCAATTCATTTGTTTTAGGAATGCTTTGCGGAATCTATTTAAAAAGGAGTTCAGGCCAGCAGCCTCAAAAAGATAATACACTTTGGCTAATTGGCTCCTTCCTAATTATTTTCGCCTTGATCTGGGCGCGACCCCATATTGAGGAAATCATCGACTACAAACTAGCGTACACAAACGGTTTAATAGCGCCTGCTTTTTTAAGCTTTATTATCATATTGGCAAATCACAGAGGAATATTCAGCCGGGTATTCAGCCTGCCATTTTTAGTTTTACTTGGTGAAGCCAGCTATTCTTTGTATATCTTGCAAAAGCCTATCCATGGGATTTACGATAAAATTATCGTACCCAGAGTTTCCTTATCTGAAAGTTTACACTTTTACGTCTTTTTATTGTTACTCATTATAATTTCATTATTTACCTATAAGTATCTGGAAACCCCCATGAGAAAATTGATTCGAAACAAATTATCTTGATACCCTTAGCACTTGAAAAGTGAACCAAATCGCATAAATATTGTTCAACAAATAGACATTTGCTAGAATACGCCACCGTTAGGAGACTCTGATTAACCTATATTATTCAGAGAATAACTTTTATTAAATATGTAAATTAACTTTATCTCATTTAATCTGTACTTTATCAGTTCCCCTTTGAACCTGACTAAGTCTTATTAGATACTAAGATATATACAACTTTAAACTGAGCCATTATGAATTCAGATTCAAAACAAAATTTAGCCGTAACTGACACTAAGCAGCTGGGTGAACATTCTAGCAAGATCATTAACTATCCAGGCAATATATACCCTGAAGAATTGATGGACGACTCTGGTGTTGACCTTAAAGAGTTTTTAAGAGTTCTGGCAAACCGTAAAAAAACCATTATGGCAATTGCATTAGCAACCATGTTGCTTGCACTGTTACTTACACTAATGATGAAACCTGTCTATCGCGCCAGCTCAACGATAAAAGTCGAGCGTTATGCTGCTAACCCAAATGTACAGATACTAAATGCAGAAGCATCACGAAGCGACAGAGACTTTTTTGAGACTCAAATTCAGTTAATTCAAACTAAAACATTAGCTGATACAGTTATAGAATCACTAGGCTTGGACAAACAAATCGAATCAACTGGTTTGATTTCCAAAATTAAAAATATTTTTGCTCCAAAGACAGCTCCAGCCAATAGTAATAAAGACGAAATACAGGAGATATTCCTAAATAACCTGACCGTTAAACCAATCAGTAATTCACAATTGCTTAACATCAGTTATGACTCATCTAGTCCACAACTTGCAGCGGATATCAGCAACTCTATCGCCAAAACCTTTGTTAGACAGAATCTTGAGCGCCGTTTTGACACGGCGTCATCCTATAAAAGCTATGTAAGTGATAATATTGAAATCACTAAAAAGAGCTTGGAAGACGCTGAAAAACGACTCAATGTCTATGCGCAGGAACACAATATCGTACAAGATATTGACGGTGAATCAACCAATAGCCATATCATGAAAAAACAGGCTGAAGAACTCGTCTTTGCCGAAAAAGAAAGGATTGAAGCCGAAGCTTCTTACGAACTCTATAAGAAAAGCCCGACGAGAAATCCTTCCGCTATTATCAATGACCCCTATATCAGTTCTCTAAAGAAGGCTGCTGCCAGACTTGAAACAAAATACCAGTCACTAAAAAAGAAACGCACACGCAGCGCAAAAAGACTGAGAAAACAAATTGATGGAATCCAAGAACAAATAAAAACAGAAAGCTCATCAATCTCATCATCTTATAAAACACGTTTTCTTGAAGCTCAGCAAAAAGAAAAAATGTTACGCTCTCAACTAGATAAACTAAGACTTATTACGCTTGCCGCTCAATCAAAAAACACCAAATTCAACCGCCTCTTAAGAGAAGTTGAAATCAATCAGCTCGCCTATAACAAACAGCTAGAACAACTCATGGCTGTTAATGTGGCAAGTAATGTAGGCACCAATAATATCTCTATCATTGATACTGCCAGTGCACCCACAAAAAAGTTTAAACCCAGCCTTAAAACCAATTTACTGTTCGGTCTTTTATTAGGATCACTACTCGGCATGGGCTTTGCATTCTTAAGGGAATTCGTAGATGACACCATCAAAAACAGCAGCCTTTTAGAGCGTATCACAGGGCTACCAGTCTTAAGTCAAATACCAGATTTAAAAAATCTCGGGCATAAAAAACTAGCGCTACGCACAGCACTCGAGCCACGCTCACCATTAGCAGAATCTATCCGTTCATTACGAACCAGCCTGCGTTTCTCATCCCGTAACGGCTCACCAAAGAGTACCTTTATTACCAGTTCAGGCGCCGGTGCCGGAAAAAGCACAATCGCACTTAACCTAGCCACCGCATACGCACAGGCAGGCAGTAAAGTATTATTAATTGATGGTGATTTAAGAAACCCTAGCATTCATACATTACTAGAACTGAAAAACATGGAAGGCCTGACAAACTACCTTGCCGATATTGACGCACCCAGTAAAGATATCAGCCATCCGTGCATCATCCAAAATCTAAATGTCATCACATCTGGCCCAATTCCGCCTGACCCAGTCGAGCTTTTATCCGGCAAAAAGATGAGAGAGTTGCTAGAGACCTCAAGTGAAATCTACGACCATATTGTTATCGATGGCCCACCTGTTCTTGGCTTATCTGATGCACTAATAATAGCCAATATATCAGAGGCAACCATAGTCATCGTTGAAGCAGGAAAAACTCACAAAGCCAATCTACTCGACAGCCTGAAACGACTTGAACGCGCCAATGCGAATATTATAGGAAGCGTACTAATGCGCATCAGCAGCGCTGTAAATCCAGAGTATAATCAGGAATACTATTCGTACTCAGCAAAGAAAAAGAACTAGAAATCTCATAGTGGTGACTAGCATAAGCCACCTAAGAGTGGATGCGCTGCAGTGGTTAAAGCATTTGTGGCACCCCTCCGGGTTTTGAATGATAGCTCGTTAGCTTTTTTAACGACTGCTAGAATTTATACAAAGCTCAGCATCAGCGTATTCAGTGGCACCCCCCTAGGTTTTTGGGGTCAGCCATTGCTCACTATCAGAAACTGACCAAACAACAACACATCCAACATCCATATCCTCGCGTATTATTCTTTACTCGTCTCTCAATATTTAAAAAGCAAAGGAAAATTAGATGATCAAAACAAATCCTGCTCGACTTATTGTAAACATACTAAAGGCAATAACGTTGATAACAGTCTTCGCCCAAATATCTTACGCCGATGAAGATGCTGATAAAATTGCCGAAATCCTAACTCTGGATAAAACACCAGATGGGATTGTATTTGAACTAATAGGCAGTGGTGACGGTGAATATCTACCTAACGCTTTAAAAAAAGTAGAAGCCTTCAAGCAACAGCTTCATAAAAAATTCCCCAAACTCGATATCGCCGTGGTCTCACACGGAGCCGAACAATTTGGTCTGACTACAGACAAACAACAAGCTAACAAAGAATCACATACACGGGTTAAACGTCTAGTGGCAGCAGACATCCCCGTTCATATTTGCGAAACACACGCAGGCTGGCGCGACAAAGCACCCGAAGATTTTCCGAATTACATCAGCCCATCACCCCAAGGACCTGCTCAAATTAGGCAATATCAGGAACTTGGATTTATTCTAGTAGTTATTGATTAGCTACTTTTTATACTGGCTTTTGGGCTAGGAATTAGAGTTTTATTCTATTTAGGATTATTACAAAAAATCAGGTGCATTTCTTTGGAGAACAACTCTCCATTACAGGCTTTGATAATATGGAAATCACTTCCTTTCTCAATCCAGCACTCACCACTATCAACTCCCCCTCAAAACACATGGGAGAACACACAGCAGAATATTTGGTTAAACAGATTAAGAATAAATCGCTGGAGATTGAGCGCACCGAGTTAACAGCTGAGCTTATTGTTAGAGAGACTACGGAGAAAGCGCCTAAATCATAGTGATGAGAGTATAAGCACCCCCCTGTTTTTCGAGGTTTAGTAAGTTGTTATAATCTATTAGCCCTCTATAATCGCTCACAAAATATAAATTACTCGCGGAATTATCATGACGAATACGACTAACACCATTATTTATACAAAAACGGATGAAGCACCTGCGTTAGCGACACGTTCTTTATTGCCGATTTTACAAACCTTTGTGGCACCTGCGGATATTGCGGTGGAGACGCGTGACATCTCGTTAGCAGGTAGAATTCTGGCTAATCTTTCTGATTATTTAACCGAAGAGCAGCAACAGAGTGATGCCTTGCAAGAACTGGGCGCATTAACACAATCGGCTGATGCCAATATTATTAAGTTGCCTAATATCAGTGCTTCGATTCCTCAGTTACGTGCTGCAATTGCAGAGCTGCAAGCAAACGGCTATGCATTACCTGAGTTTCCCGATGAGCCTGGAACAGATGAAGAAAAAACGATTCGTCAACTTTATGGAAAAGTCCTCGGCAGTGCGGTAAACCCTGTATTGCGCGAAGGTAATTCTGACCGTCGTGCGCCTGCACCTGTAAAACAATTTGCACGTAATAATCCGCATTCAATGGGCGCTTGGAGTCAAGCCTCTAGCACGCACGTGGCACATATGCACGGTGGTGATTTTTATTCTAGCGAGACATCAACCTTAGTTGAAAAAGACTGTGATGTCAGTATCGAGTTTACTGACAAGAAATCAGGTGAAGATACTGTTTTAAAAGCGAAAACATCTTTACTAAAAGATGAAATCATCGATGGCATGTTCATGAGTAAAAAAGCCTTACGTAGCTTTTTTGAAGAACAGATGGATGATTCAAAAGAAACTGATTTGTTATTTTCATTACACGTAAAAGCCACCATGATGAAGGTTTCACACCCGATTGTATTTGGTCATGCGGTTACGGTCTTTTATAAAAACCTGTTCGAGAAATGGCAAGAGACCTTCGACAAGATTGGCGTGAATCCTAACAATGGCTTGGGTAATGTTTATTCTAAAATTCAAGAGTTACCTCAATCGAAACGCCTGGAAATTGAAGCCGATATTCGCGCCTGTTATATCAACCGACCTGAAATAGCGATGGTAGATTCTGACCGTGGTATTTCTAATTTACACGTACCCAGTGATGTGATTGTTGATGCTTCTATGCCTGCGATGATTCGTAGCTCTGGAAAGATGTGGGGTGCGGATGGCAAACTTAAAGATACTAAAGCCGTTATCCCTGAAAGTACTTATGCCACCATTTACCAAGAAGTGATCAACTTTTGTAAAACAAACGGTGCGTTTGACCCTGTCACTATGGGCACAGTACCTAATGTGGGTTTGATGGCACAAAAAGCGGAAGAATACGGCTCACACGATAAAACCTTTGAGATGGTCGCTGATGGCACCATGCGCGTGATTGACGATAGTGGCAAGGTGTTACTACAACATGAAGTTGAAGAAGGCGATATTTGGAGAATGTGTCAAACCAAAGATTTACCTGTGCAAGATTGGGTAAAACTGGCGGTGAAACGCACCAGACTGTCAGGTATGCCTGCGGTATTTTGGCTAGACCCAAAACGTGCCCACGATCGCCAGTTGATCACCAAGGTAGAACTCTTCTTAAAAGATCACGATATCGAAGGTTTGGATATTCAAATCATGTCACCAGTCATTGCGATTCGTCACACCATGGAACGCCTGATTGAAGGAAAGGATACGATTTCGGTTACAGGTAATGTATTACGTGACTATCTCACCGACCTCTTCCCTATTTTAGAAGTTGGCACCAGTGCTAAAATGTTATCGATTGTGCCCTTGATGAAAGGCGGCGGACTATTTGAGACAGGCGCTGGTGGTTCTGCACCTAAGCATGTTCAACAATTCACGGAAGAAAACTATTTGCGTTGGGATTCTCTCGGTGAGTTCTTGGCGATCGCCGTTTCATTAGAACACTTTGCAGAAAACGCGAATAACGACAGCGCGCAAGTGCTAGCCAATGCCTTAGATGTTGCCACGGGCAAATTGTTAGAAAACAATAAATCACCACAACGCAAAATCGGCATGCTGGATAATCGTGGCAGTCATTTCTATTTGGCGCTTTATTGGGCGCAAGCACTGGCTAAGCAAGACGAAAATACTGCCCTCAAAACTACTTTTGGCGAAATGGCTAAAAAGCTCGCTGATAACGAAGACAAGATCGTGGCTGAGCTTAACTCAGTTCAAGGAACAGAATCTGATATCGGTGGTTATTACCTGCCAGACGAAGACAAAGCCAACGCGGCAATGCGCCCAAGTGTTACCTTTAACGAGATACTAGCTTCGGTTTGATGTTACTCTCTGTTTTGGTTTGTTGAAGGTGCTTTTGTAGAAGGAGTTACATTTTCTCCTACGCTTTTTAAAACCTTCTAGCTTGCCACATAGCCAATATATCGCCGAAAGTTACGTTATTAAAATGTTCGTCCATATGTAATACCGTATAATTTCGATAGTAAGTGCTCAAATCGAGCTGCACTCCTAAGCCATAAATATCGATATCAGGGTTTTTCTCATACTGTGATATGACTTGTTTTAGATGGTTGTCCAAATAGTAAGCGTCATTCGCAATATTTGTTGCAGAATCCATTGGGCTTCCATCAGAAATAACCGTGAGCACTCTTCTCTGCGCATTGTGTTGAAGCAATCTTTCTGCTGCCCATTCAATGGCTTCACCATCGACTCCTTCGCGGAATAAATCTTGTTTCATTAATGCGGCAATGGATTGTCGGGACTTTCTCCATGTCTGCTCTGGTGTTTTAAAGACAAGATGGCTAACTTCATTCATGCGCCCTGGATTTTTAGGCTTCCCTTGTTTTATCCATTCTTGCATCGGGCGCCCCCCGCTCCATGTCGATGTCGTGAAACCTAGCACTTCGGTTTGGATTCCAGCTCGATCTGCCGCTCGGCATAATATATCTAACATCATCGCGACATTTTTTGCATGTTGCTTCATTGAACCTGAGCAGTCGACAAGAAAACTCAATATACAATCAGCCTGTGGTTGAAAACGTGTGTCTTTAAATATTCGGCGTTCGGTGGGAGTGCTAATGACTTGTGATAAACGCCTGCCGTCGATATAACCTTGCTCTTGTGCGTAATTCCAATCATCTCTTTCAGGAACTGCAAACATCTGCTTCATTCGACGCGATACCGCAGGGATATTTATCCCTTGTTGTTGAATACTAGTATCTAATTCCTCTCGATACTCAGCTAATAGCTCTTTTCGCACCAAGGTATCAACCGATTTATTTGTATCGTAATCACTATTAAACACAGCGTAATATTGCTTACTTTCCATCCAGCTTTTGCTTTCACCGAGACTTGCATTTGCAACACCCTCTTGCGCCTCATCGAAATTAAATAATAGGCTAAATGCAAGTAAATCAATTTCTTCGAGTTCTTCTTGAGCAGAATCTTCATCGCCAGCACCAGACTCACTCTGTACGAACTGTCTAAATTTTTTAGCTAGCGATAAAGCATACTTTGCATATTCTGACTGATCACAACAGGTCTTTTTTAGCTGGAAAAGCTCATCACCGATTAGAGGGGAGATTCCCGCGCGCGTGGCCTCCAGTAAATCTTCGGTTTCTTCGATGACCGGCGTGTTATTGAGTCTCGACCAGACCATCTGCGCTATCGTATAAATCAATAAGCCAAGACTGCTCTCGGTTAAACCTGAGTGATGATATTGCAGTGACCATTCTTCAAAACGATCGTGTAAATTCCGTTTCATTCCACTATATAAATCAGGCACTAGTGAATCAACTCGTAATTGTTCGAGTAATTCAAACAAAAAGCGTTCTAGTTTACTCTCGGGAAAGAGTGAATGGTGCAAGGCTTCGTCGCAATGTATAAAGCGCAGATTAATACTGTCTGCCAACCCGCGTAAAGCTGGAAAACTATCATTTTTTAGATCAACCTGAATATGACAAGCAAACAAAGGCACACGATATTGGTCTTTATACAAATGCGATCCACGAAAATAATAGTCTGGCACACTCGAAAAGCCACGCACAACGCCTCCACAAAGTTCTATTGCCCTTTGCTGTTGCTTTTGTTGGTCAGACTTGCTCAGCATCTTTATTACGTTTTAGCTCTGGTTTAGCTTTGATTTAGAAAGGATTCATCCATTTCCGTATCAAAACAACGTTGGTAATATTCTGCCACCAGTGGCTTTTCATCATCACTGCATTTATTTAAAAACGATAATCGAAAGGCAGTTTGAATGTCTTTAAATATTTCATAATTTTCTGCCCAAGAGATGATCGTTCTTGGAGACATCAGCGTCGACAAGTCACCGACTGCAAAACCATTGCGGGTTAACTGCGCCAGTGCAACCATGCTTTTTAGTAACGCTTCATCATCCAGAAAAGGAACGCGAGATTTGACAATTTGCATCTCGGCTTCGGTGGTCAAATAGTTTAACGACGTCACAATATCCCAACGGTCTAACTGGGCGTGGTTTAACATCTGAGCGCCGTGGTACAGACCATTAAGATTACCTTGGCCAATAGTATTTGAAGTCGCAAACATTCTAAAATGTGGGTTGGGACTAATCACCCTATTTTGATCAAGCAAAGTAAATTTACCTTCGCGCTCCAGAATACGTTGGATAACAAACATAATATCGGGGCGACCCGCATCATACTCATCAAAAATTAATGCAACAGGACGCTGGATCGACCAGGGAATTATCCCTTCTTGAAATTCTGTGACCTGCTTATTATCTCTTACAACAATTGTATCTTTACCCACCAAATCTAAACGACTTATTTGTCCATCCAGATTTAAACGGATACAAGGCCAATTTAAATGTGCAGCTATTTGTTCTATATGGGTCGATTTACCCGTACCATGAATCCCTTGTATCATCACACGACGATTATGAGAAAACCCTGCCAGGATTGCTAAAGTAACATCATGATTAAACTGGTAAGCATTATCTACTTCTGGCACAAACTCACTGTGTTCATTAAAAGCAGGAACACTTAAATCAGAATCAATACCAAACGTATCTCTAACAGACACCATTGTCGTTGGTTCTAACTCAATTAAATCACTCATAAAAATACTCTTTAAAATGCTTTACAAAATATGGCTTATTGCTCCAATAAACTTTAAATCGAGGTACATTAATTTAATGTTTTAAGCGTACGAATTTTATTTATAACGATGGTACGGATATATATAATCAACCACTCTACTCTTCGCCCATTTCCTGACATTCTAATTCAGCAATTTTTTGTGCTGCTTCGTTTAATTGCGGTAGATATGCTTTAAGTTCATCAATACTAATTCTAGCGCTAGGAGCATGCACTGCAATCGCAAAGCAAACCTCACCCTCAGCATTCTTGACAGGCACCGCAAGTGCAATCATGCCATCTAAATATTCACCATGATCATAACCAACTTCTCCTACTGCAATTTCTTTAAGTTGTGTGCGTAATTCCTCGACATCCATGATGGTCTTATCGGTGTATTTCTTTAAATTTATAGAGCGCAAATAGCGTTGCTGCCAAGAGGCGTTCATATTTGCTAAAAACAACTTACCGGCAGCAGTACAATGCAAAGGCAAGTGTGAGCCTACAGGCAGATGAATTCTATAAGGCCAGTTACTCTCGATACGATCAAGATAAATAATTTCATTGCCATCTAACGCGGTTAAGTTGCAAGTCTCATTAATTTTTTCCGAAAGGCTCTGTAAAATCATGTGCCTGCTGGCAGTCATCACAGAATTTGATAACACTGCTGTAGCCAGTTTTCGTAAACGCAAGCCACCGATAAAACGTTTACCATTGGGTTCACGTTGCAACAACCCCTCTTCTTCTAGTTGTTGAGCAATTCTATGAACTGTCGCTTTGGGTAAATCCAGATCTTCTGCGAGATAGGCACTGGTTAAAGGTTTATCTGCCTTCATCATGGTTTCTAACATAAGAAATGCACGAATAAGTGTCGATTTTGTTGTATTTTCTGTAGGCATTTTGACCTTGCACTGAAATTTTATGTTTTAGAGTGCCACCAAAAATACACGTTTAAATACACTATGTATATAAATTGAGACAAATTATCTCAAAATATTGAAATAATGATTGACTAACATTAACGAGACAATTAATCTCATTTTCCTAAAATATAGCATTTACTAGTTTTAGTACTAATGATAATAATCAAACAAAACCCAACCTGATAACAGTAGGAGCACACAAAATGCCAAAAATGACACCCAGTGAAGCATTTGTAGAAACCATGGCAGCTAATAATGTAGAAACCATTTTTGGTATTATGGGATCTGCATTCATGGACGCGATGGATATCTTTAAACCCGCAGGAATTTCATTAATTCCCGTAGTACATGAGCAAGGCTCAACGCACATGGCAGACGGTTACGCACGTGCATCGGGTAGGCATGGTGTAAGTATCGGTCAAAATGGTCCAGGCATTAGTAATGCGGTAACAGCGGTGGCTGCTGCATATTGGGCACACACGCCATTAATTATGATCACGCCAGAATCTGGAACACTAGGTATGGGTTTAGGTGGCTTCCAAGAAGCAAATCAGTTACCCATGTTTCAAGAACATACAAAGTATCAAGGACATGTAAACAACCCTCACCGTATGGCTGAAATCACAGGTCGTTGCTTTGATCGTGCGATGTCAGAAATGGGTCCTACTCAGCTAAATATTCCACGTGACTATTTCTATGGCGAGATTAATGTAGAAATTCCACAGCCTATGAGGTTAGATCGTGGCCCTGGTGGAACTAAGAGCTTGGATGAAGCAGCAGACTTAATCGCTAAAGCTAATTTCCCTATCATCATCTCGGGTGGTGGTGTAGTTATGGGTGATAGCATTGAAGAATGTAAACGCCTTGCAGAACGCTTAAAATGTCCTGTAGTAAACAGCTACCTTCACAATGATTCATTCCCAGCTAGCCATCCACAGTGGTGTGGCCCATTAGGTTATCAAGGCTCTAAAGCATCAATGAAATTAATGGCGCAGGCAGATGTAGTTATCGCATTAGGAACACGTTTAGGTCCATTCGGAACCTTGCCACAACACGGCATGGATTACTGGCCGACAGAAGCTAAAATAATTCAGATTGATGCTGATCACAAAATGCTTGGATTGGTTAAGAAGATCTCTGTCGGAATTTGTGGTGATGCTGGAGCATCAGCTGATGCAATTACAGATCGTCTTGATGCTAAAACACTAGTATGTGACGCTACTGCTGATGACCGTATGGCTACGATGCAAGCTGAAAAAAATGCATGGGAAAAAGAGCTGACAGCTTGGATTCACGAAAAGGATGCATTCAGCCAAGACATGGTTGAAGAGAATAAAGAATTCGGTTATCCCTCTCCGCGTCAAGTATTACGCGAACTAGAGAAAGCAATGCCGGAAGATGTAATGGTTTCAACTGATATTGGTAACATCAATTCTGTTGCAAACAGCTATTTACGCTTTGAAAAACCTCGCTCATTCTTCGCAGCAATGAGTTGGGGTAACTGTGGTTACGCATTTCCAACCATTATAGGTGCTAAGAAAGCATGTCCAGAACGCCCTGCTATTTCATACGCTGGTGACGGTGCATGGGCAATGAGCATGAGCGAAACCATGACCTGCGTTCGTCATGATATTCCTGTAACCGCGGTTGTATTCCACAATAAACACTGGGGTGCAGAAAAGAAAAATCAGGTAGATTTTTACGGTCGTCGTTTCACAGCGGCAGAGCTAACGGATCAAGACTTTAGTGCGATTGCAAAAGCAATGGGAGCAGAAGCAATTACAGTAACAAAACTTGAAGAAGTTGGACCTGCACTGAAAAAAGCAGTTGATATGCAAATGAATGAAGGTAAAACGTGTATTGTTGAGATATTCACTACCCGTGAATTAGGCGACCCTTTCCGTAAAGATGCATTGAGCAAGCCTGTGCGTTATCTTGAGAAGTATAAAGGTTACGTTTAGAGGCTTACGGCAAGTCACTGTGATTGCACCTATACTCCAATCAGATGAGGCAAATTGCATACTATTTGCTCATCTGATTTAAGGATATGTCACATCACAATGGCTTTCGCAACGACTGAACTCAGTTAAGGAACCTCTGAACAAGTCCAATTATTTTAAGCTTGCTAAAACAGCCGATATTTTCCACGAAGATCGCCGCAATAGAACGACTATTACGACTCACTTCATGAAAAATAGCGACAGTTTTTTCTGCGCTAATTTCTAATCGACTTAATCAGAGCTTCCTTAAGAAGAATGTATAAAACTATATGATAACTAACTTTATACAATTAGCAAAAGCTCACAAACGCCGCATTGTGCTACCAGAAAAGGCCTTACGAAAGATCAGACAGATGATTTCTCTCAGCACCACTTTACTTCGCCAATCTCATGGTTCACCAAGGTTTGGCTGACGCTTGTGTTGCAGGCGCTAATAAAAAAACCCGCTATAATGCGGGTTTTAGGATGTTTTAGAACTTTCTAAAACTTTTAAGTGGCGGCGACTACCGATAAGTAGTTGTAGTTGTTTGATAAATAAGGATATTGCAATTATTTGTTTTGATAAATACCCTCATATATACCCTCTTTGTTTTCTAAAACAACTAATTAGCTCTTAGAGGTAATAACCGTATTCTGTGTTTATTAGGGTCAATTATGACAAGAGCACCTTCTTGAATTTCATTTGAAACCTTATCCAAAGCTTCTAAAACAGAGTTACCCGCTACTTCTGGAACAATATCAGCCATTCTCAGCTGTATTACACTTGGCTTATTTGCATTGGTTGAATACAAAAGAGAACCAAAGTCCAAATCATGTGTGAATACAGTGTACTCATTCACTCTAGCCCACTCCATGATTTCAGTATCTTCAGCACGAATATCACCAATTTGTCGCCAATGCTTTGCTGTATGTCCCTTTGAGTTTAGAAAATTCACCCAACTTTGTGGGATATTCATATCAAGCACTATTTTCATGATGCATTTAACTGAACATCATATTCTTCTGATCTCCAAGTAGCATAAGAAAGCGCTGAGAAAATATCTTCCTTTTCTAAATCTGGATAAAGATCTAAAATTTCTTCGTGAGTTTTCCCTGTAGATAGCAACCCTGTGATTGCACCAACCGTTATCCGTATTCCACGAATACAAGGCTTACCTCCCATAACGTTTGGATCAACAGTAATTCGTTCTAAGTTTGGAAAATTCATATTCATGCCTAATTAGAGTTTTGTTCTAATTAGTGATTATAACAAAAAAAGTAAGTTGTTTCTTTAGAAGCATTTGATTTAAGACTTACAGTTCATTTCCCAATTAGGGAACTGAACTGCCGTCTTGATTTTGAATTAAAACCAGAACTAAACAAGCTCTGGTTTCAATCTCACTAACCAACTGATAAGCCACCTGCTCAAAGGCGAACCAAGCTAAGAAGTTTTTAAGATTATTTGGTATTTTTAGTGGTTCACCTGTTGATTCTTCATACTCTGCATTCTTTGGTGGTGGTGCAAATGATTCACCTGACAAACCTCAAACCATTATGTTCGATGATGTTTTAATTACTAGATAGATAGTTAAAAAATCATTTAATTTCTGAAAATTGCAAAAATGGATATTTCTTTTTAAGTTCTTGAATGGTCTTTTCTGAGTTATGAATATTAGATTTATAGTTTAGTAATGCTTTATTTTTATTAAAACCTTCCAATCTCAACTCATTACCTAGTTTGAGCAAATCTACTGGAACTGAATGTTGATAAGAGAATAACTCTTCACGTATTTTTGTTTCCTTTTTTGTTTCACATAAAAGCTTATAACCATCTACAGTTTCAGCAATAAACAATTCACCATTTTGACTAATATCTTTTATTATTGTTCCTGAATATGAAAAACAGGACTTTGAAAGTTGACCTTCTGACTCATACCTCCACGTTAAGTTATTAACTCCCGTTGGCATACCTATAACTAACAAATCATTATTTTTTGAAAACATCATATCAACAAGATAAGCGTTAGTAACTACCTGATTCGTTTCGGTAAAAGTAGATGTATTTATTAGATTCTTATTTTTAGTGTCCCATACTGAAACAGCAACGAGAACATTATCAGTACCTTTTTCATATGCTGTTGCTTCATAGACGGCCAACCTAGTCTTATCGTCATTAAACTTATAATTAAGGTTTCTATTATTAAGACCTTTTAACTGTTTTTCGACATAAGTACTTTTATTAAACTCTTCATGTAAATCAGTTATTTCAGGTTTTCTATCTTTGAATATTGCGACAGTCACATAAAGAAGTAAAAGAGAAACAACCAAGACAACAAAAATATAAAATGATTTATTTCTCATCATATTCTTCTAAAACAGTTGGTATGTCGGCTTGAAAAATAATTCTAACATTAAACTTCTTAGCCGTTGAAATGACCTTCTGAGCATTTATATATCCATCATCATTATGAATATGAATACTCACCAGTTTATTTCCATCTTTAAATGCATTTTGTATTACCTTCATAGGTGATGATGTGCTGCTTCCGGGATACGGATCAGTTAATCTCTTTTTACCAAGGGAAAAAGAATTTAAATTTTTAATATCTAAATTATCAAAATCATTTGGTGCTCCATACACTCCTCTTCCAATATAGAAATCACCATCCTTATCAATTTTCGGGTCAATTTTTCCATAAGGGTGAGCTATTAAACTTGTATTAATTTTAGCATCAATATTCTTAGTTGGATTTTCATCCATTAAATGTGGCTTATCACCGTGCCATCCCACTTGATAATTAACGTCAACTTTCATTTTTTTCAAAACTTTATCACTATCAGCAACTGTAGGAAAATAAGTAACTGGTACTTTTTCTTTCACAAATAACTTATGCAATTTTGAATAATTAGCTTCAAAACCATTACCATTAAGATCATCTAAACTGATAATTAGACATGATGTTTTTTCTTTTGAATCTATAAATGCAGCGGACCTTTCAAAAATTGGTTTTATGTATTTATTTTCATTTGCAGTTTCAGTTTCATTTTCATTTTCATTTTCATTTTCACAGTTTAATATTTCTTCTACTGATCTAAATTCTTCCAGTGCTGCTTCGAGTTGTTCGACTATTTCACTTGCTAATATATCTGGTGCGGGTAGGTTTTCGGTGTCTTCTAGTGAATCATCTTTTAACCAGAAAATATCCAGATTGGTTTTGTCGCGGGAGATGATTTCATCGTAGCTATAGTTGCGCCATCTGCCCTCCCCTGTTTCTTCATTCCAGGTGGCTTTTCGTTTTTTTATGTCATCTGCGCAATAGAGATCTATAAACTCTTTAAAATCATTTTTGTTTAAGCGATTTTGTTTTAAAGTTTTGTGTACATTGGTTCGGTAATCATAAACCCATAGTTCTTTCGTCCAGGGTTCTTTTGCAGCGGGTTTGTTATCAAAGAAAATGACATTCGCTTTAACGCCTTGTGCGTAAAAGATTCCTGTGGGTAGGCGAAGCAAGGTATGAAGGTTACATCTAGTTAATAGATTTTTACGGATGGTTTCACCGGCACCGCCTTCGAACAACACATTATCAGGAACAACAACCGCAGCTTTGCCCTCTATCTTAAGCATATTGGTAATATGTTGAACGAAGTTAAGTTGTTTATTGGATGTGGTGGCCCAGAAGTCTTCGCGCTCGTAGGTGAGTTTTTCTGATTCTGCTTTTCCTGTTTTTTCGTTAATAATAGTAATGGAGCTTTTTTTTCCAAAAGGTGGATTGGCTAACACCATATCGACCAGGTCTTTATCACTTACCTCTTTAGCTAACGCATCATTGCTAACGACTGGACTATCTCCATCTGCACTGCCAATTCCATGAAGATAAAGATTCATGGCACATAAGCGCGTTACACTATCGACAATATCATTACCTTTGAGAGCATCTTCGCGCAGGTGCTTTTGTTCTTTTTTCGAACTGGCATTGGGTGCCATATAATCATAAGCAGCTAATAAAAAACCACCCGTACCGCATGCAGGGTCAGCGACAGTATGTAGCTTGGTGATATCCGGTTGCATTACTTCAACCATCGCTTCAATAAGAGGACGAGGCGTAAAGTATTGACCAGCGCCACCTTTCACATCTTGAGCATTTCGCTCTAATAGACCTTCGTATATTTCACCTTTCACATCTACAGGCAACGTTGACCAGGCTTCTTTCTCGATCATTTTAATCAAGCGTTCGAGCTTGGCCGGGTCCTGTATTTTGTTTTGTGCTTTACGGAAAATAGTACCTAGCATCCCACTCTGTTTACCTAGCTCTTCCAAAGTATGACGATATTGAATTTCCAAGGCATCACCATCGAGCTTAACCAAGTTTGACCAGTTGTATTCTTCTGGAACAGCTACAGTCTGACCAGAACTCTCTCGCTCATCAGCCATTTTCAAAAAGATTAAAAAGGTGATTTGCTCAACGTAATCTCCGTAACCAACACCATCATCACGTAAGACGTGGGCATAATTCCAGACTTTGTTTACTATTTCTGAGGCGCTCATTCAATTGATTCCGATGTTATAAACACTACTAAATTAATTACTTTCATTGACCTACTGCCAATTGTCTTACGGTAAACAAATCAGATTGAGCCATTTGTTTAATTCCACTTATTTCAGGGTCAGAAGCATCTCTATATAGGTATTCGAAATATGGTTGTTTCAAAATCCCATTACGTACTACTTTTATCTCGTTTATATTTGAAAGACCAATCGACCAAACTCGAAATGCATCACGCCAAGCTTCAATATCTTCATCTTGGCTGGGAAGATCAGCTTGAATAATAAATTCTTCAATCCAACTTTCTGCCTCTTCTTTAATTCGAGCAGCATATCTAGATTCAATATTAAAAACATTTTTCCATGTTTCAACTTTCTCACTTTCATCTGCAGCTACAGGTAAAACGGATACGTTCCATTGCCCCCCATCACCTACCTTGCTAGGCACCACATTATTTAAAGTCACCAATGCTCCTGAACTATTTGAATAAGGATAAAAGGCTAATCTACGCAAATTGTGATTATCAAATATAATATCTTGCATATGTTTATTAGGTGCTTTGTTGCAAATACTACACATTGGTACTAAATTCATAAAGTTAACTGAACTGAAGTAATAATTTGCCTTATAAAGATAGTGATCATATTCAGACCGTGAATTTTTTATTCTATCTGGATAGTTCTCTAGGCCACAAAATGGGCAAGCTTGTGAGATATTTGCCTCACGAAACTTTCTGTAGTGATCATGTATGCTTTCGCCCAATTCATTCTTAACTAAACCACCTTGAAGCGTACTATCATATAAGCGAAAAAATACCTTTTTGGCGGACATCTCTACATCATTTAAATCCACTTCTAATGACTTTAAAGCAAATATTTTGTTTTCGCATAATCTAGATATACGATTATTATTTAGAAAAACGGCATATACCTTCTTCCTTTTCAAAACACTTTTACTAAAAATATTATTAGCAAGCTCTATGAATTCTTTTTGTAACATTGGGGATTTTTCAAGAATTGGAACAAACCAATTTGGAAACAGGTGATCACCATATTCATCAGTAGTAATTATACTTTTAAAAAAGTGAATAGGTACCTCGTTAAAATCATATAGTCCACACATTTCAGGGTTATTCAGAGGAAATAACATTTTAGTTTCCTCTAGACTCTAGTTCAGCAAGTCTTTGGTAAAGATATCTTTTTTCTAAAGACTCACCAAACTTTGATATTGCTAGCTTTAACTCATCAATATCATCACTCATAGCTACTTGCTTTAACTCATCAAGAGCTTGTGAGGATATTGGAGTTCTAAGATCGAATAGTTTCGCCAGTAGGTATTCGAATGAGCTTCCGTATGACTGAAAATCAAGAGCTTTTGGATGAACAACTTCGTCTGCCCGACTAAATTTGAGCACATTATCTGAATGTGCTGCTGAAACCAAAAATGGAGAATGTGTAGAAACGACAAAGTCCTGGTATCTTGTGGTACCTATCCCATTCATTATTTTTATAAATTCGGCTCGCCACAAAGGGTTAAAATGACTCTCTGGTTCATCAAGTAGGTATAAACAGTTCTCTTCAGAAAACAACAATAAAGTTCCAAACACATGGATAAATTGATGCTCGCCATCACTTATACCAGAGTAGTCTACTTCTTTCTCAGGTCTTGCAATTACCAGTCTAAGTTCATCAATTGAGAAAACCTTATCTTTCTTAGCAATAGTTGGAGCTCTTTCTAGAAGCCCTCTTTTTAAATTAGATCTAAGGTAAAACTCCCTCTCTCTCTTTGTCAGCGAAAGTGAGTTAAGCAGTGAAAGCTTATAAATTGCTAAATAAAAGGTTCTAGCATCATCAAAGTACTTACTAAATGCACTCTTTGAAGCATCATTAATAACAAAACTTAGTACTCGTTGATGTGTCTCAGTTTGATGAGTATTAATAGCACAAGATTCAAGTTTCTGAATTGTCTCTTCTAACTCCTCTGTTAGCTCAACGACTGTATTTCTTGGTTTTAGATTTATAGAAATGCTAAATGATGAGACACTGGAAATTCTCAAGAACTCATCAAAAATAGATAGCTCTTTCTTCTCCAAGAAAAAATAATTTGCAATCAGAATACTTGCATTAGAGTCATAGTCCATATAAATGGATGAAGTATGCTGAATTAGTTTTTTCTTCTCTTCTACTGTTGCTCTGGCCTGTTTGGCAACCTCTATAGAGTATAGTGATTGATTTCGTAGATAAGGCATACTGACAGTTTCATTATGTCCAGAAGAATATCCAACTACTCTTGAGGGTAAATACTCACGCCAATTATCCGTTTCTATCGGCTCAAAAACGTCATCAACCTTTTTGTAAAAAGAAATAGTATTTTTATTAGAAAGATCTACTTTTATATGAGTTAAATTATCTCCGTTAGATATATTAAGAAGGTACTCAACAGAAAATGGCGGCGGACATACTTTTTTTAGTTGTGTCTCTGAGACGTAACCTAAAGAGCAAAGGTCCAAATAACAAAATACTTCTGATAGAACTTCTATTAAGTTAGATTTACCAGACCCATTCAACCCAACCAAACAAATAGGTTCCATTTGTTGTATATCAATTGGATACCCACGAAAATCCCACGAAAAGTCATTTAAACTTCGATACTCGCCAGTAATGCTAAAAGTAAGAAGCCTCATGATGAACTCTTTTTAACCAGTCGATATATATATTGTTCTTCTTTTTCATCGAACTGCATATCTAATCGATACCGGCCTTCGGTGGGATTATTTAGTAATCCAAATAATTCAGACTTTAAAAGCCCAAAATCATCAATCTGACTTTCTGAAATAAACTTATCAATAGTGAATGAATCGGTTCCGTATATCTCATAAATTAAGCTTGTGAGGTCTTTCTTTTCCTTTACAGACTTTTGTTTTGATATTATTTTTTTAGTAGATTTACCAACCGTTCTACTTGTCTCATCACTTATTAGTTTTATATTTTCGAGTAATGTTTTTGCATCACCATCGTCTAGTAAACTTTCAACCAAATGTCCACTAAAAGCTGCAGACAAAATTGATTGTTTATTTTTATTCTCTTTTACCATCAGAGCATCTATTTCTTTTTCTAGCCGACCAATTGAATCAAGTTTTGTATTCGCCTCTTCGACGATTAAAGCTACTTCTTCTTCATTGGTAGGTATTGATATTGGAGTTTCCAACAACTTGCCTTTATTAATGAAAGGTATATTCACACCTTGCAACTGTTCCTCGAGCTTATTAATGTAATAATGGCTCTGCATATATAGAAGAAAATAATCAGAAATAGCTTCCGTATAAAACTGAAACTTACCCACTCGCTGATAGAGTATTGCAGGTACATCACTTTTCCCCAATCTAGCGATTTTTAACTGCTTTGATAGCAATGGCCGATTCAATGCCATAAGTACATCGCCTTCTTCTAGCTTCAAATGCTCCCATTCTTGTAAATAACTTTCTGGAAGATGTTCTATTTCATCCCATTTTGTAAACCCAAATGACACATTAGCAATTTGAAATAAACGCACACCTGTATCTGTATATTCTGCTTTTTTAAACGCATGCCCCGACAACATATCGGTAATCGTTCCAATTTCAGTCCATGCCCACCCTTCTGGTTCTTCGAAAAATTTATCAACATCATGACTTGGCCTTTTATACTTCTCCTTCCACTTATCATTGGTTGGTATTTTGCCTTTGGCTTTGAATTGTTCGAGTTGTTGTTCCTCCCATTTTTGACGGCGTTCTTTAAGAATACGCTCTAGCAGTTGGCTGACAGGTTCTAGTTTATCTTTATTTTCTTCACGCCATTGTTTAGTGAGCTCACCCGTGACGGCAGCTTTTAAGATAGATTGTCGATATTGTTTAAGTAGTTGTTTGGCTTTATTGAGAGCCTCAATTCCTGCGTCAATATGGGAGAAAAGTTCTTCGATTTTGGCGACGATGCGTTTTTGTTGTTCAGGTGGTGCTAGTGGAAAGTCTAAGTCTCTTACTTGTTCTAAACGAATTCCCTTTACAGTAGTACCTGAGCCTATGCTTTCTATATACTGCGCCATTGAAACAAGCCAGTATTCCAAATACGCTTTATCTAGCCCTGATGGCGTTATTAATGCCTTAAGGTCCTGATTTATGGTTGTATCATAGGGAACACGCACAACCTTTCCCAAACCAACACGAGTAGCCATAATTACCGTATCAGCAGGAATTAAATTTGTAGCGCTCTCTTCAACAGCTTCATGAGTTATATGATCAATCGTATCTAGCGGTCGACGAGTTCTCATATCCTTTATTGTCAACCAAGGAACTCGTCCTTCCCAATATTTAGGGTTCTGCTTAGAAGGTGTACCTCCTCCTATAATCTTAGTAATTACATCACCAAGCTTTGTCCATTCCCAACTATCAGGAATATTTTTTAAAGCCGTCTCACTCATGCAATCAGATACCCATTAAGTTCCTGCACAATTACAGGTAGTTCTTTCCCAAATAATGATTGAGCTTTCAATAATCCACCTTCTTCCTTGCAAGCAGGAATATATTCAAAATCATCCATTTCAAACTCTGCATTATTGGCAATCTGGTCTTTAATACGCCCTAACCATTGCTGTTGTTCTTCACTAAAATTATTGCTTTGTTGGTCTAACCAGCTTGAAAAGCGTTGATCAACCAATTTGTGGAAAGGT
>Ga0209633_10000804_pt1 | contig 34582 bp, 37 predicted proteins | sample Cruoilmetagenom1_FD_187290 | JGI IMG/M metagenome (GOLD analysis project Ga0209633, IMG submission 187290) | Oil polluted marine microbial communities from Coal Oil Point, Santa Barbara, California, USA - Sample 1 (SPAdes) (version 2) | ecosystem: Environmental > Aquatic > Marine > Oil seeps ... | reverse complement strand
AGCCCAGCACATAATCCATTGCTTTGGACCAAAGAGTGGTTTGCAGACATCAGAGCCATCTGTCTCGATGATGCCATACTCACTACGTACTCCACAGCAGCAGCCATACGACTAGGACTCTATGAAAATGGATTTTACATTTTTGTGCATCGTGCTGAGATGATGCGCTACTCTACTGTGGCTTCTTTAGAGATGTTAGAGGGATTGGAGTATATAGATATGGAGTTGAAGAAGATTCGTAATACTAAGGCTAGGAGTATGAGGGATGGGGATTATTTAAAAGATATGCACAGTTAACCAAACTGTACCATGTGTTGTTTTTAAAACTTTATGAGGTGTTTTCTCGGGTATTAAAAGTGTATCACCTTTAGAAAGTATTTTCTGTTTATCATCTATGAGCAGCGTTGCTTCACCTTCCAGTAACACAAGCCACTCATCTTCTTCTTGTATGTATTCTAAAGGCTCAACATCAGCTGAACTTACAATGCGATTGATTTTAATATTTTTATATTCAAGTAGCGTGGTGAAGGTTTCACCACCTTGGGGAGTAATAGTATCGTAGATATTCATCTGAACTGAGTTTATCGAAGTTAGTAGGTCATCTGCATTTGATCTACATCATCCCAAGACATACTTTTTTTAGCAGATCTATGTGCAAGTATGTGGTCTATGTAGCGTGCAAAGACGTCCGTTTCTATGTTGAGGCTTGTACCTATTCTATAGTTTTTCATGAGTGTGTTTTCAAGGGTATGGGGGATGATGGTCAGTCTGAAACTTTCATCTGATACGTCATTGACCGTGAGGCTGATACCATCTATGGTGATGGAGCCTTTGGGGATGATGTGGGCGATGTACTTTTTATCTACTGTGATGATGAAGTCTGTGGCATTTTCTCTAGGAGTGATGGCAGTGACTTTACCTACACAATCTACATGTCCTTGAACGATGTGACCTTCAAATCTATCATTCATCATCATCGCTGGCTCCATGTGTACTTTTCCACTTATCTTACTCTCATCTATAATGGAACGTGTTTCATCTGCAAGCTCCAGATCAAAGCCGTCACCATGCACTTTTATAACAGTAAGACACACACCATTGATGGCGATAGAATCACCTAATTTGGCTGGGTGTTTAGAGTTAATGGTAAGGATGTTGTTTTGATAACTTTTGACAGTGGCGATTTCTCGTATAAGACCTGTGAACATTACAATCCTTTGGATTGAGTGAATAGTGAATAGTGAATAGTGAATAGTGTTAGTTTCATGAGGTGTAGCCCCCTTATATAATTTGGATATAATTCGATTATTATAGCAAAAATTTAGTGAATAGATTCTAGTGAATAGTGAATAGTGACAATAAACCGTTGTTATTCACTATTCACTATTCACTATTCACTTCAAAACGGAGTTTTGAATGAATTATGACGTCATAGTCATCGGTGGTGGTCATGCGGGTATAGAAGCTTCTTTAGCATCTGCCAGAATGGGTGTCAAAACACTGATGATAACCATACTAGCAGAGCAGATAGGTGCATCAAGTTGTAACCCTGCCATAGGTGGTCTAGCAAAAGGTCACTTAGTACGTGAAGTAGATGCACTTGGTGGAGAGATGGGTATATGTACGGACAAAACGGGTATACAGTTTCGTACACTGAATGCTTCTAAAGGCCCAGCAGTACGAGGTACAAGAGCTCAGATAGATATGGATGCGTACCGTATTTATATGCGTAATGTCGTGCTTAATACATCCAACTTAGATGTCAAACAAGAGATAGCAGATGGGCTTGTGGTAGAAGAGGGTGAAGTAAAAGGGGTGACGACACAATTGGGGAACACTTACAAGGCTTCAAAGGTCATCATCACTGCAGGGACTTTTTTGAACGGACTCATACACATCGGTGACAAAAAGCAAACGGCTGGTCGTCAAGGGGAGTTTGCTTCTGTGGAGTTAGCTGAGTACATGAAAAGCCTTGGTATAGAGATAGGTAGGCTCAAAACAGGTACTTGTGCAAGGATAGACGCAAAGTCTGTAGACATTTCCGTGATGGAGATCCAACCTGGGGACACACCACCCCCACCGTTTTCTTTCCGTACAGACAAAAAGATGTTTAACCCTACACAGTTGCCATGTTATGTGACCTACACCAACGAAGAGACACATAAGATCATAGAGACCAACTTCTACAGAGCACCTATGTTTTCGGGTCAGATAGAAGGCACTGGCCCACGCTACTGTCCAAGTATAGAAGACAAGATAAGCCGTTTTAGGGACAGACCACGTCATCAGATATTTGTCGAGCCTCAAACTATGGATGAGACGGAGTACTATATCAATGGGATGAGTACCTCTCTGCCTATAGATGTGCAACTAGAGATGGTACAGTCAGTAGAAGGTATGGAAAATGCCAAAATCGTCCGTTATGGTTATGCCATAGAGTATGACTACGTACAGCCTACAGAGCTTAAACATACGCTTGAGACAAAGAAGATCAAAGGACTTTACACAGCAGGACAAGTCAACGGTACCACAGGATATGAAGAAGCAGCTGCACAGGGTATGATGGCAGGTATCAATGCTGCACTGAGCATACAAGGTAAAGAGCCTTTAGTCCTTAGACGGGACGAAGCGTACATCGGTGTACTCATAGATGATCTTGTAACAAAAGGGACTAAAGAACCATACCGTATGTTTACAAGTCGCGCAGAATACAGACTGCTTTTACGTGAAGATAATGCAGATATGAGACTCTCCAAGTATGGGAAAGCGTTAGGGCTTTTAGATGATGACTATATGGAAAAATTTGAGAAGAAAAAAGCTGATATGGAAGAGGCTTTGGACTTTTTACGTACCCATCAGGTGACACCAAATAAAGCGTTTTTAGCACAGCTTGAATCCATAGGTGCTATAAAGATAAGTGACAAAACCTACTGGATAGACGTCATCGGACGTGGAGACTTTGACAGAGAAAAACTCATCACACTTTTACCTGAGTTTGACAAGTATGATGATGAAGTGATTGTGCAGATACTTGTAGAAGCGAAGTACTCACGTTACATAGAGAAACAACAGCAACAGATACTTCAAATGGAAGATATGCTCAAAATCAAGATACCGGCAGGATTTGTTTATAATAATATCTCAGGACTCTCCAATGAAGTGGTAGAAAAACTTGAAAAAGCTACCCCTCCGACGCTTTTTTCTGCCTCAGAGATATCTGGTGTGACCCCTGCTGCACTGGAAATACTCCATGTACATATCAAGCTACGACAAAAAAGTATGTCTAAGAAATAAATCTATAAAATAAACTTTAACTTATGATAAACATAAATTAAGACTATAACAGTCTTAATTTACTTAAGGTAACACTCCACTAAAACTTCTTCTCCCTGATACATATAGCACATTTATTTAACCCCGACTAGTCTATAATATTTTATTATAATTTTATGAAAAGTGAGGAAAAGTATGGCTAATGAACAAAAAGAACGTAGAGACTTTATGGGTATGGCACTGGGAGCTACTGCCTTGGTTGGTATAGGTGGGGGCTTAGGGTACGCAGCAAAACGTACATGGGATCCTTTACCGTCAGTGAAAGCTGCTGGATTTACAACAATAGACTTGAGTGTTGCAAAACCAAATGAACTTATCGTAGAAAAATGGAGAGGAAAACCTATCTTCATTTTGAAAAAAACAGCAGAAATGGAAGCACATGATAGAGATGTGGTCATAGGAGCAGACAGATACCATATGTCTATAGGACTTTGTACGCACTTGGGTTGTATCCCTGCGTATAAAAAAGACTCACAGACTTTCTTTTGTGCTTGTCATGGTGGGGTGTTCGATGTTTCAGGTATAAATGAGCCTGGTCTTCCACCTCCAAGTCCACTTGAGATACCACCATTTAAGATCGTGGGAACAACACTTCTATTGGGTGAAGCTGGTCCAGAGTATAAGAAAATGTTAGACGCTGGTCTAACGGTTTAAGGGGAGAGATATGGCACATTTTGAAAAAGCAAATAGTCTAAATGAATGGCTCGATCAGCGTATAGGTCTTAATACGCTAAAAAGAGTCTTAAACACTGAATACTGGATACCAAAAGATATCAACTTCTTATGGGCAATGGGTATGGTACTTGCGGCAACCTTTGGTTTGCTGGTTATTTCAGGTATCTTCTTACTTATGTACTACAAGCCAGACACAAACTTGGCATTTGACTCGGTAAACTACACTATCATGTCTGAAGTGGGGTATGGTTGGTTATGGAGACATATTCACGGTATAGGTGCATCACTTGTATTTCTTATTATCTATATTCACATGTTCACGGGTATTTACTATGGTTCATATAAAAGAGGTAGAGAGCTTATCTGGCTTTCTGGTATGGGACTTTTTGTTGCATTCTCAGCTGAAGCATTCTCTGGATACATGCTACCTTGGGGACAAATGTCTTACTGGGCAGGTATGGTTATCACCAACCTTTTCTCTGGTGGTTCACTTGAAGCTTACGGTTTAGTAGAGTGGATACGTGGAGACTATGTTCCCGGTGATGCATTCTTAACTAGATTCTTCATGTTGCATGTATTCTTGATCCCTTTGGTTATCATCGGGCTTATTGTACTTCACTTTGGTAGTTTGAGATTACCACATGTAAACAACCAAGAAGGTGCAGATATTGACTTTGAAGAGGCAGCAGATCTTTGGAAATCAGGAAAAAGAAAAGAGTCTAAAGTGATTCCATTCTCACCAGTATTTTTGAGTAAAGATGTCTTTGTGATGGGTGTATACTTCATACTGTTCTTCTACTTAGTGTTCTATCACTTTAACTTTGCGATGGATCCTGTGAACTTTGACCCGGCAGACGGACTTAAAACACCGGCACACATCTACCCTGAGTGGTATTTCTTGTGGTCATATGAGATCTTACGTCCATTCTCTAAAGATGTTGGATTGATTGCCTTTGGTATTGCGCAGGCAGCGTTGTTCTTCCTTCCATTCATCGATAGAAGTCCAAATGTCGCTCCGGCACATAAAAGAGGATTGTTCCAAATTTGGTTCTGGGCACTGGTTGTTATCATGATAGCATTGACGGCACTTGGCAAATTACCACCAACAGATCCTCTTTTTGCAGCATTAGGGCTCATATTTGCAGTAGCCTTTTTATTGATGGGGCCACTGTTGTTTGTCATTACGCTCTTTGAGAAAAAAATAGAGAAAGGAGCATAACATGAGAGAATTAAAAATATTAGCAGTCGTTGTCTTCTTTTCGTTGTTAACATACTATTTGGTAGAACCTTATGCACACCATGAAATGCACAAAAAAGTGGATGCTCAAGGTAATGAGATCGTTATTGAGAGCCATGGTTTTGCTTATGATGGTACAGATGATATTAAAGAAGCTGAGCGTAAAGGTGATGCTGCTTTAGTAGAGAAGAAAAAAGCCTTTTGGTCTGATGTAGCTACCGTGTCTAAAATGACAGGTAATGCAGCAGCAGGTGAGGCAGTCTTTGCTAACTGTATCGGTTGTCATAATGGAGCTAACATCAACATGGGTGGTGTTATCCCACCTAATCTTGACCATGCAGGTGCGATCTATGACAAAAACTACCTCATAGCAATCATTAAAGACCCTGCGATGGCATCAAATATAGATCATAAGTATGCAGATACTTCTACACACCCAATGGGTTCTATCAAGTTCACAGTTGCGGATAATCAGCAGATAGCAGATGTGGTAGCTTATATGTTAGAGCATAAAGCAGGCGAAGTAACAGCTAAAGAAGCATTTACTGAAGCTTGTGTAAGATGTCATGCTGTACGTTACACCAATACGACACAGCTAGGTGATACACCAAAATTCAAAACTAAAAAAGATGCACTTGCGCATGAGATAAAAGTCATCGAAGAGCAAGATAGAGTAAAAGAATACATGGGTAACTTACCACCTGATCTTTCTATGATCATCAGAGCTAGAGGTGAGCATTTTATGGAGACTTTCATGGAAAACCCTCAATCAGGACTTCCAGGTACTTCTATGCCTAGAGTAGGTCTTAACCAAGAGGGATACGATAAAGTAAAAGAGTATCTTACTGAAGCAGGTGATCCTAGTAAAAAAGCTAGAGAAGAGCTTGGACCATGGGTGATTGGGTTCTTTGTACTGTTTAGTATCTTAGCGTTTCTATGGAAAAAACAACAATGGAAAGACCTGCACTAGGTCTTTCATATAATTTTACACCATCTTTGAATTGAAGCATGGTGTTCCATTCGGTCACTTACTCATATGTAAGCTCTCTCATTACACACCACACTTCAATCCAAATATGACATAAACTTATAAGAAATACTCTAGCACAGGGGATTTATAGAGTACACGCTCCTTCGTAACAACCTTCAAGTCTACCACAACCTACATCGAAAGATTCAGTCTAAATGTTAACTCAAGTACAATGACCTGCACTCCTACGAAACAATCTTCAAATCTACTACAGCACACAACAGTGAAAATATCAATGTAAATAATAAATTTCATACATAGAGTATTAGAATTTGGCGATAGCCCATTTTTTAATAAAAGAACATTGTCGTGGCGAACGCCCTTGAAAGTGATAGCGATTCGAGAGACACGACGCTATTTTGTTTCGTTTTTTCTAAAAAAATGAAAAGAGAAACTCCACCACAAGTACAATAAAAGGAACTCTAAATAAAAGAAAATAGGTTTATAAGCACACTTTACTCCTTTCTTATCAATATTAAGGTACCCTAAGAAAAATTATAAAAGAATTATAATAAATTAACTTTTGGATATAAAATGCTTATAGACGGACATGGACGTGAGGTGAACTACCTCCGTATCTCAGTAACAGAACGCTGTAACTTTAGATGTCAGTACTGTATGCCTGAAAAACCTTTTTCATGGGTACCTAAAGAAAACCTACTTTCTTTTGAAGAACTTTTTTTATTTGTCAAAGTTGCCATAGATGGTGGCGTGACGAAGATACGACTTACAGGTGGTGAACCTCTCTTACGTGAAGACCTTGATAAATTTATTGAGATGATCAACAACTATAAACCTGGTTTAGATTTAGCTATCACAACCAATGCTTTTTTACTTGCAGAAGCAGCGCAAAGACTCAAAGATGCTGGACTTAAACGTCTTAACATTTCACTAGACTCACTTAAGGCAGATGTGGCGGCTAAGATAGCAGGTAAAGATGTCCTTTCTCGTGTGTTTGAAGGCATAGACAAAGCGTTAGAAGTAGGACTCAAAGTCAAGATCAACATGGTACCACTCAAAGGCATTAATGATGACGAGATTTTAGATATCATGGACTACTGTGCAGATCGTGGCATGAAAGTACGTTTCATAGAGTATATGGAAAATGCACATGCAGACCAAGCGCTTAGAGGTATGCATGGTAAAGAGATACTTGAAAAAGTAAAAGAGAAATACACTATCAAGGCATTAGGACGTGAGGGTGCAAGTCCTTCTTTTAATTATCTGATAGTTGAGACAGGGTATGAGTTTGGACTTATAGACCCACATAAACATGACTTCTGTGAAAACTGTAACCGCATACGTCTTACTGCAGAGGGAAATCTCATCCCATGTCTTTATTTTGATGAAGCGCTTAGTATCGCAGAGTCTGTCAAAAAAGGCGACATTCAAGGTGCAGCTGATGTACTAGCAGCCGTACTTAAAGATAAGCCAAAAGAGAACCGTTGGTCAGAAGAAGAATTAGAAGACAGAGAGATCTCAAAACGTGCATTTTATGAAACAGGTGGCTAATGTTTTACCTCACTGAACAGTTTTTCTCCATACAAGGAGAAGGAAAGTATGCGGGAGTACCTTCGTACTTCTTAAGAACGGGCGGATGTAACCTTGCCTGTCCAGGTTTTGGCGCTAGTTATGAAGTAGAGGGTGAAGTGCGTTATGGGTGTGACACCTACTTTGCAGTAGACAGTAGTTTTGCAAAGTCATGGGTCAAGGTAGAAGATAGTAAAAAGCTTATAGATGCACTTCAAAATGAGTTTGAAGCCATCGGCTACAATCCGCATATGGTCATCACAGGTGGTGAGCCTTTGATGTACCACAGTGATGCGACTTTTTATGCTGTAGTAGAGTGGCTTGTCTCTGAAGGCATAGAGATAACTTTTGAGACCAATGGCACAGTCAACATAGACTTTGAAAAATTCCCTGCGTACAAGTCTTGCATTTTTGCACTTTCTCTGAAACTTGCCAACTCAGGAGAGCCTGAAGAAAAACGTATCAATGTACCTGCATTGGAGTCTGTCCAAACCTATGCCAAAGAAGCTTTTTTGAAGTTCACCATAGATGCAGAGCTTGTAGAAACAACGGCAGAAGATGAGATAAACCAAGTTAGAGAAATACTCCCTACATTAGCAGTCTACTGCATGCCAGTAGGTGAAAGTAGAGATACCATTTGGAAAAATGACAAAGCTGTTTTTGAGTTTTGTATGAAACATAACTTTCAGTACAGTGATAGACTGCATATACGTGTATTTGACACCACACAAGGCGTGTAATCTAACATTTAGTTAGCTTGGCTAAAATCAGAGTATTAAACCTCAATTACTCAAAACACTTGCCAAAGGCAAAGCTTTAGTGAGAGGAATTTAAAAGTAGCTATGCTTCTTTTAAAGGAGACATAAATTATGAGAATAAGAAAATTATTTAAATTTGAAAATGCACACATCGTTCGTGACTGCACCACTCAGCGTTGTTCTGAAAACATACATGGACACTCCTATAAGATAGAAGTGCTTTTGGAGTCTAACTATCTGGATGATGGGCAGATGGTGTATGATTTTGGACTTACAAAACGTTATATTAAAGAACTGATAGACTCTTTTGATCATGCCATCACTTTATGGTCAAAAGATGACAGTAAATATATAGAAGCGATGAAAACGTATAGTAACAGATGGGTAGAACTTCCTGTTTCTCCTTCTGCAGAACAGTTCTCAAGAGTCATTTACCTTATGGTGGAGCGTGTGTTGGCTTGTACAGATATGCAAAACGGCGAACGTGAAGTAAAGCTGCATAGTATCATCGTACATGAGACTGAGACTGGGTATGCACAAGGGTTTAAAGAAGATGCGCACTCGAAGCTTATGGGTCAGATAAGACTTGAAGATATAGTATTTTCAACACAAGTACAGAGCGAATGGTCAGATGAACATCTATGGGAAAAGCTTTTAAATCATGAGATGATAAAGAATCCTAAAAAAGTATAAGTAAGATAAAGTCTAGTATAATGGCGTAATCTAAAACATAAGGAAATAGAATGAAAAAAATGACAGTACTTTCACTTGTTGCAGCAACTGTGTTGTTTACAGCATGTGGAGAAAAAACAGACGAGGCAGCAAATGCAGCCAGTGATGCAGTTTCATCAGCAACAGCAACTGTAGTTGATACAGCGAAGAGTGCAGCATCAGACGCAGCAGAAGCAACAAAAAAAGCGGCAGCAGAAGCAGCAGAAGCAGCGAAAGCAAAAGCAGCAGAAGTTGCAGCAGCAGCGAAAGTTGAAGCAGAAAAAGTAGCAGCAGCGGCAGCAGAGAAAGCAGCTGAACTAAAAGCGGCAGCAGAAGCAAAAGCATCAGAAGCGGCAGCAGCACTTAAAGAAAGAGCAGCAGCGGCTACTGAATCTGTAACAGCAGCGGTAACACCAGAAAATGCAGCAGGTAAAGCAGCTTACGCTAAATGTGCAGGATGTCATGGAGCTGATGGTAAAACAAAAGCACTTGGAAAAGGAAACCCAGTGGCAGGTCAAACAGCAGAAGCACTTGCAGAAGCACTACACGGTTACAAAGCGGGAACGAGAAATGTTGCTGGTATGGGTATGCTTATGAAAGGTCAAGTGGCATCTATGGATGACGCGACTATCACAGCAGTATCTGAGTATATCTCAGGACTATAAGCATACACACTAACGCGTAGAGGGCAAAGCTCCCTACACTACGTTGATGTTGAATCCTCTTTGATAGAGGGTTCACGCAACCAGTCACTTTAAAAACTAACTATTTAGTTACACAACGCTTCTTTTTTTACACTACACAAATCCCACTTTATCGGTATCATTTTTACAGTAGCACCTTTTTTTAACTCTTTTACTTCAGGCGTAATGAGTAAAAGTCCATCTGCATCTTGCATAGGAGAGACCATACCTGGCATTTGTCTTTTTAAAGCTTCAAAAGTGGAACCATCAAACTTTCCAAGTACCACAGCATGTTTTCCACCTCTTACAGAAAAATCATCTTTCATGCTTGTGGTAACTGTTGTATGATAGTGGTCTATTCGTCCAGACATTTTACGCATGATAGCCCGTACAAACAATTCATAATTTACCATGGCGGCTAGAGGATTCCCTGGTAGGTTGACCACCACTGTTTTACCTATGCTTCCCATGATGGTAGGACGCCCTGGTTTGATGTCTATCTTGTCTATATGTACTTGCATACCTAGGTTGGTAAATGCCTCTTTGGTAAAGTCCTTGTCTCCTACAGAGACGCCACCAGAAGTGATGATGATGTCTGCATCCAGAGTAGTCTTGATGGAAGCCTCCAGTGCTTCTAGTGTGTCTGCTGAAGAGCGTATGAAACGCACCTCACAGCCTAGCGCTTGGGCACGTGTTAAAAACATGGGACTGTTTGAATTGTAAAGCTGGTGTGCTTCTATTTTTTCAAAGTGAGGACGTAGTTCATCTCCTGTTCCAAAAATGGCTACCTTGATACGTCTGGTTACACTGACATGGCTTAGGCCTTGACTGGCCAAAGAAGCAACACTGTAAGCGTTGATCATCTCTCCTTTAGGCAAGAAGACAGTACCTTTTTTGATATCTTCCCCTGCCATACGTATGAATGCATCTTGCTGTATGCCTGAGGGAAGTGTGATATTGTCTTCGTTTACAGTCACATTCTCTATGGGAACGATGGCTTCACATCCTTGTGGGAGAGGAGCGCCTGTCATGATCTTGATAGCAGTATTTTCTGCCAGTGTCATTTGTGGGTTGTCACCTGCATAGATGACATCGACACACTTTACGCTTTGCCCTGCATCTGCTGTTTTCACTGCGTATCCATCCATCGCAGAGTTATTAAATCTGGGTAAATTAAAAGTGGCAACATAGTCTTGGGAAACGACACGTTCTACAGACATTTCAATGGGGAGTATTTCACTATCTAGTGGGGTGACGGTTTGAGAGATGATATCAAGTGCTTCAGTGATGGAGACAGCCATGTTTGACCTTTAAATTTGAGTTATTACATAATAAGATGATTATATCAAATTAGGGTATAATCCACTTTTAAACACATATGAAACAAGGAATTAACTATGGAAGTAACACAAATGATAGCAGGACACGGTCTGCTGGTATACGTATTTTTAGGTTTTTTGGTAGGTGGGATGATCATACCTTTTATGACAGCCAACAGTCCACTTGGTTTCAAAAAAGGCTCTTTTATCTATACGATGATCTTTCAAGCCATCGCAACGATGATAGCATTTTCAGGGATTGTAGCCATATTTACAGGTGATTTAGGTTGGCCTATCACAACGATTATCATGTTTGCAGTATGGGCAGTGATGATGTATATCGAGATCAAAAAATACAAAGCGATCAAACTGGCAAACCTTACAAACCCAGAGACACATAAGGTGTTAAAGTCTGCATTTATAAAGATCTCGCTTATCCAAATCTTGTTAGTGGTGATCATGATAGTACTTATGATGGTCAAAGCCAAAGGTGTATTTAACATCTAATGCTTTACCTTTACCACAAAGATGCAAGCCAGAGCCAACTTACCTTGGTGGGGGATGAACATCGTTACATCTTTAAAGTACGTAGGCATAAGGTGGACGATACCTTGCATATGCGCAACCTTGAAGATGGACTGCTACACGCCTACACTATCACCTACATAGACAAACGTTCTGTCATGTTGGAACTTCAAGAGAGTAAAGTACTTGAAGTCAAAGCCAAAACTTCACTACACATAGGTTGGTGTGTCATCGACCCCAAAAGTGTAGAGAAAGTACTCCCTACACTCAATGAAATGGGTGTCGACAAAATCACCTTTATCTACTGTAAACGCTCCCAACAAAGCTTTAAACTGGACTTCAAACGCTTAGAAAAGATACTTTTAAACTCTTCACAACAGTCAGGTAGGTCAGAGATGATGAAGCTAGAAACTGTAGCAGAGTTAAAGACATTTTTAGATGAAAACCCAGATGCTAAAATGTTAAACTTTTCAGATAACAAACTCACCGTATCCTCTAACATAGACACCATAGTCATCGGTTGTGAAGGTGGGTTTCATGAAGAGGAAGTTGCTTTGTTTGCATCTGAAAATGTCATGGGGTTTGATACACCTTTGGTTTTGAAGTCTGAGTCAGCTGTGTGCGCAGTGGCTTCCAAAGTACTTTTATAAAAATTTAAAATTATTTCGATATAATTCTGCCCTAATTGTTGTCTCAGCCAGACTGTTGCAATGACCCCTGTATGACAGTGGAAGAGCCATTATGGCTAGAACAGATTAGTTATCTGTCATAAAAACAAACTATTTAAGGAAATACAATGAGAAAAGATATTCACCCAGATTACGTTGAGTGTAATGTAACATGTGCTTGTGGAAACAAGTTTGAAATCAGAACAAATAAGGCAGAGATGTCAATAGATATTTGTAATGAATGTCACCCATTCTTTACAGGTTCTGAGAAAATTCTTGATGCTGCTGGTAGAGTAGAGAAGTTTAAAAGCAAATATAAATTGTCATAAGACAAAACCTATTTTTTGGGCAGACATAAAATCTGCCCCTACAATTGCCTAAAGGCATTTTATGATCACTTTTATCCCCACACCTATCGGAAACCCCCAAGACATTACCATTAGAGCCATGAAGCTTTTTGAAAAAGCAGAACTATTTTTTTGTGAAGATACACGCCAGACTAAACGGCTTTTACGTTTACTAGAAGAGCGGTTTAGTATGGTGTACCCAGAGGCGGAGTTCCTCTCTTTTAACGAACATAACGGACAGCAAAGACTTGATGAGTTGGGGGCTACTTTGGCGGAAAAAGAAGTGGTCTATGTCAGTGATGCAGGGATGCCGGTCATCTCTGACCCTGGACAGTTGCTTGTAGCCTATGCACAAGCGCATGACATAACATATGATGTCCTGCCAGGTGCTTCTGCGGTAACGACTGCTTATGCGGCAAGTGGTTTTGAGGAAGGGAAGTTTCTTTTTTATGCTTTTTTGCCACACAAAGGTAAAGAGAGAAGTGTAGCCTTAGCTGAAGCGATGGGAAATGGCTATAACACCGTACTTTATGAGTCTCCACATCGCTTAGAAAAGCTTTTGTCTGAAGTGCTTCATCTTGATGAAAATAGAGAGCTTTTTTTAGCAAAAGAGATCAGTAAAAAGTACCAAAGATACTACCGTGGTACAGCCAAAGAACTGGAGGTTGTGTTCAAAGAGATCACGATACGCGGTGAGTGGGTCGTGGTCATTAAAGCCCAAGAAACAGCAGAAAAAAGCCTTAGTTTTACGGAGGTTTTAAACCTTGAGCTACCTCCAAAAGTCAAAGCAAAACTCTTGGCAAGTTTGAGTGACAAGTCTGTCAAAGAATGGTATGAGACGCTCATCAACAATTAGAAATCAACAATTAGAAATCTCAGCACGCAAATATCAAGTAAAAATTAGATAAAATCTACCTTATGATTATATATGGAAAACAAGTGTGTTTACACGCATTAGAACATCACGAAACTAAGATAAAAACAGTTTATGTTGCACAAAAAGGTGCAAACTCTAAAGGGGCTTTGCCTAAAGCACTTTTTCACAAGTACCATGACAAGATAAAATTTCTCGAAGAGAAATGGGCACAGTCTATGTCAAAAGGTGGAAACCATCAGGGTTTACTTGTGGAAATGGAAGAGTTCGAAGAGACAACTTTTGCGAAGATAAAGCAAGATGACTTCATCGTTGTGCTTGATGGACTAACAGATGTAGGAAACATTGGAGCGGTAGTACGTTCTGCTTATGCTTTAGGTGTAGATGGCATTATCGTCTCTGGGGTAAAACAGCTGAACATGGCCGCCATAGTAAGAAGCAGTTCGGGTGCATTGCTAGATATGCCTCTGATGATCACGCCAAATATCTTAGATAACTTTAACGAGTTAGGCCAGCTTGGCTTTACCGTTTATGGTGCTTCAATGGAAGGTGAAAATATACAAAATATGACTTTTGCATCCAAGCGTGTGTTGGTACTGGGTAGTGAAGGAAAAGGCTTATCTGGCAAAGTGTCAGCAAAAGTAAATCAAATAGTCTCCATAGAGATGAAGCATGCATTTGATTCACTTAACGTGAGTGCCGCAGCAGCGATATTAATACATAGGATGGGTTATGCAGTTAAATGAGATACTTGAAGAACATAGTATAAAAGCTATGAGTGCCAAAACAAATATTTCTGAAGAGAATATTGAAATGTTACTGGCAGAAGATTTTCTCGCGTTGTCAAGAGCAAAGGCCTTAGGTTTTATCTCTATTATTGAGCGTGATTACGGTGCAGACTTGAGTAAAGTGAAAGAACAGGCATTGGCATATTATGATGCCCATCAAGAGACACAAAGTATTAATCTTGTTCGTCCTGTACTGGAAGAGAAAAAAGGATCTTCTAAATGGGTTTTTATTTTGGTATTGGCTTTGCTAGTATTTGCCTCATGGTATTTCTTTACCCAGTTTGACAAGAAGCACCTTAATGCTATATTCCCTTTTAGCGAGGGAAAAACAGAAGTGATCGTTGAGCCTCAAGAAGAAAAAGTAGAAGAGGGATTAAGCATCCAAAATGCACTTTCAGCTACACAAACAGATGCGACCGGGGTGCAAACAGATATCGTAGAGATGAGTATCGAGCCACGTGATGCCAATGTGAATGTTGTGGAACCTATGGTGCTAGATACGCCAGATCCAGTTTAGACTAAAAGAATCCAGTGATAAAGAGAGAAAATAATGTTTGAAGAAATACAATTTGATAAGATAAACCGCTTACCTAAGTACTTATTTGCAGAGATCAATGATTTAAAAATGACAGCACGTCGTAATGGGGAAGACATCATAGATTTTTCTATGGGAAATCCTGATGCTGCCACGCCTCAGCCTATCATCGATAAATTGTGTGAAACGGCCATGAAACCTAAAACACATGGGTATTCTGCGAGTAAAGGTATCTATAAACTGCGTCTTGCAATGAGCAGATGGTACAAACGTAAATACGGCGCAGATCTTGACCCAGATACAGAAATAGTAGCAACCATGGGAAGTAAAGAAGGGTACGTACACTTGGTACAAGCTATTTCTAACCCTGGGGATGTGGCTATTGTTCCAGATCCGACGTATCCTATCCATTCTCAAGCATTTATCCTAGCTGGTGCCAATGTAGAAAAAATGCAACTGATTTTCAATGAAGAGACGTTTGAAGTCGATGAAGACAAGTTTTTAGCGGATGTGGAAGATCACTTAGATAACTCCATCCCTAAAGCAAAATTTTTAGTGGTGAACTTTCCTCATAACCCAAGTACTGCCACAGTGACACCTCAGTTTTATGAAAGACTTGTGGCGTTAGCCAGAGAGAAACGTTTTTACATCATCTCTGACATTGCGTATGCGGACATCACGTTTGATGGCTATAAAACACCCTCTATCATGAGTGTAGAAGGTGCTAAAGATGTGGCTGTTGAGTCTTATACACTTTCAAAGTCATACAACATGGCTGGCTGGAGAGTAGGGTTCATCGTAGGAAACAAAAAACTCATCGGCGCGCTTCAAAGCATTAAGTCATGGCTTGACTATGGTATGTTTACACCTATCCAAGTAGCTGCTACAGTAGCCCTTGATGAGCACGGGTATATACCAGATGAGCAGATCATCCCACGTTATGAAAAAAGACGTGATGTGATGATAGAAGCTTTTGGAAATGCAGGATGGCCATTGGCTAAACCAAATGCTTCGATGTTCATTTGGGGGAAGATCCCTGAGGTAGCACGTGACATGGGTTCACTGGAGTTTGCAAAACAACTTCTCATCCATGCAGGTGTAGCAGTAAGCCCAGGTATAGGTTTTGGTAAGTATGGTGATGAGTATGTACGTATCGCACTCATAGAAAATGAAAATCGTATCCGTCAGGCGGCTAGAAATATTAAAAAGTTCCTCAAAGAACTAGAAGAGGCAAAAAAATAATGGTTAGAATTGGTATTTTAGGTGTTGGAACAGTTGGTGCAAGTGTAGCAAATATCCTTGAAGCAAATGCAGACATCATAGAAGCACGTGCAGGTAAAAAGATAGTTGTGAAGTCAGGTGTGGTTAAAAACCTCTCTAAAGACAGAGGCACAAGCATCAAAATCTCTGACAATCCCTTAGACGTAGTAGATGATCCAGAGATAGACATCGTTGTAGAACTCATGGGTGGGATAGAAGAGCCTTATGCACTTGTAAAAAAAGCACTTGAAAATGGTAAAGCCGTAGTCACTGCAAACAAAGCACTTCTTGCTTACCACCGTTATGAGCTCCAAGAGATAGCTGGAGACATTCCTCTTATGTATGAAGCAAGTACTGCTGGGGGTATACCTATCATTGGTGCTTTACGTACAGGGCTTAGTGCTAACCATATAGAGTCTATACAGGGCATTATGAACGGAACATGTAACTACATGCTTACGAACATGATAAACAATGGTGCACTCTATGATGACATCTTAAAAGAGTCACAAGAACTAGGCTATGCAGAAGCAGACCCGACGTTTGATGTAGGTGGTTTTGATGCTTCACATAAGCTTCTCATACTAGCGAGTATCGCGTACGGTATAGATGCGAAACCAGAGGACATTCTCATAGAGGGGATAGAAAACATCACAAAAACCGATGTAGATTTTGCTAAAGAGTTTGGTTACGAGATCAAATCATTGGGAATCGCTAAAAAGGTAGGGGATGGCGTTGAGTTACGCGTACACGCCACGATGATACCAAGCGATAGCATGATAGCCAAAGTAGATGGTGTTATGAACGCGGTGACTGTGATAGGTGACAGAGTAGGAGAGACGATGTACTACGGACCTGGAGCTGGAGGAGATGCTACTGCCTCTGCTGTCATCTCTGACATCGTAGACATCGTACGTGGAAACCAAGGGCCGATGCTTGGTTACAAAAAAGGACTAGAGTCTGGACTCAAACTTCTACCAAAAGAAGACATAGTTACTCAGTATTACCTTAGACTAGAGGTAGATGATCAAAGTGGCGTACTTGCTACCATCACCACTGCGCTAGGTAAATTTGGTATCTCTATAGAAACAATGCTACAAAAACCAACAGTAGATGAAAAGATAGCAAAACTTCTTTTCACTACACACAGATGTAAAGAGAGTGAGATGCAAGAAGCTATCACTGCACTGGGTAAGCTTGATGTGGTACGCGGAGAGATTGCTATGATGAGAATAGAAAAGTAAGGAGCTTATAATGGCAAAAGATCACTATTTTGATATAACGGCAAAGTTAGACATGATGGAACTTAAGAATGCGTTGATAATGGCGGAGAAAGAGGTAGCTACGCGTTTTGATTTTAAGGGACTGAAAGCAGACTTTAATTTGAATGAGGCAGGGAAAACTGTAAGTTTGAGTTCAAGTTCTGACTCTAAGATAGATGCGTTGAAAGATATACTTATCTCTAAGCTCATCAAACGTGGCATCGCTGGTAAGGCATTAGATGAGGTGAAGACTGAGGGTATAAGCGGAGGTAACACAAAAGTGATTTACCGTATTGTAGATACCATAGACAAAGATGAAGCTAAACAGATAGTAAAAGCCATCAAAGAACTTAAGATAAAAGTAACGCCGTCCATTCAAGGTGATGAAGTACGTGTGTCTGGTAAGAAGATAGATGATTTACAAGCTGTAATGACTGAAGTGAAGAAGCTTGATCTTAAGGCGCCGTTAGTGTTTGGGAATTTTAAGTAAGAGTATGTAGGGGAGAACCTGTGTGTTCGCCCAAGAGTCAACGCATGGATTGACTCCTACGGGAGCATTGAAGCGTTAGCTACAGTGCCCACCACCACAACATCCACCTGCAGCAGCTTGTGGAGCTTTCATAGCGATACTAAAGTCATGACCATTTTCACTAAGTTCAAAACCATGTTTACCACAGAACTTTTCATTCATATGGTTTAGCATACCTTGTGCTTTCATCATTGCATCATCTTTATTTTCAAAAGTAACATTATTTTCTAATGAACTTCTCTTAAAACAGCCACATTCTTGAGCTATGTTTATAGTTGACATTTTAATCCTTTAAGTGTAATTTACTTGATAATAGCTAGTAATACTTAAATAAACTTTAGTTTATGAATAATTAGGACAATTTCTATCCTATTTAACAATATAAGTGAAAAATGATGACAAAAGAATAGTGAAATTAGCGCTAATTTGTTAGTATCACTATGATTAAAACGATAGAAAACATGTCAATTTGACATATTTTCACCTCTTTAGTTTTTTTTATTCTATACTTCTAAGATAAGTCTTAGGAGTAGCTATGAATGAATTGACAATCCCTATACATCATAAAATATATACACTACGTGGAAAGCAGATTATGCTTGATAGTGATTTGGCAGAATTATATCAAGTGGTGACAAAAATATTGAACCAAGCGGTTAAAAGAAATAGTGAACGATTTCCTGAAGACTTTATGTTTCAACTCACTCAGGAAGAGTATAACTCTTTAAGGTCACAATTTGTGACCTTAGAGAATAGGCGAGGACAACATAGAAAATATCTTCCTTATGCTTTTACAGAAAATGGTGTATATATGCTTTCAGCTATACTCAAAAGTAAAGTAGCCATAGATGTGAGTATAGAGATAATGCGGACATTTACAAAGTTAAGAGAGTTTACGTTGCACTATAATGCTTTAGGTAAAAAACTGATAGAACTTGAACGTAAAAATGATAAACAGTTTAAAGAGGTATTTACTATTTTAGATAGCCTTGTTCATGATGCTACTAAGACAGATGAAAAAGTGATGGGGTTCATAAAAGATGCGTGACCTTCCCAAACTTTTTGGAGATAAGTCTGAAACACTTGCCACACGTTTTTTAGAACAAGAGGGATTTATCATCTTGGAGCGTAACTATTTTGCTAGAAAATTAGGTGAGATAGACATCATTGCTCAGTATGAGGATGTATTGCATTTTATAGAAGTAAAGAGTGGCAAGTCAGATACTTTTGATCCTGTTTATAATGTGACGCCTGCCAAATTACGAAAAGTCATCAATTCTGCACAGTATTACCTCAAAGAAAAAGGGTTAGAGTTGGCATTTAGTATAGATGCACTCATTGTGCGTGGTGATGAGGTGGAGTTTATAGAGAATGTTACGCTATAATTTTTATAATTTAATTCAAAGATGAATGTATGACACTTACCGATGCCCAACTAGCACAGTTTAACAAAGACGGATTTATTGTTTTGCATGGCTTTGTGGATGCAGCGTATTGTGATGACATATCAAAAGTAGCCAAAGAACATTTGGAGCAACAGATAGAACCTATTGAAACAGAACTAGGGTATGACAGTCGCAGTAAGGAGTATAGAACCTCTGTGACAGACTATAATAGTAAAGAAGATGATGAACATATCATCGTACGTAGGTTGCGTCAAGTGTATGATAGAAACCCCCTTTTTAAAGCATGGATGGAAGATGTGAACCTACGTCCTGTTTTACAACAAGTACTGGATGACCAGGTAGTGATAACCACAGCACATCATAACTCCATTATGACGAAGATGCCTCACCTAAGTCAAGACACCTCGTGGCATCAAGACAGACGTTACTGGCGATATAGTGACGATAACTTAGTGAGTGTGTGGCTTGCACTTGATGATGAGTGTAGTGAAAATGGCGTCTTGGAGTTCATACCTGGTAGCCATAGAATGCGGTTTTCCTCAGAACAGTTTGATGATAAAGAGTATCTTTCCTCAGAGTATGCACCCAATAAGGCCATCATAGCTCAAAAAGTTTCTACAGATTTGAGTAAAGGAGATGTGGTACTTTTTCACTCCTTACTTCTACATAGAGCAAATAAAAACAATACAGACAAAGCAAAAATATCATTTGTCTATACGGTAAAAGGTGCTAAAACGCAAGCGATTAAGGGTACTCGTTCTGCAGAATTTCCTGAAATAACATTAGAAAAGTTATAAATAAGATAAATCTTGTCCGAATAGTACACATTTTTTACACGTACGAATGATATTATAAAAAATATAAGTTACGACAATAACTTTATAATGAAATTACGATATACTAATAAAATAACAAAAACAAAAGGAAATAATATGGCAAAATATATAGATTTAACGAACGAAAACTTTGATGCTACAATCGCTGAGGGCGTTGCAATGGTAGACTTTTGGGCTCCTTGGTGTGGACCTTGTAGAATGATTGCTCCAGTGATTGAAGAACTTGCAGAAGATTTTGAAGGTAAAGCTGCTATCTGTAAAGTAAACACAGATGAGCAACAAGAGATCGCTGTAAAGTATGGTATTCGTTCTATCCCAGCAATCCTTTTCTTTAAAGATGGTGAGATGGTAGACCAAATCGTAGGTGCAGCATCTAAAGACGCATTTGCAGATAAATTAAACGCATTACTATAATCATTCATTTAAAGAGGGGATATAACCCCTCTTTAGTACACCCTTCAATACTTATTTCATCTACTTTTTCACAAAATTTTTAACCAAGTATTTTCATTGTATAATACCAAACTATTTGTTTAAAAATTTACTTTTTTATAAGGAACTATAACTATGTTAGACTGTGCGATTATCGGTGGAGGACCTGCGGGACTTACTGCAGGTCTTTATGCTACACGTGGTGGACTTCAAAACGTAACACTATTTGAGTTAGGTTTGCCAGGAGGACAGATAACAAAAAGTTCTGAGATAGAAAATTACCCTGGTTTTTTTGATAGTACAAAAACAGGATTAGATTTTATGGATACGTGGACAAAACAGTGTTTTCATTTTGGTCTAAAGCATGAGATGAAAAAAGTTGCATCCGTAAAGAAAACGGGTGAACATTTTACGGTAACTCTTGAAGGTGGAGAGATAGTAGAAGCTAAAACAGCGATTGTGTGTACAGGCGCAGTACCAAGACGGGCTGGGTTTAAGGGTGAAGATGAGTTTTATGGTAGAGGTGTGAGTACCTGTGCAACGTGTGATGGGTTTTTCTATAAAGACAAACCAGTGACAGTACTAGGTGGTGGAGATACTGCATTGGAAGAAGCTTTTTTTCTCTCAAATATTTGTTCTGATGTCTATGTGGTACATAGACGTGATGAGTTTAGAGCCGCACCACCTACACTAGATAGAGCAATGCGAAAAGAGAATGTACATTTCATCACAGACTCAGCGATAGAAGACTGTACTGGGGACGCTATGGGTTTGTCTGGTGTAGACATACGAAACCTTAAAACAGGTGAAATTACACATATGGATAATACAGGGCTTTTTGTATTTGTAGGACAAGATGTAAAAAATGATGTACTCAAAGATGCAAATGGTGACTTTATATGTGATATGAGTGAATTGAACCAAGTCATTGTAAATTTGAAGATGCATACATCGGTAGAGGGTCTTTTTGTTGCGGGTGATCTACGTATAGATGCACCCAAACAAGTAGTCTCGGCAGCAGGTGATGGGGCTATAGCAGCACTTCAAGTAATTTCATATATTCAGGAGCAACAATAATGGTAAAAAGTCACAAGGTAGGGATAGTCGGGAGTACAGGTAGGGTAGGTAATCTTCTTATAGATTCTTTATTACATGATAGTGAGTTACCGTTGAGCGCAGTTCATGTGTTTGATGAACTCAAAAGAGATTTACCAAAAGATGTACTGGTGACAAACAGTATGTCAAAACTACTGGAAAATTGTGACATAGTCATCGATTTTTCAGCCCCAACAGCCACACAAGCTTTATGTGAAGCTGCACTTGAAAACCCTACACCGTTGGTCATCGCTACCACTGGGTTTACGGAGCATCAACAGAACTTGATGATGGAAGTTTCTAAAGAAATGCCAGTACTGTATGCGTCCAATATGTCCGCAGGTATCGCGTTACTTAAGCAACTAGTTGAACAAGTCTCTAAAACATTAAAAGATTTTGATATAGAGATCGTAGAGCAACATCATAAGCATAAAGTCGATGCGCCAAGTGGGACAGCATTGACTTTAGGTGAATTTGCTGCAAAAGGCAGAGGGCTTGACTTGGATGCTGTACGTGTAAGTGGAAGAGATGGGCAGATCGGTGCGAGAAGTAAAGATGAGATAGCAGTGATGGCACTACGTGGTGGTGACATCGTGGGTCGTCATACTGTTGGGTTCTACAATGATGGTGAGTTTTTAGAACTTAACCATACAGCAACATCAAGAGAGACGTTTTCAAAAGGTGCTATAAGAGCAGCAAAATGGTTAGTCAGCCAAGAGAGTGGTTTTTACTCTATCAATGACTGTTTAGGAATCTAATATGTGTGCAATCGTCGGAGTTTTTGGAGCTAAAAAGGCCTCAACAGTAGCGTATTATTCGCTTTTTTCTATGCAACATCGTGGGCAAGAAGCCACAGGGATCTCTGTTGCTAATGGAGAGAGGATATCTGTCTATAAAAAACGTGGTATGGTTTCTGATGTTTTTTCGCAAGAGACACTAGATAAATTAGATGGTTCTTGTGCAGTGGGGCATAACCGTTATTCAACAGCAGGTTCAGAGTCTGCTGGTGATGCACAACCTGTTTTCGCCAAGTACAAACTAGGTGAGATTTCGGTTGTACATAATGGGAATCTTATTAACAAGCACGAAGTAAGAAGCGAACTTATAGACAGAGGTGCTATTTTCCAGACTGATATGGATACAGAAAATATCATTCATCTTATCGCTAAATCACAAGAAGACTCTTTGGTAGACCGTATTAAAGATATGCTCACGAAGATAGAAGGTGCATATTGTTTAGCCATTCAAAGCCGTTCAAAGATGTTTGTCATCCGTGACCGTTTTGGTATACGTCCACTAAGTCTTGGTAAGTTAAAAGATGGTGGGTACATGGTAGCCTCAGAGACCTGCGCTTTTGAACTTGTAGGGGCAGAGTTTGTACGTGATGTAGAGCCTGGAGAGATGCTTATCTTTGAAGAGGGTAAAGAACCACAGTCTCAAATGGTATTTAATAATGTAGATTATCATCCTTGTGCTTTTGAGTATATTTATTTTGCAAGACCAGATAGTATCATAGACAATAAAAATGTTTATGAGATGCGTCTTGAGATGGGTAAAAGACTCGCAGAGGAGACACCAGCAGAGATAGACTTGGTACTACCAGTACCAGATAGTGGTGTAGCTGCTGCACGTGGATTTGCTGAAGGTATGGGTGTGCCATTTGAAATGGGCATTGTACGTAACCACTATGTAGGGCGTACATTCATTGAGCCAACACAAGAGATACGTGATTTAAAAGTAAAACTTAAACTCTCACCTATCAAACACCTTATAGAGGGTAAACGCGTAGCCATTATAGATGACTCCCTGGTACGTGGAACTACTTCTAAACAGATAGTACGTATGCTCAAAGAAGCAGGGGCTAAAGAGGTACATATGCGTATCGCAGCACCTGAGATAAAATTCCCATGTCGTTATGGCATAGATACACCTACCAAAGATGAGTTGATCTCTACAAAATATACACCTGAAGAGATCGCCAAGAAGATGGGTGCGGACTCTTTAGGTTTTCTCTCTATTGAAGGTTTAAAAGAATCACTTGGGAATGAAAGAAACTACTCATTGGTAAGTTTTGATGGGAAGTATTTTGCGGGTGGTAATGAAGATAGCCCTGGTTGTGCAGGTAGTTGTTAAAGTTAGGTTGTAGGGTGTTGTCTTTTGACAAGCCCTACATTATTTTTTAGTTCTACTCTCTTTTTCTGTAATCCCACTCAAACCAAATCTTCTTCCTAATTCTTGTTTTACTCTGTCTGGAGAGATGTCTCTGTACCCTAACCCTACTAAGGTATGGTAGAGTAAGTCAGCACTCTCATAAATGACCTGTTCATCACTCTCTTCATCTATAGCCACACAGACTTCATCTGCTTCTTCGCGGATCTTAGAGAGCATAAGCGCTTTGTCATCTAAGAGTTTTTTAGTCCATGACTTTTGCTCTGCTGGTGCATTTTTACGCTCTAGTATGGTGTGATAGAGAGTATCTACTACACCATAGATGGCATCTGTATCTACTTCCTTTTCTAAGATAACCTTGTCTTGCATCACTGAAGTAAAGAAACAGCTTTTTCTTCCTGTGTGACAGGCAACACCATTTTGTTTTATCTTGAGTATGACAGTATCTGCATCACAGTCAAGAAGTACATCTTTGACTTCTTGGGTATGGTTAGAACTCTCACCTTTTTTCCAGATACGCTGTTTGCTTCTACTGAAGTAGTGTGCAAAACCAGTTTCCAGTGTAAGGGTATAGGCTTCTTTATTCATGTAGGCAAGCATAAGTACTTCGTTTGTTTCATGGTCTTGTGCAATGGCAGGGATGAGGGGGGTTTTGTTCCAGTCTATGGTCATGATATGTTGCTCCGAAATGTGTAGGGACAGGTTCTATATCTGTCCAGAATTCAAGAGGGTCAATATAGAATTGACCCCTACGGGTTTATTGTTGACCCATCATACGTTGTTGTTTACCTTTTGCATCTACCCAGATGTTAGGTACTGCACCACCAGGTGTTAGGAAGATTTGAGCATCTTTGTTAACTCTAAGTGCTTCGTTAAATTTACCTTGTGTTTTGATCTGCTCTAGCTCAAGAAGTTCTTGCGTAAGTGAACGTGAGATCAGTTCATTCGCTTTAGCCTGCTCTTCTGCTTCGATACGAATCTTGTCAGCCTCACCTTGTGCTTCAATACGGTTTCTTTCCGCCTCACCACGTGCAACTTCTGCAGCTCTTTGTGCTTGTTGTTTTGCTTTTTCTTTCTCTTGCTCAGCGATGGTTACATCTTGTTTAGCAATCTGTACTCTTTCGATCTGATCTTTAATTTTTGTTGGAAGGTTAATAGTTCTAAGTTCTACAGATTCAAGTACTACTGGTTGGTTAGGAAGTGAATCTACACTCTCTTTTACTTTGACTTCAATGGCCGCAGCAATCTGATTACGCATCTCTGGAAGTTGTTCTGCTGTGTACTGACCTACAACATCACGTACCACTTCTCTTACTTTAGAGTTGATGATCTTCTCTTCCCAGCTTGAACCCCATTTTTCGATGGTAGCTGGTGCTGACTCTGCTTTGAGTCTATACTGTACAGCGATATCGATATTTACTGTCAAACCTCTTTTGTCCAGTACAGTGATCGCAGGGTTTCTACGTAAGCCACCCTCAAAACCTCTATATGCATCACCTAGTTCACCTGTACTGACGTTAGAGTATGTGATAAGTCTGATACGTGTGTTGACAGGGATGATCTTTTGTAAAACTGGGATGAAAAAGTGAAGTCCCGCATTAAGTGGTGCTTCTTCAAATTTACCCGTATTGATCTTGATACCTACTTCACCTGAGTTGATGATAGTAAATGGTTTAAGTACAAAGAGGGCAAACGCAATGGCAATGATTACAAAGATCCATGGTGCACCTTTACCCATACCACTGAGAGGATTCTCAAAGTTAGATCCTCCACCGTTTCCACCGCTGTTTCCGCCACTGTTATTGCTTCCGCTCGGTTTTTTCTTTTTAAAATAGTCGTTCATATCTGCTGGCATGTTTTTTCCTGTTTAGTTTATGTATGTTAAGTGTTGGATGTAGGCAGGGTTTTTACCTGCAACGACATCAAAGTATGCTGTTTGTAATTTTTCAGTAATGGGTCCTCTAGAACCTTTACCGATGATGCGTGCGTCTATCTCACGAACCGGGGTTACTTCTGCTGCAGTCCCCGTAAGGAAACACTCATCTGCGATGTAGGTTTCTTCTCTAGAGATACGCTTTCTGATGACCTCGATGCCCATATCTGTAGCTAAGTCTATGACCGTTTGTTGTGTGATGGACTCTAGTGTGTTGTCAGAAGGAGGAGAATAGAGTTTCCCCTCTCTCACCATAAAGAAACAAGCCCCAGAAGCCTCAGCAATGTAACCTTGGTCATCACGAAGCAGAGCTTCATCATACCCAGCCTCTACTGCTTCAAACTTCGCCATCTGGGAATTGAGATAGTTGGCTACAGCTTTGGCTTTACCCATGCTTGACGTATTTGGTGTTCTTGTCATAGAGGAGATCTTTAGTCTGATGCCCTTGCTTAAGCCTTCTTCACCTAAGTATGCTCCCCATTTCCATGCTGAGATGGAAACGTTGACTGGACAGTCTTTATGGTACAGTCCCATAACGCCATACCCTAGGTAGACAAGTGGTCTAAGGTAAGCCCCATCAAAAAGTTCGTTTTCTTGCAAGAGTTTTACCTGTGCAGCATTGAGCTCTTCTAGCGTGAAAGGGACATCCATCAATGTCATTTTAGATGAGTTAAGAAGTCTCTGTGTGTGTTCATTTAGTTTGAAAATGGCACATCTTCCATCTACAGTTTTGTATGCTTTTGTTCCTTCTATAGCACCATTACCATAGTGTAGTGTATGTGTGAGAACGTGGACTTTTGCATCGTCCCAAGGTGTAAACTCACCATCCATCCAAATATATTTTGCTTTATCCATTGTTATACTCCACGACAAGCTGTGTATAAGCTCATCAAAATTAATGGATTATTCTATCTAAAAAGCTGTTAATAGTCGATTATGTAAAGTGGAAGGAAATCTGCAAATGCTGTAGCGAGTCATGTAGGCTCTATCATGAGGGTTAAGGTGGGTCAAATTGACCCATCTAGGATATCTTAAATCACCCCTCCTGCATTTACTCCCCATGTGGTTCTCCATCTGCTTTTTACTAAACTTAGTCCAGCTATGGCTATAAGTATATTTGCAGCGATAAGCATAAATCCGATGGTGTAATCTCCAAATATCAACGTAGATGCGCCAAGTATCTCTAAGATAGCCACACCACCAAGTCCACCTGCTGCTCCGATGATACCTGTCATGATACCTATGTCTTTGGCAAATCTTTGCGGTACAAGTTGGAAGACTGCACCATTGGCCATACCAAGATTTGCCATGATAAGAAACATGACAATGATATCAAGCCAGAAGGGTAAAGGTATAAAAGTATTGATAATGATCAGTACGATGACTGAGGTTAGAAAAATGTAAAGTGATTTGATACCCCCGATTTTATCAGCGATAGTACCACCCACAGGTCTGAGCATGGCACCAGCCATAATACAAAATGCGGCAAAATAACCTGCCACGACATGAATGTTATCTTCACCTAACACTTCTAAGCCGAAGAGTTCCATCTCATCAAAATACATGGCCATGAGATAGACTTTCATATACACTGCAAAACCTACGAATGTTCCAAAACTTACTGCGTAAAAGAGGTTAAACCACCAAGTATCTCTGTCTTTGAGTAGTCTAACATAGTCAGATAGTTTTTTAACCCTTGGGGTATAGACACCTTTTGGTGCATCTTTTGCCATCAAAATATAGGTTATGAATACAAGAGAAGAGAGTATACCTGCGAATAAGAACACAGATTGCCATCCCCATAATTCTGCGATCTTAGGTGCAAAAAGAAAACCAAGTACCACACCCATGTTTCCTATGCCTGCGATACCAAGTACGACACCTTGTAACCTTGCTGGGTACCATTGCCCCGCTTGTGGCAAGGCTACAGCAAATGATGCACCTGCAAACCCTAAGCCTACACCCACAAATAGCAATTCATCATAAGAGATATGTTCACCAAAAGATGCAACATAAAACAGAGTAGCCATGACGATAGCTTGTGCGATCAAAGCAGTTTTTTTAGCTCCGATGACACCGACAAAGTACCCAAGTAGTATACGTAGTAATGCCCCTGAAAGTATGGGGACAGAAAGCATGGTGGCACTCTCAGAAGCGGTCATTTGAAATCCATAAGAAGCCATAGTATCTGATATCTCTGTCGCAAGTGGCCCTAACATGGTCCAAACCATAAAACTAAAATCAAAATATAAGAATGCTGCAAACAATGTTGAGGGACTTCCTTCTCCCTTTAATTTATTAAAACCTATCATTTTCTCTCCTTTAGCTTAAATGTATAGTGCAGTATACAATATATTTATACAGTTATTTTATATATGTTGATTAATAATTATACAAATTAATGTATATAATATATACAAATATAGGATATACTTTTTAAATAAGATGATTAAAATAAAAGGAGCTAGCATGAGAATCACGCGATTAATACTATTTTTTATTGCTACCCTGCTACTTTATATTATAGCTATGTTGGGTATGCTTATCTCATATTCCTATTCTAAAGGTTGGATACTTGCTGACTTTGAATTTATCGATGCCAAACAAGCCATTGTGTTGATCTCAAAAGATGATAATGTCACACTGCTTGATGTGAGAACAATAGGTGAATATGACAATAGACACCTTAAAAATGCTATACATATACCTGTACAAAAATTAAGTAGTAGTTTAAATACACTACAAGAGATTAAAAATAAACGTATTGTAGTCTATTGTAGATCTGGAAGTAGAAGTATTAAAGCATCACGTATTTTGGAAGAAAATGGATTTACACCGCTTAATGTTGAGGGTGGAATCATAGAACTTATGCATAACGATGCTGTACTAGAATAGGTAATAAGTTACAGTTTATATAGATGAGGTTGTTATAATATAAGTATAATATTTTTATGGAGACATGATGCGTAAACAATTTATCCGTTATTCACTTTACAGTTTTTTTGGGATAGTACTTTTATCCCTTTCCCACCATCCTTTGGTATGGTTATTGGTTCCCTTTGCGCTACTTGTTGGGGTAGGGTTGTATGATATGCAGCAGACTCAACATACCCTTAGACGTAATTTCCCTCTTGTTGGTCGTATGCGTTGGGTACTTGAAGCACTTCGTCCTCCTATACGTCAGTATTTTATAGAATCAGACATAGATGGTGTGCCCATCAGTAGAATGCTTCGAGGTCTGGTTTACAGACGTTCAAAAAAAGAGGTAGATACCCTTCCTTTTGGTACGAAGATGGATACCTATGAACCTGGATACGAGTGGATAGGCCATTCCTTAAAAGCATTGGATATTAAAGCGTTAGAGGAAGATCTTCGGGTAAACATAGGTTCTTCTCAGTGTATGCAGCCTTACAGTGCCAGTATTTTTAATATCTCTGCTATGAGTTTTGGAGCTTTAAGTCAAAATGCCATTATGGCATTGGGTCATGGCGCGAAGATAGGTCACTTTGCACATAACACAGGTGAGGGAGGTCTTAGCCATCATCATTTAGACACAGGTGCAGATCTTATATGGCAGATAGGTACAGGGTATTTTAGTTGTAGAGATAAAAATGGAGACTTTGATCCCAAAGAGTATGCGCAAAAAGCACAAAAACCGCAAGTTAAGATGATAGAACTCAAACTTTCCCAAGGTGCCAAACCTGGACATGGGGGCATTTTACCTGCAGATAAGAACAGTGAAGAGATAGCACAAATACGAGGGGTCGAAGCGCATACGCGTATAGACTCCCCACCCACACATTCTACGTTTGATACACCTCTTGGGTTGCTAACATTCATACAACAACTGCGTGAACTGTCAAATGGAAAACCTATAGGATTTAAACTGGCAATTGGTCAGAAAAATGAATTCATTGCTATTTGTAAAGCGATTGTCCAAAGTAAGATATATCCGGATTTCATCACAGTTGATGGTGGGGAAGGTGGGACAGGGGCTGCACCGCTGGAACATACCAACTCAGTAGGGATGCCTTTACGTGAGGCATTGGCATTTGTCTCTGATACCCTCATCGGGTTTGGTATTAAAAAAGAGATAAAGATCATCGCATCTGGTAAGGTCATTACAGGGATGGATATGATCAAGTTACTCGCCCTTGGTGCAGACCTTTGTGCCAGTGCAAGAGCCTATATGCTTTCACTCGGGTGTATACAAGCATTACAGTGTCATAAAAATAACTGCCCTACAGGGATAGCCACACAAGATACTGTTCTCTCTAAGGGGCTAGTCGTGACAGACAAAAAACAGCGTGTGGCAAACTACCATAGTGAAACACTGCACTCCTTTAAAGAACTTCTTGCTTCTGCAGGGCTAGACAGTCCAGATAAGTTGGCACGAACACATATCTATCAAAGGGTGAACCGTACAGAGTATCATCGTTATGATGAGTTTTTCCCACCTTTCAGTGAGGGAGCACTACTAAACCCTCCCTATCCCCCTTCGATGGAACGATATATCCTTCAAAGTACAGCAGAACACTTTTAGTTCTGTGCTTAATCATTCACAGTCTATCCCACTTCTTTTTGACACTATAAATATTATATTAATCATCATTAAAAACAATAAGTTACTATTACATACAATATAGTGATTAAATATTATACAATAATTTGTTCATAAAATATTCTATTGCTGTTATAATTCACTCACAAACATTAAAAAAGGATTTTAAATGGCAAAAGCGTTAATGAAAAAAGTACTAAGCTTAGGATTTGGTTTAAGTTTGGTTGCAACTGCTGCTATGGCAGCTCCAGAGAAAACAGATTTGAAGATAGGGTTTATCGCACTGACTGACTGTGCACCCATAGTCGTGGCAAAAGAAAAAGGTTTCTTTAAAAAATATGGACTTAATGTTCACGTAGCAAAAGAGGGTGGGGGTTGGCCAGGAATACAGCAAAAGGTCATCTCTGGTGAGTATGACTTTTCACACGCACTTGCAGGTATGCCGATCGCTGCAACGATAGGTATCAATGGAGATGCACATTTACAAGCACTTTTATCGTTAGACTTTAACGGTAATGCGATCACTTATGGTAATAACATCATTAAAGAGATGGAAAAATATGGTTTAGATAAAACTGAAAGACCAGTTTCAGCTGCAAGTTTAAAAAAATACATCGATGCAAAACATAAAGCAGAAGGTGAGAACTATAAACCACTTAGTTTTGGTATGGTGCACCCCGTATCGACTCACAACTATGAGTTACGTTACTGGATGGCAGCATCAGGCATCGTGCCAGATACGGACTGTACGATCAAACCATTTCCCCCACCAACTATGCCTTCTAACTTGATCGCAGGGAACATTGAAGGGTACTGTGTTGGTGAACCTTGGAACTCTAGAATTGTACTAAAAGGTAAAGGGTCAGCACTGGTTACAAACTACGACATCTGGAACAATAACCCGGAAAAAGTACTTCAGGCAAGAGCAGACTTTATAGAAAAAAACCCGGAGACAACAAAAGCGGTGATGAAAGCCATCGTCGAAGCACAAATGTGGCTGGATGCATCATGGGAAAACAGAGAAGAAGCGATTGGATTCTTGGCTAAAAAGAATTATGTAAAAGCACCTAAAAATGTACTTAGAAAGTCGATGAGTGGAACTTTTCTTTATACCAAAGGGGTAGACAGTTCAAATCCGATGTTTAACACCTTTGCAAACTACTATGCAGCGTATCCATTCTACTCACACGGTATGTGGTTTATGACGCAAATGTATAGATGGGGTCAGATTGATAAGCCTATCGATATGAAAAAAGTGATCGAGTCTGTGTATAGACCAGATCTGTTTGCAGAAGTTGCAAAAGAAGTAGGGTATACACTTCCTCCATCAGCTTGGAAAAAAGATGGTGTAGATGAGTATAACAAATTCATCGATGGTAAAGTATGGGATCCTAACAAAGCAGTGGAGTATATCTTTGATGCTGAGGTAGTGAACTCAAAAGTAAGTAAAGAAGAGCTACTGAAAGCAAATGACTGGAAAGTGGAGACGGCTCAACCAGAGTATGTATGTCCTTACGGTCCTGCCGGATGTGCAGACCCTAAGTTTGTGACCAAGAAATAAACTTAGAAATAAACGTAAATACAAAGCATTATGCTTTGTATTTACAGGTGCCTGAAGTGGATTACCTCCTTTATAAATGTGTTTAATTCATTTTTACACTTCAGGTACCTGTAAATACAAAGATGTCAACCCTTAAGAATCTTCATGAACCATAGTTTATGCCCCTTATAGAGGCCAGAGCTATGTCAAATTATGAGAGGATTTTTAAGAGTTCACATTAAAGGAGAAAAAATGAACAATGAACTTGTAAAAAAAATAGTGTTACCTCTTATAGTGTTTATCGCTATTTTAGGTGTATGGACTGGTATCGCTAACGTTGTAGAAGATTTTCCTACACCAGCAAATACTTATGTAGCAGCTTTTGGTGGTGAAAATGCCGAAGGTGATGAAGTTGAAGGTGTCTTAGCAGATCCTTTTTATGTTGAAAATCAAGATGACAAAGGTGTCTTTTGGCAAATATTAGAATCACTAAAAAGAGTATTTGGTGGATTTACATTGGCCCTTATCTTTGGTATTCCATTAGGTTTACTCATAGGTATGAGCAAAAATGCTCAGTATGCTTTTGATCCGTTTATACAGATATTTAAACCTGTATCACCATTGGCTTGGTTGCCCCTCTTATTGTTTATCTTCCAAGATATCAATATGACAGCGATTTCAACCATATTTATCACCTCTATCTGGCCGATTATCATTAACACGGCTTTGGGTGTACGTTCGGTCAGTGAAGACTACATGAACGTAGCAAAGGTTTTAAGATTTACACCTCTTGAAAAAGTAGTACAGATCATCTTACCTGTAGCCGTACCATACATCTTTACAGGAATGAGACTCTCACTGGGGATCGCTTGGTTGGTTATCGTGGCAGCGGAGATGTTAACAGGTGGTATCGGTATAGGATTCTGGATTTGGGATGAGTACAACAACTTGGCATATGACAACATCATCATCGGTATTATTTTGGTTGGATTAGTAGGATTTATCTTAGATGTGATGATGGGTAAAGTGGCAGATTTCTTTGATTATACAAAAAAAGGTAGAGCGTAATGAGTGAGTTTTTAAGTTTAAAAAATATTGAAAAGAGATTCCCTATTCCTGGGAAAGATGACTATATAGCAGTGACGGATGTCAATTTGGAAATTAAGAGAAATGAGATCATCTCGATCATAGGGCACAGTGGATGTGGTAAATCTACGTTACTCAATATGATCTCAGGTCTTGACAGACAATCAGAGGGAAATATCATCCTTAAAGAACAAGAGATTACAGGACCAGGCCCAGATAGAGCAGTAGTGTTTCAAAACCACTCTTTGCTACCATGGTTAACAGTGTATGGAAACATAGAGATGGCAGTCAAAAAAGTAATGCCTGAACTAGACGCTCAAGCACTTCGTGAGCGTGTAGAGAAATTTATCTCTATGGTAAACCTGGATCCTGCTAAAGACAAACTTCCAGGTGAGATATCTGGAGGTATGAAACAGCGTGTGGGTATCGCAAGAGCACTTTCTATACAGCCTGATGTCCTGTTGATGGATGAACCGTTTGGTGCGCTTGACTCGCTTACTAGAGCCAACCTGCAAGAGCATTTGATGCGTATACAGGAAAATGTGAAAAACACGGTTATCATCATCACGCATGACATAGATGAAGCTGTACTGCTTAGTGACAGAGTCATTATGATGACCAATGGGCCAGAAGCCACCATAGGTGAGATACTGGAAGTGAACTTGGAACGTCCAAGAAACAGAGTAGAACTTCAGCATGATGAGGAGTATATTAGATGTAGAGAAGCGATATTGAGTTTCCTCTATGAAAAATTTGCCAAAGAAGATGAATAACTTTGGCTCAAATAGTAGTGAAATATCTAAAAGGAATAAGTGATGAAAGAATTTATAAAAGTATATGAAGAGAACCAGGAAGACATAGAAAAATTCATCATTACAACCTTGAAAAATAATGGCTCCATTTTGGCAGAAACATCTAGTAACTATAAAAAGGTTTTTAAAATCTTCCCTTCTATGGAGTTGTTGTATGTGACGGATTCAGAGTATACACAGTGTGCTCCAAATGTGTTTAGAAATAAAATAGAAGTATCGGCCAAAGGTAAAAGCAGAGCGTACCTTAGTACAAAAGTTATGCAAAAAGAAGATGATTTCTTCATCTCTACCCCTTACCTCAGTTCTACAACGGGACGTACCTGTATCACTGTGATGAAAAAAGAAGAAGGCAAGTATATTTTCATAGACTTCAGGCTTTCAGCTTTACTCGGAAGACTTGGCTTGGTAGAGATGAACCCTGCATTTAATGAATTTACCACATTTTTTTACAAAGCAGTAGGTTTCTCGTTGATGGCATTTGCTTTTTTTGCTATTGTCTATGCTATTTTTGGGTACATATCGGGTATTTTTATCAGTGGGGACTTCTCACTTGATGCCATCTTTAAACCTATAGTAGCTCTTACTTTGGGCTTGGCTATTTTTGACCTTGCCAAAACGATTTTGGAAAGAGAGGTTTTCTTTAAAAAT